>Ga0073899_10004029_pt1 | contig 12903 bp, 7 predicted proteins | sample KloWWTmetaKNB5Ph_FD_88975 | JGI IMG/M metagenome (GOLD analysis project Ga0073899, IMG submission 88975) | Active sludge microbial communities from Klosterneuburg, Austria, studying microevolution and ecology of nitrifiers - Klosterneuburg... | ecosystem: Engineered > WWTP > Aerobic digester >... | reverse complement strand
CTGTACTACGCGGTGAACGTGGTCGCGACGGTGCCGCAGAAGGCCCAGATGATCGTCAAGGAAGACAAGACGCCGCTCGAGATCCCGACGGCGGCGTTCGCGACGGTCTAGCCGGTCACGGCGTGCAGGCGGCGGGGCGGGCCCGGGCGGCCTCGGAAATCTGAGGCGCGGCGTGACGCCGCTCGCACGGCGCGCGGATGCGACGATCGCGCCCGCGCGCGGCGGCGCCGCCGACGCTACGATGCGCGCATGTGGATGATGCGCCTGACCGCCGCGGCCGCCCTGGTGCTCGCGCTCGCGACCTGCGGCGACAACCAGTCGCCGTACGAGCCGTGGATCCTCGACCCGCTGACGCCGGCCCAGGGGTTGTGGATCCGCACGCCCGAGTTCGACGTCGCGCCCGGCGCCGAGATCCAGTACTGCTACTTCTTCCAGGTGCCGGCGCAGGCCGACGGCACGCTGTGGGTCGATCGCATCGAGCTGGCGCTCAACCCCGGCAGCCACCACATGAACCTGTTCCGGGTGAAGACGCTGCGCGGGCTCAAGCCCACCGACGGCAGCCCGGTCGATCTCGGCGGCGTCCAGGGCACCGAGATCCGCGAGGGCGAGTGCTGGAAGTCGCCCAACTGGTCCGACTGGCCGCTGGTCGCCAACAACCAGCAGTCGTCGATCGACAACCCGATCTTCGAGTGGGCGCTGCCCACCGGCGTGGCCCAGAAGCTCGACGCCGGCGAGATGCTGATGCTGCAGATCCACTACGTCAACGCGGCGACGCAGGACACGCCGTTCAAAGGCCGCGGCGGCGTCAACCTGCACCGCTCGACCGACGGCGACACGATGGAGCTGGGCACGCTGTTCGCCACCCAGCAGAACATCCGGATCTGCCGCTCGAACCCCGCGCCGACCTACGGCGGCGGCTGCGCGATGCCCCAGGGCACGCACACCGTCGCGGCGGCCAATGGCCACTTCCACTCGCGCGGGCGGCGGTTCTCGATCTACGCGTGGGACGGCGTCTCGACGTCGCGCCCGCCGGACAGCGCGCGGTTCTACCAGAGCGAGGCGTGGGCCGAGCCCGACATGGCGACCGGCCTGAACGTGCAGCTGCCCCAGGGCGGCGGCATCTACTGGACCTGCGAGTACCAGTGGAGCGAGCCGGCGGACGGCTGCGAGGCGTTGCAGGCGGCGGACCCGCAGCACTCGACCGACTGCTGCTACACGTTCGGACCCAAGGTCGAGACCAGCGAGCACTGCAACGTGTTCCTGTACTACTGGCCCAAGACCGCGGACGTCACGTGCTTCTGACGCGGGGCACGGTGGTGGCCGCGCTGGGCCTGGCCGCGCCGGCGCTGGCCGCGTGCAGCGATCCGCCCGCGGCGTGCCTGGGCGACTGCACGCTGCCGATCGAGCTGGCGCCGACCGGGCTGCGCGACGGCGTGCTGGTCGATCTGGTCGACGGCGGCGAGGTCGACATCCGCCCGCCGGATCAGGGCGGCTTCGTCATCTACGTCGGCGTGCGCGCCAAGAACGTCCACGCCCGCGGCGGCTCGGTCAGCGGCGCGCTGCGCGGCGTGAGCGGCGGCCCGACGCTGACGATCGAGGAGCGGCCGGCGGCGTTCGTGCTGCGCGCCGACGGCTGGGCGATCCCCGAGTCGGCGTTCCAGGATCAGCCGAACCTGCCGGTGTGCGGGCCGGTGCCGGGGCCGGCGGACTTCGATCAGACCGCGTGGCAGGCGGTGCTGTCGTTCCGCGACAGCGACGGCCGCACCGCGTCGACGATGGTCACGGTGCAGCCGCGGTGCGGGGGCTGGGCCGACTGCGAGTGCAGCTGCCAGTTCGATCGGACCGGGCCGTGCACGCCCAGCTGGATCGACGCGGGCGTCGACGCGCGGCTCGACGCGCGGCTCGACGCGCCGGTCGCGCTCGACGCCGGCGCTGACGCGCCGTGACCGCGGCGCTCACCCCGCGGGTGTGAGGCGGCGTCCGCGACGCGCGTGCTAGCGTCGCGCCGGGGGGGTGCATGCACCACGTCGCGAATCCGTTGCCACCGATCCGCTCGAAGGCTCAGCTGGTCCTCTACCTGAAGGAGGCCGCGGTGCTCGAGCACCAGTTCATGTGCCAGTACCTGTACGCGTGCTTCTCGCTGAAGAAGGACCCGGACCGGACCTGCAGCGACGCGCAGTTCGAGCACGTGCGCCGGTGGGCGTCGACGATCTACATGATCGCGCGCCAGGAGATGGAGCACCTGTCGGTGGTGAACTCGATCCTGACCGCGGTCGGCGGCGAGCCGTACTACGGCCACCTCGGGCGGTTCCCGACGCAGCCGCGCTGGTACACCAGCGGCGCGCTGGCGGCCAAGCGCCAGGACGGCATGCCGCCGCCGTGCGACATCCCGTTCCACCTCGAGCGGTTCTCGCTGGCCACCGCGCGCCGCTACGCGTGCATGGAGTCGCCGCACCTGGCGTGGGTCACCGATCGCGACCGCGAGGCGCTGCTGGCGTGGTGCTTCCAGGAGCCCGACGGTCGCTGCCCGTCGATCAGCGACGGCGCGCGCCCGCCGGTCGCGATCGCGCCCAGCCGCCTGGCGGCGCAGGCGGCGCCGGCCGACGTCGAGATCGGCACGATCCAGGATCTGTACGAGGCGGTGCGCGACGGCCTGGTCTACCTCGAGGCGACGCTGGGCGCGCCGGCGCTGTGGAGCGGCCACTGCTCGGGGCAGTCGGAGATCCCCAGCGAGTACAACATCTACCTGTTCCCGATCTGCGACCTGGCCACGGCGCTGGCCGGGATCAAGCTGGTGACCAGCCAGGGCGAGGGCCTCGACGCGCCGCCCGGCGCCGAGAGCCACTACCAGCTGTTCGTCGACATCGCCCGCGACTACGCGGCGCTGCTCGACGCCGACCCGAGGTTCGAGGCGTCGCAGCCGCTGCCGCTCGACCCGACGGTCGACGGCTACCGCGACCCCGCGACCGACCAGGCCAGCCAGGCGTTCCACGTCGGCTACCACGCGCTGTTGTTGATGCTGACCGGCTACTACCAGCTTTACACCAAGGCACAGTTCGGCACCTCGCCGTACCTGTTGCAGGCGCTGGAGCAGAACGCGTTCGCGCCGGTGATGACGATGCTGGTGCGCTCGCTGGCCGAGGTGATGGCGCTCTTGCCGAGCAACGACGGCGGGCCGGCCGGGGTCAGCTTTGATCTGACGCCCGAGGAGCTGGCGGTGCTGGCCGACCCCGCGGCGCCGCGCTACCGCGACCTGCTCACGTACCTGGCGCCGCTCGACCAGGTGACCAAGATGCTGGCCGACCTGCTGACCAAGCCGCTGCCCGAGCCGGCGCGGCCGCGGCTGGCGTTCATCGTCGAGAACATGACCCGGATGGTCAACAACGTGGTCTGGAACTACCGGCGCGGCACCTACCCGCGGTTCGACCCCAACAACCCCGCCATCAACTGCACGCCGTCGACCGGCTGCGACTGTGAGTGACCGATGAGCCTCGGCCCCGATCTGCAGCAGGCGACGATCCGGCTCCTCGAGGTCCACTTCGAGGGCTACTTCATGTGCCGGATCGCCACCGATCCGGACCCGTCCAACGAGCACCGCGGCATGAGCGGCTACACGATGGCGCTGCCGCGCGAGACCCGGCTCGACCAGATCATCCGGCTGCAGGTCGACGAGGAGTTCGCGCGCAAGAACGCGCGGGCGCCGCTGCACGACCTGGGCAAGGACATCGGCGTGCGGGTGGTCGACGCCCGCTTCGACGGCGCGACCTACGCGCCGGCGGCGGCGGCGTTGAAGGACGCCCGGGTCGAGCTCCTGGGCAAGAACCAGCCGTTCGCCGACGGCCCGGTGTTCGAGAGCCGCAACAACATCGTCGGCAACGACGACGCGATGGCCTTCGTGATCCAGCCGTTCGATCTGCGCATCGTCGGGCCCGGCGCGACGATCACCGCGCGCGACTACCTGGACCCGGCCGAGCCGGCCAAGCAGACCTGGCAGTTCACCGATCCGGCGGCCTACGCGCGGCGGATCTCGACCTGCCAGATCACCGGCGACACCGAGGTGGCGCAGGCGGTCAACGTCTTCGATCCGTACGGCTACTTCCGCGATCGCCGGCGCACGCTCGAGCGGCTGATCGAGCGCGACCGCGCGCTCCTGCCCGGCGCCGACCCGGCGCTGCGGGCCAAGCTCGAGGCCGACATCCAGAGCTACCAGAGCCGGATCTACCAGCTCGAGTTCTGGGGCGACCGCATCATCAGCAAGATCCAGATGCGGGTCGACTGGGAGTTCGAGATCAACGGGCCGCAGGCGGTCGACGGCGCGCTGGGCGGGCGGGTCGACGTGGCCCAGCCGTGGCGGATCGGCTTCTGGTTCGGCGGCTGGGACGGCGACCTGCTGATCGGGTTCGCCCGCGGCACCCTCGGCCTGCCGTTCCTGCCATCGTAGAGGTGCCATGCAGCCCGGCGCCGTCATCGACCAGCGGTTCGAACTCGAGCGCAGCGTCGCGGCCGGCGGCATGGGGCAGATCTGGCGCGCGCGCGATCGCGTGAGCGGGCGGCCGGTGGCGATCAAGGTGATGCTCGGCGACGACGCGACGGCCCACGCGCGGTTCGGCCGCGAGGCGGCGCTGCTGGCCGACCTGCGCCACCCCGGCGTCGTCGAGTACGTGGCCCACGGCAGCTACGCCGGCGCGCCGTACCTGGCGATGGAGTGGCTCGACGGCGTCGACCTCGCCGCGCGCAGCCGGGCCAGCCGGATCGACGCGTTCGCCACCGTCGAGATGCGCCCGACCCAGCCCGGCGTCGGCGGGTTCGACGGGGGCGACGACGCCGGCGCGCCGCCGGCGGGGCTGCCGGTGGCCGAGGTGGTGGTGCTGGCGCGCCGGCTGGCGTCGGCGCTGGGCGAGGTCCACGGCCGCGGCGTCGTGCACCGCGACCTCAAGCCCGAGAACGTGTTCCTGCTCGACGGCGACCTCACCCGCGCCAAGCTGATCGATTTCGGCGTGGCCCGCGGCGCCGAGGTCGCGGCGCTGACCGCCGACGGCGTCGTGATCGGCACGCCCCACTACATGGCGCCCGAGCAGGTGCGCGGCGACGTCGTGACCGCGGCCACCGACGTCTGGGGGCTGGGCGCGGTGCTGTACGAGCTGTTCGCCGGCCGGCCGCCGTTCACCGCCTCGCACCCGCTGGCGGTGATGGCGCGGATCGTCGTCGACGAGCCGCCGCCGCTGGGCGCGGCGCGGGGCGATCTGCCGGCGGAGCTGGTCGAGCTGGTCCACGCGATGCTGAGCAAGGAGCCCGGGCAGCGCCCGCGCACCGGCCGGCTGGCCGAGGCCTTCGAGCGGCTGGGCGGCACGCTGGCCGGCGCGCTGGCCGCGGCGCCGGCGCCGCTGGTCGCGCCGGTGGCGATCAAGGCGCAGATCACCGGCAGCGAGGCGCGGATCCGCTCGCTGTTGTTCGCGCGGCGCGACGGCGGTGAGGCCGCGGCCGGGTTGCTCGACGAGCTGCGCGCGGCGGCGGCGAGCCGGGGCGGCGAGTTCGAGCGCGTCGGCGCCGCCGAGCGGTCGTTCCTGATCACCGTGGCCGGCGCGGCGTCGCCGCGCGACCAGGCCACGCGGATGGCGGCGATCGCGCTGGCGCTGCGCCGGGTCGACGCCGGCCTGGCGATCGCGATCGTCACCGGCCGCGGCAGCGAGAGCGCGCACCACACGCCGATCGGTGAGGTGGTCGACCGCGCCGCGGCGCTGCTCGATCGGGTCGCGCCCGGGGAGATCGAGGTCGATCGGCTGAGCGCCGGGCTGCTCGAGGGGCGCTACCAGGTCGAGGCGGTCGACGCGCGGTTCCTGCTGGCTGGCGCGCAGCTCGCCGAGCAGGCGCGGACGCTGCTCGGGCGGCCCAGCCGGTGGGTCGGGCGGCGCCGCGAGCTGACGACGCTGCTGGCGACGTTCGACGAGTGCGTCGAGGGGCCGGCGGCGCGCGCGCTGGTGGTGCTGGGCCAGGCCGGCATGGGCAAGTCGCGCCTGCGCCACGAGCTGTTGCGCGCGCTGCACGAGCGCGGCGACGACGTGCTGGTGCTGCACGGCCACGGCGACTCGGTCGCGGCCGGCGCGCCGTTCCACCTGCTGGCGCCGGCGGTGCGCGCCGAGCTGGCGGTCGGCGGCGACCCGGCGCTGGCGGCGGCGCGGCTGCAAGGCCGGCTGGCGCAGGTGATGCCGGCCGACCAGGCGCGCCGCGTGGCGCCGTTCCTGGGCGAGCTGATCGGGGTGCGGGTCGAGGCGGCCGGCGACGCCGCGGTCGAGGCGGCGCGCGGCGATCCGATGCTGATGGGCGAGCAGGTCCGCGCGGCGTTCGCGGCGTGGCTGCGCGCCGAGGCCCGGCGGCCGGTGGTGCTGACGATCGAGGACCTGCACTGGGGTGACCTGCCGTCGGTCAACGCGATCGACGTCGCGCTGCGCGAGCTGCACGACCGGCCGTTCCTGGTGGTCGCGACCGCGCGGCCCGAGGTGCGCGAGCTGTTCCCCAAGCTGTGGGCCAGCCGCGGCGTGGTCGACGTCGCGCTCCACGCGCTGGCGCCGCGGGCCTGCGCCGAGATCGCCACCGACGCGCTCGGCGCGGCGGCGACGCCCGCGGTGGTCGAGGCGCTGGTCGCGCGCTGCGAGGGCAACGCGTTCTACCTGGAGGAGCTGATCCGCGCGGTGGTCGACGGCGGCGGCGACCTCGGCGCGCTGCCGGCGACGGTGGTCGGCACGGTCCAGGCCCGCCTGGCGGCGCTCGACGGCGAGGCCCGCCGGGTGCTGCGCGCCGCCGCGGTGTTCGGCGAGGTGTTCGCGGCGCCAGGCGTGGCGTCGGTGCTGGGCGGCGGCAGCGGCGTGTTCCAGCTGGGCGAGTGGATCGACGACCTGACCCGGCGCGAGCTGATCCAGCCCGATCGCGGCGAGCCGGGCGGGCTGCGCTTCCGCCACGCGCTGATCCGCGACGCCGCCTACGACATGCTCACCGAGGACGACCGGCGGATCGGCCACCTCCTCGCGGCGCAGTGGCTGGAGCGGGTCGGTCGGCGCGAGCCGCTGGTGCTGGCCGGGCACTACGAGCGCGGCGGCGACGCGGCGGCGGCGGTGCGCTGGTACCACGCGGCGGTCGACGACGCGGTCGAGGGCAACGACCTGGCCGCGGTCGAGGAGCGCGGTGAGCGCGCGGTCGCCGCCGGCGCCGCCGGCCCGGTGCTGGGCGCGGTGCGGTGCCAGCAGGCGATCGCGGCCTACTGGCGCAGCGACTACGCCGCCGCCGATCGCCACGGCGAGGCGGCGCTGGGCTTGCTCGCGGTCGGCAGCGCCGACTGGTTCCGCGCGGCCGGCGCGGCGATCGTGGCGGCGGCGCGGCTGGGCGACTACGCCGCGGTCGATCGGCGGTTCGAGGCGGCGCTGGCGGCGCCGTGCGCGCCCGACGCGGTGGCGGCGCAGCTGATCTGCCTGTGCCGCGGCACGTTCCAGCTGGTCTTCAACGGGCGGCTGGCGCGCGCCGACGAGATCCTCGCGCGGATCGCCGCGATCCACGGCGGCGGCGAGGCGGTCGACGCGCTGACCACCGCGCAGGTCGAGCACGTCCAGGGCGTGCGCTGGGCCCACGTCGGCGACGTCGGGCGGTTCCTGCGCCACCTGCAGGCCGCGGTCGACGCGTTCGAGCGCGCCGGCGACGTCCGCAACGTCTCGCTCGAGCGCACCACCGTCGCGTGGTGCTGGGCTGAGCTGGGTGAGCTGGCGCGGGCCGCGGCGATCGGCCGCGACAACCTCGCGCGCTGCCAGGCGCTGCGCGCGCCGCAGGCGATCACCTACGCCAAGGTCAACCTCGGCTACATCCTGACGCTGGACCCGGCGGCGCGCGCCGAGGGCCAGGCGATCCTCGACGACGCGATCGCCGAGTGCCGCGCGGTCGGCAACACCCGGCTCGAGGGCTGGGCCCGGGCCCACCGCGCCACCGCGCGGCTGGCCGACGGCGACGCCGCGGCGGCGCTGGCCGACGCCACCGCCGCCACCGCCGCGCTGGCCGCCGCCCCCGGGCTGCAGGCCTGGGCCCGCGCGGTCGGGGCGCGGGCGCGGGTCGCGCTGGGCGACGCCGCGGTCGCGGTCGACGAGGCCCGCGCGGCGATCGCGGTGATCGATCGGCTGGGCGGGCTGCTGCAGGGCGAGACCACGCCGCCGCTGGCCCTGGTCGAGGCGCTGCGCGCGACCGGCGACGAAGCCGGCGCGACCGCGGCGGCCGCCGACGCCCTGCGCCGGCTGCGCGCGCGGGCCGAGCGGCTCGGCGATCCGGCGTGGCAGGCCAGCTTCCTGACCCTGCCCGACAACCGGCGCACCGCGGCGCTGGCCGCCGCCGGGTAGTGGCGCGCGCCGCGAGCGAGTATCGTGGGCGCGATGAAGCTGCCGGCGCTGCCTCTCGACGCTCAGGACATGTGCGCGCACCTGCTGCGCCTCGACACCACCAACCCGCCGGGCAACGAGCGCCCGGCCGCCGACTACCTCGCCGGCAAGCTGCGCGAGGTCGGCTACGACGTGACGGTGATCAAGAGCGCGCCGACCCGCGCCAACCTGGTCACCCGCTATCGCGGCGACGGCCGGGCCGCGCCGCTCTTGCTGGCGGCGCACCTCGATGTCGTCGAGGCCGACCCGACGCAGTGGCGGCAGCCGCCGTTCTCGGGCGCGATCGCCGAGGACTGCCTGTGGGGCCGCGGCGCGATCGACATGAAGAACATGGCGGCGATGAGCGTGGCGATCCTGCGCAAGCTGGCGGTCGACAAGCCGACGCTCGCGCGCGACGTGATCTTCGCCGGCGTCGCCGACGAGGAGGCCGGCTGCGATCTCGGCTCGCGGTTCCTGGTCGAGCAGCACCCCGAGCTGGTGCGCGCCGAGTACGCGATCGGCGAGTCGGGCGGCTTCTCGCTGCACCTCGGCAACGCGACGTTCTACCCGGTGCAGGTGGCCGAGAAGGGCCTGTGCTGGGTGCGCGCCCGGTGGAAGGGCGAGCCGGGCCACGGCTCGATGCCGCGCCCCGACAGCGCGGTGGTGCGGATGGCGGCGGCGATCGCGGCGCTGGGCAAGGCGCGGCTGCCGGTCCACCCGACCGCGCAGCTGCACCGCTTCCTCGAGGCGGTCGCGGCCAAGCAGCCGACGGTGGCGCGGCCGATCCTGAAGCTCCTGACCAAGCCCGAGCTCCTGGCCCGGGTGCTGCGGCTGCGGCCCGACGCCGGCGTCGCGCGCAGCCTGGGCGCGCTGCTCACCAACACCGCGTCGCCGACGGTGGTGCGCGCCGGCAACAAGACCAACGTCATCCCCGGCGTCGCCGAGGTCGAGATCGACGGCCGCACGCTGCCCGGGCAGTCGACCGAGGACTTCCTGCGTGAGCTGCGCGCGGTGCTGGGCGACGACGTCGAGCTCGAGGTGATGAAGGCGGCGCCGCCGACGGTGACCGAGCCGATCGCGTCGCCGCTGTACGACGTGATCGCGCGCCAGGTGGTGGCGCGCGAGCCCGACGCGACGGTGGTGCCGTACATGATCCCCGGCTTCACCGACGCCAAGTACTTCACGCAGCTCGGCGCCCGCTGGTACGGCTTCTCGCCGGTGAAGATCGAGAAGGCGTCGGGCATCAAGTTCGCCGACATGTTCCACGGCCACAACGAGCGCATCCCGATCGCCGGGCTGCGCTGGGGCGCCGAGGTGCTCGACGCGGTGGTGCGCGAGTTCGCGGCCACGCCGTAGGGCGTCGATCGCGGCGCGGCGCGGCGGCGATCAGCGCCGGCGCTTCTTCGGCCGGGGCGGCGGCTTCTTGCGCGGCGGCGGGCGCGGGGCCGGCGCGGCGTCGACCGCGGCGCCGGCGTCGATGAGGGCCGCGGCCGCGTCGTCGGGGGCGGCGGCGTCGTCGGCCGCCGCGTCGTCGGGGACCCCGCCGTCGACGGGGGGCGCGGCGTCGACGGGTGGCGCGGCGTCGACCGGCGGCGCGGCGTCGACCGCGACCTTGGCCGGGGCGGCCGCGGGCTTGCCGGCGTCCGTCGCCTCGCCGGCGTCGACCGCGCTCGCCGGCGGCGCGTGGGGCAGCTCGGGCGGGCGCAGCGCGGCGCGGGTGATGAAGAACGAGGCGATCGCGATCGCGACCGCGGCGGCGCCGATGAACCACCAGCGGCGGCTCGGCGACGCGGCGGCGGGCGCGAAGCTGGGCTGCCGGCTCGCGGCGTAGGCCGGCGGCGGCGCCGATGGCATCGGGTAGGCCGGCGAGGTCGGCGGGCGCGGCGGCAGCGACGGCCGCGACGGCGGCGGGTACGCGGGCGCGGCCGGGGCCATCGGCTCGGTGGGGCGCGGCGCGGGGAGCGGCGCGGCGGCGGGCGGCGCGGCGGGCGGGGGCGGGGCGGGCGCGCGGGCCGGCAGCCGTGGCGGGATCGGCGGCGGCTCGGCCTGCGACGGCGCGCGCAGGCGCTGGCGGCCGCGCGGCGCGTCGACGTCGAGGGGCGGCGCCGGCGCGGTCAGCTCGCCGGTCTCGGGCGGCAGGTGCATCGGCGCGCTCGAGGTCGGGATCTCCATCGAGTCCATCGAGTCGATCGAGTCGATCGAGTCGCGTCCGGTGCGCGTGGTCGGGACCTCGCCGAACGCCGCCGGCAGCCGCGACATCCGGGTCTCGTCCTCCTCGAAGCGATCGATCACCCGCTTGGCGGCCAGCAGGTTGGTGCCGGTGTGATCGTCGGCGAAGCCGTCGGCGGTGCGGATGCGCAGCACGGTCGGCTCGGAGGCCTCGAAGCCGATCGGCGTCCGCACCTTGCGGTCCTTGCCGCGGGCGGCGGCGGCGACCTCGGCCGGCGGCGCCGGCGCGCGATCGACGCGCGCCACCAGCCGCGCCAGCGCCGCGGCCGGATCGCCGGAGCTGTCGTCGAGCGAGTAGCGCAGGCCGCGCAGCCGCTTGCCCAGCTCGCCGGCGTTGGGCAGCCGGCGCGCCGGATCGTGGGCCAGCGCCTCGGCGAGGATGACGTCGAGGTCGGGCGGCAGCGCCGGATCGAGGTCGCGCACCCGCTGGACCTTGCCCTCGCGCACCGCGCGCAGCGCGTCGAAGTCGGCCAGCCCGCTCCACAGCCGCCGGCCCAGCGCCAGCTCCCAGACGATCACGCCGACCGCGAACACGTCGGTGCGGGCGTCGATCGGCTGGCCGCTGGCCTGCTCGGGCGAGACGTAGCCGTAGCGGCCGCGCAGCCCGCCGCCGCTGGTGCCGTCGTCGGGGCGCTTGGCCAGCCCGAAGTCGGTCAGCTTGATCTCGCCGGCCCGCGACACCATCACGTTCGACGGCGTGACGTCGCGGTGCACCAGCCGCATCGGCCGGCCGTCGGGGTCGGCCACCTGCTGCGCGTGATCGAGCGCCTCGCACACCTCGGCGCCGAGGTGCAGCACCAGATCGATCGGCAGCCGCTGGCGGTGGGCCTCGAGGTGGCGCTGCAGCGCGTTGACGTCGACGCCGTCGACGAACTCCATGACCAAGAAGTGCTCGCCGTCGTCGCCGACGCCGACGTCGAAGATCTGGACGATGTTGCGGTGGCGCAACACCGACATGATCTTGGCCTCGGCGATCAGCAGCTCGACGAAGCGCGGGTCGCTCGACAGGTGCGGCAGGATCCGCTTGATCGCGACCGGCTTCTCGAACCCGCCGGCGGCGGTGGCCTTGCCCCGAAAGATCTCCGCGATGCGGCCGGCGCCGATGCGCTCGATCACTTCGTAGCGGGTCACGGCCCGCCACCCTACCACGCGGGCGGCGGCGGGTTGGCCGCGCCGCGGCGACGCGCTACCGTCGCGCGGTGCCCGCTGCCGGCGACCTCGACCGCGCGATCGCCGCCGTCCTCGACGACGCCATCGCCGCCGGCGTGTGCTCGGCGGCCGCCGCCGCGGTCGGCGCGCCCGGCCGGTCGGGCCGGTGGATCCGCGGCGCCACCTGCGCCGTCCCCGACCGCGGCCCGCCGATCACGGCCGCCACCCGCTTCGACCTGGCGTCGCTGACCAAGCCGATCGCCACCGCGACCGCGGTGCAAGACCTGGTGGCCCGCGGCCGGCTCGCCCTCGACGCCCCGGCGGCCCGCTGGCTGCCGGCGCTCGATCCGGCGATCACCGTCGGCCACCTGCTGGGCCACGCCAGCGGCCTGCCGGCGCACATCAAGCTGTACGAGCGGCTGTGGGCGGGCGAGCGGGTCGACGGGCTCGACGCGCGTTCGTCGCTGGTCGCGATGGCGGCGGCGGCGCCCCTCGAGCGCGCCCCGGGCACGACCGCGGTGTACAGCGACCTCGGCTTCATCTCGCTGGCCGCGGTCGCCGAGCGCGCCGGCGACGCGCCGTTCGAGGCGCTGGTGGCCGAGGCGCTGGCCCCCCTCGAGCTCGCCGCCACTGGCTTCGTCGATCTGCGGACGCCCGGGCCGCGCCCCGACGCGCCGGCCACCAAGCTGTGCCCGCGCCGCGGGCTGGTCGTCGGCGAGGTCCACGACGAGAACGCCCACGCCGGCGGCGGCGTCGCCGGCCACGCCGGGCTGTTCGCGCCGCTCGAGGACGTGGCGCGCTTCGCCGCCGCGCTGGCCCGCGGCCCGGTCGACGGCGTCGGCCGCATCCCCGCCGCGCAGCTGACCCAGGCGTTCACCGCGTCGGCCGCGCCTGGCACCTCGTGGCGGCTGGGCTGGGACACGCCGTCGACGAGCCCGGGCGTCTCCCACGCCGGCGACGCCTGGCCGCGGGCCCACGCGGTCGGCCACCTCGGCTTCACCGGCACGTCGCTGTGGCTCGACTGGGCCCACGGCGGCTACGCGGTGCTCCTGACCAACCGCGTGCACCCCAGCCGCGACCGCCCCGAGGCCGCGCGCATCAAGGACCTGCGCCGCGCCATCGGCGATCTGGCGTG
>Ga0073899_10004028_pt1 | contig 12903 bp, 9 predicted proteins | sample KloWWTmetaKNB5Ph_FD_88975 | JGI IMG/M metagenome (GOLD analysis project Ga0073899, IMG submission 88975) | Active sludge microbial communities from Klosterneuburg, Austria, studying microevolution and ecology of nitrifiers - Klosterneuburg... | ecosystem: Engineered > WWTP > Aerobic digester >... | reverse complement strand
TTCACCGAGGCCCAGGGCGCGGCGGTCGGCGGCCTCGAGAGCCTGCGCACCTACAAGGCCAAGGACCCGTCGACCAACCTGCACGGCGCGGTGATCGAGGGCCTCAAGGAGCTGCAGAAGCAGCTCGCCAAGGAGAAGAAGCCGCTCAAGTTCGGCACGCTGGTCATCTTCTCCGACGGCACCGACCGGGCCGCCCGCTTCTCGCGCGACGAGATGACGGGCGAGATCAGCAAGGATCAGTACCGGGACTACGAGCTCTACGCGATCGGCGTCGGCGCGGAGATCAAGAAGGCAGGCCTCGACGACGTCGGCCGCGACGGCACCGAGCTCGTCACCGACCAGGCCGAGGTCAAGAGCGCCTTCGAGCGGGTCGCCGATCGCATCGAGAAGCACACCAAGCGCTTCTACCTGCTCAGCTACTGCACCCCCGCCCGCAAGGGCAAGCACGAGGTCCGCATCACCGCCAACAGCAAGGACCCCAAGGGCAAGGGCTCGCTCGAGTGGGACTTCAACGCCGACGGCTTCGGCCCGCCCCCGGACTGCGACCCCAACGCGCCGCCCTCGTTCCCGCTCAAGACCGACGGCGCCCCCATCGACGGCGACAGCGGTGGCAGCGGCGGCGGCGTGAAGGTCAAGGCCAGCGCCAGCGCCAGCGCCAAGTGAGGCCGTGACGACCGCGGGCGTGCGATCGCACCGCGTGGGTGTGCAGGGGCTTTCGCGCCGGAGGTCGCTGGAGTATTGTCCCGGCCGTCTGGGCTCAAAGGCCGCACTCACGATGTCACATTCGCTCTCGATCACCTCGTCCCGCACGCTCCTCGTGCTCCTCTCCTCGACGCTCGCGCTCGCCTGTAACAAGGAAGACCCGAAGCCGACCACGACGGCCGCCGCGAACGCGAACGCTGGCACGCCGGGCACGCCGGGCACGCCGGCCACGCCGGGCACGCCGGCGATCGTCGCTGGACCGGCGGCGATGCCGATGGGGATCGGTGAGGTCGCGGTCAGCGGGGGCGACACGCTCCCGGGGCTCGCCGCCGAGCCCGATGTGCTCGGGCACTTCGTGCTGGTCAACGCCTCGCAGCTGCTCATCGACGTGAAGACCCAGCTGGTGCCGCCGCAGTACGCCAGCACCCTCGATGAGCCGGCGCTGCGCGCGATGCTGTCGATGGCGCTCGACAAGCGGTCCAACCTGGCGATGAACTACGACCTCGCGGCGCCGCTGGGCTGCGCGGTGGTCGAGCCGGCGGTGACGGCCCCGAAGATGAGCTGCGTGTTCGGCTATCGGGGCGGGGCCAAGGCCTTCCTGGGCGACATCGGCGACGAGAACCGCCAGCCCGACGCGGGCGCGCACGTGGCCGCCTACGGGGTCGCGGGCAACGTGGCCTACATCGACGCGCTGGGCGACCGGGTGGTCGTCAGCAGCGGCGAGGACACGTTCACCAAGACCCAGGCGTACCTGCAGCGCAACATCGTCGACCGGGCCGCGAAGATCCACGGCGACATCGAGATCGTCGTCTACGTCGCGTCGGTCTTCGACCGCTATCGCAGCACGATCGAGCCGCTGCTCAAGGCGATGAACACGACGACGCCGCCGGCCACCGGCAACCCCGCGGTCGACGGCGCGATGCAGGCCTTCAGCAGCTACAGCCAGCGCAACAGCCAGACCACGATGCAGCGCATCGGCGAGATCGCGCAGTTCTCGATGTTCTTCAGCGTCGAGCCCGAGGGCCTGGCGATGGGCGGCGCGCTGTTCCCCAAGCCCGGTACCCGCATGGCCCAGGATATGGCGATGTACGGCTCGCCGCGGCTCGACCCGGCCTTCGCTAGCACGGCGCCGTCGGGTACGGCGATGATGTTCGCCATGGCGATGCCGCCGATGGTCGACCCGCCGCAGAGCGTGGTCGATGCGCGGCGGATGATGGCGGAGGGGTGGGGCGCGCTGATCGGACGCGAGCCGGCGGCGCTCGAGGCGGCGATGGCGGCGTTCCAGCGCGAGAACGCGGGGCTGTACGAGGGGCACACGCTGGTCGCGCTCGGCCGCGAGCCGGGCGCGCTGTTCGGCATGGAGATCGCCGCGCGGCTGCAGGCCGGCAAGGCGGCGCGCGACTCGTGGAAGGCGTGGTCGGCGAGCTTCACCCCGGAGGCGGTGCTGGGGACGAACTTCTCGAAGTATCTGACGTGGAGCTTCACGCCGGACGCGCTCACGGTGGACGGGGTGGCGGTCGACCGCTGGACGATCACGCCGGGGGCGGAGGCCAAGGCCACGATGGAGCAGGGCATGAAGCCCGAGGTGCGGGACTTCATCGACAAGGCGCTCGGCGGCATGTTCGTGAACATCGACCGCGCCGAGACCGGGGGCAGCGTGATCTTCACGGTCGCGCCGAAGGCCGAGGCCAGCTACATGCAGCGGGCGATCGCCGCGGCGCAGGGCAAGGGCTCGGTCGCCGGCACGCCGGGCCTGGCCCGCGTGATGGGTCGCGACCCGCAGACCAGCGGCGTGCTAGCGATCGACGTGCATCAGGGCATCGAGTGGATCCGCGAGCTGGCCCAGTACGGGGCCCGCACCGAGGGCCTGCCGCAGAACCTCGGCACCGACCTCGGCGACTTCTATTTGACCATCCGCTACGGCAGCGACGGCGTGATGGCGATGGAGTACGTGTTCTCGCAGCAGATGATCGCGCAGATCAGGGCGCTGATCTCGGGCTGACGAGGTCCTGCGAGCGCGGTCCGACGGCGGCCGGGATGTAGTTGCCGCCGGACAGCACGAACTTGAAGGCCTCCTCGGCCGAGATGCCGAGGAGGATGCAGCGGCTGCGGGCCACGAACATCAGGCGCCCGGCGGTCGGGTTCGGGGTGCCGGGCACGAACACGCAGCACAGCTCGGGGTTGCCCTCGACGGGGTCGCCGCTGGTGAAGCCGAGCTCGAGCGCGGCCTCGTTCGCGCCGGGGACCAGCACGACCTGGGCGTACATGCCCTCCTTGCCGCCGGGCGTCAGCGTGATGTGCTTCCAGGCCTCGTAGATGTCCTTGAGGACAGGGACCTTGCGCAGCAGGAGGTCGAGCCAGCGCAGGATGTAACGGCCGAGGATGCTGTTGACGAGCACGCCGAGCACGTAGAGCGCGCCGACCGCGACGGCGACCCCGAGGAAGGGGGTGTCGAGGCCGAACAGCGCATTGAGCGGCTCGCGGGTCAGCTTCTCGACGTACCAGATGACGACGACGGTGATCACCAGCGGGATCGCCGAGAAGATGCCGGTCAGGAAGGTGTTTCGCAGGTGACGCTTGAGCCAGTCGATCACCGCGGGATTGTAGCGGTATCAGCCGGCGTAGGAGTCGTCCTGTTCGATCTTGCTGAGGACCCAGTCGAACTCGCCGCGGGTCAGGTGCGCGCCGCAGTACTCGCAATTGCCGGCCATCGAGACGCGGTCGAGCGGGGCGCCGCAGCCGGGGCAGTTGGCGTCGGTCGCCGCGGGGGCGCCGCGCACCTGCGCGCCGCGGATCAGCGTCCAGTACTCGCTGTAAGCGCGCTTCCTGGAGGCGCTGCCGGACAGGCGCTTGCCGTCGTGCTCGCGCACGGTGTAGTCGAGGCCGGAGGCCCACAGGCGCAGCGTGATCGCGTCGAAGTGGCGGTCGCGGACCAGCTTGACGATGGTGACGCGGGAGATCTCCATCTGCTCGAGCGCGTTGCGCAGGCCCTGCTGCTTGTAGGCGGCGATCCAGTAGCCGAGGTAATTGAACAGCGAATCGGAGACGAAGGGCCGCGCGGGCCGCAGGTCGCGGGCGCTCCAGGCGGCGTTGAGCTCGCGGTAGATCGTCCGCAGCCGCTGCTTGATGCGCTCGGGCGCGGCGCTCGGGTCCTCGGCGACCAGCGCGGTGTGCTGGGCCTGGATGCTCGGGTCGAAGAGCGTCGGCGCGTCGGTGCCCTGCTCGGCGTGGTCGGCGGTCAGCGCCGGCGGCCGCGTCTCCTGCTCGAGCAAGTTCACGCGGCTCAGGGTCCAGTCGAAGCGGCCGCCGCCGACCTCCTGGTGGCAGAAGCCGCAGCGCTCGTCGTCGGTGCTGGTGAAGGGGGCGCCGCAGTTGGGGCAGCGGAACTCCTGGACCTGGCCGGGCGGCTTGCTCTGGACCTGATTGCCGCGCTCGACCTGCCAGCGCTCGCGCACGTAGTGGCCGGTCGGGCCGCCGGGGAGGCGGGCGGTGTAGTTGGCCTCGAACTCGAGCTCGACGAGGATCTTGCCGCCGGGCTCGCCGTGGACCTGCACGTCCTGGATGCGCATCGCGCCGATCACCACGCCCTCGATCGGGACGCCGCTCGGCTCGCGGGCGAGCAGCGCCGCGCGGGTGCCCTCGGCCACGTAGGGCGCGAGCAGGGCGAGCTGCTTCGCGTCGCTGCGGGCGGCGTGGACCCGGGCATAGAGCGCGTACATGAAGTCCTCGAAGAGCACGGCCGAGAACTCGGGGTCGCGCTTGCGCAGCTTGTCGAGGCGCGCGGGCCGCTTGCGCGGTGCGACGACGTTATCGGTGTCCACGTGCGTGTGGCCGCCGGACCAGCTGTCGCGCTGCAGGTCGTTGGCCTGGTGGACCCGCCAGTAGGCGAAGATCAGGGCGACGATCAGCAGCGGCACGCCGACCTGCGGGTAGGCGAAGGCCAGGCGCAGCAGGAGGTGAATGATGATGCCCGCGCCGTCGCCTCCGCCTCCGCCGCTCGAGCTGCCTCCGCTCGAGCTGCCGCCCGAGTAGCCCTGACCGCCGCCGGGCCGCGCGGCGGCCTCGAGCGCGACCAGAGCGATCGCGGCGGCGGCGGCGAAGATCAGGAGGTTGCGATGGCGAGGGCTCATCCGTGCACCTCGTCGGCGAGCTCGTTCTCGTCGTCGTGTCGGCGCGGCAGGTGCTCGCCGCAGCGCTGCCCCAGCGCGGCCAGCAGCGGCGCGACCTCGACGCCGTGCGCGCCGCGGGCGACGGCCGCGTGCAGCGGGGCGCAGGCCTGCGACCACGCGGCGGCGGGCACGGCCGTGCGCACGCCGAGGTCGGCGAGGACGACGGCGCGGCGCTCGGCGACGGCGATGTAGCAGAGCACGCCGCTGCGGCCGCGGGTGTCGGCGACGCCGCGCGCGACGAAGGCGGCGCGGGCGGCCCGGAGCACCCAGGCCTCGCGACGGGCGAGCGGGGTCAGGGCGCGCTCGAGGGCGGGCCAGCTGCTGCCGAGATAGGCGGTGAGGAGGCCGACGAGCAGGGGGTCGAGGATGAACCAGTGGAGGCTGAAGCTGGGCTCGCCATAGAGGAGGAAGGTGAGGCAGGCGAGGGCCCCGAGGACGCCGAAGAGGACGCCGACGTGGAGGTAGTGGCCGGCGCGGGCCTCGACGACGACGACGAGCTCGGCGGAGGTCTGGGCCTCGAAGGCCGCGATCGCCCGGGTGAGGGCGGCCTTGCCGTCGCCTGCGAGGAAGGACATCGGCGAGGATTGTCGGTCACCGCGGCGGCCTTGACCAGCGGTCGAGGTCGGCGCCGAGACCGGCGCAGGAGCGCCCGCAGGGCGCGCGGACGATGCGTGTGTTTTCGCGCCTCGCTCGCGCTCAGCGCAGCTCGAAGGTGTAGTTGGTGTCGTAGGTGCGGACGAGGAGCCGCTGGTCGCGGAGGAACAGGTACTCGGGGCCGCTGGCGACGCGGGTCTTGCCGAGGACCTTGCCGTCGCGGCGGTCGAGCACGATCACGTGGTCGGGCTCGGCGGTGAAGCCATAGCCGGTGATGATGTGCCCGCCGTGGATCACGAAGTTGCTGGCGCCGGCGACCAGCGGGGCGCTGCGCCAGCGCAGCTCGCCGCTGGCGAGGTCGAGCGCGGTGATGTACGCGGTCATGCCCTTCGAGCTGCGCGCGTAGGTGTTGTGCCCGTGCGAGATATAGAGCACCCCGGCCTGCACCTCGGCCCACAGCGCGTGCTGGTCGACGAACTGCAGGTCCTCCTTCAGGTTGTCGGGGGCCAGGCGATAGGCGTCGAAGTCGTGGAAGGCGAGCAGTCGCCCGCTGGCGTCCAGCACCGCGACGAAGCGGCCGCCGCGGTAGTTCGGCCCGTAGAACAGGATCGTGTGGTCGGGGTGGGCGATCGCCTGGACCAGCAAGAACTTGCCGAAGGTCGGCGAGATGTTCGGCGGCAGGTCGCCGGGCTGGCCGCGCATCGGGTTCGGCACCTCGTACTCGGGCAGGCGAAGGTTGTTCTCGCGCAGCCACTGCGCCTCGTCGGTGATGCCGTTGCGCTGCGCTGCGACCTGCACGAGCTTCGGCGCCGGCGCGACGCCCTCGACGGCGATCGCGCGGGCGACGGTGTGCTGCCAGGGCGGAGCGGCGAGCGGGTTCGGGGTCGCGTTGGCGAAGCCCTGCGCGGCGCCGGCCTGGGCCGCGAGCAGGGCGTGGGTCGCCGCGTCGAACAGGGCCCGGACGGCGAGGTTGCCCGGCGCGACCTCGAGGATCTCCGAGAACTCCTGGCGGGCGCGGTCGAAGCGGCCGGCGTCGAGCGCCGCGAGGCCGCGCAGCCGTCGCTCCTGTTCGGGGGCGGCGAGGGGCGCGGCGCCGCCGGTCTCATCGACCTCCGGTTCGTACGCCTGGGCGAGCTCCGCGGGGGCGGCGGTCGGGGCGGCGGTCGGGCACCTGGGCCCGGATGCGGCCAGCGGGCTCGTCGGTGCGCCGGCGCGGCAGGCACCTGTCCCAAGGAGCAGTAGGGCGAGGAGGGCGCGCGACATGGGCCGAAGATACCCCGGACCGCTGGTGAGCGGCGCGCCGGCTGGCGTATGCTGGCGGGGTGCGAGTCCGGGCTCTGCTGATGGGTGCGCTCATGGGCGCGTGTGGGGCCGCCGGGGGCGCGACCGGGGGCAGCGAGACCGAGGGGGGGGCGACCGGGCCCGGCGTCGAGACGACGGCGGCGGTCGACCCGACCGAGGGCGAGCTGGTCGCGCTGGCGCTGCCGATGTTGTGGATGCCGGTGGCCGCGGACGCGGACCCGCTGGTCGAGCATCGGCCGGCGACGGTGACCTGTCCGCTGGGCGCATGGTTGCTCGAGCCGCAGGGCCTCGAGATCAGCACTCAGACCTGCAACTACGCGTCCTTCGGTCAGCCGTCGCGGGTCGAGGTCGTGCCGGGCGCGCGGATCGTCGGCTCGCTGTATCACTTCGACCTGATCGCGGCCGAGCCCGCGACCGCGCACGTGGCCCTGACGATCGCTGATGTCCTGATCTGGGAGCAGGAGATCGCCATCCCCGGGCCGGCCAACGCCTTCACCATCGACGTGCCGGCCAGCTTCGCCGCGCCCGTCGGCGCCGCGGTGAATCTCCACCTGCATAACCACGGGCAGAACACCTGGACCTTCGGGGCGCTCCAGGCCGAGGTCTTCGGCGGGCCCTAGCGCTCAGGACCAGCGGACCCGGGCGAGCGGCTCGCCGGCGGCGAAGCGGCCCTGCGGCGAGCGGGTGACCCGGCTGGCCGCGACCTCGGGGTCGTGGGTGTAGAACGCCCAGCCCCGCTCGGCGACGATGCGCCCGAGCAGGGCCTCCTTCTCGTCGATGAGCAGCTCCGGGAAGCGGTCGTAGCCCATCGTGATCGGCAGGTGCACCCAGGGGACGCCGGGGACCAGGTCGCCCAGGAAGGTCACCGGGCCGGCCGGGCCCTCGACGCGGGTCAACATCAGGCCGGGGGTGTGGCCGTCGGAGTAGCTGAAGCTGTACGCCGGTCCGAGGGCGGCCGAGGACGCGGCTTCGACCTGCTCCAAACGACCTGTCGCAACGAGCATGTCCTGAAGGCCAGGGATGAACGAGGCCCGGTCGCGCGGGTGAGGGTTGAGCGCCCGCCGCCAGGCGGGGGCGCTGACGACGTAGCGCGCGCGGGGGAAGGCGAGCTGCGGCGGCTGGTCGGGCGACCAGGCGGTGAGCAGGCCGCCGGCGTGGTCGAAGTGCAGGTGCGAGAGGACGATGACGTCGATGTCGCCCGGCTGGACGCCGAGCTCGGCGAGGGCGCGCAGGAGCACGTGCTCGGGCTCCTGGACGCCGAAGCGCTCGCGCAGCTTGGGCTCGAAGAAGGCGCCGATGCCGGTCTCGAGGAGGACGTGGCGGCCGCTGTTCTCGCGGACGAGCATGCAGCGACAGGCGAGGCGGATGCGGTTCTGGTCGTCGGGCGGGGCCCAGCCGGTCCACAGGGCGCGGGGGCAGTTGCCGAACATCGCGCCGCCGTCCAGGCGCTGGGTGTTGCCGTCGACCGAGAAGATCTGCATCGCGGGCTGAGATAGCACTTCGCGGGCGGCGCCGCGAGGCTCGCGGGCGCGGGTTCCGGGGCTACGGGTCCCGCCTCGGGTGCAGGTGCATGCTCCGGTGGCGCGCTCAGGTGGCGACGTCGTCGGCCTCGGGGAGCCGGCGGCCGTGGCGGTATGGCATGTTCTCCTCGGCGTTGTCGCCGAGCGCCGCCGGGCCGAGCAGGTGGCTCAGCAGGTTCAGCAGCTCGAGGCGGTCGCGGTCGCTGCCGCGCGCGCGCATCAGGTCGTAGGCGAAGGCCGGCACCGTCAGCGCCAGGAACACCCCGACCAGACCGAGCTTGGACGCGGTCAGGCCCGTCAGGCCGAGCCAGGCGAAGCTGGCGAACCACATGATATAGAAGCTGGCCTGCTTCGACAGCGGGCCGTGGGCGAAGCGGGCGCGCACGAGCGTGCCGCGCGGGGTCGGGGCGAACTGGGCCTCGAGGGCGAGGCGGCGGAGGTCGGCGGGGCCGGTGTCGACGGTGCCGGCCGTGGTGTTCTGGCAGACGCGGAAGCCGTCACGGCCGAGCTCGACGAGGAACTTGCGGTCGCTGCGCCCGCGCGCGGGGAAGCCATCGAGCACCTGGACGTCGGGGTCGGCCTTGAGGCGCTCCAGCACCTCGGTGGGCGACAGCTCGACGTGATAGGCGAGCTGTGCGGGCACCAGGCGGTGCGCGAGCGGTGCGCGAGTCGGCAGGCTCATGGGTCGGCTGAGTATCCGCGAAGATGCCCGCTTCGACCAGCCCCCGGGGCACGGACGAGCGCGGCGCGCAGCGCGAGGGCGGCGGTGCCCAGGGCGGCGGCGGCCGCCGCGATGGCGTCGCCGAGGCTGATAAAGCCGTGCACGAGGGCCTCGTGACAGTCGAGCTGGACCGTGACGCCGGCGGCCCGCATGCGCTCGGCGTAGGCGCGGCCTTCGTCGCGCAGCGGGTCGAAGCCGGCGACGGCGACGTAGGCGGGCGGCAGGCCGCGCAGGTCGGGGGCGAGCAGCGGGGAGGCGCGCGGGTCGACGATGTCGGCGTCGCTGCGCAGGTAGTGGCCGAGGAACCAGGTGATGGTCGCGGCGCTGAGGAAGTAGCCGACGGCGAACTCGCGGTGTGAGGCGTGCTCGCGGCGCATATCGGTGGCGGGGTAGAGGAGCAGCTGGAAGGCGGGGCGGACGGTCCATGCTTCGCGGGTGGCGACCTGGGCGATCACGGCGGCGAGGTTGCCCCCGGCGCTGTCGCCCCCGACGGCGAGGCGGGCGGGGTCGAGGCCGAGGGCGTCGCAGTTGTCGGCGAGCCAGCGAAAGCCGGCGAGGGCGTCATCGACCGCGGCGGGGAAGGGGTGCTCGGGGGCGAGGCGGTAGGCGAGCGAGGCGACGATGCAACCTGACTCATGGGCCAGGAACGAGCAGGGCGCGTCGTGCGTGTCGAGGTCGCCGATCACGAAGCCGCCGCCGTGCAGGTACAAAATGGCAGGCGCCGGTCGGGCGATCCCCGCGGGCGTGTAGATCCTCAGCTGCAGCGGGCCGCCGGGGCCCGGGAGCGTGCGCTCATGGGCGGTGACGCCCGCGGGGCGGCGGCCGGCGAGCAGGCGCAACGACGGGGCCGAGCGCGCTCGAGCCGCGACAGGAGCCAGGTGCTCGAGAGCGTCCAGGCGCAGCACCTCGATCGCGCGCAGCAAGAAGCCGAGCTTGAGATCGAGGCGCTGGCCGGCGACCTCGGGGCGGCGGGCGGCCATGCGCGCGAGCAGGGGCGCGGGCAGGCGAAAGACGGCGCGCGCGAGGGTCGAGCCGATCGTGTGGCGGAGGTCGTCGAGGCGCCGGGACATCGCGCGAGGATATCAGGACGCGGACGTCCCGGAGACGGCGCGCGCGATCGTCAAGGTGCCATCGACGCGATCGGCCGGGCGGCCGCTCGCTGTTGTGCCTGTCAGGACGCGCAGTGAGCTGTTATCGTCGCACAATGGTGGACTACAAACGGGTTATGGGGTTTGGGGTGGCGTTCGGCCTGCTCTCGGGCTGCGGCGGCGACGGCAGCGGCACGGACGGCGACAGCGCCAGCAGCGGGAGCGCGGGCAGCACGGGCAGCGCCACGATGCAGGTCATGACGACCGGCGATCCGAGCGGATCAGGGTCGATGACCGATAGCACGGTGACGCAGGGCAGCATGTCGGCGACGGACAGCCAGGGCACGACGGTGGCCACGGTCACCGATTCGGTCTCGGCGACGGACACCGGGCCTGGCACCGACTCGAGCCCCGGCACCGACACCGGAAGCACCGGCACCACCAGCGCCGTGTCGGAGACCAGCGGGACCTCCGGCGGACCCTGCGACGTCGATCTGCAGTGCGGCGACGAGTGCTGCGCGCCCGGCGAGCTGTGCACTGAGGGCCAGTGTCAGACGGACTGCGGCGGGCCGCCGCCCTGCGGGCCGCAGCAGGAGTGCTGCGCCGCGGGCGACCTGTGCAATCAGGGGCAGTGCGTGACGCCGGCGGGGCCCTGCGCGCAGGCGACCTGCGCGACGCTCGCGGAGAGCGAGTGCCCGGAAGGATTCGTTTGTGATGTGAAGCTCGAGCTGTGCTTGCCCTCGCAGGCCGACGCCAGCTGCCAGTACATCCCGCCGAAGGCCGAGTTCGAGCCGGTGCCGAACTTCACCTGGGGCTCGCGGGCGAAGGTCGCGTGCAACATGGCCAGCCAGTGTCAGACCGCCGAGGTCTGCGACGCCGGCTTCTGCAAGGTGACCTGGCCGCACCTGAATATCGCGGTCGACGACCTGCCGACGCACAACCAGTCGTCCTCGATCCCGGTGGTCGCGGACATCGACCGCGACTGTGTGCCGGAGATCGTGTTCAACAGCTATCGCCCGGGCGTGGCCACCAGCGACGGCGTGATGCGGGCGATCCGCGGCGACACCGGGGCGAAGGTGTGGACGGTGACGGATCCGGCGTGGCGCACCGATAGCACGGCGAGCCCGGCGATCGGCGACATCAACGGCGACGGCCAGGTCGAGATCATCGTCCAGGGCACCGGCAAGACCCTGCTGGCCTTCAGCTCCGACGGCAAGCCCCTGTGGAAGTCCGGGGTGTTCAAGATGGCGACCGGCAGCGGCGCGGTGGCTATCGCCAACATCGACAATGATGGTGATGCCGAGGTCATCTTCGGCTCGGCGGTCTTCGACTCCACGGGCAAGCTGCTGTACGAGGGCGTGCCCGGGATCGGCCTCAACGGACAGGGCCCGATCTCGTGCGTGGCGGACCTCGACAACGATGGGCGCCAGGAGGTGATCGCCGGTCGCACGGCCTACGCGTTCACCGGGACGGTGGCCATGAACAACTTCGTCGGCAAGGTGCTGTGGACGGCGGCGCCCACGGACGGCTTCTGCGGGGTCGCCGACTTCAACGGCGACAAGAAGCCGGAGGTCGTCCTGGTCTCGAATGCCAATATCTACGCGCTCAACGGCCAGACCGGCGCGACCCTGGCCCAGGCGCCGATCCCCAACGGTGGCAAGGGCGGACCGCCCAACATCGCCGACTTCGACGGCGACAAGGTGCCCGAGATCGCGGCCGCCGGATCGAGCCAGTACATCGTCTACAAGTACGCGGGCGCCAACGCCTTCGTGAAGCTGTGGAGCGCGGCGACCCAGGACGGCTCCTCGCAGGTCACCGGCAGCTCGGTCTTCGACTTCGACGGCGACGGCCGCAACGAGGTCGTCTACAACGACGAGGTGTACATCCGCATCTACCCCGGCGTCGAGCCCGACTGCCAGAAGATGCCCAAGGGCCCGGCCTGCGACGGCAACATGACCGACGCCGAGGTGCTGTTTCGCGACCGCAACTCCTCGCGCACGCGCACCGAGTACCCGGTCATCGCCGACGTCGACGGCGACTTCAAGGCCGAGATCGTGTTCTCGACCAATAATGACAGCGGCTTCAAGCTCGACGCCGGCATCGGGTCTGGGGCGAGATCCGTGACAATTGGGTTTCGACCCGCCCGGTCTGGAACCAACACTCGTATCACATCACCAATGTGAACCCAGTTGTCTAAATCCGCCCTGCGCGGCTTTATAACCGAGAATGTGCGCTTTGGGACAGGCCGTTTTTGACCCTTGTCTGTCTCGATTTTGTATCGAAAATGGAGGGCGGAGGAGTGGGGATGCTGACGACCGCAAAGGTGCGCGAGCTCAAGCCGCGCGACAAGATGTACGAGGTGACCTGCGCGGCGATGCCCGGCTTCGTCGTACGGGTCCTGCCGACCGGCAAGAAGGTGTTTCTCGTCCGCCACCAGGTCGGTGAGACGCTCAAGCGCGAGAAGATCGGGCTCATGGGCCCGGACCTCGGCGTCGACGAGGCGCGCCGTCAAGCAGTGCTGATCCTCGGGGGGTATGCGCGAGAGGAGGCTGCCCCCGAGCCGGTCGCTCGTCGCTCCGCGCGAAGTGAGGCAGCCCGCGAGCCGGCCGTGCGCCGCTCCGCGCCGAAGGCAGCGCGCCAGGTCGAGCCTGTGAAACAGCCGGAACCGGCGCGGCCGACAGTCCGCGAGCTCGCCGGGCGCTTCGCCGAGGAGTACGTCGCCGTCTATCTGAAGGGTGGTACCAGGGCGAACTACCGGCGCCACCTCGCCGAGCACATCCTCCCGGCGCTCGGCGACCGCGACTTCG
>Ga0073899_10004027_pt1 | contig 12903 bp, 11 predicted proteins | sample KloWWTmetaKNB5Ph_FD_88975 | JGI IMG/M metagenome (GOLD analysis project Ga0073899, IMG submission 88975) | Active sludge microbial communities from Klosterneuburg, Austria, studying microevolution and ecology of nitrifiers - Klosterneuburg... | ecosystem: Engineered > WWTP > Aerobic digester >... | reverse complement strand
AGGATCTTGAAGTCGTCGACCTTGATCGCCTCGCTCACCAGCGCTGCGGTGAAGACCGGGTCGAAGAACAGCTTCCAGAACACGGCGGGCGAGCAGTTGATCTCGTGGGAGAGGTGGACTTGCTTCATGGGCGGCGAGCACGATAACCGATCGCGGGCGCGGGGCGGATGAGCGGGACGCTCGCGCGATCACGCTCAGTGCAGCGTCACCTCGGCGCGAAGGATTCGGTCGCCGACCTGCAGGGCGTCCAGCACCTCGAAGCCGCGGCGCAGCGCCCCGACCCGGGTGTAGCGGCCCTCGAGGTGCGGCGCCCGGGTGTGCATGAGGAAGAACTGGCTGCCGCCGCTGTCCTTGCCGGCGTCGGCGATGCCCACCGCGCCGCGGGTGAATGGGGCGTCGCTCGGCTCCGACGGGAGCGTGAAGCCGGGCCCGCCCCAGCCGGTGCCCTGCGGGTCGCCGCCCTGGACCACGAAGCCGGGCACGACGCGATGGAACAGGAGGCCGTCGTAGAAGCCGGCCTGCGTCAGGGCCACCAGCGCGGCGACGTGCCAGGGCGCGACCGCGGGGTCGAGGTCGATCTCGAGGACGCCGTGATCGGTGGTGAGGCGCCAGTGGACTTGCTTGCGGCGGATCTGCCCGGGGTCGTGGCGGGGCCAGGCGGGCGGGCTCGCGGGGGTCTGCGGGCCGGGGTCGGCGGCGAGTTTGGTGACGCAGTCGCGGGCGGCCTTGCGGGCGGTCGGGCTCGGCAGGCGCAGGCCGGCCCGGCAGGTGAACAGGCCCTCGCGGCGGCCAGTGGCGGCGAGGGCCGCGGTGAGCCCGGTGTAGAGCTCGACCTCGCCGAGCAGCTCGCGGCGGCTGCGTTCGACGAGGTCGGCGAGCAGCTGCGGGGAGAGGGTGGCGCCCGGGGTCTTGCTGAACAGGGCCGCGATCGCGTCGGCGGTGGCGCCGACGACGGCGCCCTCGGGGTCGACGAGGGCGCTGCGCCACATCGCCTCGACCTCGGCGGTCAGGGTTGGTTCGGGCCATAGCGCGCCGGCGGCCGTGACTGCGGCTGCGCGCACGCGCGGGTCGGCGGAGGCGAAGAACGCTTTCAGGCGCGGGAGTCGGAGCTCGCCGCCGAAGCCGGCCGCGAGCACGCCGGCCTCGAGCACGTCGCGCTCGGGGCCGATGTCCCGGTCGCTGGCGCAGCGCAGCGGAGGGATCCATTGCGGGCTGCGGGCGACGTTCGCGGCGAGCTGACAGCTGGCGCGGGCCAGCAAGGGGCGAGCGGGGGCCGACGCGCGGGCGAGCAAAGCCTCGACCTCGATCTGCGCGGCGCGCATGAGCGGCCGCCAGCGCGGGCGCGGACCGGGCGGGACGGGGGTCGTGGCGAGGCGCTCGAGCGCCTCGAGCACCGGGTGCGCTGCGGCGGCGCGGGCCGGGTCGGCGAGCACGTCGAGCCGGGTGCGGGTCCACGCGAGGGTCGTCGAGATGGCGTCGTCGTCGGCGAGCGCCATGAGCCCGCGGACCGCGGCGACCTGCACCCACGGGCTCGGGTCGGTCAGCGCGGCCGCGAAGGCCGCATGGGCGCGAGCGGCGGGGGCCTTGCGGCGGGTCAGGCCGACCAGCGCGAGGGCGCGGGTCTCGGGGTCGGCGGCGGCGGCGAGGCGCAGCAGGGCCTGGTCGGCGGGTTCGCGGGGGTCGACGGGCGCGGCGTGGGCGAGCGCGTAGGCGGCGGCGTAGGCGAGGTCGGGCTGGGCGCTCGCGGTGGGCTGGGGGATCGAGTTGGGCTGCGCGGTGGGGCTGTGGCGCTCGGCGAGGGCGATCGCGGCGGGCTGCGCGGTGGGGTCCCAGGCGACGCCGCGGCGACCGAGCACGCCGAGGGCGAGGGCGGCGGCCTCGGCGAGCGGCGGGTCGGCGCTGGTGAGGGCGGCGGCGAGCACCGGCGTCGAGGCGACGGTGCCGAGGCGGCCGAGGGCGACGGCGATGCTGGTCTGTTGTGATGCATCCGCGGCGGGCCAGGCCGCGAGCACGGCCGCCTCGGCGCCGCCGAGCTCGACGCCGAGCGCGGCGGCGATGCCGAGGGCGGCGGCTGCGGGGGCGCGCAGCGAAGGATCGGCGAGCAGCTCGATCAGGCGCGCGATCGCGGGCGCATCGCCGACGCGACCGAGCGCCGCGACGGCCAGCGTGCGTGCGCGCGGCGAGTCGGCGCGCGTCAGGGCGAGCAGCGGGGCGGACTCGCGACGCACGCAGGCGCGGTCGATCGCCGGCGCGAGCGCGACCTCGGGCGCCGGCGCGCTGTCGGGGCCCAGCGCGCTCGCGGGGGCCGGCGCGGGGGCCGGCGCGGGGGCGCGGGCGGGCGCGCAGCAGAGCGCGAGGAGCGGCAGGGCGAGGCCCGGGAGGCGGCGCATGGCCGCGAGTGTACGCGTTCGCGCGTGAGCCGATGCGGGTCGGGGTGGGTCTGGGTCCGCTGGGCGCATGCTCGCGCGTGAGCCGATGCGGGGCGGGGTCTGGGCCCTCGAAGGCGACTGCGTGCCCCCCGGCGTCGTGTGCTCGGCACGGTCGGGTTGGGGTACACCTGGGCGCATCATGCTCGCCTCCGACCCCGACACCCGGCTGCTCGCGCGGCTGGCCGAGCTGGCCGTGCTGGCCATGCCTGCCGACGCGGATCCGGCCCACGACCTGCTGCACGTGCGTCGGGTGGCCGCGCTGGCGCGCAGCATCGCCGAGGCCGAGGGTGCGGACGTGCTGGTGGCGGTCGGGGCCGCGCTGCTGCACGAGCTGGTCAACCTGCCGAAGGACCACCCGGAGTCGCGGCGCTCGGGGGACCTGTGCGCGGAGGCGGCGGCCGGGCTGCTGCGCGCGGAGGCGATCGATCCGGCCCGGGCCGCGCAGATCTGCGCGTGCATCCGTGACCACGGCTTCTCGAAGGGCGTGCTGCCCGAGTCGCTGGCGGCGCGGGTGCTGCAGGACGCAGACCGCCTCGACGCGATCGGTGCGATCGGGGTGGCCCGCTGCTTCGCGACCTGCAACGCGATGCGCACGCCCTTCTACAGCGAGCTGGACCCGCTGTGTCGCGAGCGTGAGCCGGACGACAAGCGCTTCGGCCTCGACCACTTCTTTCGCAAGCTCCTGCGCATCCCGGACGGGCTGCACACCGCGAGCGCCCGCCGGCTCGCCGAGCCGCGCGTGGCCCTGATGCGCGGGTACCTCGAGCAGTTCGGGCGCGAGCTGGGCGCATCCTGATGCTGCGGACGTGACGGCGATCGCGGCCTGCTTTCCGCCGCGGGTCGACCCATTCGAGGGAGGGGGGGCTGCGCTCAATCATCGATGTCGGGCAGGCCCTCGATCTCGATCGGCGGCGGGGGCTGGACCTTGGCCCTGGCCTGCTGCTGCATCTGCGTGTGCGCGACCTTCATCTGCATCCGGGTGAGCTCGGGCAGCAGCTGCTGGTTGGTCTCGTTCAGGGTCCGCAGCAGGGCGCCGCTGATGCCCTGGCCGGCGGCGACACCGGCGTAGAGGTCGTCGAAGACCCGGGCGAGGGCGGGCGGCACGGTGTCGGAGCTGGGGCGGGTCTGGGTGCGGTTCCCGGGCTTGACGGCGGCGACGGCGGCCTCGACATCGCCGCGACCGATCCACCGCAGCACCGCGCCGATCGTCGCCTCCGGGTCGCCGAGCACCTGGTCGTAGGTCTGGAGGCGCGCCGGGTAGCGACGCAGCGAGATGTCGCGCACCAGCGCGAAGTTCTCCATCCACCACTCGTAGGCCGGCGGAAAATTGAAGGGCTCGTCGACCTCGCCGCCCGCGGCGCGCCGGGCCTCGCGGCTTTGGGCCTCGAGGGCGTAGAGGCGCTCGATCGAGGCCTCGTACTCCCGCCACTCGCGGACGTTGGCGAGCAGGTGGGTGATGTACGCGCGCTCGGAGCGGATCACGCCGGGCACGAACACCTTGACCGCGTAGCCGTCGACGTGCTCCGGCATGAAGTACTTGCCGGTGCGCGGGTGCGGGTTGGTGGCGAAGTAGATGCCGTTGCGCAGCAGGGTCTCGTAGAAGCCGTCGGGGTTGGCGTCACGCAGCGGGCCAGTGCCCCAGTTGCGTGGGAAGGCCTTGCCGAGGATCGGGAGACCCGCGGCCTGCAGGACCTGCATCCACATCGAGGTGCCGCTGCGCTTGGTGCCGGAGACGAAGATCATCGGGGCTCTGCGCGCGAGGCTATGCCTAGACGCACACGGCTGCTATCGCATCAAACGCGGCCTTGCAATCTTCTGGGAGGTCGCCCAAGAACTCCGCACAGCTGAGCGCCGAGATGCAGGCCATGGCCGCCTCGAAGGCCTGCACGCAGTCGGCCCCGTAGTTCATTTCGTAGTAGGCGTGGGTCTCGCCGCAGTAGGTCGCCCCGGCCATTCCGGCCCGCGGGTCCATGTAGCATTCGGCGATCTTTGCGCCGTAGCTCACGCATTCCGGAGGCAGCGCGGGGCCGCCGGTGGTGGCGTCGCCGGTGGTGGCATCGCCGGTGGTGGCGTCGCCGGTGGTGCCGCTGGTGGTGGGCTCGCCGGTGGTGGGCTCGCCGGTGCCGGAGTCCGTGGCGCTGCCCGATCCGGTCGGCGTGTCGCCCGATGTTCCTCCGGAGGTCCCGCCGGAGGTCCCGCCGGTGTCGCCGGTCGAGCCGGTCGAGCCGGGGTCCGTGCCGGTGCTCTCCGTCGTCTTGTCCTTGTCGGACGGGCAACCCGGCACGACGGCGAGCAGACCCACCGCGACCAACCCTCGCTGCAACCCAAACCAGTCGTCCATGGTCGGTGACGTTAGGCGGGGTGCAAAGGGGGTGTCAAGGTGACGTTGATGCGGCGCTCAGTCGCGCTTGTAGCTGAGCGCGTACTTGAGCGGGTTGGTGAGCCGCTCGGAGGTGATGGTGACGCTGAGGGTCATGCGGTCGCCGGCCTCGTTGAGGGTGAAGACGCTGCGTCGGCCGCCGTCGTCGGCGGTGAAGGTCTGGACCAGCCGGCCCTTGACCATCGAGAACTTGACGGTCAGCGGCTTGCCGGTGTCGCTGGTCCACGGCACGGAGGCGCCCTCGAGCTTGGCGGAGACGGTGCGGCCGGGCGCGAAGGTGGTGGTGACCTTGTCGCCGTCGACGGCGATCGTGATCGTGTCGCGGATGACATTGCTCTCCGTCAATCGCTTGCGGCCGATGCCGCGGATCAGGGCGTTCAGCTCCTGCACCGCGGTGTCGATCGCCGCCGCGAGCTCGGTGCGCTGCGCGTCGCCGCCGGCGAAGCGGAAGGTGCCGGCGAAGCGCTGCTGCGGGGGCACGGGCGGGGGCGCGGGCGTGGCGACCGGCGCGGGCTCGGGTGTGGCGACCGGCGCGGGCTCGGGCACCGGCGCGGGCGCGGGTGCGGGCGGGGGCGCGGGGCTGTCCGCAGGGGCAGGTGTGGGGGCGCTGGGGCCGGGCTTCTTGGTCGCCTTCGGGTCGGGGGTCGGCTTCGTGGCCGCGCTCGCGGGCTCGACGGCGGAGGGCTTGACCGCGGGCGTGTCCGTGGCCGGGACCAGGGTTCCGGAGGCCGGCGCATCGGCGTTCGTGGCGAGCGGATCGGCCGGGGCCGGGGCCTCTCCCGGGGTTGGTTGCGCGGCCACGGTTGCGGACGGGGCCGGGTCGGGCACGGCGGGCGCGGCATCGCCGGGCGCGGCGGCGACCTCGGGCGCCTCCAGGTCGTCGAGGTCGTCGAACTCCTTCGGCGGCGGCGGCGGGGCCGTCGGCGCCTCGCCGCAGGCCGCGGGGCACAGCGCAAGGAGCAGGGCGAGCTGGGCACCGACGCGCCGCAGCGGAAGCATGGACCTGGAGCGGAGGATCACGCGGGCATCGTAACAGTTCGGCCGGTGGCCAGGGTGGCGAAGACCCGCGGCTCGCCCGGGCTCGGCTTCGATCCGATCTTTTTACTGAACCGAAGCGGCGCGGGCGAGTAGCCTGGCACCCATGAACCGCCTCGTCTGCGCGCTGGTCTGCCCGCTTGTCCTCCTGCTCGCCTGCGGGCCGGGCACCGTGAACTCGGATTGTGACGACGTCGACTCGCCCCCGGCTGCGGGCGGGGCCTGTGCGGAGGACGGCGTGATCTGCGACGGCGGGGCCGATGTGTGCACCGACCACGTCGTGCTCGAGTGCAAGGCGGGCAGCTGGCAGGAGCAGAGCGTGCCGGCCATCGAGTGCGGGACCAGCACGCCGACCACCGGCACCGACGAGTCGAGCGCCGGCACCACGGCGATCACCGGCACGACCGACACCACCGGGGCGGAGCCGGTGCCCTGTGGAGCAGCCTTGCCGCCCGAGGGCAGCGCCTGCGCGATGGAGGGGGAGGACTGCGCGCCCGGGGCGAGCGAGTGCGATCCCTTCGTCGGCGCCAGGTGCATGGGCGGCGCCTGGCAACATTACGAGGTCGGCCCCGGCGACCCGGAGGTGTGCGGCGGGCCGGTCGCCTGCGATCCCCAGAACATCCCGCCCGAGGGGGCGAAGTGCGAGGTCGAGGGCGAGTTTTGCTCGCCCGGGTGCGAGGACCCGTGCGAGTTCTGCAACGTCGTGCGCTGCGAGGGCGGGCTGTGGCAGGGCCTCGAGGTGTTCCCCGCCAACTGCCTCGATTGCGAGACCCTGTGCACCTTCGTGGTTCCTTCGGGCTGCATGAAGGGGCCGCTGACGCAGGCGGACTGCGTGACGGGCTGCCAGGACCTCGAGGCCGGCGAGTGCCGGATCCCCTTCCATCTGACGCTCGCCTGCGCCGACGTGGAGCCGACCTTCGGCTGCGACGCGATGGGGCGTCCGGTCGCCGCCGGCTGTGAGCAACAATTCGACGCGCTCTATATGTGCACCGGTCTATGATCGGGCCGGTCGGACGGGCCGGGCGCGTCAGAGGGCGCGAAATCCGAACACCTTGGCCGGGCACAGGTCGATGCCGTCCTCGTCGTCGCAGTCGATGAGGCACTCGTCGCAGTCGACGACGCACTCGCACTCGTCGGGGCCGACCTTGCCGGCGTTGTAGCGGGTCAGCGTGTCCAACGCCGGGACGGTGGTGTTGGCGACCTTGGGGCAGGGCACGCAGGGGATCAGGAAGCTCTCGGCGTCCGCCATCGCGGCGGCGACCTCGTCGGGCAGCGAGGCGCCGTGGCCGACGTTGACCCTGGCGGTGACGTACTGCTGCGCGACCTTCATCCACGGGGTGTCGCGCGGGGCGGTCAGGATCTCGTCGTAGCGCATGCCGCACAGGTCGCCGCCGAGCGCGACGGGGCCCTGCTCCTGGGTCGCGAAGGACTCGGCGACCCAGCGGTCGTGGGTCATCACGCAATCGTCGGGCTCCGGCTTGGGCTCCGGGTCGCAGTCGACCACGCAGTCGTCGCCGGGGGCGGTGCGGGCGCGGGTGGCCTCGTCGATGGTGTCACAGCCCGTGAGCCCGGCGACGCCGAGGAGGGAGAGGGCGAGAAGCAGGGAGGTGGAAGTACCGTGTGCGTTGCTCATGCAGGTGTGATGCGCCGAGGCGGTGTTTTTCCAAGGGAATGTAGATATATTTTATGTCCGCACAAAAGCAACTGCGATGATTATATAACTCACCTCGAGCCCCGCTCACGTCTCCGCCATGCCGCCCAAAACCCAGGGCGTCAATGGCAGCCTCAGCCGCGCGGCGAGGGGCTCGGGCGGTGCGGCAGGAATGATCGCCCCGTCCTCGGGGCGCCGGCGGGGCGCCCGCCTCGCCGGCGGTCCGGCCCGTGCGGGGCGCCAGAATGTTCACACTTTGGAGGGGGCGGCGGCGACGGCGAATCGCCGAGATCACAGCAGCAGCGCGACGCCGCTGATCGCCACCATCACGAGCATCGCCCAGCGCACCAGCCCGGGCCCGACGCGCAGCTGCAGCTTCGCCCCGAGCACGCCGCCGACGATCATGCCGACGGCGAGGATGGCCCCCTCGCGCCAGGCGACCTCGCCGGAGGCGGCGAACATCGCCAGCGCCACGAGGGTGTAGATGAACACCAGCGCGACCTTGGCGGCGTTGCCCGCGAGGGCGGTGTGGCCGAGCATCGACACGAACAGCGCCATCAGCGGGAAGCCGACGCCGGCCTGCAGGAAGCCGCCGTAGACCCCGATCAACACGGCGAGCACATAGGCCAGCGCGCCGGGCACGCGCGGCTGCGCGGGCGGCTGGATGAAGCGCCCCGGCCGGACGACCAGGATCACCGCCCACAGCAGCAGGACCGCGCCGAACAGCGGGCGCAGCAGGGCGTCGTCGAGGCGGGTCGCCAGCCAGGCGCCGCCGAGCGCGCCCAGGCACATCGGCGCGGCCATGCGCAGGATCAAGGCCGAGGGCAGGGCGCCCGCGCGCATGAAGGTCAGGGTCGCGGCCGAGCCGTGGGCGAGCACGCCGATCCTGCTGGTCGCGTTGGCGACCCCGGGGCTCAGGCCGAGGCCGATCAAGATCGGCAGGATGATGAAGGAACCGCCGCCCGCGAGGGTGTTGGCGGCGCCCGCCAGCGCGCCGGCCAGGGCCAGCGCGATCGGGCCGGCGATGGGATCGCCGAGCGGCCACGCGACGACCTCGACCGGGAGCACCGGACGACCATATCCGATCGCCCTGGTCCGTGCGAGACTGCGGGCTCAGCCGTGGCCTTGACTCGCGCCGTCGTCTCCGCGCCGATCGCCGCCGCCGACTGGCTGCGGCGCCGCTGGCTGCGTCTGCTCGGTCCGCTCGCGCGGCCGATCGTCACCCGCCGCGAGCTGCGGGTCGCGCTCGGCTTCTCGGCGATGATCGTCAGCGCGCTGGTGGCGACCCTCGTCGCGCCGCTGTGGATGTTGATCCTCGGGCCGCTGGTGTGGGGCGTGCCGCACCTGGTCGCCGACCTGCGCTATCTGGTCGTGCGCACCGGCTATCACCGTCGACGGCTGCTGTGGCTGGTCGCGGGCGGGCCGCTGCTGTGGGTCGGGCTCGGCGGCGAGCTGTGGTGGGGCTTCCTCGGGGCCGGGGCGACCGCGCTGCTGGCCCGCGCGCGCCTGCTGCCGCGGCTGCTGGCGTTGACGCTGCTGCTGGCCTGCGGGGCCGGGCTGGCCTGGCTCGGGCGGGTCGGGGACGTGATCTTCGCGCACGCCCACAATTTCATCGCGGTCGGGCTGTGGTGGCTGTGGCGGCCGCGGAGCTCGCGGCTGCACTGGGTCCCGCTGGCGCTGCTGGTGCTCGTCAGCGTGTTCTTGCTCGGTGATGTCGGGCTGCGGCTCGCGGAGGCCAGCGGCGGGCTCGAATGGTTCGGCGGGCGCATGAACCTCGACTATCAGCTCTGGCGCCTGTCGCCCGGGGTCGCGCCGGAGCTCGGGCTGCGGCTGGTGCTGCTGTTCTGCTTCGGGCAGACGATCCACTACGCGATATGGTTGCAGCTGCTGCCCGACGAGGACCGCGGCCGGGCGACGCCGACGAGCTTTCGCGCCAGTCATCAGGCGCTGCGCCAGGACCTCGGCGACCTCGGCCTCGGCGTCGCCGCCCTGCTGGCGCTCGGCCTCGCGGCCTGGGCGGTGTTCGACCTCCTGCACGCCAGCCACGGCTACTTTCGCGCGGCCCGCTTCCACGGCCACCTCGAGCTGATGGCCGGCGCGCTGCTCCTGCTCGAGCGGCGCCGCGGCTGAGCTGCGCGCCTGTCACTTCGGCGCGGGGTGCTTCGCCAGCCACGCGTCGATCTCGGCCAGCGGCTCGGGCTTCTTGTCGGCATGGACGGCGGCGCGGGGGCGGGCCGCCTCGACCAGCGCGCGGGCCCGCGGGAGGTCGGTGTCGGCGAGCTGCTGACCGAGCGTGAAGCCCAGCATCCACGGGCCGGAGTCGGCGGGCAGGGCGGCGACCATCCGCTCGTACAGCGGGAGCAGCCGGGTCTTCAGCGGCTCGGTGCGGCCCTCGGCGACGTAGGCGGAGGCCAGGCCGGCGCCGATCGAGTCGAGCTGCCAGGGCTGCGGGTCGGTGAGGGTCTCGAGGTCCGCGAGGCAGGCCTCGAACACCACGATCGCCTCGGCGTGCTTGCCCTGCTTGCTCAGGGCGTGGCCGAGATCGCCGCGCGCCTTCATGGTGTTGACGTGCGTCGGGCCCTCCTTGGCGCGGTGGATCTCGACGGCCTGGCGCAGCAGCGGCTCGGCGGCGGCCGGGTCGTCGCGCTTGAGGTGCAGCGTCGCCAGGCCGTTGAGGTTCAGGGCGAAGTTGCGGTGGCCGCGGTTGCCCGAGGCGGTGAGGATCGCGTGGGCGCGCTCGAGCTGGGCCTGGGCGGCGTCGAGCCGGTCGCTGTGGGTGTAATGCAGGCCCAGGAGCGTGGCCGACAGGGCGACGCCGGGGTGCTCCGGTCCGCCCAGGCGCTCGAAGGCGGCGCTCGCCTCGGAGAAGTAGCGCTCGGCCTGGCCGGGCTCGTCCATCATGGTCTCGTAGGTCTCGCCGATCGCTACCAGGCTGCGGGCGATGTCCAGCTCGGCGCCCTCGGCCTCGTAGATCTGCAGGGCCGCGAGGTGGAACGCGCGGGCCTTGAGCGCGCGGGCCTTGCTGTCGCCGTACTCGGCGACCAGGAAGGCGCCCAGGCCGCGGTTCGAGTCGAGGCGCGCGCGCTGCAGCTCGGTGCCGGCGCGGCGGATGTAGGCCTCGGCGTGCCGGGCCCAGGTCTGCATCACCTCGGGTCGTGAGAGTCGGCGCCCCATCACGAGCACCAGCGCGACCGCGGCGTCGATCGCCACGGCGTGGTGCCCGGCCGCCAGCGCGGTGTAGTAGGCCTGCTCGAGGGCGACGCGCGCCTCGGCGTATTGACTGTCGAGCTCGAGCAAGACCCCGAGGCGCAGGTCGATCTCGGCGGACAGCGGCGGGTAGTCGACGGTCTTGCCGGTCGCCGCGGCCTGACGGGCGAGCTCGAGGCCCTGGGCGTACTTGCCGACGCGCTCGCGGGTGCTCGCCTCGGTCAGCAGGGTCCGCGCCGCCTCGACCAGGCGGGCCGCGTTCGGGTCCGCCGGGGGTCGCAGCTGTTGTTTGACGTAGGCGGGGTCGTTGCAGGCCGCGACCGTGGGCAGGGTCAGGGTCAGCTCGGCCGCGTGCTCGACCACCTGCGCGTCGGCCTCGCCGAGCAGCGCGGCCGCGGCCGCGAGCGCGTGGCGGCGCTCGGCGAGGCAGGCCATGCGCTGGTCCATCAGCTCGGCGGACTGGTCGCGGCGCACGCTGTGGCCCTCGCAGGCGTCGCGGTGGGCGGCGACCCACGACTGGGTGTATCCGTCGAGGTGCCGGGCGACGCGCTCGAAGCTGGCCTCGGCGTTCGCGGCCCCGCTGGCGAGCATCGCGGCGCGCACCTGCTGCTCGCGCTGCGGGTCCCAGACGCCGACGAGCTGCAGCTCGGCGCCGCTGCACACCTGAGCGGCGGGGTCCTCGGGCCGGAGCCAGCTGCTGGCGCCGGCGGTGAGGGCCGCGCCGACGCCGAGGGCGGCGACCCAGGTCCAGCGCTGGGTCGGCGCCGAGGGGGTGAGTGCGAGCTCGAGCGCGCGCATCGACGGCCAGCGCTGCTCGGGGTCGTGACGGAGGCCGCGGAGGACGGCGAGGCGGAGCCAGCGGGGGGCCCGGGAGGCGCTGGATGGTTCGCGGACCTTGCCGGAGAGGACGGCGGCCATCAGGGAGGGGAGGGTGTCGCCGTCGAAGGGTCGCTCGCGAAACAGGGCCTCGTAGAGGGCGACGCAGAACGAGAACTGGTCGCTCTTGGTCTCGACGCGCTTGCCGATGAACTGCTCGGGTGACATGTACGCGGGGGTCCCGAGGACCGTGCCGGTGACGGTGAGGGAGAGGTCGAGGTTCGGCTGGGCCGTGGAGGAGGCGAGCGAGGCCATGCTGTCATCGGTGCGCTCGAGCGCCGCGATGCCGCCGGGGCTGGCGTCGGCGCGGGCGAGGCCGAAGTCGAGGACGCGCACGCGCCCGTCCTCGCCGAGGATCGCGTTGGCGGGCTTGAAGTCGCGGTGGACCAGGCCGGCCTCGTGGGCGGCGGCCAGCCCGGCGGCGGCCTGGCGGTAGACCGCGAGCACCTGCTGCCAGCTCGCCGGCCCCTTGCGGTGCCAGGCGCCGAGCGTCTGCCCGTGCACGAATTCCATCGCCACGTAGATCTGCCCGTGGAACATCCCGACCTCGTGGACCGCGGCGATGTTCGGGTGCGACACCCGGGCCATGGACTGAGCCTCGCGCAGCAGGCGGGCGTTGGCCGAGCCGCTGTCGTCGTCGGGGCGCTCGTTGTTGAGCAGCTTGACGGCGATCTTGCGGTCGAGCTGCTCGTCGTAGGCGATGTAGACGATGCCGGTCCCGCCGCGCCCGAGCTCGCGGATCACCGTGAAGCGGCCGATCTTCCCCGGGGGCTCGGGCTCGTCGAACAGCCGCGCCGCCACCTGCTGCTTGACCAGCGCGTTGTCGAAGCCGCCCTCGACCTCCGGCCGCAGCGCCAGCGCCTGTAACATCGCGTTCTGGCTGGTCGTCGGCGTCACCGTCCGCGCCAGCGCGTCGATGCCGGCCGCGAGGCTCGCGGGGCGGACCCGCTGGGTCGCTTCGTCCGGGGCGAGGGGGCGGGGCTCGGTCGGTCTGGACATGCGCGTGGGCTCCGAACCACGCAGTCCCCGAGGCTATGCCGGGAGATTGCGCAGCGCGGCGATTTTTTTCGCGCGTGAGCACGAAGGGCCGCGTGGCGGCCGCCCGGGCCCGCGCAACCAATAAAAACGGCGAGCGCGGGTCCCTGCCCGCGCTCGCCGCTGTTCACCTCGGGCCCGTCGGACTAGCCGCGGGCATCGGGGCCCTCGCCCTGCTTGCCGTGGCCGCGGCCCTCGCCGTGGCCCTTGCCGCGGCCCTCGCCGTGGCCCTTGCCGTGGTGGCTCGCCTTGAACGCGCTCAGCTCGGCGGCGCTCAGCTTGCCGTCCTT
>Ga0073899_10004026_pt1 | contig 12904 bp, 11 predicted proteins | sample KloWWTmetaKNB5Ph_FD_88975 | JGI IMG/M metagenome (GOLD analysis project Ga0073899, IMG submission 88975) | Active sludge microbial communities from Klosterneuburg, Austria, studying microevolution and ecology of nitrifiers - Klosterneuburg... | ecosystem: Engineered > WWTP > Aerobic digester >... | reverse complement strand
TTCGACATCGAACTGGCCGAGCACGACCCCGACAAGCTGATCGACATCATCGCCGCGCTGGAACCCACTTTAGGTGGCGTGAACCTCGAGGACATCAAGGCGCCCGAGTGCTTCTATATCGAGAAGAAGCTGCGCGAGCGCATGAATATTCCCGTCTTCCACGACGACCAGCATGGCACCGCCATCATCAGCTCGGCGGCGCTGCTCAACGGGCTGGAACTGGTGGGCAAGGCCATCGGCGACGTGAAGGTGGCGGTGTCGGGGGCTGGCGCGGCGGCCATTGCCTGCCTGGACGTGATGGTGGGCCTGGGTGTGCGGCGCGAGAACATCTTCGTCTGCGACAGCAAGGGCGTCATCCGCGAAGGCCGCGACGACTTCAATGCCGGCAAGCTCGACGAGAGCAAGCAGCGCTATTGCCAGCGCACGGAAGCACGCACCCTGGCCGACGTGGTGAAAGACGCCGATGTCTTCCTGGGCTGCAGCGCACCCCGCGTGCTGAGCGCCGAGATGGTGGCGACGATGGCGCGCCAGCCCATCATCCTGGCGCTGGCCAACCCCGAGCCCGAGATCCGGCCCGAACTGGCCAAGGCGGTGCGGCCCGACTGCATCGTCGCCACCGGTCGCAGCGACTATCCGAACCAGGTCAACAACGTCCTGTGCTTCCCCTACATCTTCCGCGGCGCGCTGGACTGTGGTGCCACCAAGATCACCGAGACCATGAAGCTGGCCTGCGTGCGCGAGATCGCGGCGCTGGCCAAGGCTGAGGCCAGCGACGAGGTGGCCGCCGCCTATTCGGGCAAGGAACTCAAGTTCGGGCCCGACTACCTGATTCCCACGCCTTTCGATGTGCGGCTGATCCTGCGCATCGCGCCCGCGGTGGCCAAGGCCGCGGCCGAGTCGGGCGTGGCCACGCGGCCGATCGCCGACATGGACGCCTACCGCCAGAGCCTGGGCCGCTATGTCTACCAGACCGGCATGTTCATGCGCCCGGTCTTCGACGCGGCCAAGCGCCAGCAGTCGCGCAAGCCGGCGCGCGTGGTCTATGCCGAGGGCGAGGACGAGCGCGTGCTGCGCGCCGTGCAGGTGGTGCTGGACGAAGGGTTGGCGCAGCCCATCCTGGTGGGCCGGCGCGAGGTGGTGAAGATGCGCGCCGAACGCGCCGGCCTGCGCTTGCAGGAGGGGCGCGACTTCGAACTCTGCGACCCCGAGAACGACCCGCGTTTCCGCGACTACTGGGAGCTGTACCGCAGCCTGATGCGGCGCGAAGGCGTCACGCCCGAGGTGGCCAAGGCCGCGGTGCGGCGCTCCAATACGCTGATCTCCGCGCTGATGCTGCGCCGCGGCGAGGCCGACGCGCTGCTGTGCGGGCTGAACGGCCGCTACGACGCCCACCTGGAGCAGGTGCGCAACGTCATCGGCGCGAAGTCGGGCGTGCCCACCATGGCGGCCATGAATGCGCTGATGCTGGAGCAGCACACGCTGTTCATCGCCGACACCTTCGTCAACGAGGAACCCAGCGCCGAGGAACTGGCCCAGATCGCGCTCATGGCCGCGGCCGAGGTGCGGCGCTTCGGCATGCCGCCCAAGGTGGCTTTCCTCTCGCATTCGGTCTTCGGCTCGTCGTCGCGCCCGGCGGCGCGGCGCATGCGCGCGGCGCGCGACCTGCTCAGGTTGCGCGCCCCCGACATCGAATGCGACGGCGAGATGCACGGCGACGCGGCGCTGTCGGAAAGCGTGCGTCGCGGCTACCTGCCCGAGACCACGCTCACCGGTTCGGCCAACCTGCTGGTGCTGCCCAACCTGGATGCCGCGAACATCCTGTTCAACGTGCTGAAGATGACCGGGGGCCACGGCGTCACGGTGGGTCCGATCCTGCTCGGGGCGGCGAAACCGGCGCACATCCTCACCGCCTCGGCCACCGTGCGGCGGGTGGTGAACATGACGGCGCTGGCGGTGGCCGACGTGGCGGCGGGCGCAGAAGCCGCCGCCTGACCGGGGCCCGACCACGGCGTAACCCGCTGGTAACTGCGGGCGCGGGCCGACGCTGATAATCGCCGCTTGCTTTCGGAGTTGCAACCATGACCCGCGCCACCAAGATCGTTGCCACCCTCGGCCCCGCGTCGAGCGACCCCGCCGTGCTCGAGCGTCTGATCCGCGCCGGTGTCGACGTGGTGCGGCTGAATTTCAGCCACGGCACGGCGGCCGACCATATCGCGCGCGCCGAGCTGGTGCGTTCGGTGGCCGACAAGGTGGGCAAGCCGGTGGCGCTGATGGCCGACCTGCAAGGCCCCAAGATCCGCGTCGGCAAGTTCGCCGAAGGGCGCGTCATGCTGGTGGCCGGCGAGCCCTTCGTGCTGGACGCGCAGCGCAGCGAGCCCGGCGACGTGCATGGCGTGGGCCTGGACTACAAGGAACTGCCGCGCGACGTGCGCCTCGGCGATACGCTGCTGCTCAACGACGGCCTGCTCAAGCTCACCGTGGAGGCGGTGCGCGGCGAGCAGGTGCACACGCGCGTGGTGCTCGGCGGCGAGCTCAGCAACAACAAGGGCATCAACAAGGCCGGCGGCGGCCTCACCGCGCCGGCGCTCACCATGAAGGACATGGACGACATCAAGACCGCGGTGTCTTTCCGGTGCGAATACCTGGCGGTGAGTTTTCCGAAGAATGCCACCGACATGGAGATGGCGCGCCAGCTTGCCAACGTGGCCGGCGAGGCCACTCGCCACCGCCCGGCGATGATCGCCAAGATCGAGCGCAGCGAGGCCATCCCGCACCTGGCCGAGATCCTGAAGGCCAGCGACGGCATCATGGTGGCGCGTGGCGACCTGGCGGTGGAAGTGGGCAACGCCGCGGTGCCGGCGTTGCAGAAGAAGATGATCCGCATGGCGCGCGAGATGGACAAGGTGGTCATCACCGCCACGCAGATGATGGAAAGCATGATCCTGGCGCCGGTGCCCACGCGCGCCGAGGTCAGCGACGTGGCGAATGCCGTGCTCGATGGCACCGACGCCGTGATGCTGAGCGCCGAGACCGCCGCCGGCAAGTTCCCGGTGGAGACGGTGGAGCAGATGCACCAGATCGCGCTCGAGGCCGAATGCGCCGAGGACGTGACCATCGAGACCGATTTCAGCAACAAGCGCTTCGGCCGCATCGACCAGAGCATCGCGATGGGCGCGCTGTTCACCGCCCACCACCTGGGCTGCAAGGCCATCGTGGCGCTCACCGAGTCGGGCTCCACGCCGCTGTGGATGAGCCGGCACAACATCAAGGTGCCGATCTACGGCCTGACCTCGCAGGTGCAGAGCCAGCGCCGCATGGCGCTGTACCGCAACGTGCGGCCGCTGCTGACGCTGGCGCACACCGACCGCGACGAGGCGCTGCACCTGGCCGAGGCGCTGCTGGTGGAGCGCGGCGTGCTCAAGCCGGGTGATACCTATGCCATCACCTGCGGCGAACCCATGGGCCACCCCGGCGGGACCAACATGCTCAAGGTCTGCCAGGTGGGCTGAAGGCCCACTGTCGCGCCGCAGGCGCGGCCGGCGGCGCAGCCGCGAGGCAGGACTCGGCGAAGCCAAGGTCTGCCAGGTGGGCTGAGCACGCGAATCTTCCTGCTGCGCGGGCAGATCGCGGGCCTGCGCTGCTCGCCGTACGGGTGTACGGCTGCGCTGCTCGACCCACGCTCTGCCCGCTCGCGACGGAATCTTCGCATGCTCGGATCCGGCTTGAGCTAGCGCATGTCGGCAGTCGGCGCGCGCCACTAAAATCGGGCCGATCCGGGCTGGGTTGCCGCAAGGCAGCCCGGCCGTCCGTTTCCACCCGCTTCACCACTTCCGGAGTTCACCATGCCTCTCGTTTCGATGCGCCAGTTGCTCGACCACGCCGCCGAAAACGGCTACGGTATCCCGGCCTTCAACGTCAACAACCTGGAGCAGGTGCAGGCGGTGATGACCGCCGCCGCCGAGGTGGGCGCGCCCGTCATCCTGCAGGCCAGTGCCGGTGCGCGCAAATATGCCGGCGAGCCCTTCATCAAGCACCTGATCCTGGCGGCCATCGAATCGTGGCCGCAGGTGCCGCTGGTCATGCACCAGGACCACGGCCAGAACCCCGACGTCTGCCGCGGCGCCATCGACCTGGGCTTCAGCTCGGTGATGATGGACGGCAGCCTGGAAGGCGACGGCAAGACCATCGCCAGCTACGACTACAACGTGGACGTCACGCGCAAGGTGGTCGACATGGCGCACAAGGTCGGCGTGACGGTGGAAGGCGAGCTCGGCTGCCTGGGTTCGCTGGAGACCATGCGCGGCGACAAGGAAGACGGCCATGGCACCGATGCCACCATGACGCGCGAGCAGTTGCTCACCGACCCCGAGCAGGCCGCCGATTTCGTCAAGCGCACCCAGCTCGACGCGCTGGCCATCGCCATCGGCACCAGCCACGGCGCCTACAAGTTCAGCCGCAAGCCCACCGGCGACATCCTGGCCATCGACCGCATCAAGGAGATCAATCGCCGCATCCCCAACACCCACCTGGTGATGCACGGCAGCTCCAGCGTGCCGCAGGACCTGCTGGCCATCATCAACCAGTACGGCGGCAAGATGCGCGAGACCTACGGCGTGCCGGTGTCCGAGATCCAGGAAGCCATCAAATACGGCGTGCGCAAGATCAATATCGACACCGACATCCGGCTGGCCATGACGGCGGCGGTGCGCAAGTTCCTGCACGAGAACCCCGACAAGTTCGACGCCCGCGACTGGCTCAAGCCGGCGCGCGAGGCAGCCAAGCAGATCTGCCGCCAGCGCTACGTGGAATTCGGCTGCGAAGGCCAGGCGGCGAAGATCAAGCCGCTGCCGCTGTCGGCAGTGGCCCAGCGCTACGCCAGCGGCGCGCTGGCGCAGACCGTGCAGTAAGGGCCGGCTGGCCTGCAAACCCGGGGCGACGGCGATCCCGTCGCCTCTTTTGCCGAGTTCTTTGCGTCAGGCCGCAGCGACCACGGCCGCGTCGATGACGTGGTTCTGCCCGCCGCGGCAGGCGATCTTCAGCGCGCCGATGCGGTTGCCCAGCGCCACGCAGCGTTCCAGCGCCCAGCCGCGCTCCAGCCCGTACAGCAGCGCGGCGCGGAAGGCGTCGCCGCAGCCGGTGGGGTCGACCACGGCCGCGGCGGCCACGCCGGGCACGCGCGTGCACCGGCCCTGCACCCAGACGTCGGCACCCTCGTGGGCCAGCGTCACCACCAGGCCCTGCAGGTGCGAGCGCGACATCTCTTCCAGGCTCAGACCCGTGCGTTCGCTGAGCATGCGGCCTTCGTAGTCGTTCACCGCCACCCAGCCGGCCATCTCGACGAAGCGGCGCAGTTCGGCGCCGTCGAACTGCGGCAGCTGCTGGCCGGGGTCGAAGATGAACGGGATGCCGGCGGCCTGCATCTGCGCGGCGTGCTGCCACATCGCCTCGCGCCCGTCGGGCGCGATGATGCCGATCTTCAGGTCGGCCCGCGCCGGCACGCCGACTTCGTGCGCGTTCTGCATTGCGCCGGGGTGGAAGGCGGTGATCTGGTTGTTGTCGGTGTCGGTGATGATGATCGCCTGCGCCGTGTAGGTGCCGGCATCGTTTCTGACCAACGAGGTGTCCACGCCCCACCCGGTCAGGCGTGCCAGATAGTCGCCGCCGTCGTTGCCCAGCGTGGCCATCACCACCGGCGCGCCGCCCAGTGCGTGCAGCGTGTAGGCAATATTGCCGGCGCAGCCGCCATATTCCCGGCGCAGCGTGGGCACCAGGAACGACACGTTCAGGATGTGCACCTGCTCGGGCAGGATCTGCTCGGCAAATCGGCCCGGAAAAGTGGTGATGGTGTCGAAGGCGAGGGATCCGCAGATCAGTGCCGGCATGGCAGCTCCGTGAAGGTGGGGTGGGGCGGCGGCGCCGCCGAGGTCAGGGGTCGCTCAGGGGTAAAAGAGTTCGATGGTGTAGCCGGCCACGGGCTCGGTCACCGCCGGCGCGGCCTGCAGCGTGGCCTGCAGCGCCAGTTCGCGGCCGGGGCCGAGCGTGGAGGGCACCGCACCCAGATCGGCCGCGAACAGCACCTTGCGTGCGATGAGGCGACCCTGGGTGTCGGTGAGCGCCAGGTCCAGCGCCGGCATCGCCACCTCGATGCCGGCCCGGTTGCGCAAGGCGACCGAGAGTTTGTACAGGCTGGACTTCTCCACACGCACCAGGCCGCTGCTTTCCACCGCCAGCGCGCCGATGGCATGCGCCGCCTCGATGCGGCAGCCCAGCAGCGCACAGGCCTGCTCCAGCACGGGCCGGGCCTGCGGAAAGCGCGCGGCCGCCAGGTCGCGGTATTCGTAGGTGACCTGGCCGACCAGGCCGGCGACGCCCAGGACGGCCAGCGCCGCCAGCGCGGCGCGCACGCGCGGCTGCTGCCAGCGCTGCACCCGTTCGGCGCGGCGCACGAAGGAAGGCATGTCGGCGGGGTCGGCGCGCGGCTCGGTGCCGGGCTCGATGGCGGCGTCGGCCACGGCCGCCGTGACTTGCCGCGGGCGTTCCCGTGCGGCGGCGGTATCGCCGGCAGCCGTTGCCGGCACCGCGGCCGTGTCGGTCTCCAAGGGCGGTGAACGCGGTGGCGGCGGGCCGGCTTCCGGCGCCGGTTCGAAGCCGGCCGGTGCCAGCTCGGACTCCGGCGGTGCCAGCGGCGCCAAACCCGGACCCGGGCCCGTACCCGTGAGGTCGATGGTGGCCTCCGGCGGTGGCGCGGCGGCCGCCTGGCCAGGGTGCCGGGGGGCCGCGGCCTCGGGTGGACTCGGTGCTATCGCTTCGGTGGGGGGCGTTGGAGGCACCGGCGCGGCCCGGCGCAGCGTCTCGCCGTTCCAGCGGCGCGGCGCGCCGGTGTCCAGGTCGACCAAGCTTTCGGTGGCGTCGAAGACCTCGGCGCAGCGACCGCAGCGCACCCAACCTTCGGACACGCGCAGCTGGTCCGGCACGACGCGGAAGACCGTACTGCAGGCGGGGCAGCGCGTGGCCAGCGGTGCCGACATCAGGCGGGCCCGGCCGGTGCTGCGGTCGCCGGTGCCGGGCGTTGCGCGGTCATCAGGATCCAGCCGTCCTCGCGGTCGCTCACGGCCAGCGCAAGCCAGGGCGCGTAGGCCAGGGTCAGTTCGTCGGCTTGACGCTCCAGGATGCCGGCCAGCACCAGGGCGCCGCCAGGCGCGACATGCCCGCACAGCAGCGGCGCCAGCAGCTTCAGCGGCGTGGCCAGGATATTGGCCAGCACCAGGTCGTAGGCGCCTCGGGCGGCGTCGGGCGGGCCGGGTGCGAGCACGGTGCCGGGCACGCCATTGCGCGCCGCGTTGTCGCGCGTGGCCTGCACGGCGGCGGGGTCGATGTCGACGGCGTCCACGGCGCCGGCGCCGAGCAGGGCCGCGCCGATGGCCAGGATGCCCGAACCGCAGCCGTAGTCGAGCACACGCTGCGGCAGCGCGCCGGAGGGCCGCCGCGCCAGCCAGCGCAGGCACATGCGGGTGGTGGGGTGGGTGCCGGTGCCGAAGGCCAGGCCGGGGTCGAGCCGGATCACGTGCCGGGCCTGGGCCGGCGGTTCGTGCCAGCTCGGCACGACCCAGAACTCGGGCGTGATCTGCACAGGGGTGAACTGCGACTGCGTCAGGCGCACCCAGTCCTGCTCGGCCACGGCGTGCAGCGCCTGCAAGTGCAACCCGGCGGCGCCTTCCTGCGCCAGCAGCCCCGTGGCGGCGCGCTCGGCCGCCGCCTCGCCGTCGAACAATGCGGTCAGCGTCGATTGCTGCCAGCCGGCGGCCGGCGCCGGCAGGCCGGGTTCACCGAACAGCGCCTGCTCGCCCGCGGTGCCGGCGTCGGCGTCTTCCACCGACACCGACAAGGCGCCCCATTCGTCCATCAGCGCGTCGGACACCGGTTCCACCAGCGCCTGCGGGGCGCGCAGCACGAGTTCGTACACCCGCGGCCGCCTATCGCTTGTGCTGGGCCAGCCAGCCTTCCAGGTAGTGGATGCTGGTGCCGCCTTCGACGAACTTCGCGTCGACCATCAGTTCGCGGTGCAGCGGGATATTGGTGTGGATGCCCTCGACCACGGTCTCCGAAAGCGCCGTACGCATGCGCGCCAGCGCCTGGTCGCGCGTATCGCCGTGCACGATGATCTTGCCGATCATCGAGTCGTAGTTGGGCGGCACGAAATAGTTCGTATAGACGTGCGAATCCACGCGCACGCCCGGGCCGCCGGGCGGGTGCCACAGGCTGATGCGGCCCGGCGACGGCGTGAACTTGTACGGGTCCTCGGCATTGATGCGGCATTCCAGCGCATGGCCGCGCATCTGGATGCTGCGCTGCGTGAAGGGCAGCTTCTCGCCGGCGGCGACGCGGATCTGCATCTGCACGATATCGATGCCGGTGACCATCTCCGTCACCGGGTGCTCCACCTGCACGCGGGTATTCATCTCGATGAAGAAGAATTCGCCGTTCTCGAACAGGAACTCGAAGGTGCCCGCGCCGCGGTAGCCGATCTTCTTGCACGCCGCGGCGCAGCGGTCGCCGATGCGTTCGATGATGCGGCGCGGGATGCCCGGCGCCGGCGCTTCCTCGATGATCTTCTGGTGCCGGCGCTGCATGGAACAGTCGCGCTCGCCCAGCCACACCGCGTTGCGGTAGGTGTCGGCCAGGATCTGGATCTCGATGTGGCGCGGGTTCTCGAGGAACTTCTCCATGTAGACCGCCGGGTTGCCGAAGGCGGCGCCGGCCTCGGACCGCGTCATCTGCACGGCATTGATGAGCGCGGCCTCGGTGTGCACCACGCGCATGCCGCGCCCGCCGCCGCCGCCGGCGGCCTTGATGATGACCGGGTAGCCGATGGCACGCGCCTGGCGGATGACCTCCTTGTTGTCCTCGGGCAGCGTGCCTTCGCTGCCGGGCACGCAGGGCACGCCGCTCTTGATCATGGCCTGCTTGGCAGCGACCTTGTCGCCCATGATGCGGATCGACTCCGGCGTCGGCCCGATGAAGACGAAGCCGCTGCGTTCCACGCGCTCGGCGAAGCCGGCGTTCTCGCTCAGGAAGCCGTAGCCGGGATGGATGGCCTCGGCATCGGTCACCTCGGCGGTGGCGATGATGGCCGGCATGTTCAGGTAGCTCAGCGTCGACGAGGCCGGGCCGATGCACACCGCCTCGTCGGCCAGCTTCACGTACTTGGCCTCGCGGTCGGCCTCGGAATAGACGATGACCGACTTGATGCCCATCTCGCGGCAGGCGCGCTGGATGCGGAGGGCGATCTCGCCTCGGTTGGCGATGAGGATTTTCTTGAACACGGAATCAGGGCCGCGTCATTCGACGATGAAAAGCGGTTGACCGAATTCGACCGCCTGCCCGTTCTCGCACAGGATGCGCTTGAGCTTGCCGGCGCAGTCGGACTCGATCTCGTTCATGATCTTCATCGCCTCGATGATGCACACCGGCATGCCTTCCTTGACCTCGTCGCCGAGTTCGACGAAGGCCTTTGCACCCGGGCTGGCGGCGCGGTAGAAAGTGCCGACCATCGGCGACTTGATGACCTTGCCCTCGGGTTCGGCGGGCGCCTCGGCGGCCGGTGCGGCCAGCGCCACGGCGGGGGCCGGTGCGGCGGCGGGTGGCTGTGCGGACGCCGCGGCGTGCGCGGGCGCGGCGGCGCCGCCGGCCTTGACGATGCGCACCTTGCCCTCGGCTTCGGTGATCTCGAGCTCGGAGATATTCGACTCCGAGACGAGGTCGATCAAGGTCTTGAGTTTCCTCAGGTCCATGGCGACGGACTCCTCATCAATTCGTTGTTATGGCGGCGCGACGGGCGGAATGGCCCGGCGCCTCAGGCGGCGGCGGTGGTGCGCAGCGACAGCAGGTGCTGCAGCGCCAGCCGGTAGCCGTTGGCGCCCAGGCCGCAGATCACCCCCAGCGCCAGGTCCGACAGGTAGGAATGGTGGCGGAAGGGCTCGCGGCGGTGGATATTCGACAAGTGGACCTCGATGAATGGCAGCGCCACGCCGGCCAGCGCGTCGCGCAGCGCCACGCTGGTGTGGGTCAGGCCACCCGGGTTGATGATGACGTGGCCGGTGCCGTCCTCGCGCGCGGCGTGGATGCGGTCGATCAACGCGCCTTCGTGGTTGCTCTGGAAGCTGCGCAGCTTCGCGCCGGCATTTGCTGCCATCGTTGCCAGTTCTTCGTCGATCTGGGCCAGCGTGGTCAGGCCATAGACCCCCGGCTCGCGTATGCCGAGCAGGTTGAGATTGGGACCGTGGAGAACGAGTATGCTCATATGGATGTGCCGAAGTTGGCGCCGAGTCGCGGACTTTACGCTTTTTGCCGACCGTTCAAAGCGGCTGGCCGCAGCTTGCGGCAGAACCGGCCTCGGCGGGCAGAATCGTCCCGCGCCCGCGGCAAGGCTTACATCGCGCCCGCCCAGCGCACCAGTTCATCGAAGCTCGTCTCACCCAGCTTGCGGTGCGCGATGAGGCCTTCGCGGTCGAACACCACCGTGAACGGCAGCCCGCCGCTGGTATTGCCGAGCTGGCGGCTCAGGTCGGTGCCGCCGAGTCCGGCCATCGCAATGGCATAGCCGACCGGGGTGCGGGCCAGGAATTCGCGCACCGGCTGCACCCGGTCCACGGCCAGCCCCAGCACCTGCCAGCCGCGGCCCGCGAATTCGCGCTGGAAGCGGTCGATCTCGGGCATCTCCTTCACGCACGGCGGGCACCAGGTGGCCCAGAAATTCAGCACCAGCGGCTGGCCGCGCAGCGACGCCATGGCCAGCGGCGTGCCGTCGGGCCGATCGAAGCTCATCTGCCACAGGCCGCCGGTGGTGGCGTGCACATGCGCCTGTCGGCGGCTGTCGCTGAAGCCGCGCCAGCCGATGCCGGCGAGCGCCGCCCCGGCGCCGGCGCCGGCGATGAGCCAGGTGCGCCGCTTCATGGCCCCAGCGCCAGCAGCCGCTGCAAGGCGGCCAGGTCGCCGCGCCAGCTGCGGCCGCGCGCGTCGGGCTTGAGCGCGCCGCGCAGGTCGTCGTGGTCGTGCAGGCTCAGGTGCACCGTCACCGGCTCGCCCAAAGCGCGGCTGGGCGTGGTCACGCTGAGCACGTTCAGCGGTTCGCGTCCCGGGCGGTCGACGGCGCCGCTGTCGTAGGGCTCGCCGGCGTTGACGAGGGCGATCTCGGCGGCCTTGGCATCGTCGCAGTACAGGTCGATGAGCACCGCCGAATGCCGGGTGGCGGTGCCGCGCCACGCCGCGCCGGCCAGGTGCGGGCGGAAAGCCGCCAGCCGCTGCATCCACAGCAGCGCCACCTCGCGCAGCGCGCGCAGCTCGGCCGGCTGGGTGTCGGCGCAGAAAAGCCGGATATGTTCACGCACCGCGTCCTCCACCTCTTCGTTGCTCGGCAGTTCGGCGCGCCGGCCGTGGTCGCGGCCGGCCTTGCGCTTGGCGGCGGCATATTCCATGCCCTCCTCGACGACCAGCCGCGCGGCGGCGGCGGCGATCTCCTCACTCACGCTCATGGCAACTCCACCGCCCCCATGCGCGCCACGATGGTGGCGGCGCGGCCCGCCACGTAGGCCGAGCCGGGGCGCTTCTCGAAGCGCTTGGGCGCCGGCAGCATGACCGCCAGCCGCGCCGCCTGCAGCGGCGACAACCGCGCCGCGTCGACGCGAAAATAGTGCCGCGCCGCGGCCTGGGCGCCGAAGATGCCCTCGCCCCACTCGACGTTGTTGAGATAGATCTCCAGGATGCGCTGCTTGCCCAGCAGGGTTTCCAGCATCAGCGTGAGCGCCAGCTCCTGGGCCTTGCGCAGCACCGTGCGCTCGCCCGACAGCAGCAGGTTCTTCGCCAGTTGCTGGGTGATCGTCGAACCGCCGACGATCTTCGGCTGCGGCGCCCGTTCGGGCTGGCGCCGCGCCGCCCGGGCGGCACGCTCCTCGGCGCGCTGGTTGCGTTCCCAGGCCTTCTCGATGGCGTCCCACTCGACGCCGGAATGGTCGGCGAAGCCGGCATCCTCGCTGGCGATGACGGCGCGCTTGAGGTGGTTCGAGAGGCGGTCGTCGGCGACCCAGTCCTGGCTCCAGAGGATGCGCCCCTGCTCGGTGAGCAGCCGCCAGGCCTCGCTGCGCTGGAAGGCGGTGGACTGCGGGTCGACCAGGGTCATGAGGCCGATGCGCAGCACGAAGACGAGTTGCAGCGCCACGGCGCTGAGCAGCAGCAGCGCCAGCAGCCGCCACAGCTGCGCGGCCCAACCCGGCCCGGACTTCATGGTGCCGCCGCCAGGCTGGCCCGCAGCGCCTGCAGCACCGGCGCCGTGAGGGGGCGCACGCCGCGCCAGACGAAGAACGACTCGGCCGCCTGCTCCACCAGCATGCCCAGGCCGTCGCGGGCGCCGGCACCGGCCGCGCGCGCCCAGGCCAGGAAGGGTTCGGCCGCGGCGCCGTACATCAGGTCCACCGCCAGCGCGCCGGGGGCCAGCACCGAGGCCGGCACCGGCGAGGCCTGGCCTTGCAGGCTGCTGGCGCTGGCATTGAGCACCATGTCGAAGGCCGTGCCGGGGCTGTCCAGGCTGCAGGCCGACAGCGGCACGCCCTGCGCCTGTGCCACCGCGGCATGGCGGTCCACCAGCGCCTGCGCCTTCTGCGCCGTGCGGTTGGCCACCACCACCTCGGCCGGCCGCGCCGCCAGCAGTGGCCCCAGCACGCCGGCGCCGGCGCCGCCGGCACCCACCAGCAGCACGCGCCGGCCGGCCAGCGGCCGGCCGGCATGGACTTCGATGTCGCGCACCAGGCCCACGCCGTCGGTGTTGTCGGCCCACCAGCCCTCGGCGTCGAAGCGCAAGGTATTGGCGGCACCGGCCAGCGCGGCGCGCTCGCTGCAGCGCGCGGCCAGC
>Ga0073899_10004025_pt1 | contig 12907 bp, 3 predicted proteins | sample KloWWTmetaKNB5Ph_FD_88975 | JGI IMG/M metagenome (GOLD analysis project Ga0073899, IMG submission 88975) | Active sludge microbial communities from Klosterneuburg, Austria, studying microevolution and ecology of nitrifiers - Klosterneuburg... | ecosystem: Engineered > WWTP > Aerobic digester >... | reverse complement strand
CGTCGTTACAGCGACATCGACATCGATCGCCTGCGTCGCATCAGCGAACTCGCCGGCGAGGGCATGAACCTCGAGGGCATTCGCAGGGTGATGGCTCTCGAGGCCGAGGTCGAGAGGTTGCATACCGAATTGGACGAGTTGCGCGACATCGCCACGGCAGCCGTCGCCGAAGCCCAGCGCAGGGCGCCACGCCGCGATCTCGTACCCCTGCGCCAGGAGATCACCGTCTTCGGTGGAAAGCGTCTCGGCGGCTGAGCCCTCACACCCGACACACCGCTCCGCGGTGGTGTGGCTTCGTGCCACACTTGATCGATGATCCACGTGGCCATCGTCGACGACGACGAGTGGGTGCGCCGCGGCCGGGTGGCAGCGCTCGGTGAAACCGACGACATCGTGCCCGTGATCGGAGTCGATCATCGATCCGCCATGGCCATGTCACTCGATGAGTGGGCAGGGATCGACAAGGTGCTCATAGATGCTTACTTCGACGAGGCAGATTTCGATCACTTCGCCGGGGTAGGAGTGGCCGAGCGCATTCGATCAGTGGAGCTGTCTCCTCAGCCAACCCTGATTGTGGTCACTGGTCACGTCCTCAACGACGTTCTTCGACTGCGTTTGGCGCAAGCGGGCGCCGACTACCTCTTCAGCCACTACCAGGTCCGAACGGTGGAGCAGTTGGCAGCGGCGGTTCGCGACCCGGGTGCGTTCGCCATCGACCTTGTACCGCACCCTGACGGTCTTGGCCGATTGGGGTTGAGCGCGGATTCCAGGCCCAACGACGCTCTGCGCTGGGTGGAGAGGGAGGGCCTTCACCAACTCTTCCGCGAGGCGGAATCAGGGGAGAGCCAGAAGACCTACTCGATCGGCAGGCGTCGAATATCAGCGATTCGTCATCGGCTGGCCGACGTGGGTGGGGTCGCGCGCACCGCCAAGGGTCAACGTACGCGAATACCCGAGTGGGCGCAGGTCGTCGATCAGGTGGCGAACCTGCGTGGAAGCGGGCGGAAGCTGAACTGACTTGTCGGGGGCGCGGTTCAGGCGCCGGTGGCCTGGCTGGTGGTGGCCATCAACTTGGCGAGTTCTTCGCCGACCTGCTGGAGTCGGCGCCGGGCTTCCTCAGCGGTTGAGTGGTCGAGTTCGTCGAGGTGGTCGTTCACCGCGCGCGATGCCTCTGACACGCAGCTCTCCACGACCGCCAGCATTGTCGCTCGGCCGCGCCCGAAGGCGGCGTCGCAGCGAGCCTGATCGTCGGCCTCCAGTTCGTGACGGATGAGGTCTGAGTCAGCATCGATCGAAGAAGCGAGCTGGGCTGATGATGCAGACGTTGTGAGCGGCCACACGAGCTCGGCAGCGAGGTGGCGCAAGGACCATGGGCGCCTGCTGAAGCTGAGCCCGATGAGCATCGCGGCAACGGCGAGAGAGAGTGCCGCCCGACGCTCGGAAGAGTTGAGCTCACTGTCGGCCAGCCGAAGGATCATCAGGTATCCCTGCAGAGCCTGGGTGAACGGGTAACGGGGGACACCTTCTGGGGTCATCGGCGAACCCATGCCGCGTGGCGAGAGCACCGTGTACAAAGCCAGGGAGACACCAGCGGCGGCGACCGCGGATCGCCGGTCCGCCTGCGTCTGGTCGCCGATCGTTGCCTGCTGCGCTGTTCGGATCGAAGCGAGGCCGGCGATGCCAACGGGTAATGCTGCACTGCTCCAGCGGAGCTGCTCCCGTGCCGCTCCCGTTGGCGCGGCCATCCATGCGGCATGCATCAGCAGGGCGATTGGTAGGGGATCGAAGTAGAGCGACGGCACCTCCGGGACAACCTGCAGCACCAATTCGCCGCCACCCACATTGAGTCTCGTGTCGTTCAGACTCACCCGAGTGACCCCGCAGGGGGAGACGTGATCAAGGAACTGTTGCACCGTGGCGACCTGGGTCGCCGACAGGACGCGCGTAGCTGTGTGCAGATCCACCTCGAGTGAAACGACTCTTGCAAGGTCGGCAGATGAGTTGCGTACAGCCTGCCAACCCAATAGCACGTCACCCAGGTAGCCACCCTCGGAGCGAGTGAGCGCGGCCATCTTCTGTTTGACTGCCCCGGCGTCGAGAGCTCCGGTGAACTCCCCGCGCTTGCCAAGGGTGAGCTCCACCAAGATCGTGGCCCGTTGCGCGGCGTCGAGCACGTTGTCGGCGGAGAGCACCACGGAGTTCATACCCGCGATCTCCGCCGACACGAGGGCCGGTCGCAGGATGCGCATGTGGCGTTCGAGTGCCCTCTTTCGACGCCAACGACCGAATTCGGCCAGACCCACCGAGCCGACCACCCCCCAGAGTTGCCAGCCCACCTGCCCGAGCCGCAACCTGTGGCCGCGCCGCCGGCGCACCAAGCCGGCGACGGCCAGATGAGCCAGAGGAAGGGCGGCCGCCCTCCAGCGCCACCTTGCTGCCAACTCGGCGGCGAGGCTTGCACCTGGGATGAATGCGCACCGCGACGACTCGGGCTCATCGTTCGCCAGCGTCGCCCACAGAGCCAGATCGGCAAGATCGATAACCACTTGGGCGCCGAGGTGCCGCCGTGGTGGACCGATCCACCGTGAGCTGGCCAGGTCGAGTGATCCGCACGCCACAGCAAGGGCTCGCCTACTGGGTGTGTTGGCGGCGCCAAGAGGCGATACCACCTGCCAGAAACGACTGCCGAGGTGCTGCCCGAGGTGCAGTTCCCGCGTCTGTGCCGCAATTGTCGCACCGATGCGAGTGGAGTCGTCGGGAGCCTGCATCGTCACCTCCGGGCCAGCAAATCCTAGGACTTCACCACTTAGTGGGCGCGCGCGATCTGGTCAATGGCTTCGCGCGCTCCGGGGAGCGACGATTGTCCGAGGAGACAGCACATATGGAGGGCCGATGTCGAGGGCGCGACAGTTCGGGGCATGGGGCGTAGGGCTCGCCATGGTCGCGTCAGCGGCCGTTGTCCTACTACCGGCCGCAGCCGCGGCGGCCCCCGTCGGTGTAGCTGACCTGACTCCCACCAGATCCGAGCACGCCGAGCCCGCCCTCATGTCGTCGCCCGACCTACTCAGCCCGGCGACGTCCGGCTACACACCTCTGGCCCCTGCCCGCCTCCTCGACACGCGCGGTTCGGCGCGTCTGGGCCGTGGCCGGTCGATTGATATTCAGGTCACTGGTGTGGGTGGGGTGCCCGCCGAGGGAGTGGAGGCGGTCGTCTTGGACATTGCCGTCTACGACCCCACCGCTTCGGGCTGGGTCGTTGCCCATCCCACGGGTCAAGCGCGCCCAACCGCTGCGAGCCTCTACTTTGGCTCTGGTCAATCGGTATCGAACCTGGTGATCGCCGAGGTGGGAGATGGAGGCAAGATCACCGTCTTCAACCGCTTCGGAAGGACTCACCTTGTAGTTGATGTACAGGGCTGGTTCGCCCCTGGGAGCGGTTATACATCCGTGACTCAGTCGCGTCTGTTCGATACTCACCAGTCGTCACCGGTGGGACAGGACTCGACGATCGATCTGCAGGTGACGGGTGTGGGTGGGATACCTGCCGACGGAGTCGAGGCGGTGGTTCTGAACGTCTCCGTCACCATGTCCAGCGCGTACGGGTGGTTGGTTGCCTACCCAGCCGGCGAAGAGCGGCCCTTGGCATCGAATCTCAACTTCGGATCCGACCGCCCCGTGTCGAACCTGGTGATCGCCAAGGTGGGCGAGGGTGGCATGGTGTCGCTCTACAACTCCCGGGGTAGCACCCACCTGGTGGTCGATGTGCAGGGCTGGTTCACCCCGGATGCGGGCTACACGTCTGTGACTCAGTCGCGCCTGCTCGACACTCGCCAGTCGTCAGCGGTTGGACGCAACTCGACGATCGATCTGCAGGTGACCGGCGTGGGTGGGATACCTGCCGAGGGTGTCGAGGCGGTGGCGATCAACGTGATTGCGGTAAGGCCGAGCGCGGATGGGTCGGTCACCGCGTACTCGACTGGCGGCGGGGGGTCGAGCATCACGAGCTTCAGGACCCAACGACGCCGCACCCTGGCGAAGATGATGATCGTCGAAGTCGGCGAGGGTGGCATGGTGTCGCTCTACAACTCTCGGGGTAGCACCCATCTGGTGGTCGATGTTCAAGGCTGGTTCGGCAGCGGGCCAACCGATCCCGAGGAGGATGGCTACGGCTGGAGTTTCGTTCCCCAACAGGTACTCCTGGCGCCCGGTGGATCCACGACGGTCCGTCTCGTGCAGACCGACCAAGGTGGTGAGGAAACTGGTGCTGAGCTTCCTTCCGGAGTGGGTTTCGTCGCCGATGGCTCCGCAACCTCAGCGGTTCTCACAAGCGTCGGGGGTGATCTGGTCTCGGTGGTGGCCGGTGCGGGTATCGGGTCCGTGATGGTCGCCGCGGAGATACCGGGGCATCCGGTGAAGCCGGCGCTGACCGTGGTGGTGGCTGGCCTCAATCAGGGTGTGGTGGCCCTCGAGGACGAAGCCGTGCTCTACCCAAGCCTCGATGTCCCACCTGGTGTCGATCCAGCTGGTTATCTTCCCGAGGGGGTCGATGAGAGCGGTCCTGGACCATTCACCTGGGACCAATTGGCCGACCGGCTGAAGGCACCGCCCGATGACTTCCTGGATCTTGATGCAATCGAGGACTTCGACGAGATCATCGCTGCCGGCTTCCATTACCCGGTCGTGGTCGACTGCCCCTCGCCTGCGGCGGGCAGCATCGTCGTCGGTTCCGGCTCATCGGGTGTCGCCGGTCGGGTCATCGAGCCACCCGGGTTGCCCAGCCTAGAGATCGACGGTTGGTGCCTGGTCACCGTGGAGATGGTGGGCCTTCACGAGATCTACTCGGAGTTGCATTACGACCTCAGCTATGACGACCTGCTCGCGCTCGGACTTGTGCCCGAGCCCGTGTCGTACTCCACGGAACCGATCGAACCCGAAGGGCTCATCTCTGGTGCCGCGACTCCGCTGCCTGCCCAGGACCCTCCCGATCCGAATGCTTCCACGACCGTGGCCGGTCCCGGCTCGGTGCAGCAGGGGGGCAACTTCATCGATCGGGCCAAGCAATGCGTGCAGGACATGGCGGCAAACCCCCAGTGGGGTGCCGCGGTGGCTGAGTTTCAGCCGGCGATCACAATGGAGCTCAAGCCGGTATTCGATGTCTATGTCGACATTGCCAACGGCACCCCGGTCGACATCCAGTTGCGCGTTGGTCTGCAGATCACCGGTGGGGTGCAGGCCAAGTTGAAGCTCCAGGCGGCCATCAACATCGAGACCAGCTGTCTGTTGGCCAAGATCGGTCGGCTCAGCATTGCCGCTCCCGGCCCGCTGGCCCCGTTCCTCGACTTCTACGGCGAGGCCGAGGCCAACCTGAAGATCGGCCTCAAGGTGGACGGCGGCCCCCGTGCCGAGATCGGCTTCGGTTGCAGTGTGTCGCTCACGGCGGTTGCGGGATTCGCTTACAACGGTGCCAGCGGCTCCACTACGAATCTCAGCGACTTCTCCCTGCCGCCGCCAACCTGCACCGAGGCCAAGGACATCATCAAGGTGTCGTCGGGTCTCACCGAAGACGGTGTGGGCATCTCGGTCGAGGCATCGGTGGGGACTCCGCTAACCACCCCAGCAGGCTTGCGCATGGGCGGCGCCACGGTGGGCGCCATCGCTGCGGTGTTGAACAAGTACGTCAGCAGCAGCATCCCCGCCAACCCGGGTCAGCTGGATGTGCTTAAGGGAGAGGTTGGCCCGACGGTCAAGTTGGTGTGGGAGAACGCGTCGAACGTGGTATCCAACTCGGCCGCCAAGTCCGGCATCTTCGCCGAGTTCGGCACCAAGGTGTTCCTCGAGCTCCAGCCACTGGTCTGGTTCCTCGGCAAGTTCGGTGGTGCGCTGGACGTCGGTGCGATCATGGGCGGTCAGACGAACCCCTCGACTTCGGAGTTCCCGATCTTCAGCCAGACCGTTCCGTTGGCGACTGCTTACGCGCCTTTGAACAACACGCGGTTGGAGGTCACGGTGGGCGGTGAGGAGGCGGGTCACTCGCCGGCCATCTATGTGCAGGAAGGCCAGGAACTCAACCTGTTGGCTGTCATGGCGCCGAGCGCAGCCGGTTTGACGAACCCCCTGACTCCCCAGATCACCGAGGGTTGGCTTTACCGTGGTGATGGGAGCCTGTGGAGTCGCACCGACCTACTCGGCGTGGTGGCACCCGCCCAGTCGACAGGCGTCGAGGCCGTCCACGGCAACACATCGCTGAGATTGCAGACGACGATCAGTGAAGCGGTCTGCAATGAATTGAGCGACGAGCCGGTGATGTTCCGTCTCGTGGGTAACGCACCGATGGGTGTTGGTGCGGCCTCGCTCCCTACTCCGGGGTGGGGCGGCGAGTTCAACGTCCAGTGCGTTGATGGCAAGGTGGGCTGGGAACCCGATGAGGTTCTCGAACTGGGCCCCACCGAGGTGCGACCACTGAAGATCCTCACCCGGGGAGCCACCGGCGACATCCTCAATGTCACCGGCCTACCTGCTTGGCTGAGTATCGGCAATGCCAGCGAGTGGGTCGTGCCGATGACGATCGACGAAGACCACGAAATCGCCTTGGAGATTCGCATCGACGACCCTGGGGTTGCCCAGTGCGAGCCACGCGAGGTCACCTTGTCGCTGACCAGCGAACACCGAGGGACGGCGGAGCTTCGTGTCACCGAAGACGAGAAGTGCTATTTGCGCTTCACGCCGAACACCGTTACCGGTCCCGGACCGGTCTCCAGCACCTTGTTCACTGAGGGCTACGAGGAGATGTCGATCCCGGTCGAGACCCTCAAGAGCGGCCTGCCTGACTGGATCCACTGGGAGTTGCCGGAAGCGGACTCCCCGCCCGGCAATCCGTACAACCTCGTCGTCGCCCCTTCCACGGACACTCCTCAACAGATCGAGTTCCGGTTCACCGTGGATGAGCGCGAACCAACCTGCGTCGACCAGCCGGCACGGGCGCACGACATCCAGATCGACGATGCCAACCGCGGCCAGACGGTCCTGCACATCCACGACCCCAAGATCGACAAGCTCGAGAACTGTGGCTTCAAGTTCACGCCCAACAAGCTCACCAACGGGGGAACGAGCAGCCTCTCTATCCACGACGATGTCCTCGGCGACTCCCAATTCGCGGTCTGGGAAATCAGCGGCAACCCCGGGTGGATGACCGTCACGCCCTCCACGGGGGGTCTCGCCAACGGTGCGAGTGGTGATGTCGACTTCAGCGGCGCCCCGCCCGTCGACTACTGCACAGGCAGGGCGAAGATGAACGTGCCTGTCTTTGCCGACGCGAACATGCCCGACGGAAGCACCAGGACGGCGACCATCGTCGTCACTTACGACGCAGTGCCTGCCAACGACTGCCAGCACCACACGGGTGGAGCCTACGGCGATCCCCACATGGTGTCGTTCGATGGAGCCCGCTGGGAGGGTCAGACCCTGGGCGAGTACATCTACGCCGAGTCGCTACCTGGGGCGGCCTACGAGTTCCAGATCATCGTCCGGCACCAGCCCACCAACGGCCAAGTCGACTCCTCGATCGCACCAACCAGCATCACCGCAGTGGCGGTCGAGCTCGCCGGCAGCCTCATCGAGATGTATGCCGGGGATCGTGCTGTATACGTCGATGGTGTCGAAGTCGAACTCGCCCCTGGTGTACCGATCGCTGTCGGCTCGTCGGTGAGTATGGTCATCACCAACAATACGTTGCGCATCGATGCACCGGGCCTCGTCATCAGCAGGACGGCCCATGGGTCCATTCTCGATCTGTCCGTATCGGTCCCTACGGGCCAGCCTGTTCGCGGCCTGCTGGGGTCTCCCGATGGTGAACCGGCCAACGACTTCGTCGGCTCCGATGGCACCATCTACACCTACGCCGACATCTCTTCTCAGACGATTCCTACCTTCGGCGCGTTCAACCAGTCGTGGCGGCTCACCACCCAAGCGGATTCGCCCTTCTCCCGGCAGATGACCCCCACCCAGTTCTCGATGCCCAGCCCAGGTTTCGACCAGGCGATCTTCGACGAATGGGGCGACGACGCAGACGCCATCCTCGCTTCGATATCCACGGTCTGCGACAACGGTAACGGAGTCAGCTCACGCAAGCGTTACGCGATCGCCCTCGAACTGGCCATCGGTACACCGAGCTCGGTGATCGAGAACTACTTGTGTCACTACGAGGTTCTCGGGGCCGCGACCGTCGATGGTCAGGGAGTGCCCGGGCTGACGGTGACTATCGACGGCGATGGTCTCGAGCCTTGTGTCACCACTACCGGTTCCGATGGCCGATTCCTGTGCGTCATTGCTCCGGACTCGTTTGAGGCCGCAGGAGTGCCATCGGAGCTTCCCCTCGAACTCGACGTGATCGGCACGTGGGCCGGCCGTGCAGGAACGGCGGCCAGCTCGGTGGCGACCTTCGCCTCTCTGGCGTCCACGGAGGGGTCACCTGCCACTGCAGAGGTCAACCTGATTCTCGATGCGGGAAGCGTGCCGGTTCTCGAGGTGAGCGGGGAAGTACGCCGCGATGGTGAGCCGGTTGCAGGCGACCGGGACTTCCAAGTCGTCTGCTACGGCCCGGCCGACGAATTCCTTGGGTTCTTCTCTCTCAGTGCGGCCGTTGATTCCGACACCGCCCAGTACTCCTTCCATCGGGCCCTGCCTGGAACCGCGGTTCGGGCTGTCGTGACCACAGTCGTCGGCACACCGGTGAGCGAAGGGTTCACGGCCGAGTTCGTAGGTCTGGAGCTGGGTCCCAATCCAGTCGAGTTCGATGTCATCTACGAGGTACCCACCCTGCGGATCACAGGCACCGCCACCAATGGATTCGCAGGGCTTACCGGCCCACTTCAGGTCGTGGTGCGGGCGATGGAGGGCTCCAACCATCTGCCCACCCAGTATGCGTCGGTCACCCCGAACCCGCTAACCGGTTCCTACTCGGTTGTCGTCCCCTTGCCTCGCGAGACCGACAGTGCCCGAGCGGCTATCCAGGTGCCCCCGTACAGCGAGGAGTACCAGACGTCCTGGCTTGAGTTGGTGCCGGGCTCCAACGAGGTGACCCTCGATCTCGTCCACGCGCCACCTCTGGTAACCGTGTCTGGAACCATGGTCGATGAGCACGGCAGCCCACTGACCGGCCCGATCGATGTCGTCCTTGTGTTCTACGATTCCACGGGCGGATACCTCAGTTCGTGGCTCCAGTCGGTCACCCCAGACCCGCTCACCGGGGCCTACTCGTTCGATCGTCTCGGACTCGTCAGCTCGGCCACCGTCAGGGTCGCTGCCCACGCAGGATCAGGAGGTGAGACATTCGAAACCGGCGAGGTCTCCTTGGTCCCTGGCGCGAACTCGGTCAACCTCGACGTGGCTCTCAACCCGGTGGAGCTCACTGTCTCGGGTGATCTCACCGATTACCTGGGTGGGGCACTCGCCGGGCCAATCGAGATCTATGCGTTCTTCTACGCGGGCAACACCGCGCTCGGCTACTCAGGGGCCGAGGTGGTTCCTGGTGTGGGTGGCGAATACACAGCAGACTTCGTCGGCCATCGCAATGCAGATCGGGCTGAGGTACGCGCCTTCATCGGTGTGAGCGGCGAGTTCTACGAGCTCGATGTCGGCGGCCTCTCCCCCGGTCAACACAGTGCGGTCCTCGACGTTGTCCACCAGGCGCCGATCCTCACGCTTACGGGCACGATGATCGATACACCGACGGGTCTTGCGCTCACCGGGCCCATACTCGTGAGGGTCATCTTCAACGGCTTCGGTGGGTTCCTGAGCGACGAGTACGTCAGTGTCACTCCGTCTGCTCTCGACGGGTCATACAACATGACGGTCACTGGTCATCATTCGGCGACGAGCGCCCACATCGTCGCTCACGTCGGCCAGTTCGGCGAGACGGTCGAGGCCGATGTCCCTGTCTTGTACGTCGGACAGAACGACTTCCCGTTCCACCTTGGTTTCGGCGCACCAGTGGTCACCTTGTACGGCACGATGCTGGGTACGGGCGGCGTACCTCTGACGGGAGAAATTCTCATCGCAGTGGAGGGCTACGACGACTCAGACAACTACGTCACCCGGCGGGATGCGTACGCACAGCTCGCCCCCGACGGCACCTACTCGGTCACTGTCAACATGCCGGCGTCAGTGACGTCCGTCAACGCGCGGGCCTTCGTCGGCAACTTCTGGTCGGATCGGCCAGAGACCGGGATGCTGTCCGTCGTCGCGGGCAACCAGACGATTCCGTTCGATGTGCTCTTCGAACCGGTGGTGTTGCAGTTGAGCGGGACGATGACCAAGGCACCCGGGGTGGCTTTGACGGGGCCCATCTTCATGACCGTCACCTCCTACAGCGCGGCCAACGACTATCTCGGTTACGTCTACACCAATGCTTACCCACAGGCGGGCACCGGCTCCTACAGCTTCGACGCAACACTGCCTCAACCGACCGATCACGTCGTGGTTCAGAGCTGGTTCGGCAGCGAGGTCAAGTCCACCGAGCTGACGGGGTTCGCGCCGGGGGGCACTTATAGCAGGATCTGGGATATCGTCTTCGACCCACCGAGCCTCACCGTGCACGGGACGGCAGCCGTCAACGGGGTGCCTCTAGGCGTGGGTCAGAATATTCAAGTGAGGGTTGTCTCTACGGTCTCAGGGCAGGTGGGCACGATCACGATGGATGGGTATCCCGCCGCCGAAACGGGTGGCGCCTATTCGACTGTCCTCGTGCTGCCCGACGGAACCACGTCGGCAGTCGTTTCGGTGAAGGCAGTGAACGGTGCCAACTGGACCAGTCAGAACGTCGTCGACCTGCAACCTAACGAGGTCCGCGACATCTCGATGGACTTCGACGACATCACCAACACTCTGGACCTAGATGGCACTTTGAAGATGTTCGGGTTGCCGGCCCAATTCGCCACACTCTCGATCTACGCCCTCGACGCCCAGGGCTCGATTCTGAGCGGCTCTTGGCATCAACCGATCTTGGGTGCCGACGGTAGCTTCGCCCATTCCTTCGCGATTCCCGATGGCACTGTGAGCGCATCAGTCAACGTTTCCCTCTCATCCGGCTACAGCTATCTCGAGCAGATCGAGGTCACCGGTCTTGGTGCTGGGGCGAACGCGCGCACGCTCAACGTCGACACCACCCTGCTCGAGCTCTCCGGCACCCTCCTCGAGAATGGGGTGCCCCTCGAGGTCGCGGACGGAGATCCAGCACTGAGTCTGCTCACGTCCTATACCCGTAACGGGCAGCTCACCGAATCCAGCTCGGCATCCTGGTACGACATCGCTTCAGGTGAGTTCGAATACGCCGAGGTCATTCCCGGTGATGTGACCTCGGCAACGGTGAAGATCAACGGGATTGCCGTCCCGGAACCGGAGTTCCACTTCGACAACCTGTCTCCAGGCACATACAGCAGCGCCTGGAACATCGACATCGGCGTCGACATACCTCGCCTCTTCACCGTCGAAGGTGACCTGACCGAGGGTGGCAGCCCGTGGTCGCCGGTGGGCGACACGATCGATGCGGTGGTCACCCTCTACGAGCTCGATCCATCCGATGCCGGAGAACCGGTGCCCTGGACGGTGTCGAACACCCTCACGCCGGTGATCGACGTCGACCCAGTGACTGGGCACTGGACATGGAGCGGCAACGTTCCCGCATCGACCAGCGTGGTCACCGTCGAGCTGCCCGTCGAACCGGGCAACCGCGGCCTTCTGCGCACGTTTGTGCTCCCTGCCACGCTCGACGATGTGAGCGCGACCTTCGATCTCGAGCTCGGGTCGCCGAGGATCAGCTTCGAGAACATCATCGACGCAATCGGGGACTGCACTGGGCCAACCCTGATGGTGGAGTACCAGGTGTGGGCGTTCGCTGTCGAGCCGGTCGACAAGACCGGCCCGGTGGGAACTTGGGCCGGGGCTACTGAACTGGACACGTTCACGGCCATCCCCGACCTTGCAACACACGAGGTGTACCAGGCCTTTCACCCGCCCGACGGCTACACATTCATCCAGGTAGAGGTGCGCCCGTCGTCGATCTACACCTCTGGCCCGTGGGCCACGAGTATCGGGTTCGGCCTGAACTTCGACGCCCAATCCTGGTTGGGCTTCGGTGGAGTCCTCGAATTCACCAGCTTCTGTGGAGGGTGAAGGTCGATCAGCCATTCTCCACGAACGCGGCGAGCGCCGACCCCACCCAGGCCGCGAGATCGATGGCGCCCAGTCGAGACTGGCCGACGGCGACCGGGTGGGGGTCTACTGGCGGCGCGTCGGGGAAGGGCATCTGACCGAGGAAGCGTTGCCACTCGGGTGTAGCCCAAGGTGAGACCGGGACAGGTGCCGGCTTACGAGGAGCCGGGCGTGCTGGAGGTTGAGGCGCGAGCCGGAGGTGACGTTCGCCGGGCCGTGGCGTACGCGACCCCACCCGGGCTCGTTCGGGTGGGCTGTCGGCCGGGTGACAACGCCATTCGAGCAAGAGCTCGGGCCGGCTGGTGAGCTCGTTGGCGAAGGCAAGCACGGCGGCCACCGCGTGCTTGCACGGTTCGTCCCAGTCGGGGCAGGTGCAGCTCACCATCAGGTCGGCTGATTCGGGGGTGAGCCGGGCCAGAAGGGGGCGCAGGGAGTCGGCGTTGCCCAGGGCCGGCCGGTCCACCACGGTGACGGTGACGATGACCTCGTAGGGATCGGAGCGACTGCCGAGCACCGTGGCCCGCAGGACGCCCGTGGAGACCTCGAGCCGGGTGACCGCTTGGTCGGTCACGTAGGCCTTGCCGCGGCGGAACCGGGGAGGGTCGGCCATGCCGGCGAGGGTGACCGACAATAGGGTGCTGGCGAGCTTGCCGACGGGGTGGGGCTCACCGCTGAACTGGCCAGGGCGGATGACGATGCT
>Ga0073899_10004023_pt1 | contig 12911 bp, 4 predicted proteins | sample KloWWTmetaKNB5Ph_FD_88975 | JGI IMG/M metagenome (GOLD analysis project Ga0073899, IMG submission 88975) | Active sludge microbial communities from Klosterneuburg, Austria, studying microevolution and ecology of nitrifiers - Klosterneuburg... | ecosystem: Engineered > WWTP > Aerobic digester >... | reverse complement strand
TTCGGAGGTTAGCCAGTATGTTGATGTTGAAACGAACAAAGTGTTTCTGACGATTCCGCATCTTTATACCTATGGGGAAGTCCTGTTTGGTCGCCTAGGTCTCGGCCTGGGTGGTTCAACTTCGTGTTGGCCGGATGACTGGATGCAAGTCACAAACAAGCTAGATATCGATCAACTAATTAAGCAAGGGAAAGCACAATGAGCACTATCAATCAAGGCTACATCGACGCGCTATTGGCCGATGCCGCCTATGCTGATGTAACCCGGGGGATGAACGAGGCGCAAATCACGGAGGCACTGAGAACCCGCATGACCCCCACCCTGGCCGCCTACATCGCCGCCAACTTCGAGGTCGCAAGCAACATCAACAAGTCAGATATTCCGGGCGTTGGATCGGGCTTTGACGCTACCGTCTGGCGCGTCAAGTCGGGCTCCGAGTTGGCTGGGCCAGGCAATGTGAACGCAGGGCAAACCTACGTGTCGATGCGCGGTACCGAGCCCCCAGGCGCTGACTTGCTGGTCGCCGATGTCGGTCTTGCGCTGGGCAGCGCCGCCTGTTCGGCCATCATCGACATGGTCAACTGGTGGTTGCAGGAATCCACGCCTGTTGGTATGCAGGCCAAGCAAGTCAAGTCGTACTCGGTGCGCTCGACCATCCCGCCCTACCTCGAAATCGATTCGGGGATTATGTTTGAAACTTCTGTTGCAGGGACCGGTCATCTTGTCGGCATAACCAACGTGCAGATCGATGGCCACAGCATGGGCGGCCACATGGCCAGCGCCTTTGCAAGGATATTTGGCGCCGCCAACGCACAGACGGGCAGTGTCAACGTTAAGGCCATCTCCACCTTCAATAGCGCGGGCTTCAACGGCGACAAGTCCGAGCCATTCTTTCAAGCCATACAAACACTGCTTGGTACCGGTGTGGACAGCTTTTCCCCGGTGTTCAAAGAACAGAACAACTACTTTGCTTCCAACGGTTGGAATGTCACAACCAACATCTCGTGGTTCCAGCAAATAGGCACCCGCGTTGGCCTGTACCAGGAAGAAGCCACCGGCATAGACAACCACAGCATGTACCGGATGACCGACTTGCTTGCCGTGGGCACGGCACTGGAAAAGCTCGATGGCACCATGACCATCGACTGGCTCAACCGCTTCTCCAAGGAGGGCAGCAACGATCCCAAAGGCTCGTTGGAAGGCGTGCTCGACGCCTTGCGTCGCGCTCTGGCCGGCCCCAACGTGGAGCGGCTACCCATCAGTGATGGCAAAGACAGTGATGCAGGGCGCGTCACCTTCCACGAGACGCTGGAGGCGCTGCAGAAAAACCCCATCTTCATGGACTTGGTGGACAAACTGAAGATCGCGCCCGCCGCAGGCAGAAGCCTGGGCGATTTGGCCCGCAACGACTTTGGTGCGCTGATTGGGCTGCAAGATCTCACCCCGCTGTACATCAGCGGCAACTCGTCAGCGGCCAAGGACCAGCTTGCTGAACTCTGGCAGGCTGGGAGGCCCGGCGACTACGCCGCCTGGCTTGCCGACAAGAGCGCGGCCACGCCCGAGACTTTCAGCGACAGTTGGCTGCGCGATCGCACTGCGATGCTCAGCGCGATGGTGCTGCGCAACCAGAAGGACTACGACAGCGGCATCCCAGACGCAGCCACACCGGTGCAGTACCGCGACCTGGCCTCGGGCATCAACATCAAGGCCGGCGCACTCTTGTCTGGTGGCGACCGCTCACAGATCGTCTTTGGCGACGACAGCGCAAGCACCTCCCTGTGGGGCCAGTCCAAGGACGACCACCTCTACGGCGGCGCCGGTGCGGACACGCTGTTTGGTGTGGATGGTGACGACTACCTCGAAGGCGGCGCAGGTATTGACAACCTCAACGGTGGCGAAGGCGCCGACAAGCTCTATGGTGGACTGGGCAACGACATCCTGGACGGCGGCGCTCATGCAGATTACCTCTTCGGCGGTGCCGGCAACGATACCTATCGGTTCAGTTCTGGCCAGATCAACGACGTTATTGACGACAGCGACGGCAAAGGCACGATCTGGGTGGATGGCGTGCAGCTCAAGGGCGGCAAGAAGATCCAGGCCAACCTCTGGCGCAGCGAGGACGAGAAGTGGGACTATCTGCTGGCGGCGAGCGGAAATCTGTTCATCACGCAACGCAAGGGCGGCACGGCGCGCATCGTCATCAAAGGCTGGAAAGACCGACCGATGGGCATTGGAGGCGACGGTGCGGCACCGAGCTTGCGTTCAACAGCATCGGGTGACTTGGCGGGTGAAGAAGATTCGCTGGCCATCACCCTGAGCGTCGAGCCGTTTGATCGGGTGCCCACGTTGGCTGTTTACGAGGATACCGGCAGGCCGCACCGAGAAGGCGATGGCAACATTCTGGGACTGGCCAAAATCAACAACGATCTCCAGTTGGCCGTGGATGGAAAACTCTACGACAGCGTAGAACTTTTCGGAGTGCATGGTTCAGACGTTTTGCTGGGTTGGACCAACACTGACGTGCTTGACGGCGGGAACGAACAAGACGTCATTTTCGGTGGTCTCGGCTCAGACTGGATCGAGGGCGGCTGGGGGAGCGATGTCATCATCAGCAATGTCAATGCTGACATCGTCAACATCGACTGGACGAAGCTTGATCCGTTTTATCCGACGGCCCAACCGGCAGCCGGGGGGTACTCGGCACGGGAGGTTGACCCATCGGGAGGACCGGTTGGTGGCATTTTGTGGCTCAACAAAGTATTGCCTGATGGCACCTTGCTGATGCCAAACTTCTCGATACCCGGCTACCGGGTGGTGCCTGAGGGTAGTGATGCGGAAGTCCCTAGCCAGGGTGACACCATTGACGCCGGCCCGGGGGATGATTGGGTGTGGGGCAGTCTGGGTGTCGACACGATCCTTGGCGAGGATGGCATTGATCAACTGCAAGGTTTGGGTGGTGCCGACGAGATCGACGGCGGGGCGGGGAACGATCTGATCTATGGCGACGCCAATCCGAAACCAGCCATGCTTGGCCACGAGGAGTTCATGGGGCTGGCCGACTATTTGATGATCCACAAGTTCCACAAGATCAAGCCTGAAGTCCATGGGGATGACTTGATTGACGCGGGCACTGGCGATGATCGGGTTCAGGCCGATGGCGGAAACGACCTGATCTACGGGGGGGCAGGCAATGACTACCTTTGGGGCGATGACAAGGAGGTCGATTTGCCAGGTGCCTACCACGGCGCTGATCACCTGGATGGGGAAGAGGGCAATGACCAACTAATGGGCGGTGGAAGCGACGACATCCTCTTCGGTGGAACTGGAAATGACTTGTTGTGGGGGGACGGCCCCAGTAGTGAAATCAGTGGTGGATTTCATGGGGTCGACTATCTGGATGGCGAGGACGGCAATGACCAGCTTGTTGGCGGTGGTCGTGACGATGAACTGTATGGTGGCAGCGGCAGCGACGTATTGTTCGGCGATGACATACAGGACACCCTGGGCGGAGCGTTCCACGGAAACGATTGCCTTGACGGCGAGGACGGCGCGGACCAGATTCTTGGTGGCGGTGGCGATGACGTTCTCTTTGGTGGGGAAGGTGCCGATCTGCTTCACGGGGACGATGTGGTCTCGCATCTGTCTGGTGTGTTTCACGGCAACGATTTCCTTGATGGGGAAGAGGGTAACGATTCACTGACAGGCGGCGGGGGTGATGACATCCTGATTGGGGGTGCAGGCGACGACGAACTCGAAGGTGATTCGTTGGATCTGGCCGATTCTCACCATGGCGATGACCTGCTTGAAGGCGAGGCTGGCAACGACAGGTTGTTTGGAGAGGGTGGTGATGATGAATTGATTGGTGGCGACGATGACGACTACCTTGACGGGGGTGACGGTGATGACACCCTGGAGGCGGGAGACGGAAAGAACCTTTCGAGGGGCGGTAAGGGCGATGATCGATACGTCTTTGAAGGGATGGGCCAGACGGTCGTGGAGGACATTGAGGGCCACAACACGCTTGTTGGCGTGTTGGGTCTGGAAGTCAGCTATGGCGGAGACGGTGCGCTGTTGCTGTCCAGTGGCGAGGGCGCGGATTGGGTGGGCATGCAAATCAACCATGCCCTTGACGGCGAGTCGGGGAGTTGGACCATTGACGGCGCGGCGCAGCCTGACTTGCGCCTCTACGTGGCACAAAACCTTCGGCAAAAGGTTGAGTTGTTCACCACCGAAGACCGTCGCAAGCTGCTCGGCGGCGCCGAGAAGGACTTGCTGCAAATCATCGGCGATGACGGTACCGTGTCGGGCGGTCGCGGGGATGACAACATCAACCTCGGCGCGCGTGGAACCTTGTTGCTGGAGGTTGGCGACGGCAGCGACACGGTTTACTTGACGCAGGCGCCAGCGAACACGGCGAGCGCGCCCGAGCGGCTTACGCTGCAGTTTGGCGCCGGCATCAGCCTGGCGGACATCCGCATCAGCGTTGACCCGCTCAACAACCAGTTGACGCTGGCCTACTCGAGCAATGTCGGCGACCAGGTCGTCATCGGCTATGTCGCGACGCTCTCTTCGACGGTGTTGGAGGAGATTCCCGTAGGCACGCTGCGGTTTTCTGACGGCAGCAGCGCTGACTTTGCGGCCCTGGTGGCTGAACGGATGGTGTTGATGGGCACGGCTGGCGTGGACGATCTGAGTGGCACCAGCCGGGGCGAGCGGCTGCAGGCCCTGGGCGGGGACGATCAGATCATGGCTGGCGCGGGGGACGACACGTTGGTGGGTGGGCTGGGGGATGACCGGTTGATGGGCGGGGCGGGGCGCGACGTGTACGAATTCTCGCCGGGGGATGGACATGATGTGCTCACCGATACGGTGGGTGAGACGGTGCTCCGCTTTGTTGACGGTGTAACGCCAGCGAGCGTATCGCTGCGCAACTTGCTGACCGACAGCGCTGGTGCAAGCCTGGTGAACTGGCATGTGCGCTATGGCGCGGGGGACAGTGTGGACCTGGCATTGGGCAAGCTCGGCACGGCGGCGGTGCGCTTCGAATTCGCCGACGGCACGGTGTGGAGCAAGGCGCAACTGCTGGAGCACTTGTTGCCTGCGGACGGGAGTACGGCCAACCCGTTCCTGTCGGCCTTGGCCACGGCGGGCGACGATGTGCTGATGGGCAGCGCCGGCGACGACACGCTGACCGACGATCTCGGCGGCAACGACAGCCTGTACGGCCTGGCGGGCCGCGACCGCCTGTCCGGCGGAGTGGGTGACGACGAGTTGGATGGCGGCGGTGGAGACGACGCATTGAACGGGGGCGCTGGCGCCAATGTCTATGTGGTGGGCCAAGGCATGGACACGATTGCCATGGCCGATGCGGATGAAACCCTGGCTCGCGTGGTGTTTGATACAGACCTTCACCTGGGCCAACTGAGCTACGGTCGCAAAGGGGATGATTTGATGGTCATGCTTCCCGATCAGCGTGATGGCGTCACCATTGCCAACTTCTGGGTCGGTGGTCTGCCCAACAGCCGCTACAGCCTGGAGACGGCGAGCGACGTGGCGGTAAATCTGGCGGCGCTCTTGCCTACGGTGTCGGTGCAGGATATGGACCATGCTCCGCCGGTTGGCCCCTTGCCCGATTGGCAGGCCGATCCAGTTGCCTTCAAGGCGGCCTTCGTGCAGCAACTCAGCGCCCAGATGTGGCGCGATGGTGCGCTGGGGCAGGGCTTGGCGGACTGTGACACCCGAGGCGTGAGGTGGATGGGCAGTGAGTGGGTGGAGGTGGGCACGCGCCAGTTCTCCACGCATGAGGTCAATGTCACCGGTGCCGTGGTGTTGCAAACATCAGATGGGCCCGCGCTGGGGCAGCCGCTCCAACATACGGAGACGTGGACCACGCGGGAGCCGACATACGCAGCTGCTGGCAGTGGCGCCGGTTTCAGGGAGCAGATCTTGAGCGAAGGTGCTTTCCTTGCTCGGTTTGGCGGAACTCCGGCCACTCCGGTCGCACTGCCTGCCGGTACCACGGTTACCCGCCTCGTTCAAGGCGACGGCACGGTTGTGTATTCCGTGCTATCGCCAATCGCTACGGGAGACGGTCGGCCCGTGTTCACGGGCTGGCATGACGAGACCCATACTACGACCGTGACGACTCAGGCGGGCGAAGCCGATCTGGTGCTGCAGACCGTGCACGGCAATGATGGCAACAACCGAATCGTTGGAGCCGTTCAAAGCCGACCCGTCTCCCTCGACGCCATCGGTGGCGCCAATTACTTGCGCGATGCCAACAACGACCGCGCTTTGACGCGCATCGACTATGGTGTGCCAGCCAATGTTGACGATTGGTTTGCGTTTCGCGGCACCATTGATGCGGGAGGTGGGGACGATGAGATCAATGTGTCCTATCACTTGAGCGCTGCTCGCCAGACGATGGAAGACTGGTTTGATTCCATCGACACGCACTTCGGCAACGATATGCCCGGGATGAACCATGTTTTGGGCATGGGGGCGTACATTGATGGCGGAACTGGCAACGACACCATTTTTGCCACGGAAGCCAATGACCAGATTGTCGGTGGCGATGGAGATGACTTCATGAACGGCAGCGCGGGTGCCGACACCTACTACATCGGACGCAACGATGGCCATGATGTGATTTTGGACGGCGGCACGATGAAGGGCAGGTACCCGGACTGGGCCGGACCAAGCGCCGAAGAGACTCGTGTCCCCAACTTCGATACGGTCGTATTCGGGGCTGGCGTCCTCGTGGCAAATATCAGAGTCCACGCAGCGACCGATCCAGTCTCTTACAGCGGAATGAAGGCTCATGCCGGCGATGGCACATGGGAAAACGGCTACGAAACCGTCAATTTCTCCGCTGTCGACATCACCTGGGGCCAGGCCGGCAGCAGCCTGCGTGTGGTGTACGAAACCGACCACCTGCCCGACGGCGTGGCAGGGGCGATTGGCGTGGACAAGTTCCGCTTTGCGGACGGTTCAAGCTACAGCCTGGCGCAGTTGCTGGCCATGACACCGAGCAACCAGGCGCCGACGGTTGCCAATCCGATTCCCAATCAGCCCGTCCATCCCAAGACGGCCTGGCATTACACGCTGGCCGCCGACGTGTTCGCGGACAGTGACGCGGGCGACAAGTTCACTCTGAGTGCCTCGCTGGCAGGGGGCGGTGCTCTGCCTTCATGGTTGAGCTTCGACGCGGCGACACGGACTTTTTCAGGCACCTCGCCTGATGGCGCATTGGGGCTGGTGGGTTTGGTCGTCAAGGCGACTGACAGTGCGGGGGCCTCTGCATCGGCGGCATTCTCGCTGGATATTGCCAATGTCATCACCGGCACCGCTGGTGCAGACTCGCTGGCGGGTACGTCGGGCCACGATTACCTGTTCGGCCTTGCCGGTGACGATGCCCTCAATGGACGCGGCGGTGCCGACGTGCTGAGCGGTGGCGCGGGCGACGATACCTATACCGTCAACAACATCGGTGATGTGGTGGTGGAGTTGGCGGGCGAGGGCACGGACTTGGTGAAAGCATCGATTAGCTTCAGCCTTGGCAGTGAGGTGGAGAACCTGACTATGACCGGAACGGCTGCGATTGATGGCACCGGCAACGCCTTGGCCAACGTGTTGACCGGTAACAGTGCCAACAACGTGCTGGCCGGCGATGCCGGAAACGACACCTTGAATGGACACGCTGGCGATGACACCATGCTCGGTGGTGTCGGCGACGACCTTTATGTGGTCGATGTTGCAACCGATGTGGTGACCGAGAATGCCGACGAAGGCATGGATACCGTGCAGTCGACCGTAACGTGGACACTTGGCAGTAATCTTGAGAACCTGTCGCTGACCGGCAGTTCCGCCATCAATGGTACGGGCAACTCGCTCGACAACTTGCTGATCGGCAACAGTGCTGCCAATACCCTGATTGGGAATGCCGGCAACGATGTTTTGAACGGGGGCAAGGGTGGCGACACCCTGCTTGGTGGCATGGGCGACGACACTTATGTTGTCAATACCGAGGCCGATGTGGTGACCGAACTGGCCGACGAGGGTGTTGATACCGTGTTGACTTCAGTGAGTTTGACGCTGGCTGCCAACGTTGAGAACTTGTCGCTGACCGGCAGCAGCGCCATCAGTGGCACTGGCAATGCGCTCAACAACGTCCTGAAAGGCAATGCCGGCAGGAACAGCCTCGATGGTGGATTGGGTGCCGACAGCATGAGTGGTGGGATCGGCAATGACAGCTATGTGGTGGACAACGTGGGCGATGTGGTCCTTGAGCTTGCCGGGGAGGGCACGGACACGGTCAACGCGTCGATCAGCTACGCGCTGGGCGCCGATCTGGAAAACCTGACCCTGACCGGCGCCGACAAGCTGAGTGCGATTGGCAACGCTTTGGACAACGTTCTTAAGGGCAACACTGCCGACAACGTGCTTGACGGCGCCATGGGGGCGGACAGTATGGCGGGCGGCTTGGGTGATGACAGCTACTTTGTGGACGACGTCGGCGACGTGGTCACCGAAGCGGCGTCGGCTGGAATCGACACGGTCTACGCGTCACTGAGTTGGACGTTGGGCAGCAATCAGGAGAATCTTAGCTTGTCCGGCACTGCCAATCTGAATGGAAGCGGCAACAGCTTGTCGAACGTTCTCATCGGAAATGCGGGTGACAACGTGCTGGACGGGAAGGCAGGCGGAGACACGCTGGTCGGCGCTGCCGGCAACGACACATATGTGGTCAATGCCGTGACGGATACGGTGATCGAAGTGGCTGGCGATGGTGTTGACACTGTGTTGTCCTCCGTCTCGCATACCTTGGCCGCCAACGTCGAAAACCTAACGCTGACCGGCGCGGCTGCAACTAGCGGCACGGGCAATGAATTGGCCAACGCGTTGATCGGCAACAGCGCCAGGAACACCCTCGCCGGAGCAGCGGGCAACGATACCCTGGACGGCGGCGCGGGCGCTGATACCTTGATTGGAGGTACCGGTGACGATACCTACCTGTTGGGACTGGGCTGCGGGAGCGACACCATCCAGGAGAACGACGCCACCGCCGGCAACACCGATGTGCTGCAGTGCCTGAGCGGCATTGCCACCGACCAGTTGTGGTTCCGCCACGTGGGCAACAACCTGGAGGTGAGCGTCATCGGCACCTCCGACAAGGCCACGCTGACCAACTGGTACCTGGGAAGTCAGTACCACGTGGAGCAGTTCAAGACCAGTGACGGCAAGACCCTGCTCGACAGCAAGGTCAATGCCCTGGTGGATGCCATGGCGGCGTTCTCGCCACCGGCGGCCGGACAGACCACGCTGCCGGCGGCTTACCAGACGGCTCTCAATCCGGTGATTGCGGCGAACTGGCAGTAAGTGAAGGGTACTTGCCGGGGAGGGACAGGTTGTTGTATGCATCGCAAATGCAATACAATTTGATGATGAAAACTGCAACCATTCCTTCTGTTCGAGTCGAGCCCGCATTCCGAGCCGAGATCGAGGCCGTGCTGGGCGATTCCGAGTCTCTGTCTGAGTTCGTCGAGACGGCGGTGCTGGAGAGCGTGCGGCGCCGGCGCAGTCAGGTGGAGTTCATTGCCAGAGGCATGGCTTCACTGGAGGCAGCCAAGCGCGCTGAGGAATATGTGGACGCCGACGAGGTGGTGGGGCGTTTGGAACGCAAGCTTGGCGCCGCCAAGGCGGCCACCCTCCAAGGCAGGAGATGAGTTTTCGCGTGCGGCTGACGCGCGAGGCGGCCGATGATGTGGAGCGCTTGTTCGACTTTGTGCTTGAACGGGAGTTGCAGCGAAACGATGGTGCTCTTGACTTGGCCGAGCGCGCGCTGCAGGCGATCAGGGACGGCATGGCGACGCTTCGTAGCAGCCCGTTTACCTGCCGCAAAGCCAGTCAGAGTCCGTTTTTGCGCGAGCTGGTGATCGGGTTTGGCCACTCGGGGTACGTGGCGCTGTTTGAGATTGTGGACGTCGAGAACGTGGTGGTGTGCGCGGTTCGGCATCAGCGCGAGGATGACTATCACTGAGCCTTGTTCGCCACTGCCCCCGCCACAGCCCGCCCCAGCTCAATGACCGCAAGAGCGTAGTAGCTGCTCCAGTTGTAGCGGGTGATGGCGTAAAAGTTTTCGGTGCCGGCCACGAAGCTGGGTGGGGCGGTTCCGTTTTGCAGTTCGATCAGGGCCAGCGGGCCCTTGTGCTGCGCGCCGTCGGCATCCAGCACGGCGCCCTTGGCGGTGAAGCTGGCAACGCTGAAGGTGGGCAGGATGTCGGGCGCCAGCAGGGCGTCCAGGTCGAGCTTGCTGTGGTCGAAGCTCACCGCGTAGTGGGTCGGCATGCCGCTTTGCCAATTGAAGGCCTTGAAGTAGGCCGCCACCGAGCCGATCACGTCGGCCGGGCTGTTGAAGATGTCCACGCTGCCGTCACCATCAAAGTCGATGGCGTACTTGACCCAACTCGATGGCATGAATTGGGGCATGCCCATGGCACCGGCGTAGCTGCCCAGCAGGCTTGTCGCGTCCAGGCCGGCGCGCTGGCAGTGGCTCAGGTATTGCTCCAGCTCGCTCTTGAAGAAGGTGGTGCGTTCGCTGGCGCGCGGGTGCGCGGCGGGGAAGTCGAAGGCCAGCGTGCTCAGGGCGTCGATCACCCGCACCTTGCCGGTTTGCTGGCCGTAGATGGTCTCCACGCCGAGGATGCCGACGATGATCTCGGTGCTGACGCCGTATTCCTTCTCGGCGCGCGCCAGCGCCTCCCGGTTGGCCTGCCAGAACTTCACGCCGGCCTGGATGCGAACCGGGTCGATGTAGCGGCTGCGGTACAGGCGCCAGTTCTTGGGGGTGCCGTTGGGCGGTGGCAGCACCAGCTTGGCCACGCTGGGCAGGTAGCGGGCCTGGCCGATGGCCTGGCGCACCCAGTCGCGGTCCAGGTTGCGGCGCTCGGCGATGTCGTCGGCCTCGCGCATCACGTCCGGGCGGCTGGCGTAGCTCGGTTCGTTCTTCTGCGCAGCGCCTTTGCGGGACACCTTGGCGGCCTTGCCGCGCCGCGCCGATTCGGCCAGGGCGGACACCGGGTAGGCCAGAGATGCTATCAATAGCGTAGCTATTGCGGTCTGCATGATGTGCCATGAGCCGGTTGACGAAGCGGTAACGGAGGTGGGCGTTGTTGCGGAGGACGTGGAGCTCACTTGGGCCAGTTGAGTTGTTTGAATTCGCGTTGCAGTGTAACGAGGCCGGCACGCGCACCGTGGCCCGGCGCATAGCGTTGGGCCTCAAGCCGCAGCAGCCAGTCGCGGATGGCGGGCACGGCGGGGTCCGCCTGGCCACGCGCGCGCAGCAGCGCCTGGGCAAGCTGGCGCGGCGGCGTGCTGGGGGTGGACGGCACACCGGCCTTGGCCAGGCGCGCGCTGGCGGCGTGCAACAGGCGCAGCCAGGGGTCGATGCGGCTCTTCTCCCATAGGGTCCAGGCGGCGGCGCACAGGGTGACCAGCACCACGATGCCGATCAGCACATAGCTCAGGTCTTCCCAGCTTGGCGACTCGAAGCCGATATCGCGCAGCAGGTTGAGCTGCTTGCTCTGGGTGTAGTTCAGGATCCATTGGTTCCAGCCGTTGTTGACGGCTTCCCACATGGCGCGCAGATTGACCGCCATGGCCGGGCTGACGCTGCTCAGCGCCGCAGCCACCGCGCCCTGCGGTGGCACCAGGCGCTGCAGCGAGCCGGTGCGCCCCGGTGCCACCGCGCCGGTAGGGTCGACGCGCACCCAGCCCTGCTCGGGTAGCCACACTTCGGCCCAGGCGTGAGCGTCACTTTGGCGCACCACCCAGAAATTGTCCACCGCGTTGAGCTCACCGCCCTGGTAGCCGGTGACCACGCGCGCCGGGATGCCCAGCGCGCGCATCAGGATCACGAAGGAGGAGGCGATGTGCTCGCAAAAGCCTTCCTTGCGGTCAAACCAGAATTCGTCCGCCGTGTGCAGGCCGAACACGCCGGGCTCCAGCGTGTAGCTGTATCCGCCGGTGCGTAGCATCTCCAGCACCGCGCGCACCAGTTCGCTGCTGGGGGCGCCGGCGCGCGCGGGGTCGCTGCGCAGTTGCCCCGCCAGGGCGACGGTGCGCGGGTTGGAGCCGCGCGGCAGTTCCACAAACTCCTGCAGGGACGGCGTCGCACTCAGCGGGCCGTGGCGGAACTGCGTGTGGCTTTGGGCGCGGTAGCGCACCAGGTCGGTCACCGGCCGGTCCAGCAGCCACTGCAGGTCGTTGGTCATGAAGCTCTGGAAACCGGCCAGCTCGGGCTTCTGGCCGGCGGCTTCCAGCAGCAGCAGCCAGGGCCGGTTGTTGGGCTCCAGTGTCACCTCGTAGCGCAAGGGCGCGCCCAGCAGTTGCAGATTGGCCGGCTCGCGCGGGCGTGGCGTCAGGTTGGCGGTGGACACGCGCCATTCGCGTCCGTCGAAAACGGACAGCACCGGGCCGCGAAAGTACAGCGCCGACTGCACCGGCGGCGAGCCCTCGAAGCGCACGCGCAGCGCAATGCGGTCGTCCAGCGCCAGGCTGGCGATGCTGCCAACCTGCATGCTGCCAGACAGGCCGCTGCGTCCGGCCATGGCATCGCTGGGAATGCCCCACAGCGGCGCCATGCGCGGAAACAGCAGGAACAGCACCACCATGATGGGCGCGCCCAGCAGGGCCATGCCGCCGGCCAGGCGCGCCGCCTGCAGCAGCGGCGGCTTGCCCACCGGCATGTGGGCATTGACCAGCGCAGTCAGCAGGCCCAGCAAGGCCAGCAGCATCGCCGCCGCGGTGAGCAGCGACTGCGAGAAGAAGAAGTTGGTGAGCATCGTGAAGAAGCTCAGGAAGAACACCACGAAGGCGTCGCGCTTGGCGCGCAGCTCCAGCGTCTTGAGAGC
>Ga0073899_10004022_pt1 | contig 12912 bp, 9 predicted proteins | sample KloWWTmetaKNB5Ph_FD_88975 | JGI IMG/M metagenome (GOLD analysis project Ga0073899, IMG submission 88975) | Active sludge microbial communities from Klosterneuburg, Austria, studying microevolution and ecology of nitrifiers - Klosterneuburg... | ecosystem: Engineered > WWTP > Aerobic digester >... | reverse complement strand
GGCCGAACTGGTCGCCTGCGAGTGCGTGGTGCACGCCGAGACGAAGGACCACGCCAACTGGGAGCTGATCGGCCACGTCGCCGAGCGCGTTTCCGGTCCGGTCGCCGGGTTCCTGACCGCGGCGCACGAAGCCGTCGCCAAGGACGAGGACCACCACCTGTACCACACCAAGGGCTGGTGCCGCGAGCTGTGGATCCAGTCGCTCGGCTTCCCGGCCGTGCTGCCGCCGCCGGAGGAAGTCAAGAACGTCGAGACGGCCATCGGCGCCTCGCGTGCCGAACAGGCGCGCGACCAGATGCTCAAGGGCCGGCACTGACGCGTCATGGAACCCGGTGCGCCGGCGCCGACCGTGGCCGCGGCCGCCCCGCGGCCGCGGCACTCTCTGCGCCAGTGGTGGTCGCTGGTGCGCAAGGCCGCCGCCGCCTGGGTGGCTGACTACGCGCCGAGCATGGGCGCAGCGCTGTCGTACTACAGCGTGTTCTCGCTCGCGCCGCTGCTGCTGATCGTGATCTCGATCGCCGGCCTGGTGTTTGGCGAGGAGGCGGTGCGCGGCGAGGTGTTCGGACAGTTGCAGGGGCTGCTGGGCAGCGATGCCTCGCGTGCCGTCGAGACCATGCTCGCCAGCGTCGACAAGCCGGCCGCTGGCGCCGTGTCGACCGTGGTCGGCGTCGTCGTGCTGCTGATCGGCGCGACGACGGTGTTCGGCGAACTGCAGGACGCGCTCGACCGCATCTGGCGCGCGCCGGTGCGCGACCGCAGCGGCGGCCTGTGGGGGCTGCTGCGCGCGCGGCTGCTGTCGTTCGGCATGATCCTCGGCATCGCGTTCCTGCTGATGGTCTCGCTGGTGCTGGGCGCCGCGGTCTCGGCCATCGGCAAGTGGTCGTCGGGCGCGTTTCCCGGCTGGGAACTGCTGATGCAGGCTGCGAACCTGGTCCTGGGGTTCGCGCTCACGACGGGCGTCTTCGCGATGATCTACAAGATCATGCCGCGCGTCAGCGTGCAGTGGCACGACGTGTGGCTGGGCGCCGTCGTCACGGCGCTGCTGTTCAGCGTGGGGCGCTTTCTCATCGGCCTCTACATCGGCAAGAGCGGCCTGGCGTCGGCCTACGGCGCCGCCGGTTCGCTGATCGTCGTCTTCGTGTGGGTCTACTACTCGGCGCAGATCTTCCTGATCGGCGCCGAGTTCACCTGGGTCTACGCCAAGACGTTCGGCTCGATGCGCCACCTGGCGCAAGGCGATGCGGCGCCGAAGACGCCGCAGCGGATACCCGAGGCCGGCTCGATGCCGGGCAAGACGGCGCCGGCGCCTCGTTGATGCACGGCGGCGTCATCGGCCGCCGGGTCCCTCTTGGCCGCCGGCCGATCGTCCTCATGCGGGCGAGGCGAGCAGCTCCTGCTTGCGATCCGCAATGGCGAGTCCGAGCGCGAGGAGATCCATCTCGCTCTTGCGGACCTTGGGAAACAGCTCGTCCTCTTCCTCCTTGACGTGGTGGTCGATGTACTCGCCGAGCACTTTCACCTTGGCGTCATACAAGGGATCGTCGTCGGGCGAACTGCCCTCGATCTGGGCAATCAGATCCTTGGCCGTGGCGTGCTCGACGGCTGCCTCGTCGACCAGATCGTCGTCGTCGCCGCCGAGAGCTTCGCGGGCTGCCGGGTAGAAGAGTTCTTCTTCCACGGTTGCGTGGGCGGTCAGCTTGGTGCAGATCTCGCTAGCGATGGCTTCGCGTTCCGCTGCGGGCGCTTCGGCGTCGGCGAGCTTCTCGTACTGCTTGAAGAGCGCCTTCACTTCCTTGTGATCCGCCATCAGGATCTTGGTGGCGTCTTCCGAGCGCGCGGTGCTCGAGGTGCTGGACTTGGGGGTCGACTTGCTGGGCATGGGAATCTCCTGGTTGAGTGCGATGCGTTCGGGCAATCGATGTGCCCATGGACGAACCTCACGAGATTCCGAGCCGGTCCTCGACTCCCGCTTGCCGAAGCGGTGCGCGATCGGCCGTTCAGTACGGTGCCGGCATCAGATACTTCCAAGGCGACACCTCGGCGGCGCGGTCGACGGGTACGTGGATCAGCACCGGCCGGTCGAGGTCGATCGCCTTCTTGGTCAGCGCGCCGAGTTCGGCGGCCGAGTTCGCGCGCCAGCCGGTCATGCCGAAGCTCTCGGCGAGCTTCACGAAGTCGGGGTTGCGCAGCTGCGAGCCGATGACACGCCCGCCGAAGCGCTGCTCCTGGTCGCGCATCACGTTGCCGAAGGCGCCGTTGTCGAACACGATCGACACCACGTTGATGCCGTACTGCACCGCGGTGGCGAGCTCCTGCACGCCGAACATGAAGCCGCCGTCGCCGGCGATCGAGACGACGGCCTTGCCGGGGTTCGCGACCTTCACGCCCAGCGCCGTCGGGTAGCCGAAGCCGAGCGTGCCCTGGTAGCCGCAGGTCACGAAGCTGCGCGGCTCGTAGACCGCAAAGCCGAAGTAGGAACTGAAGCCCGCCTGGCAGATCTCCTCGACGAAGAAACCGTCGCGCGGCAGCGCGGCGCGGATCGCGGCGAGGTAGTCGAGGTGGGGCCGGATGTCCTGCGTCGTCTCGGCCATGCGGCGCTGGAGCGACTCGAACTCGTCGCGGCGCGACGCGGCTCGGTGGCCGCGCCGCTCGAGCTCGGCGACGAGCGCCGCGGTGGCGTCGCGCGCGTCGGCGACGATGCCGACCTGCGGCTTGAGCCGCGACAGCTGCGCCGGGTCGATGTCGATCAACACGAGCCTGGGCAGGCCGCGCGCCGGCGCCGGCCAGCGCGACCACTGCAGCTCCAGGCGCGAGCCGATGCCGATCACGACGTCGGTGTCGGCCCAACGCTGGAAGCCCGACGCGCAGTTGAGGCCCAGCGGCGTGTCCTCGGCGACGACGCCGCGGCCGCCGCGCCACGGCACGGCCGGCGCCTGCAGCAGCTCGGCGAGCGCGCGCACCTCGGCCGCGGCGTGCTGCGCGCCGCTGCCCGTCATGATCATCGGGTTGCGCGCATTGCCCAGCAGTTCGGCGGCGCGCGCGATCGCGTCGGGGTCGGGCTCGGGCTTCGGGTACGAAGCGGGCGGATCGATCGGCTGCACCGGCGCGGGCTGCGAGAACACTTCCCACGGCATCTCGAGCGCGACGGGCTGCGGCCGGCCGGTGCGCATCTGGGCAAAGGCATCGGCGACGAGGCGCGGCGCCTCGGCCGGATGCGCGATGCGCGCCGCCCACTTGACGATGGTGCGCAGCGTGCCGAGCTGGTCGGGCAGCTCGTGCAGGTGGCCCAGGCCCCGGCCGATGAACTCCGACGGCACCTGGCCGGTGACGCACAGCACCGGCGCGCTCGCGCCGTAGGCCGAGCACAGCGCGGCGGCGGTGTTGAGCACGCCCGGGCCCGGCACGACGCTGTAGACGCCTTCGCGGCCCGAAGACTTGGCGTAGCCGAAGGCCATGTAGGCCGCGGTCTGCTCGTGGCGCGCGCCGATCGTGCGGATGCGCTCGCCGGCGCGCTGCAGCGCGTCGAACAGCCCGTAGGTCTGCACCCCGGGGATGCCGAACATGTGCCGCACCCCGTGGCGCAGCAGGGCGTCGACGATGGCTTCGCCGCCGGTCATTCTTTGCGTCATCGTGTCTCCTGTCCTCGATTGTCGTGATGGCGCGGCGTCAGAGCACGGCGCCGCCGTCGACATGGTACGTCTGCCCGGTGATGAAGGCCGCATCGTCGGAGCACAGGAACGACAGGGCACCGACCAGGTCGCGCGGCTCGCCGGCGCGGTGGATCAGCTGCTGCTCCTTGACCCGGTCCCAGATCCACGCCGGCACGTCGGCGGCCGCCGCGTCGGTGCGCGTCAACCCGGGCGCGATGGCGTTGACCGTGATGCCGTGGTCGCCCAGCTCGCGCGCCAGCGCGCGCGTCAGGCCGACGTTGGCCATCTTCGTCGTGATGTAGCCGGTGAAGGCAGGCGGCGGCGACCAGGCCGAACTCGACGCCAGGTTGACGATGCGGCCCCAGCCGCGCTCGACCATGCCGCGCGCGAACGCCTGCGCGAGCAGGAACGACGCCTCGGTGTTGACGGCGAGCATCCTTCGCAGCGTCGCCGCGTCGAGCCGGTCCCACGGCACCGGCGGCTGCCAGGCGGCGTTGTTGACGAGGATGTCGACGCCGCCTTCGCGCGCGAGCACGTCGCGCACCAGCGCCTCGATCTGCTGCGGTTCGGCGAGGTCGCAGACGGCGCTGCGGCCGACGACGCCGGCGCGCCGCACCAGCGCCAGCGTCTCGGCGCAGTCGTCGAGGTCGACGAGCACGAGGCGGCAGCCGTCCTGCGCCAGCCGCTCGGCGAAGGCCTGGCCGAGGCCGCGCGCGGCGCCCGTCACCAGCGCGACGCGGTGTCCGGCGTTGTCGATCATGGCTGTGGCCCTTCGGTCTCGCCGTTGGAAGGTGATGGCGCGGCAACGTCGCGCCTGGTGCGGCGGAACGGCAGGCTGGCGAGGAAGGCGAGCTTGCCGAGGCCCAGCATCTTCAGACCGGCGCGCGCCGATGCCGCGTCGAGCCGCGCCTGCATCGGCATCGTGCCGAAGCTGCGCCCGGTGATGACGAGCTCATCGCCGACGCGCTCGAGCGATTCGACGTGCATCAGCTCCTCGTCGGCCGGCCCGCGCAGCACCAGCCCTTCCTTGCGCGCGGCGGCGGCGGTGGCCGGCACGCCGAGGTCGTGGCGCACGCCGCCGCTGACGGCGGCGAAGTCCATGCCGAGCTGCTCGAACATGCGGATCGCCGTCGCGCGGCCCGCGCCGTAGACGCCGCCGCCCGGGTGCTGGAACGGCCCCGCGAGGTAGAGGCGTTCGACGCCCGGCACGGTGTACTGGCCGAGGTCGGGCGTCGGGCGGTGGCCGGCGCTCTGATAGAAGTAGGGCGCGACGCCGTGCAGGTCGCCGCGCATCATGCTGTTGGGGCTCGAGCGTTCGAGGTCGAGCGGGCTGCAGATCGTGCGCGCGACGATGTTGTCGCTGGTGAGGTTGGCGACGAACCTGCGGTAGTGCGCCAGCGACAGGTCGCCGATCTCTTCCTTGATGTCGTCCCAGCCACGGCCCTTCCAGCGCGGATCCTTCACGTCGTAGGGCGCGAACGTGATGCCGTGGAACATGCCCTTGCCCGGCGGCACGCGCGTCTTGTCGCCGATGCTCTCGTCGCCGCCGGCGCACAGGCGCCGCTCCGTGATCAGGCCGCGCTTGAGGTCATCGAAGTCGGCGACCATGTCGTCGAGGCGGTCGGTCGCCATGAACTCGAGCATCGTCGCCAGGCCGACTTCGTCGCCCGCGTGGTAGCGGCAGTTCTCCTTCAGGTCGTAGTGGCTGACCATGATCGAGAACGGTGCCAGCGCCGCGCGCTCGGCGCGCTGCAGCACCGGCTCGGGCACGCCGTCGACGAACCTGCGCACGACGTGCGGGTGGATCGCGCCGATCACGGCGTCGCGCGCGGCGATGCGTTCACCGTCGACCAACTGCACGCCGACGGCGCGGCCGCCCTGCGTCAGGATCTTCGCCACCTCGGCGTTGCAGCGCACCTCGCCGCCGTGGCTTTCGATGCAGCGCACGAGCGCGTCGGTCAGCTTGCCGCTGCCGCCGATCGGCTGCGAGACGCCATAGGTGTGGATGATGCCCGGCATCAGCAGCACACCCATGCCGGTGCCCAGCTCGTTGGGCATCTGCAGGTTCTCGCTGACCAGGCGCAGCAGGTGGATCTTGATCTTGTCGCTCTCGTAGAGCCGGTTCACCAGGTCGAGGCAATCCCGGTTCATGTAGTCGAACATCAGCCGGCCTTCGTCGCTGCGATCGAGCATCGCGACGAGCTCGCCGAGCGGCGGCGGCGGGGCGTAGAGCCCGGGCATGAACATCTGCAGGATCTGTTGGCTCTGCTTGACGAAAGCGCGGTACGTCTCGGCGTCCTTCGCGCTCACCCTGGCGAAGCACTCGCAGGTCTTGTCGACGTCCTTGTAGGTGTAGAGCACCGACTGGTCGGGGAAGATCGTGGCGTGCGGCACCGGCGAGTAGTGGTACTCGAGCCCGTGCTTCGAGAGCAGCCCCAGCTCGTCGGCGCGCAGCATCGGGTTGCCCTGGATCATGATGTGCACGCTCGAATGCTCGTCGTGCCAGTAGCCGGGCGTGTTGAGCTGCTGCGTCGAGACGCCGCCGCCCGGGTAGGGCTTGCGCTCGAGCACCAGCACTTTCTTGCCGGCCTTGGCCAGGTAGGCCGCGGCGACCAGCCCGTTGTGGCCGGCGCCCATCGCGACGATGTCGTAGTCGGTGGTCATGTCGTCCGCTGTCTCCTCGTTGTCCGCCGGTCAGTGCGGGATGCCCAGCTGCAGCACGCGCCCGTCGGCGTCGCTGCGCGTGAAGCTGTTGTATGCGACGCGGATCTCGGCGAAGCGGCCGCCCTCGATGCGATACATCACGATGCCGCGGAAGTCGAAGCGGTCGCCGCAGCGCACGGCACCGAACGTCGACGCAGCGTCGTCGCGCTGCGCGCTGAAATGCGTCCACATCTGCACCGCCGCGCTGTGCTCGTCGGCGACGAAGCGTTCGACGTGGATGACCTCGAAGAAGGTGGCCCAGATCTTCGCGTAGTGCGCCTTCATCGCGTCGATGCCGTCGAGCACGAGGCCGCCGTTGAGCACGCGCACGTCGGGCGCGAGGTAGTCGTCGAACGCCGTGGCGTCCTGCGCGTTGAAGCGCCGGATGTAGTGGTCGAAACTCGAGCGGTCCAAGGTCGTCGCCTCACTCCATGAGCCGTGCAGGTTAGCCGGCGCGCGCGCGGCGCAGGAAATCGTTTATCGCGATGCCGCGCATCGAAGGGCCTGATGCGCTTCAGAACATGCGGTGCTCGCAGTCGCGCATCAGATCCTGGTCGGGGTGTTCGAGCACGAAGGCCGAGACGAATTCGAGTCCTGGCCGCAGGAACGGATACGCCGCCCCCGCCGGTGACCACGGGGTGCAGCACCACCAGTTTGGTCATCGGCATGGCGTCGCGTCCCGGGGGTCGCGGCGAGCGTAGCCGCGGCGCGCGAGCAGCGCGAATCGGTTGTCGCGATGCCCCGCATCGGAATTTCCCATTCGCCGGCGCGCGATCGGCTTCCTACCATGGCCGCGCTTCCAAAGAAGAGTCGACAACCCCCGAGGAGACGAGACATGCACGAACCCGAACTGCGCCCGGCGCGCGCGCGCGCCGCCATCCTCGGCGCCGCGGCGTTGGCGCTGAGCGCCCAGGCGGCGGCCTTCGAGATCGCGACCGGCGACCCCGACCTGAAGGTGCTGTGGGATACGACGCTGAAGTACAGCAACGCATTCCGCGTCAAGGACCGGTCGCCGGCGATCGTCTCGGGGCCGAACTACGACACCACGTCGCCCGGCTACTTCCCGAACACGGACGACGGCAGCCGCAACTTCAGCCGCGGCCTGATCTCCAACCGCTTCGACGTGCTGAGCGAGCTCGACGTTGCCTACAAGGAGTTCGGCGTGCGCGTGTCGGCCACCGGCTGGTTCGACACCGTCTACCGCCGAGACCACAACGCCAACGATTCGCCGGGCACGTCGAACCCGGTCTCGGTGCCCTACAACGCGTTCACCGACGCGACGCGCAGGCTGCACGGCGCCGACGCCGAGTTCCTCGACGCCTTCGTGTTCGGCCGCTTCCGGCCGGGCGGCATGCCGACCACGCTGCGCCTGGGCAAGCACACGCTGCTGTACGGCGAGAGCTTCATGCTCGGCGCCAACGGCATCGCCGTGGCGCAGGCGCCGATCGACGTCGTGAAGGCCGCGACGGTGCCGAACTCGCAGTTCAAGGAGTTCATGCGCCCGGTCAATCAGCTTTCGGGCCAGATCCAGCTGACGCCCAACGTGATGTTCGGCGCCTACTACAAGCTCGACTGGCAGGGCGACCGGCTGCCGGGCTCGGGCAGCTACTTCTCGATGATGGACTCGATCGCCGCCGGCGGCGAGCGCCTGATCGTCGGCCACGCGCCGCCGGGCAACGTCTACTTCGGCCGCACCGCCGACTGGAAGGCCAAGGACGGCGGGCAGGGCGGCGTGCAGCTGCGCTTCCACCACGGCGACGTCGACTACGGCGTCTATGCCGTGCAGTGGAACGACCACGGCCCGCAGCTCTATCTGCGCCCGTTCGCCGGTGCGCCGATCGTCGGGCCCAACGGCATGCAGGTCGGCGACTACCAGTGGGTGTTCCACGAAGGCATCCGCGCCTTCGGCGCGAGCTTCAGCACGACGGTGGGCAGCGTCAACCTGGCCGGCGAGGCGTCGATCCGCACCAACACGCCGTTCGACAGCGATGCGCAGGTCTTCATTCCCGGCGCCGACAACAGCGGCAACCCGCTCTATGCGGTGGGCAAGTCGGCGCATGCGCAGGTGTCGTGGATCGCGAGCCTCGGGCCGAACTGGCTCGCCCGCGAAGTGGACTTTGTCGGCGAGATCGCGTGGAACCGGCGCCTGTCGGTCGACAAGAACCCGGGTGCGCTGAACCCGAACGCGACGCGCGACGCGACCAACATCCGCATGGTGTTCGAGCCCAAGTACCGCCAGGTGCTGCCCGGCGTCGATCTCTCGGTGCCGATCGGCCTGGGCTGGGGTCTCGACGGCAACTCGTCGGTGGTCGGTCCCTTCCTCGGCAAGAAGACGGGCGACCTGAGCATCGGCCTCAACGGTTCGTACCTCGACGTGTGGCGCTTCGGCCTGAACTACACGCACTTCCTCGGCGAGGCAGGCCCCTTCATCGAAGGCGGCCACCGAACGTTCAAGCAGGCGCTGGCCGACCGCAACTACGTGTCGTTCAACCTGCGCCGCACCTTCTGAGATCGAACACGGAGACAACACGATGAAACCCAACCACCTGGTCCCCGTGGCCGCGCTCTGCATCGCGGCGCTGGCTGCGACGACGGTCGTGCGCGCCGCGGTCTCGGCCGACGAGGCGTCCAAGCTCAAGACGGAACTGACGCCCTTCGGCGCCGAACGCGCCGCCAACAAGGACGGCAGCATCCCGGCCTGGAGCGGCGGCTATACGACGCCGATCCCCGGCTTCAAGAACGGCGGCAAGCGCCCCGACCCGTTCGCCGCCGACAAGCCGCTCTACAGCGTGACGGCCAGGAACATGGACCAGCACGCCGACAAGCTGACCGACGGCGTGAAGGCGATGCTCAAGAAGTACCCCGACACGTTCCGCGTCGACGTCTACCCGACGCGGCGCACCGCGTCGGCGCCGCAATGGGTCTACGACAACACGGCGAAGAACGCCGTCACGGCCAAGCTCAACGGCGCGCTGATCGAGGGCGCCTACGGCGGCATCCCGTTCCCGATCCCGAAGAACGGCATGGAGGCGATGTGGAACCACGTGCTGCGCTGGCGCGGCGAGGCGTGGCAACTGGCGATCAAGGGCGTGCAGGGCACGGGCGACGGCAAGCACGTCGTCACGGCGGTGGCGCAGGGCAGCTTCCAGATGCCCTACTACTTCAAGGACGGCAGCGCCGACAAGTTCAACGGCCAGTTCTGGTCGATCCGCATGCTGACCTCGGGCCCGGCGCTGCGCGCCGGCGAGGGCATCGTCGGGCGCGAGCACATCGACGGCGACAAGACGCAGGTCTGGGTCTACATCCCCGGCCAGCGTCGCGTGCGCAAGGTGCCCAACGCCTGCTGCGACACGCCCACGCCGGCCAGCGCCGGCATCTCGCTGTTCGACCAGACCGACGTCTTCAACGGCCGCCTCGACCGCTTCGACTGGAAGATCGTCGGCAAGAAGGAGATGCTGATCCCCTACAACGGCAACAAGCTGCTCGCGACGCCCGAGGCCGAGACCTTGAGCAAGCACCACCTGAACCCGTCGGCGATGCGCTGGGAACTGCACCGCGTGTGGGTCGTCGAGGCAAGCCTCGCGCAAGGCAAGCGCCACCTGGCGCCCAAGCGCCGCTACTACCTCGACGAAGACACCTGGATCGCCGTGCTCGCCGACCACTGGGACGCCAACGGCCAGCTCTGGCAGATGGGTTTCTCGAACCCCGTCGTGATGCCCGACCTGCCGGGAACGACGTCGCCGGGTCAGTTCGGCTTCTACGACCTGGTCTCGGGCGCGTGGTACTTCGACTCCTCGCTCGCCGACGCGGCGGAGCAGTACAAGATCGTGCCGCGCTACACCGACGACACGTTCACGCCCGAGGCGATGACGGGCATCTCGGTGCGCTGACGCTGCATGCAACGTCACGCCGCGCGATGTCGAAGTCGATGAGCACGCCGCGCCGCGCAGCGCGGCGCCTGCTGATGCAGCGAGTCCTCGGGGCGGGGGCCGTCGCCGCGCTCGGCCTGCCGGGGCGGATCGCCGCCGCGCCGGCGGCCGGGCCGCTGGCGCGGCCTGCGTCGCCCGTGCTGCGCCCCGAGCGCAGCGTGCTGCTGGGCCTGGCGCGCGCCGGGCAGCGGCTGGTCGCGGTCGGCGAACGCGGCCTCGTGCTGCTGTCGGACGACGAAGGGCACAGCTGGCGCCAGGCGGCGCAGGTGCCCGTCAGCGCGACGCTGACGGCAGTGCAGTTCGCCGATGCGCGCAGCGGCTGGGCCGTCGGCCACTACGGCGTCGTGCTGCACAGCGACGACGGCGGCGAGCGCTGGACGCGCCGGCTCGACGGCGTGGCGGCGGCCGCGCTCGTGCTCGGCGCCGCCGAGCGGCGAGTGAAGCAGGAGCCCGGCGCCGCGGCCGAGGCCGCCCTCGCCGACGCGCAGCGCCTGGTGCAGGAGGGCGCCGACAAGCCCTTCTTCACGCTGCGCTTCGACGACGCGCGCCGCGGCTGGGTGGCAGGCGCCTACGGCCTGATGCTTGCCACCGAAGACGGCGGCGCGAGCTGGGCCAGCATCGGCGACCGGCTGGACAACCCGCGCGCCTCGCACCTCTATGCGATCGACAAGCGCGGCGAGCAGATGCTCGTCGCCGGCGAGCAGGGCCTGCTGCTGCACTCGGCCGACGGCGGGCGCCACTTCCGCCGCGTCGCGACGCCGTATGCGGGGAGCTGGTTCACCGCCGCGACGCTGATCGACGGATCCTGGCTCGTCGCGGGCCTGCGCGGCAATGCGCTGCGCAGCGCCGATGAGGGCCGGCGCTGGAGCCGCCTCGACAGCCCGGCGCCCGTCGGCATCACCGCGCTGGCGCGAGACGCTCACGGCGCGCCGTGGCTCGCCAACCAGGCCGGGCAGGTGTGGTCCGTCGACACCGCGGCCGGCGCACTGCGCCTGCACGCGGCGAGCCCCGCGATGCAGCCGGGCGCGCTGCTGCCGCTGGCCGACGGCGGCTGGCTGCTCGCCGGATGGAACGGCGTGACGCGCGCCGATGCGGCGCGCCGATGACGAGCGCCTCGCGATGAACGACTTCGATCCCCGCTCGGGCAACCTGCTCGAACGCCTGCTGTTCAACCACCGCGGCTGGGTGCTGGCGGTGTGCGCAGTCGTCACGCTGCTGCTCGGCTGGCAGGCGACGCGGCTGCAGCTCAACGCCAGCTACGAGAAGACGATCCCGCAGAGCCACCCCTACATCGCCAACTACCTGGCGCACCAGTCCGACCTCAAGGGCCTGGGCAACGCGGTGCGCGTCGCGGTGGCGAACCCGAACGGCGACATCTACGACGCGCGCTACCTCGACACGCTGCGCCGCCTCAACGACAAGCTGTTCCTGCTGCCGGGCGTCGACCGCACGGCGATGAAGTCGCTGTGGACGCCGACGATGCGCTGGACCGGCGTCACCGAGGAAGGGCTCGAAGGCGGGCCCGTGATCCCCGACGGCTACGACGGCAGCGCCGCGAGCCTGCAGCAGTTGCGCACCAACGTGCAGCGCTCGGGCGAGATCGGCCAGATCGTCGCGCTGGACGCGCGCTCGAGCGTCGTCTTCGTGCCGCTGCTGGCGCGCGACGCGCAAGGCCGCGCGCTCGACTACGTGCGCCTGTCGGACGACCTCGACGCGCTGCGCGCCGCGTTCGAGACCGAAGGCGTCGCGATCCATGTCACGGGCTTCGCCAAGATCGTCGGCGACCTGATCGCGGGCCTGCGCGAAGTGCTCGCCTTCTTCGGCGCGGCGATCGTGATCGCGGCGGCGATGGTGTACTGGTACACGCGCTGCTGGCGCTCGACGGCGCTCGTCGTCGCCAGCTCGCTGATCGCCGTCGTGTGGCAGCTCGGCCTGCTGCCGACGCTGGGCCTGGCGCTCGACCCGTACTCGATGCTGGTGCCGTTCCTCGTGTTCGCCATCGGCATGAGCCACGGCGCGCAGAAGATGAACGGCATCATGCAGGACATCGGCCGCGGCGTGCCCAAGTGGATCGCCGCGCGCTACACGTTCCGGCGCCTGTTCCTCGCCGGGCTGACGGCGCTGCTGGCCGATGCGGTGGGCTTCGCCGTGCTGCTGGCGATCGACATCCGCGTGATCCAGGAGCTGGCCGTCGCCGCCAGCGTCGGCGTCGCGGCGCTGATCTTCACCAACCTGATCGTGCTGCCGATCCTGCTGAGCTACACCGGCGTCGGCGCGAAGGCCGCGGCGCGCAGCCTGCGCGGCGAGGTGGCGGCATCCGTGGCCGGCCACCGCGACGGCTGGACGCTGCTGGTGCGCTTCACCGAGCGGCGCTGGGCGATCGGCGCGATCGGCGTCGCGCTCGTCCTCGCGGCGATCGGCATCGTGACGAGCCAGCGGCTGGCGATCGGCGATCTCGACCCCGGCGCACCCGAGCTGCGCCCGGGCTCGCGCTACAACCGCGACGTCGCTTTCGTCAACGCGCACTACGGCGCGAGCAGCGACGTCTTCGCCGTGATGGTGCGCACGCCCGACGGCGGCTGCGCCGACTACGACACGCTGATGCGCGTCGACGCGCTGGAGTGGCAGCT
>Ga0073899_10004021_pt1 | contig 12913 bp, 11 predicted proteins | sample KloWWTmetaKNB5Ph_FD_88975 | JGI IMG/M metagenome (GOLD analysis project Ga0073899, IMG submission 88975) | Active sludge microbial communities from Klosterneuburg, Austria, studying microevolution and ecology of nitrifiers - Klosterneuburg... | ecosystem: Engineered > WWTP > Aerobic digester >... | reverse complement strand
TGCGCGGGCTGCACCGCGTGATCGTCGGGCCCGGCACCGGCGCGCTGGCCGCGCCGCTGCGGCTGATCGCGATCGCGGTGGTGGTCGGCGGCGTCGCGCTCGGGCTGGTCGGCGCGTGGGCGATCCATACGGTCGCCAGCGAGCCGCGCCGCGCCTCGACCGGGCACCACCACGACTGGGACTGACGGCCCGGGCGCGCACGCCGCCGCGCGACCCTCGCTTGAGCCGCGCGCTGCGCCAGCACGCCGCGACCTGCCGCCAGCGCGGCGCCGCCGACCGGCAGCCTCGATGGCGTCGCCGAGTTCACGGTGACGATCCGCGTCGCGCCCTGAGGCGCGGCGGCGGCGCGCTACGAGCGCAGGTTGAGCAGCAGCGCGAGCGAGCGCGCGTCGGCGGCGTCGACGCCGGGCGGCTGCTGCCCCAGCAGGTTGTCGAAGCTGAACCGGGCGCCGACGTCGACGTGCTCGGTGAGGTTGTGCACCACGCCGACGCCGAGCGGCGCCTGGTAGGCGTCGGCGAAGCCGTCGAGCGGACCGACCAGCCCGGTCAGCACCTTGAGCGTGGTCGGCGCGCCGACCTGGAAGCTGACGTCGATCGGCAGGAACAGCACGTCGGCGTTGACGTCGCGGTCCGACAGCGCGAAGCCGAGCTGGGGATCGACGGTGATCGCGGCGGCGTCGCCGAGGTGCAGCTTGGCGGCGAAGCCGAGCGGCAGCATCGTGGTCGCGGGATCGAAGCTGGTGAGCAAGAGGCCGCCGTGCGCCGACAGGTGCAGCTGGGAGCCGAACACCAGGCCGTACATCACGTCGACGCCGACGTTGTCGTAGACGCGCGGGCAGCCGCCGTCGGTGCCGGTGAGGCACAGCCCGAGCCCAGGCCGGGCCTGCCAGCGCATCGGGCCGTCGTGGATGACGCTGATCTGCAGGCGATCGCTGACGCCGTACGCGACGTCGGGCGCCAGCGAGATCGGCTCGCCGGCGACGTCGACGCCGAGGTTGATGGCCAGCGTCACGCGCGCGGTGAGCATGCCCTCGGGCGCTTGCAGGCCGCGCCGGACCGCGAGCTGACCGTCGGGCGCGTCGGAGAGGATCGCGACGTCGTCGTCGGCCACGGCGGGCGCGGCGCCGGCGAGGCTCGCGAGGAGGAGCGCGGGGAGGATGGTGCGTGTGAGCTTGTCCAAGTCGGCGACCTTTCTGAGTCGACGGAGGTGACTGCACGAGCGAGGCCAGCGGTCGCGCCCGCACGGACACGGCCGGCCGCCTCGGCGCCGCTGCCAGCGAGCGCTGGCGCGCACCGGGCGCTGCGGCTCGCGCTCACGCCACGGGTGGCGGCGTGCCGGCCGCGACGGGGCCGTCCTCGGACCTCGGCGGTGGCGCGACGCTGGCCGCCGCGTCGGCCCGGACGCCCAGGTAGCGGTTGGACTCGAGCCACCGGGCCAGCGCCCCCTTGATCGTGCTGGGGAGCTGGGCCAGATCGCCGGTCAGGAGCGCGCCGAGCGACGTCAGCGCGGCCTCGATGTCGGCGCGGGTCGACGGGCTGGCCGAACCGCCAACCAGGCCGCGCTGGAGCTCGTCACGGCGCTGGAGCACACGCTCGACCAGCTTGCTGGTAGGGACCTGCTTGCGATGGATCTGCATGTCAGCCGTCATTGCACCGCGCATGCCGAGCGCGGCGGCCGTCACGGCTCGGGGGTCAAGACGCCGCTGATGGTGAGCGCGCCGATCGCGATGTCGTCCTGGTGATCGACGGTGAACCCGGCGCTGAGACCCTTGGGCGCGGCGAAGCCGATCGACGCGTCGATGCCCCAGCTGTTCCAGCCCGGGCCGAACTGCGACGTCGCCGCCGGGTACGCGCTCCCCTCACCGAACCGCCACGCGGCGTACGCGCTGCCGTGCAGCACGAAGCCGCCGGCGTGGATCAGCATGCCGACCCGCGCCGGCACGTTGTGCGCGTTCTGCGGGTAGCCGCCGAACTCGTAGCCCAGCCCGGCGCCGACCGTGACGCTCTCGCCGAGCCGCAGGCCAGGCCCGATCTCGGCGCCGGTCGAGCCGTAGCCGTCGTGATCGAACGATCCGAGCTCGGTGCGACCGAACGTCATCGCGCTGAGCCGCGCGTTGCCCAGCCGCGCGATCCCGTGCAGCCGCAGCCCACCGCCGCCGGGGAGCTTGGTGCCGTCGGCGCGCTCACCCTCGGCGAGCATGGTCCCGCCGACCTCGAGCAAGCCATCGCCCTTGCCGTCCTTGGTGCCCATCACCGGCAGCACCGTCGGGCCCACCGTGACGGCGCCCGCCGCGCCGGCGTAGAGCGGGACGCAGCCGGCGCTCGCGAGCGCGAGCATCGCCGCCGCGGTCGGGGTCGAGACGGAGGTCATCGGCGCGATCGTACGCGACGCCGGCGGCGGCCCGGGGCGACCTGGGGTAGCGACGGTCCGCGGCTACGGGGCCCAGGTCGGGCCGTCGCCGGTGACCGCCATGGTCTGGACCGTCGTGCGCAGCGGCGTGCTCGCGCCGCCGATCCGGACGCTGCCGCCGGTCGAGGTCATGCCCTTGGCGAAGGTGACGCTGGTGGCGCCGTTCAGCGTGACCGTGTAGCTGGTGCCGTCCTCGGCGACCGTCGGCGTGAGCGGCGTGGCGCCGGCGTCGTGGGCCTGGAGCACGGTCACGATGTAGCTCTGCGCGGTGCCCGGCGTGGTGTCGACCTCGATCCGGTGCTGGCTGTAGACGTGGGCGCCCTCGTCGACGACGCGGTAGCTGCGCTGCGCCGGCACCAGCGTCGACATCGTCAGCGCCTGGGTGCCGACGGTGCAGGTCGCGCGGTTGTTGCCGCTGACCACCGGCGCGGTCTCGCAGTGGTTGACGAACGTGCGCGTGGTGCCGGCGGCGGCCTGCAGCCGGTCGAGCACGACCAGGGTCTCGAGCCCGCGCACGAACACGAACTCGCGCCGCCACTCCTGCATCCGCGTCGACGGCGGCACCAGATCGACCACCGCGTAGGTGTAGCCGGGCGCGGACTCCAGGCGCTCGACCACCGCCGCCGGGCCCGAGTACTGCGGGCCGGGGTTGGCGCCGTTGATCAGCACGGTGTTGTGCGCGATGCCGAGCGCGCCGTCGACGGTGCCGGCGCCGCCGTAGCCGGCGATGTCGGTGTCGCCGCCGCCGGCGTAGCCGACCGACTCGCGCGACACGAACCGGCCGTTGCGCCAGATCTGGAACGTCCCGTAGTCGCCGTGCTGGTGGCCGATCGTGCTCTCGGCGGCGTCGCCGAGCTGGAGCATGAAGGTCGTCGCGGTCGGGCCCCAGGCGTTGCGGCCGTACAGGTAGCGCGGCCCGGCGGCGTAGAAGTCGAGCGGCAGCGACGCGAACCCCAGCGGCGGCGTGGCGACGTCGACCGCCTGGACGTGGCGCCACGGCGTGACGCCGACCATCGTCGCCCACTGCCGGGCGTGGCGCCCGACGTTGAGCCCGGACCAGTACGACGCCATCGTGGTCATGAAGTCGGGGTAGTAGTGCGTCTGGGCCTGGAACCGCGAGGTCCAGGTGTCGTCGTCGCTGAACGGGAACACCGTGTAGCCGGTGCCGGCGGCGTCGGGGATCGTGGTCGGCGCCGGCGTGGTGGCGTAGATCAGCGCGTAGACCGCCTCGCGCCAGAACGGCGTCTCCTCGTAGAGGTTGCGGCCGAGCAGGTTGGCGGTGACGAACGGGATCAGCGGGTAGGCCCCGACCACCGGGCCGTACTCCGAGCCCTCGCTGGCGACGCCGCCGCGGCTGCTGCCGGTGGGCGCGGTCGACGGGTCGAAGCCCTGCGCGAGGCGCTGCGCGAAGACCCAGTCGAGCATCGCCTCGGCCCACGCCGGATCGTCGTCGTAGGAGGCGATCGACCACTCCAGCTCGTTGCGCAGGTAGCCCCAGTAGTAGTTGTTCTGGAACATCTCGGGGCCGCCCCAGCTCTTGCGGCTCCACGCCTGCAGGCCGGCGGCCATCGCGGTGCGGTAGGTCGTGCGCTGCGCCGGCGTGAAGTGCGGGTAGCACCAGTCGTAGATCAAGATCAGCTGCTCGCCGGTCCACCGGCACGCGTCGCAGGCGACCCCGCCGGTGTCGTCGACGTCGCCGAGCCGCGACAGGCCCCAGGTGATCGCCCGGGTGCACGAGCCGGTGGCGTTGTCGGTGAGCAGGCCGTGCAGCGCGACGTCGCCGTAGCCGCCGTCGCGATCCTCGCTGGTCGGCGGCGTGAACGGGTGGGCCGCGAGCCACGCGCGCGCGCGGGCCAGGCGCTCGGGGTTGAACCACAGCCGCGGGTGCGCGGCCGGGATCGCCATGCCGTGGGAGGTCGCGACCAGCGCGGCCACGGTGACGGTGGCGGTGGCGCGCTGACCGCTGCCGTCCTCGGTGGCGACGACGGTGTAGGTGCCCTCGACCGCGGGGGCGGTGTACGCGCCGGCGGCGGTGATGGCGCCGCCGGCGGCCGGCTCGACCGACCACGTGACCGCGGTGACCGCCTGCCCGGAGCGCGACGCGGCGAAGGCCTGGGTGGCGCCCGGCGCGAGCGTGGCCTGGGGCGGGCTGACCTCGAGCGGGCGCGCGCCGGGATCGACCACGCCGCCGTCGCCGTCGCCGCCGGGGCGCGTGACGATCTCGCCGGAGAAGCACGCCGCCACCATCACGCCGAAGATCCCGAGGGTCGCGCCCATGCCGTTGCGTTTCATCGCCGCGGATACTACCCACACCAGCGCGCCGGCGCGCGTCGCCGGGCGCGCCATCGCGACGCGGAACCCGGCTAGCGCTGCGCGTTCGCGGCCATGCGCTCGAGCACCGCGATCGATTCGGCGATCGTGGCCCGGGCGCGATCGGTGGCCGGCGTCGCCAGGCCGGCGACCCGGCTGATGGTCGGCAGCCACTGGTCGAGCTCGGCGTCGCCGGCGCGCAGCGCGGCGATCGCCGCCTCGACGTCGGCGCGGCGGTAGTCGCCGGCGGCGACGCGCGCGGCGGCCTCGGCGGCGGTGCGCCCGCCGATCTGCTGGGCCAGGCGGTTGCCGGCCATCGGCGCGGGGATCAGGATGACCTCCTCGGTGGGCTCGGCCCCGTCGAGCTGCCAGGTGATCCGCCCGGGCGTGCGCACGCCGCCGGCCGGCGCGACGAAGAGCAGCGCGTCGTGCATGTGATCGACGGTGATGCGCAGCGTCCCGATCGGCCCGGCCCAGCGGGCGCCGGTGGTGAGGCGGTAGGTGAACAGGCCCATGCCGTAGGCCGGCACCTCGTAGCGCTCGTTCACCAGCGGCGCGCGGTAGCTGACCACCAGCTCGACCGAGGCGCCGGCCGCCAGCTTCACCGGCCAGGTCCAGTGCTGGACGGTCTTGCTGGTCTTGCGCTTGGTCGCCTTCACCCGCTTGCCGCCGACGGTGACGGTCAACGGGATCTTGCACGGCACGTCGATCGCGCCGGCGTCGCCGCCGACCGCGCACGGGAAGCCGACCACCAGCTTGGTCGCGGGCCCGGGGTTGGCCAGCGTCACGGCGGCCTTCACCGTCGCGGCCCGCTGATCGATCGCGATCGCCAGGGTCTCGGCCGACATCGCCACCTGGGCGTCGGTGGTCGGCGCCGGCGTCGCGCCGCTCGACATCGGGTGCGGATCCGCGGCGGTCAGCGACGGCGCGAGCGCGAGCGCGGCGAGCACGAGGGCGAGGCGCATGGCGACAGCATACCGCGACGGCCGGGGCGCCCACCGGCGCGACGCTTCGCCGCATGGGGCTGACCAGCCAGGGGTGACCAGCCGGGTGACCAGCCGCGTCGCCACCGCGTTGCGCGAAGCAACGACCGTGCGCGACCGCGCGGCGCGCGCCCTGGCGGCCCGTGCGATTTCGCGCCCTCCGACGGCCGGAGCGGGCGGCACGTCGGTTGCTGTGCGCTGGCGGCGATGGCTACGATCGATCCGCCCCTCCCCGCCCCCACGCCCCCGCCCGCGGCCGCCGCGCTGTTCGCCTCGGCCTTCGAGCGCCTCCGCACCCGCGGCGCCAGCCTCGGCGGCGCCGCGCTCGCCGGCACGGTGCTCTTGCAGCTGCCCGCGCAGCTGGCCTGCGTCGACGCGCCCGAGCTGGCGACGGCCGAGCAGCACGACTGGGCCCAGTACAAGGGCCAGCGCAACACGTCGATGGTCGCGTACACCGGCGCCTGGTGGTCGGTGTGCACCCAGCCCAACACCCGCTTCGGCTGCGGCAGCTACGAGGTGCTGGTGAAGCTGCGGGTGCGCCCGGTGGTCGGCGCCAGCCTCGACTGGAAGCGCGTCGGCGTGGTGTACAAGACCCCCGACGATCGCGCCGAGCGCACCGCGCTGGGCCGCTACGTCAGCACCGCGGGCGACGGCACCGAGGAGTGGCACGTCGCGATGACCGTGCCGAGCTCGCAGCGCACGGTGCTGTTCGACGCGTGGTACCAGGACGGCGCCGGCCACACCTACGTCGACGACAACCAGGGCGAGCTGCACGTGGTCAACGACGGCCCCGCGTACAACGTCGTGCGGGTCGAGCCGTGGCTCAACACCGTGACCGTCGACGAGGCCGGCGTGCGTGGCCGGATCTCGATCCAGGCCGCCGACCTCGACTACGACAAGCAGGTCGCGCTGATCGCGACCAAGGACGGCTGGGCCACGGTGGTCGAGCTGGGCATGGGCGCCGCCGGCCAGGCCAACCGCTGGTACTGGGTCGAGGACTTCCCGTGGAGCGCCGGCCGCGAGCGCTGGCAGATCGACGTCGACCTGCCGGGCGGCGCGACGCGCTTCGAGTACGCGGTGGTCTACCGCCACGGCGTGGTCAACGGCGCCCGCACCTACGAGTTCTGGGACAACAACGTCGGCGCCAACTACGCGGTCGACGCGCCGCCGCCGGTGCAGTGACCCGCGCGCCATGACCCACGTCGCGACCGATCTCCACGGCCACACCCGGTTCTCCGACGGGCGCGCCGAGCCCGAGGACTACGTGCACTTCCGCGCCGGGCTGGGCCTGGAGGTCATCGCGGTGGCCGACCACGACACCTTCGCGGCGGTGCCGCGGGCGGCGGAGGCGGCGCGGCAGCTCGGCGTGACGCTGGTGCCGGCGATGGAGGTGACCAGCTTCGTCCACTTCGGCACGCCGCGCGCCGAGCAGGTCCACGTGCTGGCGTACTTCCCGCCGGCGCGGGCGCTCGACGGCTCGCTGGGCCAGACCCGGCTCGGGGCTCGGGCGGTGGAGGTGTGCCGGCGCTGGCGCGAGCTGGTGCTGGGCTGGCTGACCGCGCTGCCCGAGGAGCAGCGCTGGTACGTCGATCCCGAGCGCCGGCTGGGCGCGCTGCGCGGCACCGAGTTCCCGGCGCTGCAGGACTTCCTCAACCTGCTGCTGGCGCGCAACCGCCTGGTGTACGAGGACTTCGTCCGTCACCACGTCGAGTTCTGGGAGGCCGACCGCGCGCTGTTCGGCTGGTCGCCCGAGGAGGCGATCGAGACCATCCGCGCCGACGGCGGCCTCGACGTGGTCGCCCACCCGGCGCGGATCCGCGACAAGGCCCGCATGGACCGCGTGCTCGACGTCGCGGCCGGCATCGAGGTCTACACCTCGCGGCACAAGGCGCCGATCGCGGCGGAGTTCCGCGCGCGCGCCGAGCGCCGCGGCCAGCACTGGACCGCGTCGGCCGACGATCACGGCCACGTCACCTACGTCCGGCCGCCGGACGGCACGCCGCGGCGCACGATCGAGCGCATCTGCGCCGGGGCCTGACGTGACCCGCGCGGGACGACCGGCGACCCGGGTCGAGGTCCGGTGCCGGCCCGGGCGCCCGGTCAGCGGCCTCGAGCTGCGCGGCGAGTTGCCACACTGGGCCGCGGCGCACCCGATGACGCCCGCGGGGGCCGGCTTCGCGGCCGAGCTCGCGCTGCCGCCGGGGGTCTACCCGATCAAGGCCCGCTCGCCCGACGACGCGTGGTGGCTCGATCCCGGGTGGCGGGTGATCGACGCCGGCGGCGGCGAGCACAACGGCGCGCTGGTGATCGGCGGCACCGCCGAGCCGGTGCTGCACGCGCCGGCCCCGCCGTGGCTCGATCGCCGGGGCGACGGCGCGGTGGTGGTGCGGGCGGCGCTGCGCCACGGCGCCGGCCGCGGCCTCGGGCTCCGGCACGACGACGGCGGCGGCGCGGCGACGACGGCGATGCGCGCCGCTGGCGCGACCGCGACCCACCAGTGGTTCGAGGCGGTGGTCGCGGGCGCCGGCCGCCGCCTGGCCTACGGGTTCGTCACCGACGACGGCGCGCTGGTCGGCGAGGCCGACGGCCGCTGGCTCGACGTGGCCATCGCCGACCTGCCGGCCCCGCCGCCGCGGTGGTGGCGCGACGCCGTGGTCTACACCGCGCTGGTCGATCGGTTCCGCCGCGGCGACGGGCGATGGGCCGCGCCGACCCGCTGGGATCGCGACCACCGCGCGGGCGGCGATCTCGACGGCGTGATCGCCGCGCTGCCGTACCTCGCGGAGCTCGGCGTGACCGTGCTGCACCTGACGCCGGTGGTGCCGGCGCCCTCGCCGCACCGCTACGACGCCACCGACCTCGCGGCGATCGATCCGGCGCTGGGCGGCGACGAGGCGTTCGACCGCCTGGTGACGGCGGCGCGCCGCGCGGGGCTGCGGCTGTGCGCCGACGTGGCGGTGACCCACGTCCACCGCGATCACCCGCGGTTCCAGGACGTGCTGGCCCGCGGGCCGGCGTCGCCGTGGTGGTCGTGGTTCCGGGTGCGCCGCTGGCCGTGCTTCGACGGCCCCGACCCCGGCTACGACCACTACCAGAAGGGCCAGTGGCAGGAGCCGCTGCTGGCGCTCGACGAGCCCGAGGTGGCCGAGCACGTGGCCGCGACCTTCGCGGGGTGGATCGATCGCGGCGTCGACGGCGTGCGCGTCGACGCGGCCGCCGACGTGCCACCGCCGCTGCTCGCCCGGATCGCGGCCGCGGTCAAGGCCCGGCGCGCCGACGCGGTGGTGTTCGGCGAGGTGGTGCCGGCGTGCGTCGATCGCTACGCGCCGGCGCCGCTCGACGCGGCCACCGACTTCGCGATGGCGGGCGCGCTGACCGGCTGGCTGGCCGGCACCACCGGTGCGGACGAGCTGGCGGCGGTGGCCGCGGCCCAGCGACGCCGCGGCGCGGCCGGCCCGCGCGGCCTGGGCTTCACCGGCACCCACGACCAGCCGCGGATCGCGACCCGGGTCGGCGCGGCGCGCGCGCGGCTGGGGCTGCTGGCGGTGGCGCTGGGCGCGCGGGTGCCGCTCTTGTACTACGGCGACGAGGTCGGCCTGGCCGCGGACGCCGCGACCGCGGCGCGCGACTTCGAGGATTCGTGGCCCGATCGCCAGCCGATGCCGTGGGATCCGCAGCAGTGGGACGCGACCACCCGCGCGATCGTCACCGACGCGCTGGCGCTGCGGCGCGCCCACGCGGTCCTGCGCGACGGCGACGAGGAGATCGCGGTCGACGGCGACCTGGTGATCGTCCGGCGCGCCGATCCGACCGGCGCCATCGTCGAGGTGCTGCTGCACCGCGGCGACCAGCCGATCGAGGTGGCGATCGCCGGGCCGGCGACGCTGCGCCTGGCGGTGGGCGACGCCCGGCTCGCGGGCGACCGCGCGCTCCTGCCGCCCGCGAGCGCGCTGGTGCTCGACCGCACGCCGCCGGCGCTGGCCGACGAGCCGCGGCTGCGCGACGGCAACGCCGCGCTGGCGGCCCACGGCTTCGTCGCCGGCCACGCGCTGCTGCCCACCTACCCGGCGCGGCTGTACGTGACGGTGACCGAGGCCTGCAACCTGCGCTGCCGGCACTGCATCACCGACGCGCCGGCCCGCACCGCGTCCGGGCGGGCCCGCACGATCACGCCGGCGGTGCTCGACGCGCTGGCCGCCGGCTTCGCCCACGCCGACTACCTGGGCTTCACCCACGGCGGCGAGGCGCTGGCGTCGCCGACGCTCGACGACGTGCTGGCGCGGATCGCCGCGGCGCGGACCGGCCGGGCGGCGCGCGCCGACGTGCACCTGGCGTCGAACGGCACGCTGCTCACGCTGCCGCGCGTGCAGGCGCTGGTCGCCGGCGGCGTGACCAGCGTGATGGTGTCGCTCGACGGCGCCACCGCGGCGACCAGCGATCGCATCCGGGTGCTGGGGCGGTTCGACGCGGTGATCGCCAACCTCGCCGCGGCGGTCGCGTGGCGGCGCGCGGCGGGGGTCGACCTGCGCCTCGGCGTGTCGACCGTGGTCACCCGCTCGAACCTGGCCGAGCTGCCGGCGCTGGGTCGCCGGTGCGTGGCGCTCGGGCTCGACTGGCTCAAGCTCGAGGAGACCTACCCGATCAACGGCTTCGCGCGGGCCGAGGCGATCGATCCGCTGGGCGCCGAGGTGGCGGCGGCCCGGGCCGCGCTGGCCGACGCGGTGGCGGGCCAGCCGCTGGTGGTGGTCGATCACCTGGCGCCGCCGGGCGCGTGCGCGTGCGCCGATCCGGCGGCGGCCGGGTTCCGCGCCGCCGACGACTTCGCCAACCGCGCGCGGTTCCGCCCGTGCCGCGCGGCGTGGGAGCAAGCCGCGATCGACCCCGACGGCACCGTGCACCTCGTCGACTACGCCGGCCCGGCCCTGGGCAACCTGCTCGACGCGCCGCTGCTCGAGCTGTGGAACCGCCCAGCGGCGATCAGCGCGCGGCTCGCGGCCCTGGCGTCCAGCCCACCCGCGCGGCGCACCGCCTGCGTCGCCGCCGACCAGCTCGGCTAGCAGCCTGCGCCACAGGCGCGCGGCGTGACGTCGGTGACCTTGCCACGCGCGTCGAGCGCGATCTCGCAGCACCGCTCGAACAGCGCGCGCAGCTTCTCGCGCCCGCGCTGCACCCGCGACTTCATGCCCGACACCGACACCCCGGCGAGGTCAGCGGCGGCGCGGATGGTCAGGCCCTCCAGCTCGACCAGCGTGATCGCCTCGCGGTAGGGCGACGGCAGCCGGGCGACGAACCCCGCGACGCACCCGGCCAGCGCCTGGAACGCGGCGCGGTCGGCGTCGGCGTCGGTCGGCTCGGCGATCGGCTCGGGCGTCGCGTCGGGATCGGCGATCGGGTGGCGGGCCCGGGCCCGGCCGTGATCGGCGATGGCGCTGCGCGCAACCTGCAAGAGCCACGCGCTCAGGCGCTCCTCGTCGCGCAGCCCGGCCAGCCCCCGCTGGGTGCGGATCAGCACGTCCTGCAGCACGTCGTCCACCTCGCTCGCGTCGACCCGGCGCGCGACGAACGGCCGCAGCTGCGCGGCGACGTCCGACCACGGCACCGCGGCCGGGGTCACGGGCAGCACGCGGGGCCGCAGCAGGGCGCGGCGCCGCCGGGCTTGCGGGCCTCGATGGTCGCCGAGGCGACGAACCGCTCGATGCCCGGCATCCACGAGCCGACCACCTCGGCGCTGCGCGGCGTGACCTCGACCGCGATCGCCTCGAAGCCGGCGGCGGCGAGCATCGCGCGCACGTCGTCGATCGGCGCGGCGCCGGCGACGCAGCCGGCGAGCGCCGCGGCCTGGGTCTGCAGCTCGGCGGGGATGGGGCCGGTCGCGACGACGTCGCTGATCGCCAGCCGGCCGCCCGGCTTGAGCGCGCGGAACGCCTCGCGGAAGACCGCGGCCTTCTCCGGCGACAGGTTGATCACGCAGTTGGACAGGATCACGTCGACGGTGCCGTCGCCGACCGGCAGGTGCTCGATCTCACCGAGGCGGAACTCGACGTTGGTCGCCTCGATCTTGCGGGCGTTGGACCGCGCCAGCGCCACCATGTCGGGCGTCATGTCGACGCCGATCACCTTGCCGGTGGGCCCCACGCGGCGCGCGGCCAGGAAGCAGTCGAAGCCGCCGCCGGCGCCGAGGTCGAGCACGGTCTCGCCCTCGCGGAGCGACGCGATCGCGGTCGGGTTGCCGCAGCCCAGGCCGAGGTCGGCGCCGGCCGGCACCGCCTGCTGATCGTCGGCGGTGTAGCCCAGCGTCTGCGCGTAGCCCGCGGGCACGGCCCCGGGCGCGGCGCCGCAGCAGCTCGGCGCGCAGCTGCCGCCGGTCTTGGCGATCTGGCCGTAGTGATCGCGGACGATGGCGCGGGTCTCGTCGGCGTGGGGGGCGTTCAGGGTCGTGGTGGTGTCAGTCATCGGAACCTCCTGTCTGAGAGACGAAGACCTCGCCGAAAGGACGCAGCGGATCGGCGGGCGGCTCGGCGGACGCGGCGCGCAGGTCCAGGCGCAGGCACGCGGCCGACGCGGGGCAGACGCTCGCGAACTCGATCGACGCGGCCACCGCCGCGGGGACCTCGGCCCGCGCGCACGGCGCGAAGCCCAGCCGCAGGTAGAAGTCGGCGGCGGTGGTGGTGAGCAGGTACACCGCCGCCAGCCCGCGGGCGCGCGCCGCGGCGACGCGATCGGCGCTCAACGCCTGGCCCAGGCCGCGGCCGCGCTCGCCGGGGTCGACCACCACCGAGCGCAGCACGCCGGCGTCGCCGTGGAGCTCCAGGCCGGCCGCGCCGACCACCGCGCCGCCGCGGGTGGCGACGACGTAGCCGCTCGGGAACTGCGCGTCGACGCCGCCGAGCGGCAGCGCCGCGGCGGTCAGCAAGGCCGCCACCGCGTCGCGCTGGTCGGCCCGCGCGGGGGCGAGCTCCGGGGATGAGCCGCGCATCGCCATCACTCTGCGCCCTCCGCGCGGGCGTCGGCCAGCGCGATCCGGTGCGGCGGGTCGGCCAGCGCCAGCGACACCGCGCCGGCGGCCGCCGCAAAGCCGACCGCGGTCCACAGGCAGCCAACCAGCCCAGCGGCCTGGAACACCAGGCCCGACAAGAGCGTGCCGACCAGCCGGCCGCCGGCGTTGGCCATGTAGTAGAAGCCGACGTTGAGCGCGACCTTGTCGCCGTCG
>Ga0073899_10004020_pt1 | contig 12913 bp, 12 predicted proteins | sample KloWWTmetaKNB5Ph_FD_88975 | JGI IMG/M metagenome (GOLD analysis project Ga0073899, IMG submission 88975) | Active sludge microbial communities from Klosterneuburg, Austria, studying microevolution and ecology of nitrifiers - Klosterneuburg... | ecosystem: Engineered > WWTP > Aerobic digester >... | reverse complement strand
CGACCCGACCAAGCCGGTGACGCCGGCCGCGCCGGCCGACCCGACCAAGCCGGTGACGCCGGCCGCGCCGGCCGACCCGACCGCGCCGGCGACGCCGGATCAGCCGCCGGCCGCCAAGCCGGCCGACAAGGTCGAGTACTTCCTGTGGACCGAGCGCACCCGCGTGCCCGGCCTGCTGACCACGATGGCCGCCGAGCGCGTCGAGCAAGACGTGCCCACGCTGTTCGGTCAGTAGCACCGCCGCGCGCCGTGTCCAGGCCGCACCCACGAGCCGCCGCCGGGCGGCTCGTCGCATTTTTCGGCGCCGCGCGCCGCGTCCCTGACGATGGAATACGGGCAACCGTCTTGGCGGTCTGACGGATCGAACTCACGGAGACCCCATGACCCGACTCACTCGCATCCGTCGTTCGCTCATCGCTGGCATCTGCGCGGTCGGCGTCGCCGCCGGCGTCGGCCTGGTCGCGCGCGCCACCTCGCCCGAGCCGGCCCACGCCCAGGCGCTGACGCCGGGCTCGACCCAGATCTCCGACGTCGCCGAGCGCGTCGTCGACAGCGTCGTCAACGTCTCGACCACCCAGCAGGTCGCGACCGGGCCGTTCGCCGCCGATCCGTTCTGGAACGATCCCGGCTCGCCGTTCTACGGCGGCGACGATCCGCGCCGCGCCCAGAGCCTGGGCTCCGGCGTGATCGTCTCGAGCGACGGCCGGATCCTGACCAACGCCCACGTCATCGACAACGCCAGCGCCATCCGCGTCACGCTGCGCGACGGCGCCGAGTTCGACGCCAGGCTGATCGGCAGCGACCCGCGCAGCGACGTCGCGGTGCTGCAGCTGATCCCGGCCCCGGGCGCCAAGCTGCCCGCGCTCAAGCCGATCACGATCGGCGACTCGTCGAAGCTGCGGCTGGGCGAGGTGGTGCTGGCGGTCGGCAACCCGTTCGGCGTCGGCCAGGCGGTGACGATGGGCATCGTCTTGGCGGTCGGCCGCGCCTCGGTCGGCATCGAGCAGTACGAGGACTTCATCCAGACCGACGCCGCGATCAACCCCGGCAACTCGGGCGGCGCGCTGGTCGACCTGAACGGCAACCTGATCGGCATCAACACCGCGATCCTGTCGCGCACCGGCGGCTACCAGGGCATCGGCTTCGCGATCCCGACCAACATGGCGCGGCCGATCATGGACATGCTGATCAAGGACGGGCGGGTGTCGCGCGGCTACCTCGGCGTCGGGCTGGCCCCGCTCGATCAGGCCGCGCGCGCGCAGTTCGGCATCAAGGCCGGCAGCGGCGTGGTGATCGGCTCGGTCGGGCCCAACACGCCGGCCGCCAAGGCCGGCCTGCAGGCCGGCGATCTGGTCACGGCGATCGACGGCACCGCGGTGCGCGAGGTCGGCAAGCTGCGCAACGCGGTCGCGGTGCGCGGCGCCGGCAAGACCGTCAAGCTCGACGTCGTGCGCGGCGGCGCGAACCGATCGGTGAGCGTCACGCTGGCCGAGCTGCCCGAGCGCCAGGTCGCGCAGCGCCCGCCAGCGCCGCGGATCACGCCGCGCCAGGGCGGGCAGCCGCCCAACGTGCAGTGGAAGCGCGAGGAGATCATCGTCCACCCCGACGGCCGCGTCGAGCGGCGGTCGAGCTCCGATCGAGATCCGCAGGGGCAGCTGACGCCCTGAGCGCGTCGCGGCCCGGCTGTCAGACGCGTCGGTCACGATCGCCGGCGTGCCTCGCCAGCTGCTGATCGCCGCGCTCGCCGCGCTGCTCGCGCTGGTCGCGGTGCGCGCGCTGGCCGCCCGCGGGCGGTCGCGGCGGGCCCGGCGGGTCGGGCGGATCGCCGCCGACGGTGAGCTCGCCGGCGCTGCGCTGCTGGCCGCGGCCGGTTTCGCGATCGTCGACCGTCAGGCGCGCCACGTGCTGCCGGTCGACGTCGACGGCGAGCGCTACGACGCCGGGCTGCGCTGCGACTACCTGGCCGAGCGCGCCGGCGAGCGCTGGGTGGCCGAGGTCAAGACCGGCAAGGACGCGCCCAGCCTGGCCAACCCGGCGACCCGGCGCCAGCTGCTCGAGTACCAGGTCGCGTACGGCGCGGTCGGCGTCGCGCTGGTCGACGCGACCGCCGGCGTCGTCCACGAGGTGCGCTTCGACCTCGCCCCGTCGCCCGCCGCGGCGGCGCCGCCCCCACCGCGCTGGCCGCTGTTCGCGCTCGGCGTCGCGGTCGGCCTGGGCGCGGCGGCGGCGCTCGCGCTCGTGTAGGATCGTCCGCGATGATCCGCCTCGCGCTGGCCGCGCTCCTGCTCCTCACCGTCGCCTGCGGCGACGATCCGCCCAACGTCGGCGCCACCTGCACCGCCACCAGCGGCTGCGACGAGGGGCTGACCTGCAACACCGCCGCGGCCGGCGGCTACTGCACCCAGGCGTGCACGATGCCGGGCGAGACCACCGAGTGCCCCGAGGGCTCGCTGTGCGACGGCGTCATCGGCGCCGCCACCGAGTGCGTCAAGATCTGCGAGAAGGCCAGCGACTGCCGCGCCGATCAGGACTGCAACGGCACCACCGGCGGCAGCACCAAGGCGTGCAAGCCGAAGGCGGCGCAGTAGGCGCTACTTCAGGTTGGCGTTCGCGAAGTCCCAGTTCACCAGCTTCCAGTACTCCTCGATGTACTTGGGGCGGGCGTTCCGGTAGTCGATGTAGTAGGCGTGCTCCCAGACGTCGATCGTCAGGATGCACGACTTGCCGACCGCGAACGGGGTGTCGGCGTTGGCGCTCTGCTCGATCGCCAGGCCGCCGTCGGCGTTCTGCACCAGCCACGCCCAGCCCGAGCCGAACTGGGTGGCGGCGGCCTTGCTGAACTTCTCCTTGAAGTCGGCGAAGCTGCCGAAGCTCTTGTCGATCGCCGCGGCGATCGCGCCGGTGGGCGCGCCGCCTGCGCTGGGCGCCAGCGAGTGCCAGTAGAAGGTGTGGTTCCACACCTGCGCGGCGTTGTTGAAGAACGGCTTCTCCGAGGCCTGGCCGTGGGACGCCTTGACGACCTCCTCCAGCGACATCGCCTCGTACTTGGTGCCGGGGGCGAGGTTGTTCAGGTTGGTGACGTAGGCCTGGTGGTGCTTGCCGTAGTGGTAGTCGATGGTCTCGGCCGACACGATCGGCGCGAGGGCGTCCTTGCCGTAGGGCAGGGGGGGAAGCGTGAATGCCATGGGATCCTCCTGGGTGGGCCGGGGTTCCGGCGGTGGACGCACCGTACCAGGGTGGGGCGCGCGCGTCGGCCAACCGATGGCCAACCTATGGAACTTCTGCCAATGGATTGGCAGACGCGCGCCGGCCCGCGGGCCCGCACGATCGGCGCCGGCGGCGGCTGCGGCCACCGCACGGTCGGCGCTACGATGCGGCGCGTGCTCGGACCCCTCGGCCACCTGGCGGCGCTCGCCGCCTACGGCGCGCGCCGCGGCCGCCAGATCGATCACGATCTCGACGCGCACCGCGCGCTGACCTGGACCGCCGGTGACGGCCTGCCCCGCGGCCTGACGCTCGAGTGGCTCGGCACCGCCGGGTTCCGCCTCACCTACGAGGGCCAGCACCTGCTGATCGATCCGTACCTGACCCGGCTGCCGCTCGGCGATCTGTTGCGGCGGCGGGTGGTGCCGGCGGACGCGGCGGCGCTCGCCGGGGTGCCCGATCCGCTGGCGATCCTGGTCGGCCACACCCACTTCGATCACGCGCTCGACGTGCCGGCGCTGGCCCGGCGCGCCGGCTGCCCGGTCTACGGCTCGGCCTCGCTGGCGCGGTTGATGGCGCTGCACGGCCAGCCCGAGCGCGCGGTCACCGTCGCGCCGCACCGCACCTACGACGTCGGGCCGTTCGCGGTGACGTTCGTGCCCAGCCTGCACAGCAAGCTGGCCGGCGGCCTGTGGGTGCCGTACGGCGGCGAGATCACCTGCGAGCACGTCGACGAGCTGGTGCCGCAGGCCTACAAGTGCGGCCAGGTCTGGGGCATCCACGTCGCGGTCGGCGGCGCGACCTTCTACCACCAGGGCTCGTGCGACCTCATCGACGCCGAGGTCCGGCACCGCGGCGTCGACGTGCTCCTGTGCGGGATCTCGGGCCGGCGCTTCACCCGCCGCTACGTCGCGCGGCTCCTGCGCGCGCTCGAGCCGCGGCTGGTGGTGCCGCACCACTTCGACGACTTCTTCCGGCCGCGGGCCGCGCCGATGGCGATGAGCCTCAACGTCAACCTGGCCGGCTTCGTCGACGAGGTCGGCGCGGTGTCGCGCGACTTCGCGATCAAGACGCTGGGCTGCGGCCAGCCGGTGGGGGCGGCGTGAGCTTCCTCGACGCGCTGGTCGCCTACGCCCGCGCCGGCCACGTGGTGTGGATGGCGCCGGCCTGGCTCGCGGTGATCGTCGCGGTCAAGCGCTGGGCGCCCGAGGCGCGCCGGCGGGTGTGGCCGTCGACCGTGCTGTTGATCCTGGCGGCGCTGCTGGTGGTGTGGGGCGCCAGCGCCGACGCGCTCGGCTACGACGATCAGCCGATCGCGGCCGCCGCCCTGGCGTTCGAGCTGCTCGCGGTGGTCGGCCTGGCCCAGGTCGCGGTGTTCACCGTCGCGCTGCCGCGGATCGGCGTGGTGGTGCCGCGGATCCTGGTCGACATCGCCACCGGCGTCGCGTCGGTGGTGGTGCTGATCGTCGTCGGCAAGCGCGCCGGCTGGTCGCTGGCCGGGCTGATCACCACCTCGGCGGTGCTGACCGCGGTGATCGGCTTCTCGCTGCAGGACACGCTCGGCAACCTGATGGGCGGCCTGGCGCTGCAGGCCGACAGCTCGATCAAGGTCGGCGACTGGATCACGCTCGGGCCCGGCGGCCCGGCCGGCCGGGTCAGCGAGATCCGCTGGCGCTACACCGCGATCGAGACCCGGGCCTGGGAGACCGTCGTGATCCCCAACTCGGTCTTGATGAAGAGCCAGGTCACGGTGCAGGGCCGCCGCGCCGGCGAGCCGCTGCAGCTGCGCCGTACGTTCGAGCTGTTCGTCGACTTCCGCACCGCGCCCACCGAGGTGATCGCCGCGGTGCTGCGCGAGCTGGGCGGCGATCCGGTGCCCAGCATGGCGACCACGCCGGCGCCCCAGGTGCTGTTCGCCGGCGTCCGCGACAGCTACGCGGTCTACACCGTGCGCTACTGGCTGACCGACCTCGCGATCGACGAGGTCACCGACAGCGCGGTGCGCATCCGCGCGTACTTCGCGCTGCGACGGGCCGGCATCCCGCTGTCGATCCCGGCCCAGGCGCTGTTCGTCACCGCCGAGACCGAGGACCGCCGCGCCCGCAAGCACGACGAGGAGCAGGCGCGCCGCCTGGCCGCGCTGGCCCGGGTCGATCTGTTCGCGCCGCTGGGCGCCGAGGAGCGCGCGACGCTGGCCGCGGCGCTGCGGCCGGCGCCGTTCGCGACCGGCGAGGCGGTCACGCACGAGGGCGACCCCGGCGACGGCCTGTACCTGATCACCGCGGGCGCCGCGGTGGTGCAGCTGGGCATGGGCGAACGCGCCCGCGAGATCGCGCGGCTCGGCCCCGGGCAGTTCTTCGGCGAGATGTCGTTGATGACCGGCGCCGCGCGCTCGGCCACCGTCGTCGCGGCCACCGACCTCGAGTGCTACTGCATCGACAAGGCGGTGTTCCAGACGCTGGTCACCGCGCGCCCCGAGATCGCCGAGCAGATCGCCGAGGTGCTCGCGGCGCGGCGCGAGGCGCTGGAGTCGGCCCGCGGCCAGCGCGCCGCGACCAGCCAGGCCGAGGCCAAGGCCGATCTGGCCGATCGCATCCGCGGCTTCTTCGGGCTGCGCGGGTAGGCGCTGCGGTCGGCCGCGCGCGTCGGCGCTGCGATGGCGAGCTCAGGGGACGGCCAGGATCTCGATCCAGGGCTGTCGCAGGTTGTAGACGCCGATCAGGGCGACGTGGCCCTGGTTGTCGCTGATGAGATCGTACGGCTCGACGGCGTCGAACCCGGGGCCGCCGTAGTCCGAGGCGCCGTTGGTGTCCTTGTCGAGTCGCCACACCTCGGCGCCGGTGGCGTCGTGGGCCAGGACCAGCGCGCCGGCGGCGAACGCGGAACGGCCCTGGAAGCGATGCGCGCGGGCGGTGACGATGCGGCCGTCACGGTCGATCGCGACGAAGCGCCCGACGGTGCCGTCGACCTCGGGGACGCTGAAGGTGGTGGCGCCGGTGGCATCGAGGCGGACGAGCGCCGCCTCCGTCGCCATGACCAGGCCGCTCTGGTGATCGTAGGCGAGCTTGGTCCTCGTCAGGCCGCTGATGGTCCACGGCGCGCCTCGCGGTGTGCCGTCGAACGCGAAGCGATCGATCGTGGTCGCCGAGGCGGCGACGTCGTAACGGGCGACGGCCAGTTCGGCGGCCGATGCGGTGATGGCCAGGGGCAGCTCGATCGGGGTGCGCCAGCGCACCGTGCCGTCGGTCGCCGCACGCACCGCCAGCTCGTCGTTCCACGCGAGCGCCACTTCGTCGCCGACCGGGGCCAGCACCGGCACGAAGGCCGGCGTTGTCGTGGGCAGCGGCTGGGCCCAAACGGTCGCGCCGGCGCCGTCGAGCCGGAGCAACGTGTAGGTGGTCTGGTCCGGACCAAGCACGACCAGGTACGCGGCGCCGGTCGCGGTGGTGGCGGCATCGACGACCCACCGGAACTCGGACGGCAAGGCGCGTGACCAGCGCATCGCGCCCGTCGGCGCCAGGCGCGACACGATGAGCGCAGGAGGTTCTTGCAGGCGATCGTCGCCGGCCGCCAGCAGATCGCCGTCGGCGAAGAACGCGGCGGCTGCGACCGGGACCTCGGGCAGGAGCGTGGTTACCTCGCCATCGTCCTTGGCGAACGTGGCGGTGGCCGCGCGATCGTTCACGGTCAGGCCGAGTTCGCACGTCCGACCGATGCCGCCACAGGCGCCCGACCAGCCGGTGAACCGCGACGGCGTGCGGGCCCGCAGCACCGGGTGGTCGCCGGGCTCGACGTGGAGCGTGCAGTCGTCGGTGCAGGTGCTGGCCACGGGGTCGTAGCTCACCGTGCCGACCGCCTCGCCGTCGAGGCTGAGCGCGATGGCCTTGGCGGCTGGGCTAGCGAAGTGCACGATCCAGCTCGGCGTGAACGAACGCGGCACGAGCGAGATCGTGCGCGTCGCCGAGGCGCCGGCAAGATGGCTGCCGCCGGTCGGCGTCGCGGTGAGCGTGACGCGGTCGTCGTCGAAAGCCCGCGCGCAGACGCCGACATCACCAGTGCCGCAATCGATGCCCGCCGGCGACGAGGTGATCGTGCCAGTGCCGGCGCCGCGGGGGTAGACCTCGACGCCGCTGATGAAGCGACCATCGATGGGGACGGTGGCGCCGCCGAGGTGCATCGCGCCGATCGCGCAGCCGCGGGCGAGCGGCGTGTACGCGACGCGCATCGTGCACGCCGCGCCGCCGGTGAGCATCGGGCCGCAGTCCGAGGCGGTGTTGCCGATGAAGCCGGCGCCGCTGAAGGCGGGCGCGCCGAGCGGGATCGGCGTGGTGCCTTGGTTGGAGACGATGAACTCCGAGATCCCGAGCGCGACCGCGCCGCGGCTGAACGATAGGTTGGCGGCGCCGATGAACAACCCGGTGGTCGTGGCGATCGCGGTGCCGGTCAGCGCGATGCGCGTGGCGCCGACGCGCAGCGATGCCCGCTTCGCGCCGAGCGACTGGGGCGCAAAGTCGACCTGTACGAAGCACAGGTCGCCGGTGCCGAGGCGGCGGCCCTCGTCGCAGTCGGTGACCGGGGCGATCACGAACTCGGCGGCATCGGCGCCGTCGAGCGCCAGCGAGATCGGGCCCGGCGCGCCGTCGTTGCGGAAGGTGATGACCGTGGTTGCGCGCTGCACGAGCTGGGTGTCGGGTGCCGCCCAGGCGGTCGCGGGCGCGCAGGCGATCTCCGCGTTCGGCGCGGCCTCGTCGGCGCCGCCGCAGGCGAGCACCAGCCCGCAGAGGGCAACAACGACGTGGCCGCGCATCGCGCGATGTTACCGCGCGCGCGGCAGGTCGCCCAGCGAGACCGCGACGTCGATCCGGTAGCGCAGCCGGTCCTGCCACGAGGTCGCCGGCACGCCGCGGCGCGTGCGCACGCCAACGAGCACCAGCATGATGATCAAGCACACCGCGACCAGCGCGGTGGTGCCGCGGGCCCGGCCGGTATCGACGACGGCGTCGGCCCGATCGTCGGCGAGGACTGTCGTGAGCGCGATCACGATCGCCGCGAGGCCCACCGCGATGCCAGCGTGGGCCGGACGGGTCGGCGGCACGGCCAGCGCGATCGCGGCCGCGGTGAGCGCGAGCGCGACGAGCTGCGCGCGTCGCCCAGGGACCGTGCGCGCGGTCACGTGCGCGGCGAGGATGAGCGCGATAAGCGTCCAGCGCGGCGCGAGGTCATGGCCGTCGAACGGCAGGGCTGCGAGCACGAGCACCAGCGTGACGCGGCCGATGGCGTGTCCGGCGTCGAGGCGCGTGAAGATCAGGCCGAGCACCAGCGCGAAGCCCCAGCCGTCGTCGAGGAGATGCGCGCTCGCGGCGACCCGATGGGTGAGCAGATCGAGCCCGGCCTGGAGCCCGCGTGGGTGGTGCGCGGCGCTGCCGAGGCCGTGGTGATCGCCGGCGCCGGCAAGGATGGCCAGCCCGGCGAAGGCGCAGGCGATGGCGACCGGCGCCCGGGGCCATCCTCGCGCGCCGAGCGGCGTCGGGGACGCGGCCCAGGCCCCGCCGAGCGCGGCGCCGAGCCCCAGGGCGATATCGATGAGCGCGGTCGGCGCACCGCGCTGCACGAGCGCCCCCAGCGGCGCGACGAGCGCGAGGCCCCAGGAGATCGCCAGCGCGACCGGCGCGTCGTCGCGAGCAAGCGCGCGCCCGACGACGCGCCCGAGGCCGTGTAGCCCCCCGGCGACGCCGAGCGTGCCGGCGACGAGTGCGAGCCGCACGTCGAGCCCAGGCACGAGCGGGAGCGCCTGCGCGCCGACGATCAGGGCGACCACCGCGACGGCGCGCGCGCGCGGCCTCACCGCGCCGGCTCCCAGCGCACGCCGTCGAGCCGTGCCGCGGCCATGCGCGACGGCTCGCGCATCGGCTCGCCGACCGACGACAGGATCACGTATACGTCCTGCCACGCGCCGCTCGGGTGGACGTCGAGCGTGACCTCGAAGCTGCCGTCGGGGGCGAGCGCGCCGGCGTAGGCGACCGCGCCAGCGAAGGTGACGGTGAGGTCGGGCTCGGTGAGCACCCGCGTGCGATCGACGCGGCCGTGGAGCCACAGCCGCATGGCGCCGGTGCCGCGCACCCGCAGCCGCGCGGTCGCGCCCATCCACCGCGCCGGCGCGGCCTCGCCGCTCTTGCACCGCTGGCCGCGATCGCGATCGACCACGGAGCCATCGGGGGCCACGCACTGGATCGCCGAAAGGTCGTCTTCGAAGCGAAGGTCGCTGCGGTTGCCGAGCTGCCATGCCGCCACCAGGCCCTCGCGCACCGCGAGGTCGCGCACGAAGGCCTCGCGGGCCCGGACGCCGGCCGACGGCGCCGGCTCGCTGCACGCGGCGAGGGCGATCGTCAGCGCGAGGCGCTTCATCGCCGGCTCTCCAGATCGAGCAGCACCATGCCGTCGCGTTCGAAGAGGATCGCGCGGGTGGTGGCCAGCGCCGCCGATGTCTCGACCGCGTCGACGGTGTGCGCGCCGATCACCTGCCACAGCTCGCTGTCGAACAGCGTGCGCAGCACCCAGTAGTCGCGACGGTAGAAGTAGCGCGAGCGATCGCCGCGGACGAACGCGTAATAGCGGATGCCCTGGCCGCGCAGGTAGGTCGCCAATGCCTCGGGGCCGGCGAACGCGGGCCAGCCCGGTGCCGGGCTCACGTAGCCGGGGGTGTCGACGTTGATGATGTCGTTGCGCCGGTAGTCGAGCAGGAACGGCTGATCGAGCAGCACGGCGAGCGTCGCCCCAGGCGGGGTCGCGGCCTGAAGCTCGGCGTAGAGCGCGCGTGGCGCGGCGATTTCCTCGGCGGCGGGGCCGCGGTGGGCGCCGTCGAGATCGCGCGCGAGATTGGCGTAGCTGCTGATCATGCTGGGCGCGGTGATCGCGAGCTGGGTCAGGAGCGCCACGAGCGCGATCAGGCGGGCCAGCGCCGGGGTGGTCACTGCTGCGTCGGGCTGGTGGCTGGGCTCGACGATGGCGACCACGGTCCACGCGGTCATGAAGCCGAACGCGTACCGCCACAGGTTGGGCGGATCTGACAGCGAGAAGGCGTGGACCAGCTCGACGAAGCCGAGCGTGCACGCGACCGCGAGCGCGGTGAGCGGCGCGCCGGGGCGGCGATCGCGGATCGCGAACAGCACCAGCGCCAGCGGCAACATGACGCGGATCGGCGTGGGCTCGACGGCGACCTTGCCGAAGAACTGCAGCTCGCGCCACAGCGACCCGGTCGCGCCGAGCTGGATGTCGGGGTTGAAGTTGCCGGGCCACAGCGGATACAGCGGTGTGCCGCAGGTGCGCCATGCGGCGATCGCGTAGGGCAGGAGCCCGACGGCGAAGCCGAGCGCCAGCGCAGTCCAGCGATCGCGGCGGGCGAACGGCTGCGGCGACCACGCCAGGGTGGCGAGTACGAACACGCCGGCGATGAACAGGTTGGTCTGGCGCAGCGACGCCGCCGCGGCGGCGACCAGCGCCACCATCACCCACCGACGCGTGGTGTCCTCAAGTGTGGCGGTGCGGTACAGCGCCAGACACAGCGCCAGCCCGGACCAGTGGCTGCCGGTGTTGATCGACGTGTCGGGCAGGACCGCCAGTACGAGCAAGAGCGCGGCCACCAGCGCGTGATCGATCGCGGCGCGACCGCGGGCCAAGCCGATCACCAGCGCGAACGTGATGAGGCGGAACAGGCCGTGGTCGACGAGGTACGGGTTGGCCAGCGTCCCGCGCACCGCGCCGAGCGACGCCAGGATCGTCTGCCCGCCGTACGCCGAGATGCGGCGGAAGCTGAAGCGCTCGTCGAGGTCACCGATCTGTAGGAGGCGGCGCACCAGCGCGGTGTAGGCGAGATCGTCGTCGTTGACGTTGACCTGGCGGTTGGCGATGCCGTGCAGCACGTCGATCGCCACCGCGAGCGCGATCAGGCCGTAGAGCGCCAGCGCCGGGCGATCGCGGAGCGCGTGCCAGGTGGCCCCGACGTCCGGCGGCGCCGCGGTGACGACGTGCCAGCCGTAGCCGACCGCGCCGACGCCGAGCAGCGCGAGCTGTACCGGCGCGCTGAGCACGCCGAGCATCATCAGCCAGCCGCCGACGGCGAGGTAGGCGGCGCAGCCCCACGCCAGGCGGAGGCCGAGATCGACGTCGAGCCGCGCGGCGCGCGCGACCCACCGCCCCCAGCCGGCGAGGCTGGTCGCCAGCACCAGCAGCCACGCGGCGCCGCCGAGCAGCCGATCGTCGGGCCAGCCGAGGCCGACGACGGCGCCGGTCGCCGGCGCGGCGAGCATGAACGCGCGCGCGGCGAGCCGGCCGCGCGCGGTCACACCGGCCCCGCGGCGGCGTGCTCCTCGGGGCTCACCGTCCTGGCCCCGCGCCGCGACGCCGTGCTGTCGGCGAGCGCCATCGGGCTGAACACGTGCGCGCGCCGATCGCGCAGATGCTCGACGATGGACGGCCTGCAGCGCATCGGGGCGGAAGCTAACCCAAGCCCGGGAGCGCCGCAATCCGGCCGCTGAGGCCAAGGCCGTGGCGCCGCGCGCGCGCGACGTCGAGGAGGCGCTGCGGTCGGCGGCGAGCCGCGGCATCGGCCCATGGCGCAGCCGCTGCACCACCGCGCGACCCACGCCGACCTGGCGGCGCTGCCGGCGCACGTGGTCGGCGAGATCGTCGATGGCGAGCTGTACGGCCCGTTCGGCAAGGGCCGCGGCGGCCCCGGCGGCGGGATCATCCTCGACGAGCCCGAGCTGCACCTCGGGGCCGACGTGGTGGTGCCCGACCTGGCCGGCTGGCGGCGCGCGCGGATGCCCGAGCTGCCCGACGTCGCGGCGTTCACGCTGGCGCCGGACTGGGCCGCCGAGGTGCTGTCGGCGTCGACCGCGCGGCTGGATCGGGTGGGCAAGCTGCCGGTCTACGCGCGCGAGGCGGTCGGCCACGTGTGGCTGATCGATCCGGTGGCGCAGACGCTCGAGGTGTTCAAGCTCGACGGCGCGCGCTACGCGCTGATCCTGACCGCGGGCGGGGACGCCGTGGTGCGGGCCGAGCCGTTCGACGCGATCGAGCTGGCGCTGGCGTCGCTGTGGGCGCGGTGACGGCCGCCGGATCGGGCATGCTGCCGGCATGGCCACCCATCCGCGGTATCGCGTCGACGCGGGCGCGCACTGCATCGACGTCCGCCTGACCTCGATCGAGCAACTGTTCGACAACCGCGACCCCGCGCCGTTCCGCAGCCGCGACCTCGACCCCGACCTGCTCGAGTACCTGGTGGCCGCCGGCGAGGACCTGCTGGCCCACGGCCCGCTGCGCGTCGTCCTGTGGTTCCCGACCGCGGTCGACGCCGACCGCGTCGTGCCGGCCTACCGCGCGCACCTCGACTACGAGCTGGCACGGCTGGCGCGCCGGCGCCGCCGCGAGCGCCGCACCGCGCTGGCCCAGCTCGCCCTCGGCGCGCTGTTCCTGGTCGCGCTGGTGTCGCTGGCCCAGCTCGCCGGCGACCTGCCGCGCCTCGGCGCCATCGCCCGCGAGGGCCTCACCATCTCGGCCTGGGTCATCCTGTGGCGCCCGATCCAGGCCCTCGTCTACGACTGGATCCCCGCCTACCGCGAGCGCCGCGTGCTCGCGCGCCTGCACGCCGCGCCCGTCGAGCTGGCGGTCGGCGAGGCGGCGTGAGCGGCGTGCCCGCGCGGGGACCGGT
>Ga0073899_10004019_pt1 | contig 12914 bp, 12 predicted proteins | sample KloWWTmetaKNB5Ph_FD_88975 | JGI IMG/M metagenome (GOLD analysis project Ga0073899, IMG submission 88975) | Active sludge microbial communities from Klosterneuburg, Austria, studying microevolution and ecology of nitrifiers - Klosterneuburg... | ecosystem: Engineered > WWTP > Aerobic digester >... | reverse complement strand
GACCGCGCTCGAGCGCCGCGAGGTCATCCCGGTCGGCGCCAACAGCCCGGTGGCCATCGACGTCCGGGTGATCTCCGCGACCAACACCCCGCGGGCCGATCTCGAGGACGGTGCGGTGTTCCGCCAGGACCTCCTGTACCGGCTCAACACCGTCGAGATCGTCCTGCCGCCGCTGCGCGAGCGCAAGGAGGACATCCCGCTGCTCGCCGATCACTTCCGCGCGGTCTACGCCAAGAAGTACGGCCGGCCGGTCGCGCAGATCGCCGACGACGCGCTCGCCGCGATCGTCGCGTACCCGTGGCCCGGCAACGTCCGCGCGCTGCGCCACGCCTTCGAGCGCGCGGTGATCCTGTGCGACGGCCAGACGCTGCGGCGCGGCGACTTCCCGCTGCCGGCGGTGGCCGGCCCGACGGCGCCGGCGGTCGACGGCGCCGGCGCGACCACGCTGGCCGAGCTCGAGCGCCAGGCCATCGCCACCGCGCTGGCGCGCCACGCCGGCAACATCACCTACGCCGCCCAGGAGCTCGGCATCACCCGCACCTCGCTGTACCGGCGCATGGAGAAGCACCGCCTGTGACCGCGCGCGGGCGCACCAACCGCTTCGCGCGCGCGCTGGCCACGCGCATCGCCGCGCTGTTCGCGACGCTGGTGGTGCTGGCCTACGCGGTGATCGCCACCGACCTGGTCGCCGTGGTGATCGTGCTGCTCGCCGCGGTGATCGCGCAGGGCCTGGGCGTCGTGCGGCTGGTCCAGCGCACCAACCGCGAGCTGGCGCGGCTGCTCGACGCGCTGCGCTCCGACGACTTCCAGCAGTCGTTCGCGATCGGCCAGGACGACCCGAGCTTCGCCGAGCTCAAGGCCACCTTCGACGACGTGCTGGCGCGGTTCCGCGACGCGCGGTTCGAGCGCGAGGCCCAGCGCCGCTACCTCGAGGCGCTGGTCGAGCACGTGCCGGTCGCGATCGTCGCGATCCACCCCGGCGGCGCGGTCGAGCTGCTCAACAACGCGGCGCGCCGGCTGTTCAACCTGGCCGGCGAGACCACCACCGACGCGCTGGTGGCCCACGGCGCCGACTTCCAGCGCGACCTGGTCCAGGCCCGGCCCGGCCAGCGCACGGTCACGCGGATGACCGCTGACGGCGTGGCCCGCCACCTGATCGTGTCGGCCACCGAGCTGACCGTGACCGGCCAGCCGGTGCGATTCGTGACCTTGCAGGACATCCAGTCCGAGCTCGACGGCAACGAACTGGCGGCGTGGCGCGACATGGCGCGGATCTTGACCCACGAGATCATGAACTCGCTGACGCCGATCGCGTTGCTGGCCCGCACCGCCGACGATCTGGTCGGCGACCTGGCCACCCGCGCGGCCGCCGCGCCGGGCGACGCCGCCCCGGCCCCGCCGGTCGACGACGAGCTGATCGAGGATCTGCGCGCCGCGCTCCGCACGCTGGCCCGGCGCTCGGACGGCCTGATGCGCTTCGTGCGCAGCTACCGCGAGTTCACCCAGCTGCCGCCGCCGACGCCGCGGCCGATCGCGCTCGACGATTACGTCGCGCGGATCGCGACCCTGTTCGCCACCGACTGGGCCCAGCGCGGCATCGCGCTGACGGTGACCGCGCCGCCGGCCGGCATCGCGGTGACCGCCGACGAGGCGCTGCTGGATCAGGCGGTGATCAACCTCTTGCGCAACGCCGCCGACGCCGCCGCCGGCGCCGCCGCGCCCCAGGTGTGGCTCGACGCCGGCCTCTCGGATCGCGGCCGGCCGATCCTCGAGATCGGCGACAACGGCCCCGGCCTCGACCCGGCCCTGGGCGACAAGATCTTCCTGCCGTTCTTCACCACCAAGCCCGAGGGCTCGGGCATCGGCCTGGCGCTGGCGCGGCAGGTGATGCTGGTGCACAAGGGCGCGATCACCGCCGGCGCGCGCCCCGGCGGCGGCGCCGTGTTCCGGCTGACGTTCTGATCCCGTGCGTCGCCGCCGCCGGCCCCCGCTCGATCACGGAACGCAGTGATCGGGGTGCTGACACTGCTCGCAGTAGAGCTTGTCGGCGCAGGCCTCGGCGCACACGTTGCACGCGTTGCCGGGCGTAGTGCCGGCGCACGCCGGGCAGTCGGCGCGACACAGGTCGACCTGGTGTTCGTAGTCGTCGCAGTCGGTGGTGGGCGCGGGCGGCGCGGCCGCCGCCGGCGCGGCCGCGGGCGGCGGCGCCTTCGAGCCGCAGGCCCCCAGGGCGAGGAACGCGATCAGCGCGAGGTGCTTCATGGCGCTGACTCTACGCTGGGGCCGGCCCCGCCATTCCCGCCGGCCCGCAGGTCGCGCCGGCTCATCGGTTGAACGGGAACTCCTGGATCCAGTGGAAGCCACGGGTGCGCAAGAGCGGCTCGGGCTCGCGCACCAGGGTCGCCTGGATCGCGCCGGCGTCGATGATCAGGTGGGTCGGGTCGGGCTGCGTGAACCGCCACACCTCGGGCGGCGCGTCGCCCGCGCCCGGCGTCACGACGGTGATGGTCCCGGCCGCGGCGTCCACGGTCGCGCCGAGCTTGACTCGCTCGTCGGTCATGCGCCGGATCTCGCCGCGGCCGCCGTCGAGGATCAGCTTGCGCCAGCGCACCGTGTCGGTGGTCAGCGGCGGGTGCTCGACGCCGTCCTGGCGCCAGGTCTCGACCGACCAGATGCCGGCCAGGGGCCCGGGCGGCGGCGGGTACGCCAGCCACTGCTGGTGCTGCTGGTAGATGCTCCAGCCCATCGCCGCCAGCATCGCCACCTTGGCGGCCAGCCGCGCGCGCTCGACGCGGACGCTGCCGCGCGGCCGCGGCGGCACCGCCGCCACCGCGCCGCCCAGCACCGCGATCGCCAGCCGGCGCAGCTGCGGCGCGGCGATCACCAGCGCGCACACCAGGAGCTGCGTCGCGTACAGCTTCACCGGCACGTCGTAGGTGAAGTTGAGCATGACGACGTTGGTCATCACCGCGGCCACCACCAGCGCGCCCAGGGTCGCGGTGCGACGCCACAGCAGCAGCGCCGCGCCCAGCGCCTCGGCCAGCCCGCCGAACACCGCGTACGGCGTCGACGAGCCGGTGAACGACCACAAGACGCCCATCGGCGACATGTCGCCGAGGCGGTGATCGAGCCGGATGTAGCTCGGCGGCGGGAACTGGGTGTCGAAGATCTTGGCGAAGCCGTAGCTCACCATCGTGAACGCCAGCACGTAGCGCAGCCCGACCAGCGCCCACCCGGCCAGCCGCGGATACGCCAGCCGGCGGCGATCGACGACCGACCAGATCGCCGCGCCGACCGCCGCGAGGATCAGCGAGGCCAGGAACCACAGGTAGGCCCAGCGGGTGTCGCCGCTGCCGGTGATCTCCAGCGCCGGGCGCCCCTGCCCCAGCACCGCCGCCAGCGCGCGCACGATCCAGTCGAACGGCTCGAGCGCGACGTCGAACCACGGCTCGGTCTTGGGGATCAGCCCGATCGGGAACGGATAGGCGAACAGCGCGCCCAGCACGACCCCGAAGCGGAACAGCACCCGCCGGGGCCACGACCACACACCATCGGACGTCATCGGCGGCGAATCTAGCCTGGCGACCGCGGGGTTGATCGCTCGGCGGCGCCGCGTATGCTGGGCCGTCGTGATCGATGCCACGCCCCGGGCGGAAGCCGCGCGCCCGACGATGGGCTTCGTCGAGCTGGTGGCGTTCCTGGCGATCATCATGGCGCTCAACGCGCTGGCGATCGACGTGGTCCTGCCGGGCCTGCCGGCGCTCGGCGACGAGCTGGGCGTCGCGGGTGGCAACCAGCGGCAGCTGGTGATCGTGGTCTACCTGATCGGCATGGGCGCGTCGCAGCTGGTCTACGGCGCGCTCGCCGATCGCATCGGCCGCCGCCCGACGCTCTTGCTCGGCCTGGGGATCTACGGCGTCGCCGGGCTGGCCAGCGCGGTGGCGCCGAGCTTCGGGGCGCTGCTGATCGCGCGCGTCGCCCAAGGGCTAGGCGCCGGCTCGCCGCGCGTGGTCGCGGTGTCGATCGCCCGCGACCGCTACCGCGGCAGCGAGATGGCGCAGGTGATGTCGCTGGTGACGATGGTGTTCATGGTGGTCCCGGTGCTGGCGCCGTCGATCGGCCAGGGCATCCTGTGGGTGGCGTCGTGGCGGTGGATCTTCGGCGTGCTGGCGGTAGCCGGCGCCCTGGTCGCGGCGTGGGCCGGGTTGCGGCTCGCCGAGACGCTGCCGCCGGAGCACCGCAGATCACTGTCGCCGCGCGCGGTGGCGCGCGGCCTGCGCGAGGTGCTGACCACCCGCGCCACCGCGGTGCCGATGGTGGCGATGGCGCTGACCCACGGCGTGGTGATGGCGTTCGTCACCTCGGCGCAGCAGGTGTACCAGGAGACCTTCGACGTCGGCGCCGCGTTCCCGCTGTGGTTCGCGCTGATCGCGCTGACGATGTCGGTCGCGGCGTTCGGCAACGCGCGGCTGGTGCGCACGCTCGGGCCGGCCGCGCTGGCGCGGCGCGCGCTGCACGTGATGATCGCGACCGCCGGGATCATGGCGGCGCTCGCCGCGACCGACCACCTGGGGCTGGCGGCCTACGAGGTGCTGGCGTGCGTGGTGTTGATGGGCTTTGGCTTCGTCGGCTCCAACCTCAACGCGCTGGCGATGGAGTCGATGGGCCACCTGGCCGGCACCGCCTCGTCGGTGCTCGGCGCGGTCACCACGATCAGCGCGGCGCTGTTCGGCGGCGCGGTCGGCCACCTCTACGATGGCACCGCCCTGCCGCTGGCGCTGGGGGTGCTGGGGCTCGCGCTGCTCGCGCGGGCGACCCTGTGGCTGGCGCCGTCGACCCGCGCGGGGTGATGGATCACGTGGCGGCGGCGCGCACCGCGGCCACCACCGCCGCGACCGCCGCGGCCAGGTGGGCCAGCAGCACCGGATCGGCGACCTCGCCGGCGGCGTCGAGCCGGGCCCGCGAGAACACGTGGGCGCCGCCGTCGATCACCGGCAGGCCCATCGTGCGCAGCACCTCGGCCAGCTGCGCGTGGGCGTGGGCCGCGCCGCCCGGCGAGCCGCACACCAGCAGCGCCGGCTTGCCGATCGGCTCGGTCGCCGACACCAGCCAGTCGAGCGCGTTCTTGAGCGTGCCCGGCATGCCGTGGGCGTACTCGGGGCTGGTCACCAGCAGCGCGTCGGCGTCGCCGATCGCCGCCCGCAGCGCCGCCACCGCCGGCGGCAGCGGCGCCATGTCGAGGTCGGGGCTGAAGTGCGGCAGCGCGCCGAGGTCGACCGTCAGGTCGACCGCCACCTGCCCCGGCGCCGCCCGCGCCACCGCGCGCGCCAGCGCCGCCGTCGACGACGTCGCCCGCAGGCTGCCGACCAGCGCGACGACGCGGAGCGGTGTCATCGCCCAACGCCAACGCGCCGCGTGGTCACCGCACCTCGGCCAGCCCGGCGATCGCCAGCCGCCGCAGCTTCAGCAGGCGATCGTCGTCGGACAGCGTCGCCACCGCCCAGGCCTCGAGCGCGCCGGCGTCGGCGAACGCCTCGGCGAACCCCGCCGGCGAGTGCTTGCGCCAGGCCAGCACCAGCGCCGCGAGCGCCTCGGCGTCGCGGCCGGTCGGCGCCTCCGCGCGCGCCTGTCCGACCGCCGCCGCCAGCGCCGCCGCGCTCGGCCGGGGCGCGTCGGTCGCGATCGTCAGCGGCAAGCCGCCCGCTCGCAGGATTTGCCACGGCCCGGGCATGTCCCTAACGTTAGCACGTGGTGCCGCCGTCCCTCGATCGTGCACGGCTGCAGGCGCGGCTCGCCGACGCCGGCGCCCAGCTCGACGGCGAGTGGCTGCTGATCGGCGGCGCCGCCGCCGCGGCGTGGTTCGCCGACGCCCGGACCACCGACTGGCCCGCCGGGCCGCGCTTGCCTCGGCGATCGCTAGTTGACAGCTGGCGGCGCCGAGGGCTTGCGCGCGGTCGCGCGTTCGGGTAATCACCCCGAAAGCCTCGCCGATGTAGCTCAGTGGTAGAGCAACGGTTTCGTAAACCGTAGGTCCGCGGATCATACCCGCGCATCGGCTCCAGACAGCAGCGTGCCTCCCTGCCCCCCCAGGGTGCGACGTGGCCGGGTCCACCCGGCGTCCGCGGCCGTCCTCGGCAATCCTGCTACGCTGTGCCCGATCCGATGGACGTCGAGACGCCCCCTTCGCGCGGGCTGGTGGCCCGGGATGGATTCGCGGTCGGCCGCGGCGGCACGCAGGCGGGCACGCGCGCGCGAGCGCTCGGAGGTGGCGGATGACGCGGGCGCGGACGGTGCTGATCGTCGATGACGAGGCGGCGGTGACGCGCGCGCTGGCGCGGATGCTGGCGTCGCCGGCGCTGCGCATCCTGACGACCCAGGAGCCGGCCGAGGCGCTGGCGTTGCTCGACCGCGAGCCGATCGACGCGGTCATCAGCGACAAGGACATGCCGGAGATGAGCGGGCTGGCGCTGCTCGGCGAGATCCGCGGCCGCCACCCGCTGGTGGTGCGCATCCTGCTCACCGGCCAGCCCACGCTCGACTCGGCGCTGGCGGCGATCAACGACGGGGGCGTGTTCCGCTACCTGACCAAGCCGTGGAAGGAGCCCGAGCTCAGCGCCACCATCGCCGCGGCGCTCGATCGCGCCGACGAGCTGCGCCACGAGCACGAGGCGCGGCAGCTCGCCGAGCGCCGGGCGACGGCGGTCGCCGCGCTGGAGGCGGCCGATCCGCGCCTGCTCGCGGTCGACGCCGGCCGCTATCCGCTGGTGGGGTCGGCGCTGATCGAGGCGATCGACGCGGCGGTGCAGCGCCTGCGCCGCGACGGCGCGGCGGGGTTCGACGCGCAGCGCGAGCTGGACGACGCGATCGCCGCCAGCGATGCCCTGGGGCTGGCCGACGCGCTGGCCTGCGTCCCGCTGTTCCATCCGACGATCGGCGTGACCCTCGCGCCCAACGGCGACGACGCCTACCGGATCGCGCTGGAGCTCGGCGCGACGGTGGTGGCGCTGGTGGTCGTGCCGGCCGCGACCGGGCGGGCGGTCGCCGGCCGGCTGGCCTGCCTGGCCCGGGTCGACCTCGGCGGCGAGGGCGAGCACTTCGGGCGCGTGCAGGTCGGCGTGGGCGGCGCCGAGGCCGACCTGATGCTCGGCTACCAGCCGACGGCCCGCGGCGCGACGATCGAGCTGCGGCGCCTGGTCAGCGGCGGCGAGGCGCCGCCGGAGCGGCGCGATGACCTGCTCGGGCGCTACCGGGTGGTCGAGCGCGTCGGCGACGGCGCGACCGCGATCGTCTACCGCGCGGTGCACCTCGCGCTCGACCGGCCGGTCGCGCTCAAGGTGCTGCGGCCGTCGGAGGCGCGCGAGCCGCGCGCGGTGGCGCGCTTCCTGCGCGAGGCCCGGGTCGCGGCGCGGATCCGCCACCCGGCGATCGTCGAGCTGCTCGACTACGGCCAGCTCCCCGACGGTCGACCGTTCCTGGCGATGGAGTTCGTGCCGTGGCCGACGCTCGACGCCCGCCTCGCCGACGGCCCGCTGGCGGTCGAGGCCGCGGTCGCGATCGCGCGGCAGCTCGCCGCCGGGTTGGAGGCCGCCCACGCGGTCGACGTGATCCACCGCGACCTCAAGCCCGCCAACATCTTCGTCGCCGACGACGGCCAGGTGCGGATCGCCGACTTCGGCTCGGCCAAGCTGCTGGGCGGCGAGGGCTTGACCCAGGACGGGTGGACCGTCGGCACGCCGCTGTACATGGCGCCCGAGCAGATCGTCGCCGGGCCCACCGATCACCGGCTCGATCTCTACGCGCTGGGCTGCATCCTGTTCCACATGCTGGTCGGCCGTCCGCCCTACGAGGCGCCGACGGTGCGCGAGCTGCTGATCCGCCACGTCTCGGCGCCGCTGCCCGAGCTCGGGCCCGGCGTGCCCTACGCCGTCGCGCGGGTGGTGCACCGCGCGCTAGCCAAGCACCCCGACGACCGCCCGCCGACCGCGCGCGCGCTGGCCGACGCGCTGGCCGTGGCGATCGGCTGAGCGCGGGCTACGCGATCGTCAGGTCGGCGCCGGTGAGCGCGCCGGCCGGATCGCGGGTCACGGACCACCGCACGCCCACGCGCGTGCCGTAGCGCGCCGCGTAGACGCGGACCTCGCCGCCGTCGGGCTCGGCGCGGCGATCGATGAGCGTCACCGCGGTCAGCTTGGGCCACGCCGCGGCGTACAGCGGCAGCCAGGTGCGCAGCTCGGCGGCCAGCGGCCGCGCGGCCGGCGCGTCGCGGGTGTCCGGCACGGTGCCGTCGGCCAGGCGGATCAGCAGCGCGCGATCCGCCTGGAGCCCGCCGCGATCGACCGGGCGGGCCAGCGCGGCGGCGGTCGGCGCGGGCGGCGGCGCGGCCCCCAGCGCCCGGTTGACGGGTCCCGGCGTGACCGTCGCCGCGGCCGATCGCGGCAAAGGCTGGCACACCGGGAAAGACCCTGGCCGATCGACGTCACAGAGTGCGTCCCAGCGTCCCTACCCGGTGAGGCCCACGCGCGGGCCCGGAGCCCCGATGCGAGCCACCGCCACCGATGCCCGTCCCACCGCCGCCCGCGCCAGCGAGCGCGCCACCGTCGATGACAGCGCCCTGGCCCAGGCCCTGGACCCTGCGCTGGGCGTGTTCGCGAGCGTCGAGTCGCTGACCGCCGGCGACCCGAGCTTGCCAGTCGCGGTGCGCGGCCGGCTGGTCGGCCCGGTGTTCGCGTGGCCGCGCGAGGTCCACGGCCGCGGCGGCGACGCCGGCGACGCGCTGGTCAGCGTGGTGTCGGCGGCCCTCGAGCAGCTGGGTCGGGACGGCCTGGTCGGCAAGCGCGTCGTGCCGGCGATCCGCATGGGGCTCGGTTCGCGGGCGACGATCGACGCCGCCACCGTGCTGGCCCGCGGCGCGATCGGCTGCTCGGCCGAGCTGGCCGGCGCCGGCGAGCACGGCGCGCTCGAGGCGTGGGAGCGGCGCGCCACGGCCCGGGCCTGGGCCGATCACCAGGCCGAGGCGCGCCTCGACGAGGGCGGCGAGCCGCCGGCGATCGGCCGCGTGCTCGACTGGCATCGCGGCCGGGGCCGCCGGGTGATCTCGCTGTTGCTCGACCGCACGCCGCCGGTGGTGGCGTGCGTGGCCCTGCCCCACGATCCCGACGCGCCGGCGCTGGTCGGCGTCGCCGCCGGCCGCACCCTGGCCAGCGCGTGGCGCGGCGCCGCCCTCGAGCTGCACCAGGTGCACCTGACCCGGTGCCTGGGCGCGCGCACGAGCGACCTGCGCGGCCGCCACGGCCGGCTGACCGCGGGCCGGGTGATGGGCGTGGCGCGCGATCACGCGATCAGCCGCGACGCGCTGGCGGCGCTGGTCGCCGCGACCCGCCGCTCGATCGCGCCCGGCACCGTGCCGTCGTACGCGCCGCACCTCGACGCCCTCGCGGTCGACGTGACCCCGCCCATCGCCGAGCGGCTGGGTCGCAAGGTGGTCGCGGTGGTGCTCGGCGGCGATTGATCGGGGCTCGACAACCGCCGCGCGCGGCGCTAGGTTGCGCGCATGACGGTGGCGGGATGGGAGTTGGAGATCGCGGCCGCACAGGCCATCACCGAGTACGAGATCGACGGCGTCGCCTACGCGCGCATCCGGTACGGCTGCGAAGCCGAGGACTGGGGCGCCGCCAGCGGCCGACCGTGCCATGACTGCGCGGTGCGCCCTGGCCAGTACCACGTGCCGAGCTGCGACGCCGAGCGCTGCCCGGCGTGCCTGGGCCAGGCGATCAGCTGCGGGTGCAACGACGACGAGGACGAGGACGACGACGAGGGCGAGGACGACGACGAGGGCGAGGACCTCGACGACGAGCCCGACGCCGTCGACGACGAGCCTGGCGACGAGCGGCTGATCAACTGAGCCGGAGCGTCTGGCTCCGTCAGTCGCCGTCGGCCGCCCGGCAGCGCGCGGGCGCGCCGGCGGCCAGCGGCGCGCGCAGCCGCGTGGTCCACGCGACGTTGTCCGACCGCACGCCGGCCGGGCCGCGCAGGTCGCGCGCGTTCGCCGGCAGCGGGCCGCGCCACAGCTCGACGCCGTCGATCGTCACGGCCAGCGTGTCGTCGACGATGGCCGCGGCCAGGACGCGGTGGTCGCCGGGCGCCAGCGCCGGCGCGGGCACCGCCGCGACGTCGGTGTAGCCGCCGGCGCCGCAGCCGCGGTGGTCGTGCTTGCCGGGGTTGCGCTTGACCGACACCACCAGCTCGCGCGCCGGCTCGAGCCGCCACATCACGTAGACCAGGTTGCAGCCGTCCTCGGCCCGCAGCTTGAGCCCGAGCTGGCGCCGGCGCTGTCCGGAGGCCAGGGCCACGACCTTGGCGGTGGGGCCGCGGTAGGTGAACTCGAGCTCGGCGGCTTCGCCGGTCGTGGCCGGGGCGACCGCGCGGAAGGTCGGCGCGTCGATCACCGCGGCGCCGTCGACCGCCGCGAACCGCCCCTTGGTCGCGCACCACGCCGGCAGATCGGCGGCGATCGCCTGGGCGTTGCCGCCGCCCGGATCGGCCTGGCCGCGGGCGCAGCCCAGCGCCACGGCCAGCGCGCAGGCCCAGCGCGCGCCGGCGATCACGGCGCCGCCTCGCCGAGGATCGTCGCCAGCGCGGCGACGTGGGCGGCCAGGTAGGCGTGTTCGGCGCGCATCCGCACCAGATCGAACCACACGGTCTGGGCGATGCGCCGGCTGGCGTCGCCGCCGAGGCCCTTGAGCTCGCGGTGTTGCCGGTCGAGCTCGTCGACCAGCGCGGCGGTCGACGCCGCGCGGTCCCGCTCGGCGGCCAGCTCGGCCTCGAGCCGGGCGCGGTTGCCGGCCCCGGCCGGCGCGCGCTCGAGCATGCGCCGCCGCCCGGCCGCGGCGTCGCGGTTGCCGACCACCTGCCACAGCACGCCCAGGTTCACCGACGCCGACACCACCGCGAAGTACGGCGAGTCGTCGTCCTGCCCGGCCAGCGAGTCGTAGCCGACGCGCGCCGACAGATCGAACGCGCGCAGCACCCGCAGCGACGCCTCGCGGCGCTCGACCTCGGCGTCGGCCGCCTGCAGCCGGGCCAGCGCCCGCGGCACCGGCGCGGCCTCGCCCGCGGGCAGCCGGCCGCGCTCGGCGGTCGTCGCCGCCGCCAGCGCCTGCAGATCGGCGACCCGCAGCTCGAGCGCGGTCAGCTCGGGCGCGGTCGCGCGGCGCGCCGCGACGTCGGCCCTGACCCGCGCCAGCAGCGCGTCGGTCTCGGCCAGCGCGGCGTCGAGCACCTCGGCCCGGGCCGCCAGCGCCTGGGCCCGGGCGGCGTCGCCGATCGCCACCTCGGCCTGGTGCCGTCGGCAGTCGGCGGCGGCGCGGGCCCGGGTGACCAGGCCCTCGACCGCGCCCGTGAAGCGGTAGCTGACGCCGAGCGTCACCCGGGTGTCGTTGGCGGTCGGATCAGGCGCCGCGGTGGTGGCCGGCGCCTCGACGTAGCCGACCGAGCCGAACACCGCCGGCGACAGCCCGAGCGCGGCGTCGGCGGCGGCGACGCCCTGCACCCGCTGGCAGTAGCCGTCGTCGTCCGCGCGCGCGCTGGTCGCCGCGCCCAGCGCCGCCAGCACCAGCGCCGCCCGCGCGGTCACAGCCATAGCGGCTTGCCACCCACGAACAGCACGTCCTCGCGCGCGCCCTTGCCGTCGATCTGGATCTCGACCAGCTGGCCCCGCAGCGTCTGATCGCGGTGCGGGTGCTTGCCGGTGACCTCGCCCGGCAGGATCGCCAGCACCTTGCCGGCGTGGTGGCAGATGATCATGCCCAGCGAGCAGCGGTACAGCGGCGCGCCGACCGCGGCGTTGTGCAGGTTGTCGTACGGCACGAACGCGACCTCGGCGTGATCGGCCAGCGCGCGCAGGTACGGGGTGCCGCGCAGGTCGGCCAGGATCGCCTCCTGCCGCGCCAGCCCCGACTTGACCACCTCGCGCTCCTCGAGCACGCGCGCGGTGTCGAGCCGCGACCGGTCGTACTCCTGCTTGATCCGCAGCACCTCGTACGACAGCACCTGATCGCCGCCGCGCTCGGAGACGATGGCCTCAAGCGAGGCCGCCTCGGCCGCGAGCGCCGCGGCCCGGGTCTCGAACTCGGCCTGGCGCTCGGCCAGCGTCAACGTCGAGCTGGTGATCTGCGCGACCTGGAACCGGCCCGACAGCATGTCGTCGCGATCGATCAGGCCGGCCGAGTACTCCTGCGCCATCCGCCGCTGCGACGCCGAGGCGTAGGCCTGGTTGGAGCGGGTGATCTTGGCCCGCGCCCCCGCGTAGTCGCGCGCCAGCGCGCGCACGCGGTCGAGCGCCGCGGTGCGCCCCTCGAGGTCGGCGCGGATCGCCCGCGCGAACTCGGCCTGGTATCCCTGCTCCATCGCGATCGCGCGTTCGGCGTGGCGCAGCTGCGCCACCAGCTGGTCGCGCGCGGTCTGGTGCTGATCGACCTGCGCCTGCAACGCCAGCACCCGCTCGTCGGTGGCCGACACCACCGTCGGCCGCACCCAGCTGTCGCTGACCACGTAGAACGCGCTGGTCGCCAGGTACCCGACCAGCACGATCACGATGATCGACAGGATCACGAAGCCGAGCAGCCGGTACGCCGACACCATCCACTTCGCCGACTTCTTCGACAGCTCCGCCGGCGGCCCCAGCCCCAAGCGCGTGAAGACGTCCCAGCGGTTGCTGGGCGTCGCGACGGCGGTGTTGGCCGGCGGCGACGACGAGAGGAAGGACAAAGGATCGAACGGCGCCGGGGAGACGACCGGCGCCGGGGAGACGACCGGGGCCGGGGCCGCGACCGGGGCCGCGACCGACCGCGATCCGAAGCCGGATCCCGATCCCGATCCCGATCCCGATCCCGTCCCCGTCACCGATCCCGTCCCCG
>Ga0073899_10004018_pt1 | contig 12915 bp, 15 predicted proteins | sample KloWWTmetaKNB5Ph_FD_88975 | JGI IMG/M metagenome (GOLD analysis project Ga0073899, IMG submission 88975) | Active sludge microbial communities from Klosterneuburg, Austria, studying microevolution and ecology of nitrifiers - Klosterneuburg... | ecosystem: Engineered > WWTP > Aerobic digester >... | reverse complement strand
GGTCTGGCTGCTGCTCTTCGTCTTCGTCTACTGGGTGTAGCCGGGCGGCGCCGCACCCCGCGGCGCGATAAGGAGAAGATGGGGACGAATGAAGGGGGCGCTTGCCTTCGTGCCGTGATCGCCAGGCACGAAAGGAAGCGCTCCTTTCATTTCTACAGCCGTCCGCCCGGGACGAGCCCGAAGAAGTACGATCCGATGAGGATCAGGAACACGAGCAGGGAGAGCGCGATGCGGACCGTGAGGGCGACCACCGCGCGGTTCGTTCCCCCCTTGTCCCGGTAGACGAAGTACAGACCCGAGAACAGGCTCGCGATGACGGCGAGAAGCAGCAGGATGACGACGATCTTCATGGCGGGCAATCGCGCGGGAATGTTCCGCGAGCGCGTATCTTACGCCGCCCGGGGCCGGGAATTCCCGTGAGGGCCGCGGGTTTCGATTTCTCGCCGCGCCTCCTGCCCACGGCGGCGGCGCTCGCGATGGTCGCCCTCACGGTTTCCCTCGGGCGCTGGCAGGCCGATCGCGCGCAGGAAAAGGCCGGGCGCCAGGCGCTGCTGGAAGCGCGGGTCGCCGAGACGCCGGTGAAACTCGATGAAACGGCCGGGTCCGCGCAGGCGCTGGTCTTCCGCCGGGTGCGCGTCGAGGGGCGTTTCGTACCCGAGGGGCAGATCTTCGTCGACAACCGCATCCACGGCGCGCGTGCGGGCTTCCACGTCGTCACGCCGCTCGCCGTGGGCGGCAACGGGCCCCTCGCCCTGGTCGTGAGGGGATGGGTGGCGCGAAGCGCCGCCTATCCCGCCGCGCCGGAGGTGGCGGTGCCGGCCGGAGACCAGGTGGTGGAGGGGCTTGCCGTGCTCCCGCCCGCGCGATTCCTCGAGCTTTCGCCGGATACGGTGACGGGAAACGTCTGGCAGAACCTGTCGATCGCGCGCTATGCCGATCGCGCGGGACGCGAAGTCCTGCCGGTGCTGGTCCTCGCCGCGACACCGGCGCCGGGACTCGCCGCCGTCGAGGAAAAGCCCGACGCGGGCATGGCCAAGCACCGCGAGTACTCCCTCACCTGGTTCTCGCTCGCGGCCACGGTGGCGGCCTTGTGGCTGGTCGTGAACCTGAAGCGGATCCGGCCCTGATGCGCCTTTCGCGCCTGAAGCTGCTGGCGATCATGGCGCTCTTCGCCTTGCCCATCGTGGCCTCGACGATCGCCTACCACTTCTTTCCCCCCGGGGCGACGGCCAACTACGGCGAACTCATCGTGCCGCCGCAGGCGATCACCACGTCGTCGTTCAGGCGCGTCGGGGGCGGCGAATTCGCCTTCGGGGAACTGCGGGGGAAGTGGGTGCTCATGGCCTCCGATTCCGGGACCTGCCCGGCCTCCTGCGACGCGAAGCTGCTCCTCATGCGGCAGCTGCGCCTCATGCTCGGGCGCAACGCCCACCGCCTGAGCCGCGTGTTCGTGGCCGACGACACTTACCCGATCGCGCCGCGGGCGCTCGCGCCCTACGAAGGGACGGTGGTCATCACGCCATTGCCGGGCATGGTGTTGCCCCTGTCCCCGGTGAACGACCGGGCGCACTTCTACCTCGCGGACCCGCTGGGAAACGTGATGATGCGATTTCCCGCGGATGCGGAGCCGCGGCGCATGCTGAAGGACCTCGAGCGGCTGCTGAAGGCCTCGCAGATCGGGTAGGGCGCGCGCGCCCGGGACCGGGACGGCGAAGCCGGGGCGGTATAATTGCGGGCCCGCGACGCCAAGGCGTCGCGGATGACCACGAGCCTGGAACCTCCATGCGCAATCCCCACCACCGATGACGGCACAGGCGATCCAGGGCGCGGCGGACGTGCTCGGCCAGTTCTGGCGGCTCACGAAGCCGCGCGTGGTCTCGCTCATCGTCTTCACGGCGGTGATCGGCATGCTGCTCGCGGCGCCCGCGATGCCGCCCGTGGTGCCCATGATCTACGCGACCGCCGGCATCGCGCTCGTGGCGGGCGCCGCCGCGGCCTTCAACTGCCTCGTGGAGCAGAAGCTGGACGCGGTGATGGCGCGCACGCGCGGGCGGCCCACGGTCATGGGCTCCATCACCACGGCGCAGATCCTGCTCATGTCGGGCGCAGTCGGCGGCCTCGGCCTCGCCGTCCTCTGGCACGCCGTGAATCCGCTCACCATGTGGCTCACGCTCGCCACGTTCGTGGGTTACGCGATCGTCTACACGGTGATCCTGAAGCCCGCCACGCCGCAGAACATCGTGATCGGCGGCGCCTCCGGCGCGATGCCCCCGGTGCTCGGCTGGGCCGCGATCACGGGCGACGTGAGCTTCCAGCCGCTGCTGCTGTTCCTGATCATCTTCGCGTGGACGCCGCCGCATTTCTGGGCGCTGGCGCTCTACCGGCGGCGCGAATACGAGAGAGCCGGCATCCCCATGCTCCCGGTCACGCACGGAGAGGCCTACACCCGGCTGCACCTGCTCTTCTACACGCTCATTCTCGTGGCGGCGACGCTGCTCCCGTTCGCCACCGGCATGGCGGGGCTTTTCTACCTCGGGTCGGCGCTGGTGCTGGACGCGGTCTTCCTCGTCTACGCCGTGGCGATCTACGTGAGCTACACCGACTCGCTCGCCAAGCGCGCGTTCCGCTATTCGATCTTCTACCTGGCGATCCTCTTCGCGGCGCTCATGGTCGATCACTACCTTCCGCTGCTGTCCCGATGAGCGCGCGCCGGCGGATCCTGGGACTCGCGCTCGCCTCGGCCGCGCTCGCCGGCTGCGACAAGCTGCTGCCCGGGTCGCGCACGCCGTTCAACGGCGTGGACGTCACGGGATCCGACCTCGGGCCCGACTTCCGGCTCACGGACCACAACGGCCAGGAGCGCACGCTCGCGGATTTTCGCGGGAAAGTGGTCGCGATGTTCTTCGGCTACACCCACTGCCCGGACGTTTGCCCGACCACGCTGTCGGACTTCGCGAACGCCCTGAAGGCCCTCGGCGCCGAAGGGCAGCGCGTGCAGGTCCTTTTCGTGACCGTCGATCCGAAGCGCGATACGCCGGAACTGCTCAAGGCCTACGTCCCGGCGTTCAACCCCACCTTTCTCGGGCTCCACGGCGATGCGGCGGCCACCGCGAAGGTCACCAGGGACTTCAAGATCTACGCGGCCGAGCGCCCGGGGAAGACGCCCGAGTCATACACGGTGGACCATTCGGCGCAGACGCTGGTCTTCGACACGACGGGGCGCCTTCGCCTCATGCTTGCCTACGGGACGCCGGGCGACAAGATCGCGGCGGACCTGAAGATCCTGCTCAATTCCTGAGCGCCGGGCGGGAATCGGAAAAGGGCCGCGAACTCCCGTTCGCGGCCCTTTGCATGCCGACCGGCCTTCGCCCCGCGCCTAGCGAATCGCGGCGAGGCTTCCCTTCATCTTCTGCATCGCCTTCGCCTCGATCTGGCGGATGCGCTCGGCGGAGACGCCGAACTCGTCGGCGAGGTCATGGAGCGTCTTCGAATCGTCCGGCGCAAGCCAGCGCGCCTCGATGATGCGCCGGCTCCGCGCATCCAGCGACGCGAGCGCCTGCACGAGGCTCTCGGACTCGAGCGCCTCGGTCTGCCGGCGTTCGACGGCCTCGGCGGGGCCTTCCGCGGCGTCCGCGAGGAAGGCGATGGGCCCGACGCGCTCCTCGCCGTCCTCGGGCGAGGGATCGACCGTGATGTCGCGCCCCTGCATGCGGCCCTCCATCTCGACGACGTCCTTCTCCTTCACGTCCAGCGTCTTCGCGATAAGCCGCACTTCGTCGGGGGAGAGCGTGGCCGTCGACTTCTTGAGGCTGCGCAGGTTGAAGAAGAGCTTTCGCTGCGCCTTGGTCGTGGCCACCTTCACCAGCCGCCAGTTGCGCAGGATGTACTCGTGGATCTCGGCCTTGATCCAGTGGATGGCGAACGAGGCAAGGCGCACGCCGCGCTCCGGGTCGAAGCGGCGAACCGCCTTCATGAGGCCCACGTTGCCTTCCTGGATCAGGTCGGCCTGGGGCAGGCCGTAGCCCATGTAATTGCGCGCCACGGACACCACCAGGCGCAGGTGCGACAGCACCATGTCCCGGGCGGCGGAGAGGTCTTCCTTCTCGCGCAGCTGGCGGCCCAGCGCCACTTCCCGCTCGGCGCTGAGCAGGGGAATCGCGTTTACCGCCTGGACATAGGCTTCCAGGCTCCCGACCGGGGAAAGGATGGGAAAGGTCGTGCTGGTCATTCGGCTATCCTCCTCGATGCAATCTTAGCACTCGGGACATTTGAGTGCTAATCGGTCGCCGGGTTCCTCAATTCTCGACCGTAAAGCGCTTCAGCTCCCGGGAAACCGATAGCCAGGCACCCAGGACGCCCAGGGCGGACACCGTGAAGACGACGGCGGCGATGACCGGCGCCTCCAGGAAAACAACTTTGAATTCATAGGCATAGGAAGAAGTCAGGGCTCGCAATTCGGCGTTCAGCCACGCCACCACGAGGGCGGCCAGCCCGATCGCCGCGAGTCCGGCGGCGATTCCCTGCACGAACCCGTGGTAGAGCAGCGGCCGCCGGACGTCCGCGGCCGTGGCGCCGATCAACTGGCTCACCTCGATCTCGTCCCGGCGGGTGAGGACCTGCAGGCGGATCAGGTGGCCGACGATGAAGAGCACCGCCGCGCCGAGCACGGCGGAGAACCCCGCCAGCGCCCGCTCGGCAAAGCGCGTCCAGCGCGAGACCTTCTCGGCCTACTCGAATTCCGCCGAGACCTGGTCGACGCCGGGGAGCTTTGCCCATTCGGCCCGCGCCGCGCCGAGCCGCGCGGCATCGCTCGATTTCGTGCGCACGGAAAACGCGTGCGGAAGGGGGTTGCGGTCGAGGTTGGCGAGCAGTTCCGCCAGGTGAGAGGTGGCCTTGAGTTCCTCCAGCGCCCGGTCCCGCGGCACGAAGCGAAGGGAAGCCGTGTCCGGGTGGGCCTTGAGCGCCGCCTCGATGCGCCGGACGTCGTCGTCGGTCGCCTCCAGCGCGAGGAACACATTCACGTGCGGCTCGGTGTCGAATCGCGCGGCCACGGGCGCCACGCTCTGCACGAGCGCCGCGGCGAGCACGGGGAGGGCGACCGCCAGCGCGATGACGGAAACGGCGAGCGCGCTCGCGAGCGGCTGCGCGGAGATGAGGCGCGCGGCGTCGGCGAGCGCCAGCCGGTGGAGGCGAAACCAGGCGCTCATGGGCCGGGCGCGCCGAGCTGGCCGCCGCGGATGGCCAGGCGCCTCGCCCCGAGGTGCGCGAGCGCGGATTCGTCGTGGGTCGACAGGAGCACCGTGACGCCCACGCGATTGAACGACACGAAGAGGTCGAGGATCGCGCGCGAGGACTCGGCGTCCAGGTTGCCCGTCGGCTCGTCGGCGACCAGGATCCCGGGCCGGTTCACGATGGCGCGGGCGATGCAGAGCCGTTGCTGCTCGCCGCCGGAGAGCGTGACCGGCATGGCCCGCTCCTTGTCGAGCAGCCCCACCTTGTCGAGTGCGGCGCGCACGCGCCGGCCGGCCTCGTCGGCGCTGGCGCCGGCGATCCGCAGCGGCAGCGCGACGTTGTCCCGGGCCGGCCGGTCGAAGAGCAGCTTGTGGTCCTGGAAGACGAAGCCGATGTGGCGCCTCAGGATGGCGAGCGCCGTCTCGCCGAGCGAGGAAAGGTTCTGCCCGTTGACCACGACACTGCCGCGGGTCGCGCGCTCGATGCCCGAGGCGAGCTTCAGCAGCGTCGACTTGCCCGCGCCCGAGTGCCCGGTCACGACGACCAGCTCGCCGGCATCCACGTCGAGCGTGACGTCGCGAAGGGCCTCGTGTCCGTTCGGGTAGCGCTTGGAGACGGCGGAAAAACGGATCATCCGAACAGCGCGTCCACGAAGTCGGCGGCGACGAACGGGCGAAGGTCGTCGGCCTTCTCCCCGATGCCGATGAAGCGGATCGGCACCGGGTGCTCGCGGGCGATCGCCGCGAGCGCGCCGCCCTTGGCGGTGCCGTCGAGCTTGGTGACGATGAGCCCGGTGAGCGCCAGGGCGGCGTCGAAGGCCTTCACCTGCGCCACGGCGTTCTGGCCGGTGTTCGCGTCGAGCACGAGCCAGGTCTCGTGGGGCGCGGCCGCATCGGCCTTGGCGATGACGCGCTTCACCTTGCGGATCTCCTCCATGAGATGCAGCTGCGTGGGCAGCCGGCCGGCGGTGTCGGCGAGCACCACGTCGATGCCCTTCGCGCGGGCCGACTGGATGGCGTCGAAGATGACGGCGGCCGAATCGCCGCCGGCCTGGGAGACGACGGTCACGCCGTGGCGCTCGCCCCAGGACTGCAATTGCTCGCGGGCGGCGGCGCGAAACGTGTCGCCTGCGGCGAGCAGCACGGAAAGCCCCTGCGACTGGAAGAGCCGCGTGAGCTTGCCGATGGTGGTGGTCTTGCCCGCGCCGTTCACGCCGGCCAGGAGGATCACGAAGGGCTTCGGTCGCGTGGCCGCGCTCGCCCGCTCGAGGGGGGCCAGGAGCGCCGCGAGCGCTTCGCGAAGCTCGGATTCGAGCTGCGAGGCGTCCTCGAGCCGCTTGTCGCGCGCCGCCTTGCGCAGCACCGCGATCAGGTGCGCGCTCGCCTGCACGCCGACGTCGGAGGCGAGAAGCTGGGTCTCCAGCGCCTCGTAGAGCGCCTCGTCGATCTTCGGGTGCGCGCGGAAGACCTGCGCCGCCTTGCGCAGGCGCTCGCCCGAGAGCGCGAGGCCGCGGCGGAGGCGGGACTTCCAGTCCGACGCGGGCGCATCGTCCGACTTCTTGGATCCGAGGGAGAACATGGAGGGCGGCCCGGAGCGCCGCTGGGAGGAAGAGTCGCGAATATTTTACGGTATCATCGCCCGCGATGACCGCCGTGCGCCGAATCGGGAGCGGGCCGAAGCCGGGCCGAAGCGGCGCGGGAGCCAATCGCCTCCGCATCGTCGGCGGCCTGTGGCGAAGCCGCGTCGTCCGATTCCCCGGGGCCGCTGGCCTTCGCCCGACGCCCGACCGCGTCCGCGAGACCCTGTTCAACTGGCTCGGACAGCGCCTCGCCGGGCTCGCCTGCGTGGATCTCTTCGCGGGCAGCGGGGCGCTCGGCTTCGAGGCGAAGTCGCGCGGCGCGGCGCGGGTGGTGCTGGTCGAGCAGGACCGGAAGGTGGTCGAGCAATTGAGGCGCTCGGCCGGGGAACTCGGTGCCGGCGACGGCCTCGAGGTCGTGCAGGCGGAAGCGCTCGGCTGGCTCGCGGGCCGCGGCGAGCGCTACGATGTGGCTTTCGTCGACCCGCCGTACGCCTCGGATCTGGCCACGCCCGCGCTTGCGGCGCTCGAGGCGAGGTTGAACCCCGGGGCACGCGTCTACGTCGAGGCGGCCTCCGCCCCGCAGGCCCCTTCCGGGAAATGGACGAAGCTGCGGGATGGCGCCGCCGGCGCGGTGAAGTTCGCGCTTTTCGAGTTCGCGGGAGATGCCGGAGAGCCGGCGCAAGAGGATAACGAATGATGACCATCAAGCGCGCCGTCTACCCGGGCACCTTCGACCCGATCACCAACGGTCACGAGGACCTCGTCCAGCGCGCCTCGCGCCTCTTCGACGAGGTGGTCGTGGGCGTGGCGCACAGCCAGGCGAAGCGGCCCTTCTTCTCGCTCGAGGAGCGGGTGCAGATCGCGAAGGAGGTGCTCTCGGTCTACCCCAACGTGAAGGTGCTCGGGTTCGCGGGCCTGCTCTCGGAGTTCGTCCGCGAGCACCAGGCGGGCGTGATTCTGCGCGGCCTTCGCGCCGTGTCGGATTTCGAGTACGAGTTCCAGCTGGCCGGCATGAACCGCACCCTCGCCCCCGGCGTGGAGACGCTCTTCCTCACGCCGTCGGACCGCTACCTGTTCCTGTCGGCAACGATCGTGCGCGAGATCGCGGTTCTCGGCGGGGACATCGCCGCCTTCGTCCATCCGGTCACCGCGGAGCGCATCCGCGAGAAGGTCGGCCGTCCGGCGGGCGGCTCATGAGGGACCGTCCGTGGCGTTGATGATCACGGACCAGTGCATCAACTGCGACGTGTGCGAGCCCGAGTGCCCCAACGGCGCGATCGCGCCGGGCCCGGAGATCTACGTGATCGATCCCGGCAAGTGCACGGAATGCGTCGGTCATTTCGACGCCCCGCAATGCCGTGAGGTCTGCCCGGTCGACTGCATCCCGCTCGACCCCGCGTGGAAGGAGTCGCAGGGCGAGCTTCGGGCGAAGTACGAGCGGCTGGTGGCTTCGGGCGCGGCCCGGGCAGCGAGCTAGCGCGGCTCCCCCACGTCGAGGAGCCGGGCGAGCCGCTCGTCGTGGGACTCCCAGTCGAGCATGCGCTCCTCGCATTCGCGCACGAAGGCGTTGAGGCCCTCGATGCGCTCCAGGAGCCCGGACTCGGCGTCGCGAATCCTCGCCATGCCCTCGATGCGGCCGTTCGCCTGGTCCTGGAAGGCGCTCACCTGCGCTTCCAGCGGGCGGATGAACGAGTTCATCCACGCGCGCACCTCGCGATCGGCGATCTCGAAGACGTGGATCGACTTGAGCGCCACGGTGTCGAAGAAGAGCGCCGCCAGCGCGCGCCGGCCCCGGGTCAGCAGGCTGGAGGCGCTGCGAAAGTCGCGCGAGCAGTGCTCCTGGAGGCGGTCGAGTTCCAGGAGAAACCGGTCGGTGGAGAAGGGGGCGACTTCCACGGGAGCAAGGCCCCAGGAATCGGCGAACCGGCGGTTCACCGTGGCCATCATCGCCTTCACTTCGCCGATCACCTCGACGGCGCGGGTGATCCGCTCGCGAATCCCGCGAAAATAGCCATCGACCGTCTGGCCGATCGCGCCGCTGAAGGGGGCCGCCATCACGGCCGCGCGCGCCCGGATGCCGGCCTCGCGCGCCGAGTTGGGGTCGAGGACCAGGGCGAGCTCGTCGACATGGCGGTTGTGCACGGCCCTCAGGCCCGTGAGCGCGGTGCGCGCATCCTCGATGCGGGCGCGCTCGTCGGCGGTCTTCTTGCCGAGGGTATCGACGAGCTTCTGGTTCCTGCCCTGGAGGCTGCCCAGCTCGCCGATCTGCTCCTGGACGAAAGTCCGGCGGCTGTCGAGCAGGGCGCGCGTCTCCGCGAGAAGCGCCCTCGCCTCGGCGCGCACCGACCGCGCGTGGTCCGCCTGCCTTGCGCGCACGAGGCCGCTCGCGAGCGCCTGTTCCAGGCGGTAGAGCCGGCTCTTCGCGAAGCCGTCGCCGTCGCCCTCGGAGCGGGCCGCGAGTCCCTGGCGCGCCGACAGCGGAAAGACCTGCGTCGGATCGATGCCCAGCGTCTCCGCGACGTCGCGCACCTGCCGGTCGATTTCGGAGAGGACCTGCGTCTCGGCGCGGGCGCCGTCGCGCAACTCGTCGATCTTGTTCAGCACGACGTAGCGCGTGTGCCCCAGCCCTTCCATCGGCTCGACGTGCTCGCGCCACAGGTCGAGGTCGGCCTGCGTGATGCCGGCATCGATGGAGAGCATGAAGACCACGGCATCGGCGTCCTGGAGCCTGTGCATCGTGAGCTCGGGCTCCGTGCGCAAGGCATGGAGGCCGGGCGTGTCGAGGATCGTGAGGCCCATCGCGAGGAGCGGGTGCGGGAAGTTCACGATCGCATAGCGCCAGCGCGGGATCTCGACGCGCGCGCCCGGTTCGCCGGAGAGCCCGAGGTTGTGCGCGTGGGCGGCCGAGACGGTCTGCGTCTCCGACAGCACGTCGAAGGCGTCGGCGAGGCTTTCGGGCCGCGCGGGATCGAGGGCGATGGACTTCCATTCGTCGGCCTCGGCGATGAATTCGCGAAGCGCCCTGGGCGTCTCGCGGGTTTCGATGGGCAGGAGCCGGATCGAGGGCGGGCGCGACGGATCGTGGAGGATCTCGGTGGGGCACAGGGTCGCGTGCCCCACGCCGGCGGGCAGCAGCCGCGTCCCGATGTCGGCGAAGAAGAGCGCGTTGATGAGCTCGCTCTTGCCCCGCGAGACCTCCGCCACGAAGGCGATCGACAGGCGGTCGTTGGCGAGCCGGCGCTCCAGGTGCGCGAGGCGGGACGCGGTGTGCTCCTCGGTCAGGCGGTGCACGAGCGCCCAGCGGCGAAGTCCCGTGAGCGCCGTCGCCACTTCATCGCGCCAGTCCTTGAGGGCGGCCAGGCTGGGCTCGAAGGCGCGATCGTGCATGGCTCCGCCGGCGCTCCTCACCGCTGGCACGACGCGCAGTGAAAGGTCGAGCGTCCCGCGTGACGCGAGGCGCTGACCGGCCGGCCGCAGGCCGGGCAGGGTTCGCCCTGCCTGCCGTACACGGCGTATTCGAGCTGGAAGTGCCCGGGAGCCCCGTCGCTTCCCACGAAATCGCGCAGCGTGCTGCCGCCGGCCGCGAGGGCGCGCTCGAGCGTGACGCGGATCTCCCTGGCGAGGCGCTCGAAGCGGCCGAGGGCGATGCGCCCCGCCGCCCGCGACGGGAGGATACGAGCGGCGAAGAGCGCCTCGTTCGCGTAGATGTTGCCGATGCCCGTGACCACGCGGGAATCCATCAGGAACTGCTTGACCGGCGCCCGCCGCCCGCGCGAGGCGCGGTGCAGGTACTCGCCGTCGAACGCCTCTTCGAAGGGCTCCACGCCCAGGCCGTCGAGCAGCGCGTGGTGGGCGGGGTCGCGCACCCACAGCACGGCCCCGAACCGGCGCGGGTCGTTCAGGCGCACGATGTCGCCGCTGTCCAGCGCGAGGTCGACGTGGTCGTGGCGACGAACGGGCCGGTCGGGCGGGACGACCGTGAGGTTGCCCGACATGCCGAGGTGGACGAGCAGGTGGCCCGTGCCGCAGTCGAACAGCAGGTACTTGCCGCGCCGGCGGATCGCCGACACCCGCGTGCCGCGCAGGCGCGTGGCGAGATCGCGGGGCACGGGCCAGCGAAGGCGCGGCTCTCGCACCACGACGTCGCGGATGGAGCGGCCCACGACGCGGGGCAGGAGACCCAGGCGGGTCGTCTCGACTTCCGGAAGTTCCGGCATAGGGGATGGGGAGTTTGCGCAGATTATAAGGCCAGCGGGCGAAACGCCCCGGCGCTTGCGCGGTCCAACGGGCTCGCGGGTCCCGGTGGACGGCCCGCGGAAACGTTCTATGATGGGCATGCGCAATGGGCGCGGACGGCGTGGCGGGAGCGACGGTCGATGGCGAAAGGCAAGACGGGTCTGGCGGTGGCGTTGGTGGCGGCGGCGGTGTGGTCGTCGTCGGTCGCCGCCCAGCAGGAAGGCGCGATGCCGCCGGGGCGCGAGGAGGCGATGTTCGAGTTCCTCGCCGCGGAACTGGCTGCCCAGCGCGGCGATGCGGGCGCGGCGCTCGCGGACATGTCCCGGCTCGCCCGCGAGCTTCGCGACCCGCAGATCGCGCGGCGCGCGGTGGAGCTCGCCATCCGCGCACGCGCCATGGATCCGGCCCTCGAGATGGCGATGCTCCTGGTGGAGCTCGAGCCCGAGTCGACGCTCGGGCGCGACCTGGTCGCCTCTCTCCTGGCGAACCGGGGCGACGTGCAGAAGGCGCGGGAGACGATCGCGGCGTTCGTGAAGGCAAGCCCCGTGAAGCCGCTGCTCCTCACGCAGCTCGCGTTCTACTTCGGCCGCTATCCCGACAAGGCCGCCGTCCTCGAGGCCACGCGCGCCATCGTGTCGCCTTACCCGAAGCTCCCGGAATCGCGCTATGCGCTGGGCGTCTCGGCGCTCGTCGCGGGCAGCCTGGACCTCGCGAAGGCCGAGTCGAAGGCCGCGCTCGACATGAAGCCCGGCTGGACGGAGGCCGCCGTCCTTCGCGCCCAGGTCCTCAAGAAGGAGACGCCCGACGAGGTGATCCCGTTCTACCGCGCGTTCGTGGCGAAGTATCCCGATTCGAAGGACGTGCGCCTGCAACTCGCGAGGGAACTGGCCACCGCGCGGCGAAATGCGGAGGCGAGGGACGAATTCCGGGCGGTCGAGCGGCTGGCCGGCAGCGACCCGCAAGTGCCCTATGCGATCGGCCTGCTCGCGCTGCAGCTCGAGGACTATGCCGACGCGGAGGTCGCCTTCCGGCGCTCGCTCGGCATGGGCCATCCCGATCCCGGGGCGGTCTACCTCGGGCTTGGACAGGCGGCGGAAGGGGCCAAGCGCGTCGACGAGGCCCTCGACTGGTACGGCAGGGTCGAGATGGGCGACAGGATGCGCGCGCAGATGAGGATCGCCGCGCTGATCGCCAAGCGCGACGGCCTCGAGAAGGGCCGCGCGTACCTGCAGACGGTCGAGCCGCGCACGCAGGAGGACCGCATCCAGGTGGTGCAAATCGAGGCCCAGTTGCTGCGCGACGCCAAGGCCTGGCAGGACACCTTCGACATGCTCTCGAGCGCGGTGGAGCGCTTTCCGGAATCCTTCGAGCTGCTCTACGACCGCGCCATGGCGGCCGAGCGCGTGAACCGGCTGGACGTCCTCGAGGCCGACCTTCGCCGCGTGATCAAGCTGAAGCCCGACTATGCGCACGCCTACAACGCGCTGGGCTACACCCTCGCCGACCGGACGGACCGGGTCGACGAGGCGCTGGCGCTCATCGAGCAGGCGCTGAAGCTCTCGCCGGACGACCCGTTCATCCTGGACAGCATGGGATGGGTCCAGTACCGCCGGGGCAGCCTCGACGAGGCGCTCAAGCACCTGAGGGGCGCCTACGAGGCGAGGCCGGACCCGGAAATCGCGGCACACCTGGGAGAAGTGCTCTGGAAGCTCGGCCGCAAGGACGAGGCGAACCGGGTGTGGACGTCGGCGCTCACGGACCACCCGGACCACGAGACGCTCCTTGCGGTGATCCACAAGTTCAAGCCCTGAGGCCGCCCGGCCCGGCCGTTTTCCCGTGACTCGCCTCGCCCTGCTGGCCGTGGCGCT
>Ga0073899_10004017_pt1 | contig 12919 bp, 10 predicted proteins | sample KloWWTmetaKNB5Ph_FD_88975 | JGI IMG/M metagenome (GOLD analysis project Ga0073899, IMG submission 88975) | Active sludge microbial communities from Klosterneuburg, Austria, studying microevolution and ecology of nitrifiers - Klosterneuburg... | ecosystem: Engineered > WWTP > Aerobic digester >... | reverse complement strand
GATGCGGGTCAAGATCATCGACGAGTACAACCGCATCCCGACCCGCACCCAGTCCGCGCTGTTGACGGTGATGGCCGACGAGTACGCCGAGCTCTACGACCAGGTCTACGAGTGCCCGCCGGCGGCGTGGTACCTGACCGCCAACGACGACGCCGGTGGCGGCACCTACCAGGTGATCGAGGCGCTGCGCGATCGCATCGACGTGGTGGTCAAGGCGCTGCACTTCAACACCCGGTTCTTCGGCGAGCTGCTCGAGCGGGTCGAGTCGGGGCAGCGCCCCGAGGACCTGGTGCCGCCGGAGATCGTCTTCACCCCGGCCGAGCTCGATCAGATGGAGCGCGAGGTCCGCGCGGTCCACCTGCCGGCGCCGCTGCTGCGGCGCATGGAGTTCTTCGCCGCGCAGTTCGAGTTCTTCGAGCCGGCCGGCCGCACGATCGAGTACCAGACCAAGGACACGGTGAAGGTCGCCGGCGTGCCGTTCGAGACCTTCGCCGCCCGCGGCAGCGCCGACGATCTCGGGGCCCAGACCAAGAACGGCCTGTCGGTCCGCGCGCTGACCACCTGCCTGATCTTCGCCAAGGCCCTGGCGTGGTTCCGCGGCAGCCGCGAGGTCGGCTTCGACGACGTGCGGCAGATCCTCCCGTTCGTGCTGCACGACAAGCTGGTGCAGCAGCGCGACGCCGCGTTCTTCGACGCCGCCGAGCACGCGCCGTACCGCGCCGATCTGGTCGGCTGGATCCGGGTGCTGTTCGATCGCGCGTGCGAGGAGTACGACCGGCTCGGCCGCGATCGCGACGATCCGGTGGGCGAGGCGCTGGCCACGTTCGACCGCGGCCTCGAGGGGCTCGACGCGGCGACCGTCGACGAGCGGCTGGCGGGGCTCGAGCGGCGGCTGCGCGAGGTGGAGCAGGGCGGCAAGCTGTACGGCCACCTGTTCGACGACGTGCTGGCGCTCAAGTACCTGCACCAGCGCTACACCAACTACCGCGCGTGGCTGCGCGCCCGCGGCGCGTCGACGTGAGCGGGGCCGCTGCGCTGCTCGCGGCCTGGCGCGACGAGCTGAACGCGCGGTTCGCCCGGGACGCCGGCGATCTGGCGCCCGACGCGATGCTGGGGTTCCTGCGCCGCACCGCGGTGCCGATCCTCGACGGCTGGGACGGCGAGCCAGCGCCGGCGGTGCTGATCGCGCTGTTCGAGCTCGGGATCGTCGGTCTGCGGACCGGGCTGTGCGGCGCCGCCGAGCCCAGCCGGTTCGAGCAGGCGCTGGTCGCGCGGGCGCCGGCGCTGGCGCCGCTGATCGCGCGGGCCCCGGGGCTGGTGCTGCGCGCGCTCGGCAACGGCTACCTGAACGTCGCGCGGGCGCGCGGCCCCGAGGTCGCGGCGGCGTGGCTCGAGGCGCTGGCCGCCGGCGCCGCGCGGTGCGACGCGCCGGGCGCGCTGCTCGACCTCGGGATCGTGCTGGGCTGGCGCGCCGGCCTGGCCGAGGCCCGCGACGCCGCGCTCGATCGCGTCGGCCGCTTCGAGCCGGCGCTGATCGCCGCGCTGTTCGGCGCCGCCACGATCGATCCCGATCCGGCGCGGCGGTTCTGTCGGCCCGGCGCGACCGGGCCGCTCGGGCCGCTGGTGCACGTCGCGACCGTCGGCGGGTTCGTCGGCTTCGGCGGCCCGTTCCGCCGGCCGCCGCGGGCGGCGGTGGTGGCGGAGCGGCTGGTGTGCACCGACGGCGAGGCGACGCTGGAGCTGCACGCCGACGTGTTCGGCGCGCGGCTGGTGCCGGCGGCCTGGGCCCACGCGGCGGCGCAGGCCGCGCCGGATCACGGCGCGTGCGCGGGCGTCGTCGTCGAGACCGCGGCCGACAGCCACCAGGTGCGCGTGCTCGGGCGGCGCGAGGCCGGCGCGTGACCGACGCCGCGGCGGTCGAGGTCGCGGCCGCGCGGTTCACCGACGCCTGGGCCACCGCGCGGGTCGCGTTCAGCCCGTACACCCGGCTGGCGCCGCCGATCCTGTGCCGGACCACCGCCGACGAGCAGCGCGAGGGGCTCGAGGGCTCGTTCGCGATGATCCGCATGCGCGATCAGCGGATCGTCATCGGCCTGGGGCAGATCGTCGAGCTGGCGCTGGCCGCGCACGCCCACGCGATCCTCGCCCACGAGGTCGGGCACTACGTCCACGCCCCCGGCTCGCTGCGCGAGCACGTGCGGCTGCACGATCGCATCCGGCGCACGCTGCCCGTCGAGCTGGCCTGCCACGCCGGGCTGGTCGCCAACCTGTACACCGATCTGCTGCTCAACGATCGGCTGCAGCGGTCGCGCACCGCCGACATCGCCGCGGTCTACGTCGCGCTGCGCCGCCCCGAGGCCAGCGAGCTGTGGGCGGTCTACATGCGCGCGTACGAGCGGCTGTGGTCGCTGCCGGCCGACACCCTGTGCGCCGTCGTCGACGCGTCGATCGAGGCCGACGCCGAGCTCTTGGCCCGCATCGTCCGCACGTTCCGCGAGCGCTGGCTCGAGGGCGCGCCGTCGTTCGCGCTGCTGATCGCGCCGTACCTCGAGAAGCTGCCGACCGATCGCCTCGGGCTCGCGCCGTGGATGGACACCGCCGCGACCGCGGTGGGCGACCAGGTGCCCGACGGCCTCACCGACGACGACTTCGATCCCGCGGCGATCAAGCACCCGGCGGTCGATCCGGCGCTGGGCGACGACGCCGAGGCCGAGGCCGCGGACGCCGAGCCGGCGGTGCCGCAGCGCTACCAGCCGGGGCGGGCCCCGGGCAGCGACGGCCGGCCCGATCGCCGCAAGGTCGCGCGCGGGCCCGCGGAGTGGCTCGATCTGATGCGCGCGGTCGGCGTGCGCCGCGAGCCGCGCGAGCTGGTCGGCCGCTACTACCGCGAGCTGGCGATGCCGCACGTGCTGCCGTTCCCGGCGCAGCGGCTGGCCCGGGTCGGCGACCCGCTGCCCGAGGGCCTCGATCCGTGGGAGGCCGGCAGCGGGCTCGAGGCGATCGACTGGTTCGAGTCGCTGGCGCGGAGCCCGGTGGTCATCCCCGGCGTGACCACGGTGCAGCGCGCGTTCGGCGTCACGGAGGGCGGCGAGCCCGAGACCCGGCCGCCCGATCTGTACGTCGGCATCGACTGCTCGGGCTCGATGGGCAACCCGTCCAAGACGCTCGCCTATCCGGTGGTCGCCGGCGTCGTGCTGACGCTGTCGGCGCTGCGCGCCGGGGCTCGGGTGATGGCGTGCCTGTCGGGCGAGTGGCACGGGCAGGGGCAGTTCACCGAGACCGCCGGCTTCCTCCGCGACGAGCGCGCGCTGCTCGGCGTGCTCACCGACTACCTCGGCACCGGCTGCTCGTTCGGCTTGCCGCGGCTGGTCAAGACGTTCGTCGAGGCGCCGCCGCCGCCGCGCCCGGTGCACGTGCTGATCGTCAGCGACTCCGATCTGTTCGGCGAGATCGACGGCACCGCCGACGGCTGGGCCCTCGCGGCGCGCGCGGTCGAGCGGGCCGGCGGCGGCGCCAGCGCGGTGCTGCGGCTCGGCGGCGCCACCCACTACGAGCCGCACCTGGCCAAGCTGCGCGCCGCCGGGGTCACGCCGTACCTGGTGGCCAGCGAGCCCGAGCTGGTGGCCTTTGCCCGCGCCTCGCCCGGCGTACCTTCGGGAAGCCGTGACCGCCAGCGTCGAGCGCCTGACCGATCGCCTGGCCCGCGCGCCGCAGGTGTTCCGCGATCGCCGCGCGGTGCAGCTCGACGCGGTGGTCGCCGATCTGTTCCGCGATCGCGCGACCCGGCGGCTCGGGCCCGACGAGATCGCGCGGTTCGCGGCCGCCGGCGCCACCGGCGCCCGGGCCCGCCACCTCGACCTGGTGCTGATCGCGAGCTGGCTGCTGCACGATCCGGCGTTCGCCGACGCGCCGGCCGACGCGCTGGTGGCGCTGCTCGGCGACCGGCTGGCGGCGCTGGCCGCCGCGGTGGTGCCGCGGCTGTTCGTCGAGGACGCCGAGCGCCGCGAGGAGCTGGTGCGCACCTGCCTGGCGGCGCTGGCCCGGCTCCCCGACGGCGAGACGGCGGCCGTCGCCGAGGATCGGCTGGCGGTGCTCGACTCGGTCCGGCGCAAGGCGCTGTTGCGCGAGGCGCGCGAGCGCGAGGGGGCCCGCGAGGCCGAGCGGCAGCGGCGCAAGGCCGAGCTCGAGCGGCTGCGCCAGCAAGAGGAAGAGGAGCGGCGCCAGGCGGCCCGGACCACCCATGAAGACTGAGCCGACCGCGATCCCCGACGCCTGGCGGGCCCGCGCGCCGGCGATGACCGAGCGCGCGTGGGCCGGGCTCGCGCGCGTGCTCGAGCACCCCGACGCGCCCCGCTACAACCGCACGCTGGGCGATCGGGTCGGCGCCGAGGAGCTGGCGGCGCTCGACGCCTGCCGCGCCGCGCTGGCGACCGCCCCGCGCGAGGCCGCGGCGACGCCGTCGACGACGATCGTCGACTTCGTCGAGGCGCTGCGGGCGCGGCTGTTCTTGCTCGACGACCTGCCCGCCGGCTTCGACGTCGCGCGCGACTTCGAGGCGCTGCCCACCACCGATCGCGACGCGCTGGCCCACCGCCTCGAGGACCTGGTGCCGCGCGACCTGCCGATCGACGACGCGATCGTCTACTCGACGTCGGCCACCACCGGCCACGCGGTGATCATCCCCAGCCACCCGACCGCGATGGTGCAGAACCTCGCGCACCTCGAGCGCGCGATGCAGCTGCACGGCGTCGCGCTCGGCCCGCAGTGCGGCGAGCCGCTCGCGGTCAACGCGTCGATGCAGCGCCAGACCTACGTCTTCGCCACGACGATGAGCGGCTGGGCCGGCGCGGTGTTCGCCAAGCTCAACCTCGCGCCCCACGACTGGGGCGGCGGCGCACCGTCGCGCGATCGGTTCCTGCGCGCCTTCGCGCCGCGGCTGATCGCGTCGGAGCCGGTGACGCTGGCCGAGGCGCTGCGGCTCGAGCTGCCGGTGCGGCCGACGGTCGTGATCTCGAGCGCGGTCAGCCTGCGGCCCGAGCTGGGCGCGGCGCTGCGCGCGGCGTGGGGCACCACCGTCATCGACCTGTACTCGACCACCGAGACCGGGCCGGTCGCCGCCACCGTGCCCGGCGTGCCGGGCCACGTCGTGCTGTTGCCCGATCTGTTCGTCGAGGTGCTCGGCCCCGACGGCGCGCGCCTGCCCGACGGCGCGCGCGGCGAGGTGACGCTGACCGGCGGCCGCAACCGCTACCTGCCGCTGGTGCGCTACCGCACCGGCGACTTCGGCCGGCTGGCGACGGTGACGTTGCCCGACGGCCGGCCCGCGCGCACGATCCTCGACCTCGAGGGCCGCGCGCCGGTCCGGTTCCGCGCCACCGACGGCGGGCCGGTCACGTCGATCGACATCGCGCGGCGCATCCGACCGCTGGCGCCGTTCGTCCAGCACGCGCTGCGCCAGCGCGCCGACGGCTCGGTCGAGCTGCGGCTGCGCCCGCTGCCCGGCGTGCCGATCCCGCGCGAGGACTTCGAGCACACGCTGCGCGACCTGTTCGGCCGGGACGCGCGGGTCGAGGTCGTGATCGATCCGACGCTCGGCGCCGGCGGCGGCAAGGTCGTCGCCTGGCGCCGCGACGACGACTGATCGTCCGGCCGCGCCGTCGCTAGCGGCCGCCTTGCTCGCGCGGCGAGGTGACGATCGCGTCGAACGTCGCCTGGTCGATCGCCACCGGCGTGTAGCCGCCGCCAGCCGCGGTCAGCGTGTCGAAGTACGCGCGCAGGTGGTTGCGCGAGCCGAGCGCGAGGTTGTCGTAGACCGCGATGACGTCGGCGTGGTCGCTGGCGGCGCGGGCCACGTCGAGGTCGTGGAGGTCGAGCTCCTCGATCGCGCAGCCGACGCCCAGCGCCGCCACCTGCGACGGCGCGCCGCGCGCGACCAGGTCGTCGTGCAGCGCCTGCAGCCCCGCGTCGGTGAACACGCCGACGCCGTTGCCGGCCGCCGGATCGTCGATCCCGTAGGTCACCAGCAGGCCGCCGATCGCGTCGAAGTGGCGCTGCTCGCTGTCCTGGACGTTGACGAACGGCTGGCCGTTGGGGTCGAGCGCGTCGTAGACGTCGCGCGCGAGCTTCTCCTCCTCGCGCATGTGGCGCAGGTCCGACTGCTCACGCGCCGACAGCGCGGCCCCCGCGCCGTCCGGCGACGCGTCGTTGCCGTCACCGCATCCGGCGAGCGCGGTGATCAATCCGAGGGCGTAGGCGATGGACTTCATGTGAGCCTCCGCCGGTGGGAGCCGGGCGGAGGCGCGAGGGTTCGCCCTGAGGCGCCGTGCCGCAGGCGCGGGCTCGCCGCGCGCCGGCTTGACCGTCGCGGCGGGGTGGTTAGCTTCGCCCCCATGCCGATCTACGAGTACGCGTGCGCCGCCTGCGCGCACCAGTTCGAGGCCACCCAGAAGATCACTGCCCCCCCGCTCACCACCTGCGCCGCGTGTGGCGCCCCCCGGGCCGAGCGCCAGATCTCCGCGAGCTCGTTCGCGCTCCGCGGCGGCGGCTGGTACGTCTCGGACTACGGGCGCAAGGGTTCGAGCGCGGACTGACCGGCGGCCCCGGCAACCGACGTTCACCGCGGGCTGGGGCCGGGGCTCCCGTTGATACCTGCGGTCGGCAACCTGGGAGTCGGGGCGCCCCGGCAGCGAGCGAACCCCGCGTCACCGCGCGCGTCGCGGGGTGGCCCGGCTCTTGAAATTGCTCGGCCCATGCGCCGAACCATCGTCTCGATCCTGGGAGTGTCGCTGCTCGCGGGGACCCTGGACGCCGGGCTCGCGGAGGCCGCCGGGCCGACCCCGACCGCCGCCGGACGCGCGCCGGCGCCAGCCACGCCGATCCCCGCGGCGTTCGCCGCCGCCGGCGCAACCTCCGTCGAGCTCGGCGCCGACCAGCGGCCGGTGCTGGTGCGGTTCGCCAGGCTCCCGGCTGGCCCCGCCGCGGTCGCGACCATCGCCGGGCTGTACGGCGTCGCCGCCGCCGACCTGGCGCTCACCGCGACCGAGGCCGACGCGCGCGGCATGCGCCACCAGCGCTTCCAGCAGATGCACGATGGCCTGCCGGTCATCGGCGCCGAGCTGTCGATCCACGCCGATCGCCGCGGCGCGGTGGTGGCCGCGGTGTCGACGCTGCGCCCGGTCGCCCCGGCCCCGGCCATCGCGATCGACGACGCCGCCGCCGAGGTCCGCGCCGCCGCCGCGTACCCGCGCCTGACCCAGCGCCAGGCCGCGGCCGACGGCCTGGCCTACGTCGTCGATCAGGCCGGCGTCGCGCGCCGCTGCCAGGTGGTCTGGGTGCGCGGCCAGGCGCCGACCCAGCCGGTGGTCGATCAGGTGTTCGTCGACGCCGCCACCGGCGCGATCGTCGCGGTGCACCCGCGGGTCCACACCGCGCAGAACCGCCGCACGTACACCGCGAACAACACACAGACGCTGCCCGGGACGCTGCGCCTGTCGGAGACCCAGACCACCGGCGGCGACGCCACGCTGGCCACGCTGCACGCCAACACGGCGAAGGCGTACCAGTGCGCGATGACGCAGTTCGGGCGCGACAGCTTCGACGGCGCCGGCGCCGCGATCATCAGCTCGGGCCACTACGATCAGCAGCTGATCAACGCGTTCTGGGACGGCACCCAGCTGGCGTTCGGCGACGGCGACGGCCAGCAGTCGGCGCCGCTGGTGGCCAGCGACATCGTCGCCCACGAGCTCGCGCACGCGATCACCGAGCACACCTCGGGCCTGGTCTACGAGCGCGAGTCGGGCGCGCTCAACGAGGCGATGAGCGACGTGTTCTCGTCGATCTGCAACATCCGCGAGGTCGGCGCGGTCACGCCCGCCGCGTGGCTGATGGGCGAGGAGGTGTGGACGCCGGGCACGCCCGGCGACGCGCTCCGCTACATGGACAACCCGGCCCGCGATCAGTACTCGAGCGATCACACCGCGGTGATGCAGCCGTGCACGACGCCGACCGAGGAGAACGACTACTGCTACGTCCACGGCAACTCGGGCCTGCCCAACCTGATGTTCAAGCTGCTGGTCACCGGCGGCACCCACCCGCGCGCCGGCACCGCGGGCATCCCGGCGACGGTGCAGGTGCCGGCGCTCGGCATCGACCGCGCCCAGGCCATCACCTACCGGGCCTGGACCACGTACTTCAACCAGTCGACCAACTTCGCCGGCGCGCGCGCCGCGTTCAAGCAGGCCGCGCTGGAGCTGTACCCCGACGAGCCCGGCACCCAGGCGGCGGTCGATCTGGCGTGGTACGCGGTCGGCGTGGGCGCTCCGGCCGCCAACCTGCCGTCGGGCACCGGCGACCCCAACGCCAACCAGCCCGGCCCCACCGACCCGACCGACCCGACCGATCCGACCGATCCGACCGACCCGAACGCCCCCGAGGAGCCGTTCGATCGCCCCGCCGAGATCACCGGCGGTTGCAGCGCCAGCGGCGGCGCCGACCCGGCCGCGGCGGCGCTGGTCCTCGCCCTGGGGTGCGCGCTCGGCGGTCGGCGCCGGCGCGCTGCGCGTCGTTAGATCCGCGCCGCGGCTCGCGCGTTTCATCGCCGCGATGCCCGCCGTCCGTCGGTCCGCGCTGGGGTTGGCCGCGCTGAGCGTGGTCGCCCTCCTGACCACCGTCGCCCACGCCGACGTGCCGATCATCGCGCCGGCCGACCTGGGCGCGACCGCGGTGGCGGCGCTGGCGGCGGCGGATCCCGCGCACGCGCCGCGCGGCGCGGCCGAGGTGATCGCCTGGTCGGGGGCGGCGCCGGATCTCGACGCCGCGCGCCAGGCGGTGATGGCCGCCGTCACCGCCGCCGGCCTCACGGTGGTCGACCCGGGCGAGCCCACCGGGCCGATCCGCCTCACCGTCGAGGACGCCCGCGGCGCGCGGGCCACGATCGCCCAGGACGCCGACAGCGGCGGTGTGTCGCTGGTCGCGCGCCCGGCGCACGTCACGCCGCCCGGGCGCTGCGTCGTGCCGCCCGCGCCGGTGTGGGACGCCACCGTCCACGCCGGCGGCGTCGACCAGCTCGGCGAGTTCCACCAGCGCGACATAACCTGGCGGCTCACCACCGCGCGCCTGGCCGACGTCGACGGCGACGGCGTCCTCGACGCGTTCGTGCCATTGCACGCCACCGGCCAGTGCCCCGAGGACGGGCTTTACGAGGTCTACGTCATGCGCGGGCGCTGCGGCCATCGGGTCGGGCGCGTCGGGCCGGGCAACCTCGACGCAGCCACGGCGCCGGTCGCGCGCAGCGGCTACCGGCCGCTCACGTTCGTCCGCGAGCGCACCCGCCGCGGCGCCGGCGGCATCCCCGACATGGTTCGCACCACCACGCAGTTCCGCTTCGTCGGCAAGACCTACCGCGCCAGCAAGCCGGTCACCACCGCCGGTCGGTGCCACCACTGCGCGATCTGGACCTGTACCTCGCCATGAGTCGACGCCTCGTCCTCGCCACCCTCGCCGCGATCGCGCTCGTCGGCGCGATCGATCACGCCACCGCCGCGGCCGAGTGCCGGCAGCGTCCACGCGGACGGCCCATCTATCGCGCCACCGAATCGGGCTTCGCTGCGCCCACCCCGGGCGCGCCGGTGCCGCGACAGATCCTCGCGGTCTACCCCGACGGCACCTGGACCTGGCACGGCGATCCGGCGTTCGGTGACGCCGAGCCACTCGCGCGCACCGGGTGCGTCGCGCCGGCCGCGCTGCGCGAGCTGACGGCGGCGCTCGCGCGCGCGCGGTTCCGCTTCATCACCGCGCCCATCTGCGCCGCCGTCAACGATCGCAAGGTCGTCATCGAGGCCCCGCGGCGCGGCGAGCGCATCGTCACCGAGCGCCCGTGCGGGCGGGCGACCGATCGCGGCACCGCGGCGCTCGCCGCCTGCGCCGAGCGCGTGGCCGGGGGCGGCGACGTCTCGCTCGACGACCTGCGCGCGAGCTGCCGGCTGGCGCGCCCAGCCCGCGAGCTCAGTCCTCGACGACCGGCGCGGTGAGCTCGAGCGTCGCGACGCCGATCGGATCGGGCTGGCCGAACACGTTGGCGACGGCGACGCGATCGGCGACCGGCCCGGCGTACTCGGCCGCCGCGGTCTGCTCGACCAGGGGCATGCTGATCGGCAACGCCCCGAGGCCGGTGAACTGCTCGACGCAGCTCAGGCGCAGGCCGTCGGAGGTGCAGGTGCCGGAGCCGACCGCGCCGGCCAGCACGACCTCGGTGGCGCCCGGCGCGAGCCGCCCGGTGAGATCGATCCGCACGTCGCCGCCGACCAGGCCCACCGGCAGGTCGTAGTGCAACGTCACGACGTCGCCGATCACGGTCCAGTCGAGGTGATCGAGCGGGAAGGTCGCCGCGGCGGCCAGCTCGGCGGGCACCGGCACCGCGTACGCGCCTCGGTACGCGCCCGAGGTGTTCGGCAGCGGCGCGGCGCCGGGATCGCCGGGTGGCGCGTCGGTGCAACCGATCGCGAGCGTCAGCAGGAGCAGCAAGGACGTCGACCAGATCCGCATGGCGTCCGGCCCTTGTGCACGCGACGGGCCAGCGCGAACGCCGCGAGATCGTGGGGGCGTGTGCGCGAGGTGGGCACCGCGCGTTCACGCCGCTGCGCAAGAAGCGGACGATCGCGCGAGAGATCTGCTCACCCGGTGACCCGCGGGCGGTAGTGCGTCGCGCGGGCGAAGCCGTGGCGCTCGACCTGCCGGGCCGCGACCAGCTCGCGCAGCGCGCGCAGCACCGTGCTCGGCGACAGCTCGAGCGTCCGCGCCAGCTCGGGCACCGTCGCGCGCTCCAGCTCGGACACCTGCGCCAGCACCCGCGCCGTCGGATCGGCCACGGCCGCTGGGCGGGGCGGCGGCGCCGCCAGGTGCGACGTCAGCGATGGGATCTCGCCCTCGTCCCACAGCGGCGCGGTCTCGAGCGGCGGCGGCGCGGCGCCGCTCACCAGGTGCACCGGCACCGCGGTCCGGTAGCCGTCGTCGCCGACCTCGATCCAGCGCCCGTGCGGCTGCAGGAACGTGCGCAGCCGGTGGATCGTCGTGCGCACCGGCGGATCGTGCAGCTCGGGGTGGTAGCTGCGCAGGCCCCACAGCCCGGCGACGATCCGCTCCTTGCTCGCCGCGCCGCCGGCCAGCAGGCGCAGCAACGTCGGGCACCAGCGCGGCGGGTGGTGGCGCGCGATCACGTCGCCGTGATCCTCGAGCAGCAGCAGGTCCTCGGCCGGGATCAGGATGATGCGACGCCCGGGCGTGAGGCCGAGCAGCTCGGGCACGGCGCCGAGCAGCCCGAGCGCCAGGAGCCGCGACAGCGCGGTCGCGTCGTGGCGCGCCACCGCGCGCAAGAGCGGCGTCAGCGTGTCCTCGTCGAAGCCGCTGCTCGGCTGCGCCTCGTCGACCTGCGCCAGCGCCGCCTTGGCGGCGACGTGGTGGGTCGCGCGCCACAGCGCCCGCAGCGCGTCGAGGGCCGCCGCCGCCCGCGCCGCGTCGCCCCGCGCCCGCGCCACCAGCACCTCGAAGCCGAGCAGCTCGCCGCGAAAGCCGATGTCGCGCGGCTCGATCGACGCGCGCGCCTGCTCGACCAGCGGCGCGCACGCCGCCGCGCCCTCGCGCCAGCGGGTCACCCACAGCCGCGCCAGCAAGCTCACCACCCGCCCGCGCCGGGTGTCGCCGCGCAGCGCGTCGCGATCGGCGGCCTCGAGCGCGGCCATCGCGTCGCGCTGGCGCCCGCGCAGCGCGCGCTGCACCGCCGCCTCGGTCAAGAGCGCGCGCCGCGAGTACGAGTCGTGGGCGCGCCGCCGCAGCAGCGCCTCGACGCGCTCGAGCGCCACCGGCTCGGGGACGAAGCGCGTCGTGTACGTGGCGATCGACGTGTCGACGGCGAACGCGTTGTTGGTGAGCCCGAGCCGGCGGGCCTGGCGGTTGGCCTGCTCGAGCAGCGCGATGCCGCGTTGCAGCTGGCCGAGCTGCGCCAGCGCGTGGCCGCGCAGGTCGGTGCCCAGCATCGCCGCGTACAGGAACTTCGCCTCGTGCGCGGCCGACAGCGCGCGCAGCGCGTGGCGCGCGGCGCCCGCGTAGCGACCGGTGAAGTAGCACTGACAGGCCAGGCCCTGGAACACCAGCGCGCGCACCCAGCGATCGGGTGCGTGGCGTGCGCGAAACCCGGCGGCCACCAAGAGCGGCGCCGATCGATCGAAGTAGCCGGCGCGCGCCAGCGCCAGGCCGACGAAGAACTGGCACGCCACCAGCGTGCGCGCGTCGGCCGCCGCGCCCGCGCGGCCGCGCCAGCCGTCGAACAGCGCGCGCGCCTCGTCCACGCGATCGACGAAGGTCAGCGCGCCGACCACGAACGCCAGGTCGGCCGGCGCGGGGGCGTCGCCGGCGTCGTGGGACGCCACGATCTCGCCGTAGCGCCCGGCGTAGAACCGCCGCGCGAGCTCGGTGGCGCCGACCTCGGGCTGCGCAGTGGGCGATGTCTCAGATTCGATGGCGTGATTATACATCAGGAATGTCTAGTGAAAGAGCAAATCGCGTCACGTCGATGGCCATGCGGAAAGCCATCGAAACTCGTCGCGGGCCCGCGCGATGGGTACAGCTAGTTCACGCACCGGTCACCCCGACCGAGCGCGAACGAAAGAAAGCAGTCCCCCATGTTCAAGCACGCCGCCCGCATCTCCCTGCTCCTCGCCGCGATCGCGCTCCCCGCCTGCGTCGACGAGCTCGGCACCGCCAGCCGCCCGATCATCGAGACCCCGTGCGCCGCCGACGCCGATTGCCCGATCGGCTTCGAGTGCGAGGTCGAGGTCGAGCACGGCACCACCACCAGCTTCTGCCAGGCCGACGAGTCGTCCGACGGCAGCTGCCCCGCCGGCTACGAGGCCGAGGTCGAGCACGG
>Ga0073899_10004016_pt1 | contig 12921 bp, 9 predicted proteins | sample KloWWTmetaKNB5Ph_FD_88975 | JGI IMG/M metagenome (GOLD analysis project Ga0073899, IMG submission 88975) | Active sludge microbial communities from Klosterneuburg, Austria, studying microevolution and ecology of nitrifiers - Klosterneuburg... | ecosystem: Engineered > WWTP > Aerobic digester >... | reverse complement strand
CTGGCCGCGGCAGGTAGCGTCGATGTCCAGGCGCGCCTGCGCGCCGCGGGCGTCGGTGGAGTCGATCGCGTTTTGCACCAGGTTCACCATCACCTGCTGCATCTGGCCGGGCGAGCCGCACACCGGCAGCGCGGTGGTCGGCGCGAAGCTCACGGCGATGCGTGAGCCCGTGGCCTTGACCACCCAGTGCACCGAGCGCTCGATGATCTCGGCCAGGTCGAAGTCGGTGTTCTCGTCGCGGTCTGCGGCCGAGAAGCGGCGCAGGCCGGCGACGATGTCGCGGGTGCGCTCGGCGCCTTCGCGCGTGCCCTCGAGCAGCGGCTGCAGGTCGTCGAGCAGGCGGTCGATGCGCAGCGTGCGCCGCAGCTCGGCCAGCGCCTCGGGCGAAGCACCGCCGTGAAGGGCGTCGAGGTACTCGCGCAGCCGTGCACCGTAGCGCTGCAGCGCGTAGACATTGCCCAGCACGAAGCTGATCGGGTTGTTCAGCTCATGCGCCACGCCAGCCACCAGCCGGCCCAGCGAGGCCATCTTCTCGGAATGCACCAGCTGGTGCTGGGCCTGCTTGAGGTCTTCGTGGGCCTGGCGCAGGGCGTCGTAGGCGCGGCGCAGCTCGCCCACCGGTCGGCCGGTGAGCACCAGCCCGGCGAGCTTGCCCACCGGGCTCAGGCGCGGCGTGCAGTTCATGGCCACCGGCGTGCTGCCACCGCCACGGGTGGCCAGCAACAGCTCGCGATCGTGCTGGCGCTCGCCGGCCCCCGGCGCCGCCAGCAGCCGCGCCATGAACCCGCGCGAAGACTCGTCGGCGAACAGGCTGGCCAGCGGCGCACCGCGCAACTCGCCTTCACCGCGGCCGCTGAGCTCGGCCAGCGCCTGGTTCACCTCCTGGATGGCACCGTGGCGGTCGCACACCACGAGGATGTCCGACATCGAGGTGAGCACGCTGAAGAGGAACTTCTGCGTTTCCTCCAGGGCCGCGTTCTTTTCCTCCAGCGCCACTTCGTACTGCAGCAGGTCGCTGTAGACCTCGTCCATCTTGCGGATGACGTCGATCCACACGTCTTCGCCCACGCCCTCGGGCGGGGTGTCGTGCGCGGGCGTGGGCAGCGGCGGATGCTCGCGGGGCATGGGCCAAGTGTGCCGCTGTCGGGCGCCGGGTTCAATGCACGGTACAGACCATGCACGGATCGAACGAACGCACCACGTGCTGCACCATCAGCGGTGTGGTCTCGCTGGCGCGCACGGGCACGCCCACCAGCGCCTGCTCGAGCGCGCCGGGGGTTCCCGCGGCATCGCGCGGCGAGAAGTTCCAGGTGGTGGGGGCGACGATCTGGTAATGCGCGATGCGACCGTCCCGCCAGCCGACCCAGTGGCCCAGCGTGCCGCGCGCGGCTTCCACCAGGCCGACCGCATGGGCCTGGGCGGGCAGTTCGCCAGGCGTATAGGTCGGCTGCCCCGGCACCAGCGCCAGCGCCCAGCGCTGCATCGCCGGCAGCACGCGGGCCACCTCCACCAGCCGCGCCAGCACGCGCGCGGCCACGCTGCCGCCGTGCTGCGCCACGACGTCGCGCAGCAGGGGCAGGCCGTCGACCATCTGGCGCGCCAGCGCGCCGGTCTCCAGCACCTGGCCGCGCCAGCGCGGCGCCTTGCACCAGGTGTAGGCGCCGGGCTTGTCCACCAGCGGCACGGTCTGGCCCTGCGACGGCGGCTGCACCGGGTCGTCTGCGGCCAGCCAGGCGTGGGTGAGATCCTCGGACACGTCGGACGGATCGAAGGGCTGCACCCCGCCGTCGGCCCACACCCCGCCGCGCATCAAGGGCCCGTCGGCGCTCGGGTAGGAGCCCGTGGCCAGGTAGCGGTCGGTGGCGCGCCCGGTCTGCCACAGCTGCAGGTCGTCGGCCACATGCAGGAACAGCGGCAGGTCGGCCGGCGTGGTGCCGGCTTGCGCCAACCGTGCGGCCACCCAACGCCGCAGTGCAGCGGCATCGGGCAAGGCGACCACCGCCTCGAGCACATCGCCGAAGAGCCGCTCTTCCAGCCAGCGCCGGAATTCCGCCAGCAGAGCGACGAGCCGCAGGCGCTGCGAGGCCTGCAGGGCCTGCGCCGTGCCGCCGGGCTGCAGCGTGAGCGTGTGCGGCCACTTACCCGCCAGCAGTCCCATCGCCTGCATGAAGGCCATGCGCGCGGGCAGCGCATCGCGCGCCGCACTGCCCACGGTGGCCTTGAAGCGCGCATGCACCGCCTCGAACCAGGCGCGGCCACGGTAGGCCTCGCGCGCGAAGTCGGGCATGAAGAAGGTGTAGAAGTGCGTCAGGTGATCGGCCAGGTTCTCGGTGGCCTGGACAAGCTGCGCCACACGCCAGCCATCGGGCGGCGCCTGCACGCCCATCGCCCGGGCCAGTGCCGCCGCGGCGGCGGCCGACTGCGACACCGAACAGATGCCGCAGATGCGCGGCACCACCACCAGCGCGTCGAGCGCATCTCGCCCGAGCAGGATCTGCTCGAAACCGCGAAACATCGGGGCGTTGACCTGGGCGCTGCGCACATGGCCACTGTCGACGTCGAGCGTGACCTCGAGGTCGCCCTCGACTCGGTTGAACGGGCCGACGACGAGCCGCGTCATGGCGCCCCGCGCTTGCGCGCGGCCGGCTTGACGACCAGATGGTCGGCGCGTGCGTTCTCGCGCACCCGCCGCGGCGTGGCCGACTTCGACAGCGCCGCCAGCGCCACGAACCAGGCCTTGGGCATGTCGGCCGGCAATCCAGTGGGGATGCCCGCCAGCTTGGGCGTGGTGGCGAAGGGATGGCCCGGCTCCTCGAAGCCCGGTTCGGTGCAGTTGATGCAGGCGAAGCCGCCGCGGATGCACGAACCGCTGCCATTCCACATGCGCAGGTTGCAGTCGGCATGCGCCTGCGTGCCCTTGCAGCCCAGGTTCTCCATCAGGCAGCCCAGATCCGATGGCTTTGCCGCACTGGCCTTGAACTCGTAATACTCGTTGCGCGGACAGCCGTGGTGCACCAGTTGGTCGGCAAACAGGCGCGGGCGGCCGTAGGCGTCCAGGCCATCGGCGTCCAGCGCATCCAACGCCAGCGCCTGCAGCGTCTCGTTGATCCAGTCCGGGTGCGCCGGGCAGCCAGCGATGTTGATCACCGGCAAGCCGCTGGCGGCGGTGTAGTCGGCCCCGAGCAGACCACCGCGCACTGCGCCGTCGAATTGCAGCCCGCACGCGTCGGCCGGGTTGGCGCCGGCCGCACACATGCCGCCATAGGCCGCGCAGGAACCCACGGCCAGCGTCCAGCGTGCGCGCGCAGCCAGGCGACGCACCCACTGCACCATCGGCTGGCCACTGCCCGACAGGCGCTGCGCGTGCCCGCTGCCGTTGGGGCCTCGCAGCATCGCGCCCTCGACGCACAGAATGTCGAAGGCCAGCTGGCCGTTTGCGGCGTCTTCCAGCAGTTGCAGCGCCTCGGCACCGCTGGCTTCGCTGACCGCCGGATGCCACACCAGCTCCAGACCCTGGCTGCGCCACAGCCCGAAGAGGTCGCGTGTATCGGTGCCCAGCCACGACAGGGTGCAGCCGCCGCAGCCGCCGGCCTGGATCCACAGCACGCTAGGCATCGTCGTCCTCCGTCGGCACGCCGCCCGCATCGGCTGCGGTGGTTCCAGACGACGCGCCCTCGAAGCCGTAGCGCGTGAGCTTGGCGCGCAGGCCCACCCGCGACAAACCCAACTCCTCGGCGACGCGGGTCTTGTTCCAGCGGTGGCGCACCATGGCCTCCTTGAGCACGCGCGCTTCCAGCGCGTCCAGCCGCGCCTTCAGGCTACCGTCGAGCGAGGCCAGCCACTTGAGCTCGGCTTCGTCGTCGGGCGAGGCAGCCTGCACCACGCGCGCGCTCAGGCCCTGCGCGCCCAGCCGGTCGTCGTCGGCCAACGCCAGCATGCGGTGGATCTCGTTCTGCAACTCGCGCACGTTGCCAGGCCAGCGATAGGCGCGCATGCACTCCAGCGCCTCGGCAGTGAAGCCGGCCGTGGGTTTGCCGATGGCGCGCGCGGCCTGTTCGAGGATCTGCCGCGCGATGGGCTCGATGTCGGCCGGCCGCTCGCGCAGCGGCGGCACATGCAGCGTCATCGTCGACAACCGGTAGTACAGGTCGCGCCGAAAACGCCCGGCGCGCACCTCCTCCTCGAGGTCGCGGTTGGTGGCCGAGACCAGGCGCACGTCCACCGAGACGGTGCGCGACGAGCCCACCGGCCTGATCTCGCCTTCCTGAAGCACGCGCAGCAGCTTGACCTGGAACGCCGGAGACGTCTCACCGATCTCGTCGAGGAAGATGGTGCCGCCGTCGGCCTGCTGGAACAGCCCGATGCGGTCTTCGTAGGCGCCGGTGAAGGCGCCGCGCTTGTGGCCGAACAGCTCGGCCTCGAGCAGCGCATCGGGCAGCGCGCCGCAGTTCTCGACGACGAAGGCCCGCTCGGCGCGCGCGCTGCGGTAGTGCATGGCCCGCGCCAGCAGCTCCTTGCCGGTGCCCGACTCGCCGGTGATCAGCACCGGGATGTCGTACGGCGCGATGCGCTCGACCAGCCGGCACAGCGCGTCCATCGGGCTGCCGGGCGCGCGCACCAGGCGGTCGGTGTCGAACGCGGCCTTGAGCGCCTCGCGCTTACCCTGCAGGCGCTGGCGCACCACCGGCGCCGCGGCGCGCAACTCGACCGCCAGGCGCTGGTTCTCGGCCTGCAGCCGCTGCAGCTCGACCGCGCCGCGCACCGCCAGCAGCAGCGCCTCGGGCTGCCAGGGCTTGAGCAGGTACTGGTAGATGCCGGCCTCGTTGATGCCGGCGATGATGTCCTCGGTCTCGGTGTAGCCCGACAGGATGATGCGCACGACATCGGGAAAGCGCAGCCGCACCTGCTTGAGCGTCTCGACGCCCGACAGCCCCGGCATGCGCTGGTCGCACAGGATGACATGCACTGTCTCGCGCTCGAGCATGGCCAGCGCCTGCTCGCCGCTGCTGGCGCAACGCACCTCGAAGGCCTCGTCGAGCGTGCGCCGCAGCGCCTCTTGCGATCGGATCTCGTCGTCGACGACGAGGATGGTGGGCAGCATCCCGCTCACGCCACCCCCCGCGTCTTCAACCGCTCCTGCGCCCGCCACATCGTGCGGCGGTGCACGGCCAGGTGCAGCGGGGTCCAGGCGTGCGGCACGCGGTGGACGAAGTGGTAGCGCGCGACGTGGTAGCTGGGGTCGAAGCCGTAGAAGTTCAGCCGCATGCGCGCGAGCTCCTCGTCGCGGTAGGCGGCCAGGGGTTTGAGGGCCTCGTCGCGCGCACGCCGCGCGCGCTTGGCGGCCAGGGCGGCGCCGTGCTGTGGGCCCTGCGCCTGCGCGACAGCCTGGGCGACGACACCCTCGAGAAAACCCGCCGGCGAGCCCGGCAGCGCGGCATCGACCAGCCCCGCGGCCGCGGCCTGCGCGGCGCCGATGGGCAGGCGCTGCTGCATGATGGCCTGGGCCGCTTCGGCGCCCACGCGCGCGGGCAGCAGGTAGGTCCAGTACTCGCTGCCGTAGAGGTTGCCCATGCCCTTGTAGTGCGGGTTGAGCACGATGCCCTCGCGCGCCAGCACGCGGTCGGCGGCCAGGGCGAGGAACACGCCGCCGGCACCGGCGTTGCCCTGCATGGCCGCGAGCGTGAGATGGCTGGTGCACTCGAGGATGGCGCGACACAGCTCGTCCATGGCGACGATGTTGTCCCACGAGGCGTCGGCCGGGCTGTCGGCAGCCTCGATGGTGTTGAGGTGGATGCCGTTGCTCCAGAAGTCGGCGCCGCCGGCCAGCACGATGCTGCGCGTGGGCCGCTCCGCGGCGGCAAGGAACGCCTCGCGCAGGCGCCGGCAGCCGGCGGTGGACATGGCGCCGTTGTAGAAGTCGAAGTGCAGGATTCCGACCTCGCCGGCCGGCCCGGCTTCCTCGTAGGCGATGTCCTGCCAGGTGCCGGCCTCGCGCCAGGGCAGCGCCGGCAGCGGCAGCTCGGGCAGCCCCGCCGCGAGCTCGGGCAGCGCCTGTGCGAACGGCAGTTTGAAGGTGGGCGCAGCACCCTCGGCGGCACGGCGCTTTGCATGGCCGATCCACACCGCGCCGTCGCGCGTGGCCAGGGCCACGGCGTCGAGGCGGCGGGCAATCGGCGTGCCGGGCGCCGCATCGGGCGCCCACGCCCGCGCGGCAGCGTCGGCATGGGCGTCGGCCAGCCAGCAGCCGATGCCGCCCAGCTCGGTCGCCAGGCCCGGAAACCCATCGGCTGCCTGCAGCTTGGCGAGCACGGTGGCGGTGTCGTCGTGTGCCCAGTCGATGGCCCGGTCGGCCTGGCGCATGAGCGGGCGCTCGCGCCCCCGCGCGCCGCCCTCGCCGGGTTCGACGCGCCGGGGCACGAAGCCACTGCGCTCGGCATGCCCTACGGCTTCCAGCACCGCCGCCACAGCGGCCTCGGTGACTTCGTTGCGGTACAGGCTGCTCTTGCGCGCCGAACGCATCGGGAACGTGCGGCTGGCCCACACGGGCCCGGCGTCCATCGCCGCCTCGGCCTGCAGCACGGTGACGCCCCAATACGCCTCGCGCTCCTGGATCGCCCAGTCCAGCGCCGAGGGGCCGCGGTCGCCGACGATGCCCGGATGCACGATGAGGCACGCCAGGCGCCGCCAGATCGACTCGGGAATGGCGCGCTTGAGAAAGGGCGCGATCACCAGCGCCGGCTCGAACAGCGCCACCGCCTCTTCGGCCACGACATCGTTGATGTCGAACTCGATCGAGACCTCGTGGCCGCGCGCGGCCAGCTCGATATGCAGCCGCTGCGCCAAGCTGTTGTAGCTGTGGGTGAGGAAGAGGATGCGCATCGATGCGGGCCCGATCAACAGATGCGCGGCAGCTGCTCGCCGGTGAGCCAATCGACGATGCGGCGGCCGCCGAAGGCGGTGGTCATCTGCACGAAGTGGTGGTCGTCGGCATGCACGCTGCCGATGCGTGCAGACTGCACGCCCAGCGGATGTTGGCGCATCACCGCCAGCAGGCGCTCGGCGTGCTCGGGCGCGCAGATGCACACCAGCTTGCCCTCGTTGGCGACGTACAGCGGGTCCAGGCCGAGGATCTCGCAGGCGGCCGCGACTTCCTCGCGCACCGGCAGCGCGGCTTCGTCGAGCAGCATGCCCACGCGCGACTGGCGCGCGATTTCGTTGAGCGTGGTGGCGACACCGCCGCGCGTGGGGTCGCGTAGCACGTGGATGTCGGGCACCGCGGTCACCATCGCCGCCACCAGGCCGTGCAGCGCCGCGGTGTCGGAGACGATGCGGGTGGAAAAACCCAGGCTCTCGCGCTCGCCCATGATGGCCACGCCGTGGTCGCCCAGGGTGCCCGAGACGAGGATGGCATCGCCCGGCCGCGCACGGTCGCCGGCGATGCGCACGCCCGCGGGCACCACGCCGATGCCGGTGGTGGTGATGAAGCAGCCGTCGCCCTTGCCCTTCTCGACGACCTTGGTATCGCCGGTGACGATGGCCACGCCGGCTTCGCGAGCGGCGCGCGCCATGGACTCGACGATGCGCGCCAGCTCGGCCAGCGCCAGGCCTTCTTCGAGGATGAAGCTGGCGGCCAGATGCAGCGGCCGCGCGCCGGCCATGGCCACGTCGTTGACGGTGCCGTGCACCGCCAGGCAGCCGATGTCGCCGCCGGGAAAGAACAGCGGCGAGACGACGTGCGCGTCGGTGGCCATGACCAGCCGCCCGCCCGCGGCCAGTTCCGGCGGCGCTTCGAACGCGGCCTGGTCGTTGCCCTGGGCCAGCCAGGGGTTGTCGAAGGCCGGCAGGAAGAGCTCGTCGACGAGCTGTGCCATGGCCCGGCCGCCGCTGCCGTGCGTCATGTCGATGCGGCCGTGCTTCAGGTCGAGCGGGCGCACGTAGTCGCGCTTGGGCCGGCGCGGCGGTTCGGGGGGCAGGCGCGGGTCGTTCATGGCGTGGGCACCGCCGCATCCTTGTAGCGGCCGTAGGTGTAGTGGGCGGCGCAGGCGCCTTCGGAGGAGACCATGCACGAGCCCAGCGGATTCTCGGGCGTGCAGACGGTGCCGAAGACCTTGCAGTCCTGCGGGCGCTTCAGCCCGCGCAGGATGGCGCCGCACTGGCAGGCCTTGTGGTCGGGCACCGAGCGGTAGGCCAGGCCGAAGCGGCGCTCGGCATCGAAGGCGGCGTAGGCCGACTTGATGCGCAGCGCGCTGTAGGGCAGCACGCCCAGGCCGCGCCATTCGAAAGCCTTGCGCAGCTCGAAGACGTCGGCCACCAGCGCCTGCGCCTTCAGGTTGCCCTGGCGGGTGACGGCGCGCGCGAACTCGTTCTCGACTTCGGCGCGGCCTTCGTTCAACTGCCGCACCAGCATCAGGATCGACTGCATCACGTCCAGCGGCTCGAAGCCGGCGATGACCACCGGCTTGCCGTACTCCTCGGCGAAGTGCTCGTAGGGGCGGCTTCCGATCACGGTGGAGACATGCGCCGGGCCGATGAAGGCATCCAGCGGCACGGTGCCCAGCTCGCGCACCTCGGGTGACTCGAGGATGTTGGCGATCGCCGAAGGCGTGAGCACGTGATTGCAGAAGACGCTGAAGTTGGCCAGGCCCAGCTGCTCGGCCTGGCGGATGGCCAGCGCCGTGGGCGGCGTCGTCGTCTCGAAGCCGATGGCGAAGAAGACCACCTCGCGCGCCGGCTGCTCCTGCGCCAGTCGGATGACATCGGCCGCCGAATAGACCATGCGCACATCGGCGCCGCGCGCCTTGGCCTTGAGCAGCGACAGTCCGCCGGTGGCCGGCACGCGCAGGCAATCGCCATAGGTGGCGACGATGGCGCCGCGCTCGAGTGCGAGTTCCAGCGCCGAATCGACGCGGCCGATGGGCAACACGCACACCGGGCAGCCGGGCCCGTGGATGAGGCGGATGTTGGGCGGCAGCAGCTCGCCGATGCCATAGCGCGAGATGGCATGGGTGTGGCCGCCGCAGAATTCCATGATGTGATAGCGCCGCGCCAGATCGGCCTCGCGGGCGATGGCGGAGGCGATCACCCGCGCCGTGCGGCCGTCGCGGAACTCGTCGATGTACTTCACGGCCCGGCCTCCGCGGGCGCTGCGGGCACGGTGGCCTCGAGCTCGGCGAACAGCGCCAGCGTGCGCGCGGCTTCTTCGGTGTCGAGCTTCTGGATGGCGTAGCCCACGTGCAGGATGACGTAGTCACCGGGCTGGACATCGTCGACCAACGCCAGCGAGATGGTCTTGCGCACGCCGCCGACATCGACCAGCGCATCGTCGCCCGCCAGTCGCTCGACCACGCGTACCGGTATGGCCAGGCACATGGCTCGTCACTCCTCGATCACGGTGTTCATCGCCACCCAGGCCTGGCCCAGGCTCAGGCCGCCGTCGTTGGGTGGCAGCTCGCTGGCCTGCACCAGCTCCAGGCCGGCGCGCTGCAAGCCGGCACCGAGCGCGCGCGCCAACACGCGGTTGAGCGCGCAGCCGCCCGCCACCACGACCTGCGTGGCGCCGGCTTCGCGGGCCCCCGCAACCGCCCATTCGGTGAGCGCCGCGGCCAGGCTGGCATGGAAGACGGCGGCGGCCTGCGGCACATCGGCCGCACGCGCCGGCTCGGTCAGCCAGGCCGCCAGCGGCAGCAGGTCCAGCACGCCATCGGCGTGCAGCACATGGCCGCCCTGCAGCGGCTCGGCCGCGCCGTGCTGTTCGGCCAGGCCTTCGAGCAGCATGGCAGCCTGGCCTTCGTAGGCCGAGACCTCGGCCACGCCCAGCAGCGCGGCGGCGGCATCGAACCAGCGCCCGGCGCTGCTGGTGGGCGGCGCCTGCACGCCGCGGGCAAGCAGCTCGGCCACCGCGGGCGCCGCAGGCCGCGCCGGCCAGCGCGCCGCGATCTCGTGGCCGCGGCCCAGGGCGAGCAGCGCGGCCGCGCCCAGGCGCCAGGGCTCGCGTGCGGCTCGGTCGCCGCCGGCCAGGGCCAGCGGCCGCAGGTGGCCACTGCGCCGGGCCCCCCGCTCGTCGACCCGCAGGCGCTCGCCGCCCCAGGCGGCGCCATCGTCGCCCAGGCCCACGCCGTCCAGCGCCAGCCCCAGCACCGGGCCGCGCAGGCCGCGCTCGGCCATCACCGCGGCCACATGCGCATGGTGGTGCTGCACGGTCACCAACGGCAGGCCGCGCGCGCGCGCCCAGGCCGCCGCCCAGCGGGTGGCATGCAGGTCGGGGTGCAGGTCGACGGCCACGCGCTCGGGTCGCACCTCGAGCAGGTCGAGCAGGCGGGCGATGGTGTCTTCGAAGGCCTCGCAGGTGGCGGCGTTGTCCAGGCTGCCCACGTGCGCCGAGACCCAGGCCTCGTCGCCGCGCGTGAGGCAGACGGTGTTCTTCAGGTGCGCACCCACGGCCAGCACCGACGGCCCGGCGTGCGGCAGCCGCACCGCCGCGGGCACGGTGCCGCGGCCCCGGCGGATGTACTGGCGCAGCCCGCCATCGACGCGCAACACGCTGTCGTCGGCCCGCGCGACGATGCCGCGGTCGTGGCCGAGCCAGGCGTCGGCGATGCCGCGCAGGCGCTCGCGTGCCACGGCGTCGTCGCAAACGATGGGCTCACCGCCGGGGTTGGCACTGGTGGCCACCAGCGCCAGCGGCTGCGGCTGCGCCAGCCACGCGGTGCCGGCCGGCCGGCCAGCGGCCTCGTGAAACAGCAGCGCGTGCAGCGGCGAAGCCGGCAGCATGGCGCCCACCCAGGCCAGGCCCGGCGCCAGGCCGGGGAATGCGGCATCGCAGCCGAGGCGCTTGCGCGCCAGCACGATGGGCCGCTCGCGGCTTTCGAGCGCGGCACGCACGGCGGCATCGACCTCTGCATAGGGTTCAAACGACGCGGCATTGGCCAGCAGCAGGGCCAGCGGCTTGGCCTCGCGGTGCTTGCGCTCGCGCAGCCGCGCCACCGCCTCGGGCTGGCGCGCATCGACCAGCAGCTGCCAGCCGCCCACGCCCTTGAGGGCGACGATGCGACCAGCCCGCAGCAGGGCCAGCGCGGCGGCCAGCGGGTCGTCGCCCGTGGCCAGCGCGCGACCCTCGGCGTCCGTTAGCGCCAAGCGCGGGCCGCAAGCCGGGCAGGCGATGGGCTGGGCGTGGAAGCGCCGGTCGGCGGGATCGTCGTACTCGCGCGCGCAGTCGGCGCACATCGCAAAACCCGCCATCGAGGTGCGGGCGCGGTCGTAGGGCAGCGCATGCGTGATGGTGTAGCGCGGGCCGCAATGCGTACAGTTGACGAAAGGGTAGCGCCAGCGCCGCGCCGCCGGGTCGCACAGCTCGGCCAGGCAGGCCGCGCAGGGCGCCGCATCGGGCGTCACGGCGGTGGTGGCCTGGCCCGAGCGCGTGCTGGGGGCGATGACGAAGCCGGCCAGGCCGGCGGGTGGCTCGTCGCGCGCCACGACATCGGCCACCCGCGCCAGCGGCGGCGCCTCGCGCGCCAGGCGCTCGCGCAGCCGCGCCAGCGCCTGAGCATCGCCCTCGGCGTCGATCTCGACGCCGTCGCCGTCGTTGCGCACCCAGCCGGCCAGCCCGAGTTCCTGGGCCAGCCGCCAGACGTGCGGGCGAAAGCCCACGCCCTGCACGCGACCGCGCACGCGGATGCGCTGGTGCGCCCGCAGCGCTTCAGGCATGGCCCGCCGCTTGCGGAGCGATGGCCGCGGCGGCCACGGGTCGCAGGCCGCGCGCGCGCTGCACGCCGCGGCGCAGCCAACCCAGCCAGGGTTCGAACCCGGCGCCGTTGGTCGACGACACCTGCATCACCTCGATCGTCGGGTTCACTCGCCGCGCCGCGGCCAGGCAACGCGCGACATCGAAGCTGAGATAGGGCAGCAGGTCGGTCTTGGTCAAGAGCATCAGGTCGGCGGCGGCGAACATCTGCGGATACTTCAGCGGCTTGTCCTCGCCTTCCGTCACCGACAGCAGCACCACCTTGTGCGCCTCGCCGAGGTCGAACTCGGCCGGGCATACCAGGTTGCCCACGTTCTCGATCAGCAGCAGGCCGCCGTCCGGCAACGGCAAGCCATCGGCGGCGCGGCCGACCATCGCGGCATCGAGGTGGCAGCCCTTGCCGGTGTTGATCTGCACCGCGCGCGCGCCGGTGGCGCGGATGCGCTCGGCATCGTGGCTGGTCTGCTGGTCGCCTTCGATCACCGCCAGCGGCACGCCATCGCCGAGCCGGCGGATGGTCTCGACCAGCCAGGTGGTCTTGCCCGAGCCCGGGCTGGACACCAGGTTGACTGCAAACACGCCCGAGTCGCGCCAGCGCGCGCGGTTGGCCGCGGCGCGCTGGTTGTTCAGCGCCAGGATGTCCTGCTCGATGCGCACCATGCGCGAGGGCGACAGGCCATCGGCATGCGCGTGGTGCGCGTGGGTCTGGCCGTGGTCGTGCCCATGGGCATGGTCGTGGCAATGGGCGTGATCGTGGCCGTGGTCATGCCCATGGTCGTGGTGCGCATCGATGCTCACGCCGTCGATGCGGGTTTCGCCGTGGCCGCAGCCGCATACGCTACACATGGGGGCTCCTATTCAACCTCGAGTTCCGTGATGCGCAGTTCGGTGCCGCCGGTGGGCTGCAACTGCCAGCCGCCGCAGTGCGGGCAGGCGCTGCCGCGCTCGGGCAGCGGCACGCTGCGACCGCAGGGCATGCACCAGGCCTGACCTTCGGGCTCGTCGATGATCAGCGTGGCACCTTGCGCCACGCTGTCGCGGGTGACGGCATCGAAGCAAAAGCGCATGGCCTCGACCTCCACGCCGGCCAGGCGGCCAATCTCGAGCCGAACGCTGAGCACGCGTGCGAACGCCTGCTGGCGCGCCTGTTGCTCGATGACCTGCAGCACGCCTTCGGCCAG
>Ga0073899_10004015_pt1 | contig 12922 bp, 11 predicted proteins | sample KloWWTmetaKNB5Ph_FD_88975 | JGI IMG/M metagenome (GOLD analysis project Ga0073899, IMG submission 88975) | Active sludge microbial communities from Klosterneuburg, Austria, studying microevolution and ecology of nitrifiers - Klosterneuburg... | ecosystem: Engineered > WWTP > Aerobic digester >... | reverse complement strand
TCGCAGATCATGTCGGGCAACGTCCAGGGCGCCATCAAGGTGTGCTCGGGCAACCCGACCCCGATGACCCGCATCGTCCAGGCGGGCCTGATGAAGTTCAACAAGAGCGACGACGAGGTCCAGGCCGCGATGGATGAGGCCGCCCTCCGCGAGCTGCCCAAGATCAACGCGCGCACGCCGTACCTGGCGATGCTCTCGAACTTCGCCGTTATGGCCGGCCTCATCGGCACCATCACCGGCATGATCAAGGCCTTCAAGTCGGTCGGCGACGACCAGGGCGGAAACAAGGCGACCGAGCTCGCCGGCGCCATCTCGGAGGCCCTCAACTGCACGGCCTTCGGCATCGGCAGCTCGCTGGTCGGCCTGCTGGGCTACTCGCTCATCCAGGGCAAGACCACCAAGGTCTCGGACGACATCAACGAGGTGACCGTCCAGGTGGTGAACCTGGTCGTCAATCACCGCTCCTCCATGCAGCCCCAGGCGTAGCGATCCTGGCGAGGGCGCGTCCGCGTCCTCACTCTGATCACCTGCCGACTTGAGACTCCCCCGGTGCCCACGCGAGTGGGGCCGGGTTGCCACGGAGGACCCCGATGGGTGCCGCGATAGATACCGGGGACAAGAAGTCGTTCAACGTCGAGTTGAACATCGTCCCCTTCATCGACCTGATGAGCTGCCTCACGGCCTTCTTGCTGGTGACGGCGGTGTGGAGCGAGATCGCCCGCATCACCATCCAGCCAAAGGGCAAGAGCCGCTCGAACGAGCCGCCGCCCGACGAGATCCCCGCGAAGATCTCGGTGCTGATCCAGCCCGACATGATCTATGTCGGCGTGAGCTCGGCGCCGATCGACCCGGTGATCGCCAAGAAGGAGAACGGCGAGTACACGTGGTCGACGGTGGAGAGCGCGCTGGTCGCGCTGCGCAAGGAGCCGATCTTCGACGGCCGCAAGGACATCGAGATCGCCGCCGAGAGCACCACCCAGGCCAAGGTGGCCTACAAGGACATCATCCACGCGATGGACCTGGCGGCCAAGACCGGGTTCGACGGCGTCGGCCTGTCCGAGCCGTCCAGCCTGTCGTGGCGTCCGAGCCTGTAGCCGAGCCGAAGGGAACATCCGATGCCCGTCCACAAAGCAGGACCACGCCTCTACCGCTCGGTGCCGTTCAAGCACCTGGCCAAGGGCGGTGCAGGTAGCACCTCCCGGTCGTCGAACATCGCGCTCAACCTGACGCCGTTCGTCGACATGATGACCATCTTGGTCACCTTCCTCCTGATCGTGTTCTCGACCAGCGGCGAGCTGATCAAGGCCCAGAAGGGCCTCGAGCTGCCGAAGGCCGACCGCAAGGAGCAGCTGCAGGAGGCGCCGATCATCACGGTCACCAAGAGTGACCTCTCGTTCCAGGGCTTCCAGGTGGCGACCATCGAGAGCCTGCTGAAGGACGAGAACCCGCAGATGAAGATCGAGGCGCTGTTCCTGAAGCTCGACGCCCACGGCAAGAAGACCAAGGAGACGATGGCGCTGTCGTCCAAGGCGACCGACAAGAAGGCCAAGAAGGCCTGCGACGACGCCAAGGCCGGCATCCAGAACAACGCCTTCCTGTGCCCCGAGGGCCTGGTGATCTTGCAGGCCGACGAAGAGACCGACGCGCGGATCATCACGATGATCGTGACGACCGCGAAGTACGCCAACTTCGAGAACGTGCTGTTCGCCGTGAAGAAGAAGTAGCGACGCCCCGCGTCGCGCCGAGACGAGAGCCCGTTCCGGACGCACTCCGGCAACGGGCTTTCTGCCACCGGGGCCTCCCGGGAAAACCTCGCCCCGTCCCCGCGTCACCCTCCGGCCGGTTCGTTATAGTGCCGGCGCCTTCGAAAGGATCGTCCCATGACCCTGCGGATCCGACACCTGGCCGTCCTGTTCCTGGCGGCCGTGGTCCTCGCGACCATGACCGGCTGCCCGGAAGACGAGTTCGCCTCCAAGACGTGGACGAAGAAGCTCGACAACCCCAAGGAGAGCGAGCGCGCGGTGACGCAGCTCGAGCGGCTCGGTGATCCGAGCGCGATCCCGGCGCTGGGCAAGGCCTGGGAGAAGCAGGGCCGCCCCGAGCGCATCCTGCAGGTCATCATCGACCTCTCGAAGCCGCTGACCCCGGAGCAGACCAAGAACGGCGGCGAGGCTCAGTACACGATCTACCGCGGCGGCAAGGCGCGCCCGGCGAGCTGGGACAAGTCGCTGCCGATCCTGGTCCGGGCGATCGAAGAGGTCGACGCCGCCAACCCGCGCTCGGTGGAGAGCGCGCGGCTGGCCGCCGAGGCGATGGGCCAGGCCAAGCTCGACGACGCGCTCGAGCCGCTGATCAAGGCCGCCACCGGCAGCGAGGCCAAGCAGGTCCGCGGCCAGGCGATCCTGTCGCTCGGCGTGCTGGGCAAGGACGGCGCGGTGCCGACCCTCGCCAACATCCTGCGCGAGGAGTTCGATCCGCAGAACTCGGCGATGCACGGCGCGGCGATCATCGCGCTCGGCAAGATCAAGAGCCCGCAGGCGGTGCCGGTGCTGATCGAGGCGATGTACCGCCTGCCGTTCTTCTTCAAGCAGGTGCGCCGCTCGCTGGTGGCGTCGGGCGCGTCGGTCAACGGCCGCATCAAGGCCGCGCTCGAGGGCACCGACAGCGATCTCAACACGCTGTTCAAGGACAAGAAGCTCGACGTGTACTGCGGCGATCCGGGCAAGGAGCAGAAGCCGCTGGCGCAGTGCGTGCCGGTGTCGGCGATGGACTACTACGCGGCGATCATCGCCGGCGACCTCTACGATCCGACGATGGTGCCCGCGCTCCTGGCCGCGCTGGCCCGCCCGGCCAAGCCGGCCTACCTGGTCGACGGCGCCGCCGGCCCGCCGGCGCATAACGGCATCCTCGACGCGCTCCGCAAGATCGGCTCGCCAGCCGCGGCGCAGCCGGTGCTCGACCTGGCGATGACGACCAAGGACATGAACCTGAAGCCGATGGCGGTGGGCGTGTACTCCTTCGTGTCGAAGGACGGCTTGGAGAAGAGCGGCACGACGAGCGGCCTGGACGCGCTCGGCAAGATCGTCGCCGACACCACCCAGGACTTCACGGTGCGCCTCGAGTCGGCGACCTCGTTCGCGCGCCTCGCGCGCACGCCCGATCGCATCAAGGTGCTGCAGGAGCAGGTCAAGGCGTTCGCCGATGGCACCAAGAAGGCGCGCGACGCGGCCGACGGCGCGCCCAAGGCGGCGCTGGCCGCGGCCAAGGGCCCGTACGACGCGGCTCGCGAGCAGCTCAAGGCGGCCAAGGACGCGATCGCCCGCGCCGGCGGCATGAAGAAGGTCGAGGACGGCGTCAAGAAGGGCACGATCGATCCCGAGGTGCTCAACAAGCTGACCGCCGCGCAGACCGCGGTCGACAAGGTCGAGGGCGCGTACGACGACGCCAAGGCCGACTACGACGAGGCCGACGCCAAGGCCAAGAACTACAAGGCCTCGCAGCGCGTGTTCGAGGCCCACATCGCCCGCGTCGAGGTGGCGATCCGCTGCGGCGACAAGGCCGAGTGCTACGGCGCGACCCTGACCGCGACCTTCGACTCGATCAAGGGCGAGCTCGGCAAGTACGTCGGCGGGCTCGACGCGATGACCCAGGACGAGAAGGACGAGCTGCTGGCGGCGCAGATCGAGCGCGCGATGCTGGAGCTGGGCAAGATGGGCTCGGCGGCGTCGAGCCAGACCGACGCGCTGCTGGCCGCGGCCAAGAGCGACGACCGCATCATCCGCCAGAGCATCCAGCTCGCGCTGCCGAAGATCGCGGGCAAGGACTGCAAGCAGTGCGGCCCGAAGCTGGACGAGGCGATCGCGGCCGGCGAGGGCAAGACCACGCTGGGCGACCTGAACTACGAGACCACCGTGCTGCGCAGCTTCTGGGGCGAGGCGCCCGCGGAGGCCGTCGCGCCGTGATTCGGTGAGGGAAGGGATGGACGCGGGGCGCGATTTCGGCTAGAACGCGCTCCACGCGGTGGATGTAGCTCAATTGGTAGAGCACCAGATTGTGGTTCTGGGTGTCGTGGGTTCGATCCCCATCATCCACCCCCGCTAAACGTCGACGGCGCCGCAAGGCGCCGTTGCCGTTTCGACCGAGGCCCCGCTACCATCGCCGCGATGACGGGCAAGAAGGACTCCGGGTTCGCCGGCCTTGCCGGCCTGCGCGACCAGCTGCCGAGCGCGCCGGCGCCGGCTGCGCCGACCGCGCCGCCCGTGCCGCCCGCGCCCAAGGGCCCAGCCCGCGCCGTGGTGCGCCTGGAGCGGAAGGGGCGGGGCGGCAAGGAGGCGACGGTGATCGAGAAGCTCGACCTGGCGCCGGCGGCGCTGGCCACCTGGTGCAAGGATCTCAAGAGCGCGCTGGGGTGCGGCGGCGTGGTCGAGGGCGACGCGATCGTGCTGCAGGGCGACCTGCGGCCGCGGCTGGAGGCGGTGCTGACCAAGCGCGGCGTGCGCAAGGTGACGATCGCCGGTTGACGCACGGCGGGCGCAGCGCGCGCCCAAGAGGACTCGAACCTCTGACCCTCGGCTTAGAAGGCCGATGCTCTATCCAGCTGAGCTATGGGCGCATGGCCGCGGTGCGGCCGGTGACTCGTCGGGGTGAGAGGATTTGAACCTCCGGCTCCCTGCTCCCAAAACAGGTGCGCTACCAGGCTGCGCTACACCCCGGATCGCTATCGCGACCGGTGAAGGAGTACCGTTGGATCGGCGCCGACGCAAGGGCGGCGTGAGTGAGAGGCGGGCGACGCTACGTGGTCGGGAGGCTCGCGTATCGGATGGGGGCCCCTCGGGGGCATGCCCCCGAGGACAGACCTTCCCACGTTACTGCTCGATCGCGAGGTAGGCGCGCAGGTGCGGGAACAGCGCCGCGAAGGCGCGGGCGCGGTGCGAGAGCTGGCCCTTGGGCCCGATGCCGGCCTCGGCGAAGGTCTGGCCGAGCTCCGGGCAGAAGAACAGCGGGTCGTAGCCGAAGCCGCCGGTGCCGCGGGGCGCGTCGAGGATGACGCCCTTGACGACGCCCTCCGACGTCATCAGCCCGGCGCCGAGCAGGCCGGCCGGATCGGCGACCGCCAGCGCGCAGCGGAACTGCGCGGTGCGCCGCTCGGGCGGCACCCCGGCCAGCGCGGCGAGCAGCTTGGTGTTGTTGGCGCCGTCGTCGCCGTGCTGCCCGGCGTAGCGCGCCGAGAAGACGCCGGGGGCGCCGCCCAGCGCGTCGACCTCGAGGCCGCTGTCGTCGGCCAGCGCGGGCCAGCCGGTGGCGGCGGCGACCTCGGCGGCCTTCTTGCCGGCGTTGCCGGCGAAGGTCGGGGCGTCCTCGATGGTGTCCGGCAGCTCCCGGCCCAGCCGCGCCGTGACCTCGGCCAGATCGATCACGTCGAGATCGAGCCCGTCGAACAGCGCGCGCAGCTCGTACAGCTTGCCGCGGTTGCGGGTGGCGAACACCAGCGGGCGCATCAGCCCACCGCCGCCCGCTGCGCCGCGGTGAGCGCGCGGATGCCGACCTCGGCGAGGTCGAGCATGCTGGTCAGCTGCGCGCGCGAGAACGGCGCGCCCTCGGCGGTGCCCTGCACCTCGATCAGCTGGCCGTCCTCGGCCATCACGACGTTCATGTCGACCTCGGCCCGCGAGTCCTCGACGTAGGGCAGGTCGAGCACGACCGCGCCGTCGACGATGCCGACCGACACCGCGGCCACCGGCGGCTTGAGCGCCGCCAGGTCGGGCAGCGCGCCCTTGGCCACCAGGCCGCGCATCGCGATCGCGATCGCCACCCACGCGCCGGTGATCGACGTGACGCGGGTGCCGCCGTCGGCGCACAGCACGTCGCAGTCGACGGTGATCGTGCGCTCGCCCAGCTTGTCGAGGTCGACCGCGGCGCGCAGCGCGCGGCCGATCAGCCGCTGGATCTCCTTGCCGCGGCCGCCGGGGTCGCGCTTCGAGCGGGTGTGGGTCGAGCGCGGCAGCATCGCGTACTCCGCGGTGATCCAGCCCTTGCCCTTGCCGGTCAGGAACGGCGGCACGCGGTCCTCGACCGACGCGGCGCACAGCACCCAGGTGTCGCCGAGCTTGACCAGGGCGGAGCCCTCGGCGTGCTTCTGGTAGCCGGTGATGATCTCGAGCGAGCGGAGCTGGTCGGCGCGGCGGCCGTCGGGGCGCATGGGCGCGACCCTACCGGAAACTCGCCGCGCCCGCGACCGGGCCGCGCCTACGCCGGGGGCGCGACGGCGGCGGCGCACGCGGCGGCGATCGCCCGGGCCAGCGCGTCGGCGATCGCGGTCTGGGTGGCGGGCTCGACGAGCTCGCGGCCCTCCTGCGGGTGATCGATGAAGCCGATCTCGACCAGCACCGCGGGCATCGTCGCGCCGAGCAGCACGTGGTGGGCGTCCTGGCGGACGCCGCGATCGCCGGCGGCGCCGCGCACCGCGCGCAGCTCGCGCTGCATCGCCGCGGCCAGGTCGGCGGCCTCCCACTGCGCCGCGCCGCGCTCGAGGTCGTCGAGCACCAGCGCGGTCTCGCCGTCGACCGCGTCGCGCGGCGTGCCGGTCTCGCTGCGCAGCGCGCGACCGTCGACGTCGACGCCGGCCGCGGTGAGCACGAAGGTCTCGAAGCCGCGCTGCACGCGCTCGGGTGAGGCGTTGGCGTGGATCGAGACGAACACGTCGGCGGCGCGCTGGTTGGCCAGCGCCACCCGCTGGCGCAGGGTCAGGGTCGCGTCGCGATCGCGGGTCATGACGACGTCGATCCCGTGGGCGGCCAGGCGATCGCGCACGAGGTGAGCGACCGCGAGCGTGACCTGCTTCTCGAAGACGCCGGCCAGCGTCCCGGTGGCGCCGGTGTTGGAGCCGCCGTGGCCAGCGTCGAGCACGACCAGCGGGCGGGCGTGGGGCGGGGTGGCAGCGGCGTCGGCCTCGGCGCGCCCCGCGGCGACCAGCACGGCCAGCAGCACAGGGAGCATCGCGATCGTCTTCACGACATGTAGGATATGAGGAAACTATGTAGCAGCTCCAGAAAACCGCCCGCGCCTTGACGCAACTACCTTTGGAGGCTACGTTTTTTCCTTCGATGGAGGGCCATTCCCAGACCCGCCGTGCGATGGAGCGGACCCTGCTCATCGCGGTCGCGGCGGAGGTGCTGGTCGGCCGGATCATCGTCAAGGGGCTGGAGAAGAAGCCGCAGATCATCCGCGGGGTCCCGCAGAAGGTGACGCCGCCCGACTGGTTCGTGGCGATCGATTACCTCGCGCTGTTCCTGCTGTACTTCGTGACCGTGGTCGGCGTGCTGACGCTGGTGGTCGGCCGGCTCGAGCACGCCCAGGCGGCGAAGCGCGACGGCCGCGCGTGGGTCGAGCTGGTGCCGGCCGGCATCTTCACGCTGGCGCTGGCGGCGGCGGTCGCTGGCGGCGCCACCAACCACGCGGGGCCGCCGTGGCTGGTGTGGGGCGGGCTGGCCGGCGTGGCCGCGACGGCGGTGTTCATGACGTGGTGGCGTCGGGCCGGGTGGATGACGTCGCTGGGCGTCACCACCGTCGCGCTGCCGCTGCTGATCTACGGCGGCGGCGCGCTCCTGACCCGGCGGCTGTGGAGCGAGGCCGAGCTCTTCGACGGCGCGGCCCGCGCTAGCTTCGGCGCGGCGACCCGCCTGGCGGTGACCGTGGCGGCCCTGGCGTCGCCGTACCTGCTGGCGCCCCGGCCGCTGGCGCGCACGGTGGTGCGCCCGGCGCCGTTCATCGCCGGGCTGGCGGTGGCGGCGACCGGCGCGGTGCTGCTCAGCCTCGACTACCTGTCGACGATCGCCGCGATCAACCGCGGCCTGGGCCTCGATCTCGAGCCGCGCGCGGCCAGCCGGTGGATCGCCTTCTACCTGCTGGCGTTCGCGACCGTGGCCTGGACGATCGTCGCGTGCCTCACGGCGCCGACGCCGGCGCGGCGGCGGCTCGGCATCGGGCTGGGCCTGGTGGTGCTGGGCGGCGTCGGCTTCGGCTGGCCGATGAACTTCGCGGTGGCCGCCGCCGGCATCCTGGCGATGGCCGACGCCAGCGAGGCCGAGCGCGAGGAGCGCCGGGCCTGGGGGCCGGCGACGCCGATGATCGACGACGAGATCTGGCACGGCTTCGTCGGGCAGGTCGTGACCCGGATGCGCGCCGACGGCGGCGAGGTGAGCGCGGTGTCGGTGCGCGGCGACCACGGCCAGATCGCGACGGTGGTGCTGGCCGAGCGCGCCGGCGTGCCGGTGCGGCTGTGCGTGACCCGGGTCGCCGGCTGCGTCGTCTCGGTCGATCTGATCTGCGGGCGCGAGAGCGCCGCGGCGCCGCGGTGGGCGCTGGTCGCGCGGCAGCCCGGCGGCCACCCCGAGCCCCCGGCCCCGGCCGGCGTCGGCTTCGTCGTCGACGACGCGGTGTTCGACGCCCGGTTCCGCTGCCGCGGCGATCGCGCGGCGCTGACCGCGGCGATCGACGCCGCCGATCGCGCGAAGCTGGCCGCCGGCGTCGAGGGCTGGCTGGCGGGCTGGCCGGGTGAGGCGCTGCGCCACCGCGTCTACCCCGGCCACGGCGCCGGCGTCGACGAGCTGCTGCCGCTGACCGAGCTGTCGGCGCGGCGCGCGCTGCCGGCGTCGGCGGCGACGCCGTTGCTGGCGCACGTCGAGCTGTGCGCGCAGATCGCGCGGCGGCTGGGCGCGGCGATCGAGGTCGAGGCCGAGCCGCAGGCCGACGCGAGCGTGTCGTGAGCCGGCGCGGCTGGCTCGCGCTCGCGCTGGTGGCCGGCTGTCACGGCGCGGCGCCCGCGCCGGTCGCGGTGACGCCGCCCGCGGCGATCGACGCCGGGCCGCCGGCGGTCGACGCGCCGACGCCGACGCCGACGCCGATCCTCGACGCGTACCGGGCGACGGCCGACCAGATCCTCGCCCACGCCCGCGCCGATCGCGGCGCGTACGCCAAGCTGGCGTTCCTGACCGATCGCATCGGCCATCGCCTGGCGGGGTCGCCGCAGCTCGACCTGGCGATCGCCTGGGCCAAGGACGCGCTGGCCGCCGACGGCCACGCGGTGACCACCGAGCCGGTGATGGTGCCGCACTGGCAGCGCGGCGCCGAGCGCGCGCAGCTGGTGGCGCCGATCACCCGCGACCTGGTGATGCTGGGCCTGGGCGGATCGGTGGGCACGCCGCCGGGCGGCGTCACCGCGCCGGTGGTGGTGGTCCACGGCTGGGACGAGCTGGCCGCGCGCGCCGCCGAGGTGAAGGGCGCGATCGTGCTGTACGACGTGGCGATGCCAGCGTGGACCGAGGCCCACGGCTCGGGCTACGGCGACGTCGTGCCGTTCCGGGGCGCGGGCGCGATCGCCGCGGCCAAGCTGGGCGCGGTGGCGGTGCTGATGCGCAGCGTGACGGCCCACAGCCTGCGCAGCCCGCACACCGGCGCGATGCGCTACGTCGACGGCGTGCCCCGCATCCCGGCGGCGGCGGTCACCGTCGAGGACGCCGCGCTGATCGCGCGGCTGGCCGCGGCCGGGCCGGTGCGGGTGACGCTGACGATGGGCGCGCGGCTCCTGCCCGAGGCGCCGTCGGCCAACGTGCTCGCCGAGCTGCGCGGCCGCGAGCGCCCCGACGAGGTCGTCGTGATCGGCGCGCACCTCGACTCGTGGGACGTCGGCCAGGGCGCCCACGACGACGGCGCCGGCGTGGTGCACGTGATGCAAGCGCTGACGACGCTGCGCGCGCTGGGCCTGACCCCGCGGCGGACGATCCGGGTCGTGCTGTTCACCAACGAGGAGAACGGGCTGCGCGGCGGCAAGGGCTACGCCGCGACCCACGGCGGCGATCACCACGTCGCGCTGCTCGAGACCGACAGCGGCGGCTTCGCGCCGCGCGGGTTCAACGTCGAGACCCACGGCGACGCCGCGCTGCGGGCGCGGCTGGTCGAGGCGGCGCAGCTGCTGGCGCCGCTGGGCGCGACGGCGATCGAGGACGACGAGGCCGGCGCCGACATCTCGCCGCTGGTCGACGCCGGGGCGCTGGGGCTGGGCCTGGCGGTCGACGGCCGCACCTACTTCGACATCCACCACACCGCGGCCGACACGCTCGACAAGGTCGACCCGCAGGCGCTGGCCGACGGCGTGGCGGCGATCGCGGTGATGGCGTACGTGCTGGCCGACGCCGAGCCCGCGCTGAGGGTGGCCGCGCCGGCGGCCGCCGCGCCGGCGCCATGATGCGGCGAGCGCTGGCCGGGTGGCTCACCGCCCCGCTGGCGGCGGGCGACGCGATCGCCGCGCCGCTGCCGCGCTGCGAGCGCCGCGACGCGATCGTCGTGCTCGGCGCGCCGCTGGCGCCCGACGGTCAGCCGGGCGTGGTCGTGGCCGAGCGGGTCGCGGTGGCCGCGGCGCTGTGGCACGCCGGCGGCGGCGCGCGCGTGATCGTGACCGGCGGCCTGACCCGCGGCGCGCGGCGCAGCGAGGCGGCGGCGATGGCCGAGGCGCTGCGCGCGGCGCACGTCGACGCCGCGGCGATCCTGATCGAGGACCGCGCGCGCTCGACCGCGGACAACGCCGCCTTCGTCCGCGCGCTGGTGCCCGACGCGCGCGCGGTGTGGCTGGCGACCCAGCGGTTCCACGCGCGGCGCGCGGCGTGGCTGTTCCGCGCCCACGGCTTCGACGTGCGGGTCGCGCACGCCGCCGACGGCCTCGAGCGCCAGGACCCGGGCCGCGCGATCCGCTGGGCGGTCCGCGAGTACGCGGCGTGGGCGCGGGCGCTGGTCCGCCGCGGCTGACCCGCGGCTTAGCGGTGATCGCTGATCGGCGGCGTGGTGCCCGGCGGGCTGATCGGCGGCGACGGCGGCGGGGGGGCCGGGGTGGGCGCCGGCTGGATGTCGGGCGGCGTCGGCGCGGGCGGCGTCGGCGCGGGCGGCGTCGGCGCGGGCGGCGTCGGCGCGGGCGCGGGCGGCGTCGGCTGGGCCTCCGGCGTGGGCGCGGGCGGGGCGGGCTGAGCGTCGGGCGCCGGCGTCGGCGGGGCCGGCGTCGGCGGGGCCGGTTGGGCCTCGGGCGTCGGCGGCGTCGGCGGGGCCGGCTCGGGCGCCGGCGGCGTCGGCTGGGTGCCCGGCGTCGGCGACGTGACGGTGCCGCTCTGGTCCGAGATCAGGATGTGGAACTCGATCCGGCGGTTCTGGGCGCGGCCCTTGTTGGTCTTGTTCGAGGCGCGGGGCACGTCGGGGCCGTGGCCGACGGTCTCGATGCGGTCGGCGGCGATGCCCTGATCGACCAGGTACCACTTCACCGCGTCGGCGCGCTTCTGCGACAGCGCCATGTTGCGCTCGCGGGCGCCGCGATCGTCGGTGTGGCCCTCGATGCGGATGCGGATCGCGGCGTACTCGCGCAGGATCGCAGCCGCCGCGTTGAGCGTCTTCTTCGACTTCGGGCGGATGCGCGCCTTGCCGAAGTCGAAGGTGATGCCGTCGATGACGCCGGTGAACTGCTTGACGATCTTCGGCACCTCGTCGGGGCAGCCGTCCTCGTCGTCGAAGCCGTTGTAGGTCTCGGGCTCGCTCGGGCAGACGTCGGACATGTCGGGCTTGCCGTCGCCGTCGTTGTCGAGATCCGGGCAGCCGTCCTCGTCCTGGAAGCGGTCGAAGTCCTCGGCGGCCTGCGGGCAGCCGTCCTGCGAGCCGAGCAGGCCGTCGCCGTCGAAGTCGATCTCGGGGCAGCCGTCGGCGTCGTCGATGTCGTTCTCGGTCTCGGGCTCGTCGACGCACTGGTCGTCGGGGTCGAGGATGCCGTCGCCGTCGCGATCGGCGACGTCGGGGCAGCCGTCGCGGTCGCGGAAGCCGTTGACCGTCTCGGCCTCCTTGGGGCAGTCGTCATCGGGATCGACCAGGCCGTCGCCGTCGGTGTCGACCGGCGGGCGCGGCGGCGCGGCCTTGCCTGGCTGCAGGTCCCAGCCGGTCTGGACGCCGAAGTGGACCTCGAAGGTCGACACCACGTCGTCGACGCGGCCGGCGGTCAGGCCGTGGCGGAGGTCGACGCGGCCGTCGAGCCGATCGGTCAGATTCCACGACACCCCCGGCCCCCAGTAGAAGGCGGCGTCGGTGTCGTCGCCCATGAACGGCGAGCCGGTGAGCACGCTCTCGCCGCCGACGCCGACCACCAGGTGCGGGGTCAACAGGTAGCTCGACTTCAGCCGGGCGATCGCGTGGACGCGCCAGCCCAGCACCGGCGCGGCGAACGAGCCGCGGCCGCCCTCGTCGGACTCGCCGGTCGCCGCGAGCGCCAGCTTGCCCTCGGCCTCGACGCCGAGCTGGGGATCGTAGCTCGACGCGCGCAGGAGGTCGGGGAAGGCGATGAAGCCGACGCGCCCGCCGAGCAACAGCGACGTGCCCGGCACCTGCTCTGGGGCCCACGAGTTGCCCAGCTCGATGTCGTCGCCGAAATAGTCGAGGCCGAGGAAGCCACCGACCTCGACGCGGCGCGGTGGATCGGCGGCCACCGGGGACGCGAACACGGCCGAGGCCGCAAGGATCGGGGCGGCGAGTCGAGCGCGGGACACGGGCCCCGAGCATAGCCCAGGCTCCCGGCGCCTGCGCGCTTTGGGGCCCTGGGGTTGCGTCGCGGCGCCCACAGCGGCAAGCTCGTCGGGCGGACCCCAGTGATGCTCCAGTTCAGCACCGACCCCGACGTCGCCGAACAGCAGATGAACGCCATCATCTTCTACCTGACGGCGTTCGGGTACATCGACGGCGACTTCGACCAGAACGAGAAGACCTTCGTCAAGATCTACATCCGGCAGCTGGTGGCGGCGCGGGCCAAGGCGGCGATGCCGACGGCGTCGACCGCCGAGCGCCAGGAGGTCACCAACCGCTTCGTGGCGCACTTCCACGAGGTGTTCGAGCAGATCGACGC
>Ga0073899_10004012_pt1 | contig 12930 bp, 12 predicted proteins | sample KloWWTmetaKNB5Ph_FD_88975 | JGI IMG/M metagenome (GOLD analysis project Ga0073899, IMG submission 88975) | Active sludge microbial communities from Klosterneuburg, Austria, studying microevolution and ecology of nitrifiers - Klosterneuburg... | ecosystem: Engineered > WWTP > Aerobic digester >... | reverse complement strand
GCGGCCATCGCCGGCCACCCCGAAGTGGACATGGTGTCCTTCACCGGCAGCACGCGCGCCGGCATCGAGGTGGCGCGCAACGCGGCGCCCACGGTCAAGCGCGTGCACCAGGAACTGGGCGGCAAGAGCCCCAACATCATCCTGCCCGATGCCGACCTCCAGCGTGCCGTCACCGCCGGCGTGCGCGGCGTGATGAACAACAGCGGCCAGAGCTGCAACGCGCCGACGCGGCTGCTGGTGCCCCACAGCCTGATGACGGAGGCGCTGGCGATCGCCAAGGCCGCCGCCGAGGCGACCACGGTGGGCGCGCCCGACAGCGGTGCCAGCATCGGCCCGGTGGTATCGGCCGCGCAGTGGGACAAGATCCAGACACTGATCAGCAAGGGCATCGAGGAAGGCGCCACCCTCGTCGCCGGCGGCCCTGGCCGCCCCGAGGGCCTGGACCGCGGCTGGTACGTGCGGCCCACGGTGCTGGGCCACGTGACCAACCGCATGACGGTGGCGCGCGAGGAGATCTTCGGCCCGGTGCTGGTGGTCATCGGCTACGACAGCGTCGACGAGGCGGTGCAGATCGCCAACGACACGCCCTACGGGCTGGCGGCCTATGTCTGGGGCGCCGACCTCGAACAGGCGCGCCGCGTGGCCAGCCGGCTGCGCGCCGGCCAGGTCAACCTCAACGGCGCCGCGCCCGACCTGATGGCGCCCTTCGGCGGCTACAAGCAAAGCGGCAACGGCCGCGAATGGGGCGACCACGCCTTCGGCGAATTTCTGGAGATCAAGGCCGTGCTGGGCTGGGCGCCGAAGCAGGGCTGAAAGCGGGCTCGAGCGCACCGCGCCACCGGGGCCGATCCGCCCGCCGCCAGACCGTCCGTCGAGCCGGTCGGCCGGCGGCTGAGAGGGCACGCCCCCTGGGACAACCCGCATCGCGCCTTGCGCGAATGCGATATCGCCCTCGTCTGCCTGCGGCCTACAGTCGCCGCCATGGACTATCCCGAGCTTGCGCTGCACGTCGCCGGCCGCTGGATCACCCGGGCCAGCGGTGGCGAACGGCCGGTGATCGACCCCGGCAGCGGCCGCACGCTGGCCCTGCTGCCGCTGGCCGGCGCCGACGAAGTGGCGGCCGCGGCCGAAGCGGCCGTGCCCGGCTTTCGCACGTGGCGCACGAAGACCGCGCTCGAGCGCTGCAGCGTGCTGCGTCGGGCGGCCGACCTGATGCGCCAGCGCATCGACGCCATCGCCGCGGTGCTGACGCTGGAGCAGGGCAAGCCGCTGGCCGAGAGCCGGCGCGAGGTCGGTCTGGCCGCCGAGGTCATCGACTTCCAGGCCGAGGAGGGCCGGCGCCTGTATGGCCGCGTGGTGCCGCCGCGCGTGGACGGCATCCTCTCGCACCAGGTGCTGCGCCGCCCGGTGGGCCCGGTGGCAGCCTTCACGCCGTGGAATTTTCCGGCGCAGCTGCCGGCGCGCAAGCTGGCCAGCGCGCTGGCCGCCGGCTGCAGCGTGGTGCTCAAGCCCGCCGAGGAGACCCCGGCCACCGCGATGCTGATGCTGCGCTGCCTGCTCGAGGCCGGCGTGCCGGCGGCGGCGGTGTCGATGGTCTGCGGCGACCCGGCTGAAGTGTCGGCCTGGCTGATCGACCACCCGGCGATCGAGAAGGTGTCGTTCACCGGTTCGGTGCCAGTGGGGCAGCTGCTGGGCGAGCGCGCGGCACGCCACGTCAAGCGCTACACCGCCGAGCTGGGCGGCCACGCGCCGGTGATCGTGGCCGAGGATGCCGACCCGGCCTTCGTGCTGAAGCTGGCCGTGGCGGCCAAGTTCCGCAATGCCGGCCAGGTGTGCGCATCGCCGATCCGCTTCTACCTGCCGGCGGCATGGCAGCCGCGCTTTGCCGCCGACTTTGCCGCCGCCGCGCGGGCCCTGCGTGTGGGCGCAGGCGGCGACCCCGCCACGCAGATGGGCCCGCTGACGCACGCGCGCCGCGTGGACGACATGCAGCGCTTCGTCGACGACGCGCGTGACCAGGGCGCACGCGTGCTGTGCGGCGGCGCGCGCATCGACCGCCCGGGCTGCTATTTCGAGGCCACCGTGCTGGCCGACGTGCCCGCGCAGGCGCGCGTGCTGCGCGACGAGCCCTTCGGGCCGATCGCGGTGATCCAGCCCTACGAGCGCCTGGACGACGCCATCGCCGCCGCCAACGCCACGCGCTATGCGCTCGGCGCCTATGCCTTCACGCGCGACCTGCACACCGCGCACCGGCTGACCGAGGAGATCGAGGCCGGCATGGTGGGCATCAACCACTTCGGCATCAGCCAGCCCGAACTGCCCTTCGGCGGCTGGAAGGCCAGCGGCCTGGGCTCGGAGATGGGCCCCGAGGGCCTGCTGCACTACACCGAGGTGAAGACCGTCACGCTGGGGGCGCCGTCATGAACGCGCTGGACCGCCCCCGAGCGCGAATTCCGCAGCGCGCAGCGCGGAGGCTCGTCCCGTGAGCATCGAGACCTTGAGGCGCGACAACGCGCAGTTCATCTGGCACCCGATGGCGCACCCGCGCGCGATGAAGGCCGACCGCCCCGACATCATCGCCCGCGGCGAAGGCTGCTGGGTGTGGGACGTGGACGGCCACAAGCTGCTGGACGGCGTGGCCGGGCTGTGGAGCAGCAACCTCGGCCACAGCTGCCGGCCGGTGCGCGACGCCATCGTCGCGCAGCTCGACGAGCTGCCCTTCTTCAACACCTTCCGCGGCACCACGCACCCGCGCGCCATCGAGCTCAGCCGCGCGCTGGTCGACGTCATGCAGCCCGAGGGCGTGGCGGCGGTGATGTTCGGCAACGGCGGCAGCGACGCCGTGGAGGGCGCGCTCAAGCTGGCGCGCCAGTACCACAAGCTGCGCGGGCACAAGGACCGCAGCAAATTCATCGCCATGCGCCAGGGCTACCACGGCGTGCATTTCGGCGGCATGAGCGTCAACGGCAATACCAACTTCCGCCGCCCCTACGAACCGCTGCTGCCGGGCTGCTTCCACATCGACAGCCCCTGGCTCTACCGCAACGGCTATACGCAGGACGAGGCGGAACTCGGCCGCATCGTCGCCGCGCAGCTCGAGCGCGAGATCGTCTTCCAGGGGCCCGATACGGTGGCCGCCTTCATCGCCGAGCCGGTGCAGGGCGCCGGCGGCGTGATCGTGCCGCCGGCCAATTTCTGGCCGCTGGTGCGCGAGGTCTGCGACCGCCATGGCGTGCTGCTGATCGCCGACGAGGTGGTCACCGGCTTCGGCCGCACGGGCCACCTGTTCGGCACGCGCCTGTGGGGCGTCAATGCCGACCTGTGGTGCCTGGCCAAGGGCATCAGCAGCGGCTATGTGCCGCTGGGTGCCACTGCCGTCTCGCGCCGCGTGGCCGAGGTCTTCGACGCCGACACCAGCGGCGGCGGCCAGGTCACGCATGGCTATACCTACAGCGCGCACCCGGTGGCCGCGGCGGCCGCGCTGGCGACGCTGAAGATCCTGCTCGAGGACGACATCGCCGGCCATGTGGCGCGCGTGAGCCCGGCCTTCCAGCAGCGGCTGCGCGGCCTGGCGCGGCGCCACCCCTTCGTCGGCGACGTGCGCGGCCACGGCCTGATGCTGGGCATCGAGCTGGTGGCCGACCCGGTCACCCGCGCCACCCTGCCCAAGACCAGCGACCTGCCCGCCCGGCTGGCGCGGGCGGCCTATCGCCGCGGGCTGATGGTGCGCGTGTCGGGGCCCAACGTGATCCTGTCGCCGCCGCTGGTCATCACCGAGGCCGAGCTCGACTTCCTGTGCAGCACCCTCGAGGCGGCGTTCGACGACGTGCGTCCGACGTGAAGACCGTGCTGCTGGTCGGCACCGCCGACACCAAGAGCGACGAGCTCGCCTTCCTGCGCGAACGCGTGCAGGCGCTGGGCCAGCAGGTGCTGCTGATGGACGTCGGCGTGCTGGCGACCGGCCACGCGCCGGTGGACATCGCCAGCAGCGTGGTGGCGGCCGCCGCCGGCAGCACGCTGCAGGCGCTGATCGACGGCGGCGACGAGGCCCGTGCGATGGCGCTGATGGCGCAGGGCGCCGCGGCGCTGGCGGCGCGGCTGCACGCCGAGGGCCGCATCCACGGCCTGCTGGCGCTGGGCGGCACCATGGGCACCGACCTCGCGCTGGACGTCGCCGCCGCACTGCCGCTGGGCCTGCCCAAGGTCGTGCTGTCGACGGTGGCCCATTCGCACCTGGTGCCGCCCGACCGCATCACGCCCGACCTCATCATGGTGCTGTGGGCCGGCGGGCTGTACGGGCTGAACAGCCTGTGCCGGTCGGCGCTGGCGCAGGCGGCGGGCGCGGTGGCCGGTGCGGTGCAGGCGGCCGAACCGCCGCGCACCGACCGGCCGCTGGTCGGCATGACCTCGCTGGGCAAGAGCTGCCTGTCGTACATGGTGGCGCTCGAACCCGCGCTGGCGGCACGCGGTTTCGAGCTCGCGGTCTTCCACACCACCGGCATGGGCGGCCGCGCCTTCGAGGCGCTGGCCGCGGCCGGGCGCTTCGCGGCGGTGATGGACTTCAGCCTGCAGGAGCTGGCCAACCACGTGGGCGGATCGGTGGTCACCGCCGGCGCCGACCGCCTCACCGGCGCCGGCCGCAGCGGCACGCCGCAGATCGTCGCGCCCGGCGCGGTCGACATGGTGGACTTTCCGGCCTGGCAGCCGGTGCCGGCTGCGCTGGCCGGCCGCCCGGTGCACGTGCACAACCGGCTGATCGCCTCGGCCACCTCGGCGCCGTCGCGGCGCCGCGCCATCGCCGCCGAGATCGGTGCCCGGCTGGCGCAGGCCCGCGGGCCGAGCTGCCTGCTGCTGCCGATGCGCGGCGTCGAGCAATGGGACCGCCCGGGCGAACCGCTGCACGACCCCGAGGGCCTGAGCGCCTTCCTGGGCGCGATGCGCGCCGCGCTGCCCGCCCAGGTGCGCGGCATCGAGCTCGATGCGCACATCAACGACGAGGCCTTTGCCGCCGCCGCGCTGCAGGTCTTCGACGACTGGGTGGCGCAGGGCCTGATCCGGGGCGCGGCATGAAGCCGCGGGCACTGGCATGAAGCCACGTGCGCTGGTGCTGGACTTCGGCGGCGTCATCAGCCGCACGCTGTTCGAGACGCATGCGCTGAGCGAGCAGGCACTCGGCCTGCCGCCCGGCACGCTGGGCTGGCGCGGCCCCTTCGACCCCGCACACGACGCGCTCTGGCGCCGCATGCAGGCCGGCGACATCAGCGAGCGCGACTACTGGATGGCGCGCACGCGCGAGGTCGGCCGCCTGCTGGGCGAGGACTGGGACCGCATGGAGACCTTCGTCGTGCGCGCGCGCGGCGCCGACCCGGCGGCGGTGATCCGCCCGGAGGCGGCGGCCGCGGTCGATTGCGCCGCCGCCGCCGGCGTGCGCCTGGCCATCCTGTCCAACGAGCTCGACCTGTTCTACGGCGCCGACTTCCGCCGCCGGCTGCCGCTGCTGCAGCGTTTCGAGCTCATCGTCGACGGCACCCACACCGGCATCCTCAAGCCCGACCCGCGCGCCTATGCCGCGGTGACGGCGGGCCTGGGCCTGCCGGCGGCGGCCTGCGTCTTCGTCGACGACCAGCCGCGCAACGTGGCCGGCGGCCTGGCGGCCGGCATGGACGCGGTGGCCTTCGACGTCACCCACCCGGCCGCAAGTTTTGCGCAGGTGCTGCGGCGCCTGGGCCTTTGAAGGAACCGCGATGCACGAACAGACCCGGGGACTGGGATTTGCCGCCCTCTTTGCGGTGGCCATCGGCGTCATCGTCGCGCAGAGCACCATCGTGTCGCTGCTGCAGGCCACGGCCATCGGCGGCTGGGGCTTCGTCGGCGCGCTGGCGATCGGCTGGGCGCTGATGATGGCCAACTCGGCCACCTACGCCAAACTGGCGCTGATGATGCCGCGCGCCACCGGCATCGGCGCCTATATCGGCGCCGGGCTGGGGCCGCTGCCGGCGATCTTCGCCGTCTTCGCGGGCTATGTGGTGCCGGCGCTGTTCGGCCCCGCGGCCGAGCTGCTGCTGGTCGACGCCGTGCTGGCGCAGCTGCTGCCGGGCGTGCTGCCGGGCTTCGGCTGGGCGGCGCTGCTGCTGGGCGTGCTGGTGGTGCTGAACCTGCTGGGCACCGATGTCTTCGCGCGCGTGCAGACGGCGCTGACCTTCACGATGCTGGTCTTCCTGCTGCTCACCGCGGCCACCGGCCTGGCGGGCTCACCCACGGCCCCGGCCGCACAGGGCCTGTCCGCCATGGGCGCCGACATCACCGTCTTCGGCATCGTCGCGCTGGTGATGTATTCGCTCATCGGCACCGAATTCGTCACGCCGCTGACCGGCGCCGCGCGCGACCCCGCCCGCCACGTGCCGCGGGCGATGTTCGTCGGCCTCACGGTGGTGGCGCTGGCCAATGCCGCCTTCTGCCTGGCGGCGGTGGCCGCGGTCGGCCGCGCCCGGCTGGGCGAGAGCCCGCTGCCGCACCTGGACGTGGTGCAGGCGGTCTTCGGCCCCGGCGCGCGGCTGCTGTTCGCCGCGATTGCCATCACCGCCACCGCCAGCCTGCTGAACATGGTGCTGGGCGCGGTGCCGCGCATGCTGATGGAGATGGCGCGCAGCGGCGAGGCCTTCCCGGTGCTGGCGCGCACCAATGCCCGCGGCGTGCCCTGGGTGGCGACGCTGTTCGTGGCCGCGCTGCCGCTGGTGGGGCTGGCCTGGGCCGGCGGCGACATCGGCCGCATCGTGCCGCTGCTGGTGGCCGCCGCGGGCGCCTGGCTGGTGTCGTACATGGTGGCGCACCTGGCGCTGCTGGCCCTGCGCCGCCGCGCCGCCGGCGCGGCGCGGCCCTGGCGCTCGCCTTTCGCGCCCTGGCCGCAGCTGCTGGCCATCGCCGGCATGGGCTGGGTGATCGCGCATGCAGCGCCGGCGCCCGAGCTCGAAGGGCCGGTCTTCACGGCGCTGGCCGCGGTGCTGGGGCTGGTGGCGTTGATCGGCACCGCCTGGGTGCGGCTGGTGATGCGCAAGCCGCTGTTCGGTGCAACCGCCGGCGACGCGCCGAATACCGGGGTTAACCCACCCTGATGTTTGCCGGATCGTGATAGCCGCCTGCGGGGTCGGTCCAGAGAATCCGCAGCCAGCATGGGGCCATGTCCGTGGCCCGACCTCGAGCAGGAGAGCGTGATGCCACAAGGATCGATCCTCGCCCGCGCCGGCCTCGCGCTGGCCCTGGCCGGCGCCCTGGGCTGGGCGGCCGCGGCATCACCCCAGGCCGGCGCGTCCAGGGCCGGCGCGCCCAAGGCCGTGCCGCCGGAGCTGCCGGCCGAGACGCTGGCCAGCGGCGGCAGCCTGGCCGGCGTCACCAGCGAGCGCATCTATGTCGCCGACGTGATGATCGCCAACATCGCCGACGGCCGCCTGCGTGTCTTCGACGCCCGCGCCGGCAAGCTGCTGGGCATGGTCAATACCGGCTTCGCCGGCAACTTCGCGCTCTCGGCCCGATCGGACGAGATCTACGTCGCCACCACCTACCTCAGCCGCGGCGGCCGCGGCGACCGCGTCGACGTGCTGGAGGTCTGGGACGCGCAGACGCTGGGCTTCAAGTACGAGGTGCTGCTGCCGCCCAAGCGCGCGCAGGCGCTCAACTACCGCGGGCTGGTCAGCGTCACCGCCAACGGCCGCTTCGTGCTGGTGCAGAACGCCACCCCGGCGACCTCGATCACGGTCGTCGACCTCGCCGAGAAGAAGGTCGCCACCGAGGTCATGACACCGGGCTGCTGGGGCAGCCTGCCGGCGGCGGGCCACCCGGCGCGCTTTGCCATGCTGTGCGGCGACGGCAAGGTGGCCACGGTGACGCTGACCGAGCAAGGCCAGGTGGCCGATCGCCAGCTCAGCGACAAGCTCTTCGACGCCGACCAGGACGCCTGGTTTCACACCGCCGAGCGCATCGGCGACCGCTTCTTCTTCCTCTCCTTCAAGGGCATGCTGACCGAGCTCGACCTCGCGGGCGCGGTCGCGCGGCAGGTGGCGCAGAAGTCCATCGTCAATGCCGCGCAGGCGCGCCAGGGCTGGCGCCCCGGCGGCTACCAGGCCTTTGCCGTGCACCCCGGCGGCAAGTGGGCGGTGGTGTCGATGCACGACCAGGGCCGCGAGGGCTCGCACAAGGTGCCGGCCAAGCAGTTGTGGACGATCGACCTCGACAGCGGCAGGCGCGTGGCCACGGCGCCGGGCCTGGGCACGGCGTCGCTGACCTTCAGCAAGAGCGGCAAGCGCCTGCAGGCGCTGGACGGGATGACCGCCGCGCTGCGCGTGTGGGACTGGTCCGACAGCGGCAAGCTCAAGCTGGTGTCGACCGTCAAGCCCGCGGGCATGGCGTCGCTGCAGCTCGAAAGCCACGACTGACGCCATGACGCTCGACCCCTTGCTCGTCTGGATCGCCGTCGCCTGCACGGCGACGCTGTTCGCACATGGGGGAATCGCCAAGCTCGGCGACCGCGCGCTGTTCGAGCAGCACCTGGCGGCCTACGGCGTGCCGCCGGCGCTGACCGGCGCGCTCGCCTGGCTGCTGCCGCTGGCCGAGGCCGCGGCGGCGCTGGCGCTGCTCACGCCCTGGCGCGCCGCTGGCGCCGTGCTGGCCGCGGCGCTGCTGCTGCTGTATGCCGCTGCCATGGCCTGGCATCGCCAGCAAGGCCATGCGCTGGACTGCGGCTGCGGCGGCGAGCCGCTGCCGCTGTCGTGGGCGCTGGTGCTGCGCAACCTGGTGCTGGCCGCGCTGGCACTGGCCGCCGCGGCGCCGATGGCCGCGCGCGCGCTCGGCCTGGCCGACTTCCTCGTCATCGCCGCGGCGCTGGTGCTGGGCACGCTGCTGCACGCGGCCCTGCACCAGATGCTGCGCCACCGCGCCCGCCTCTCGCTCCGGAGCTGAATCAACATGGATGCCCTGACCGTCTCCGTCGTCCTGCTGTGGCTGGCCGTCATCGCGCTGGGCGTGATGCTGTGGGCCTTGTCGCGCCAGGTCGGCGTGCTGTTCGAACGCGTGGCGCCGATGGGCGCGCTGGTCACCGACGCCGGCCCCGCCGTCGGCCAGCCGTCGCCGAGCTTCCAGCTGCGCGGCATCCAGTCCGAGGCGGTCACCATCGGCGGCCCTGCGGAGCGCGCCACGCTGCTGTTCTTCCTCTCGCCGACCTGCCCGGTGTGCAAGAAGCTGACCCCGGTGCTGAAGGCGCTGGTGCGCGACGAGAAGCGCCACCTGGCGGTGGTGCTGGCCAGCGACGGCGAGCAGGCCGAGCACCTGCGCTTCGTCGTCGAGCAAGGGCTCACGGGCATGCCCTATGTGCTGTCCACCGAGCTCGGCATGGGCTACCGCGTATCGCGCCTGCCTTATGCGGTGCTGCTCGACCGCCAGGGTGCGGTGGCGGCCAAGGGGCTGGTGAATTCGCGCGAGCAGCTCGACAGCCTGCTCAACGCGCACGACATGGGCACGCCCACCATCCAGCAATACCTCGACGGCAAAGCGGCCTGAAGGAGTCATGCCATGCGTTGGTTTACGGACCTCATCGACCGCTTCACCCAGCGCGCGGTGCGCCAGGCGGCGCACCAGCACGGCCGCCGCAGCCTGATCGCGCGGCTGGGCGTGGCGATGGTCGGCGGCGCGCTGCTGCCGATGCTGCCCTTCGACCGCAGCGGCCAGTTTGCCGGTGCGGCGCAGGCGGCCGGCGGTGGCGCCAAGGGCAAGCCCGCGGCCGACCCCGCCAACGACCCGACCAAGTGCGAATACTGGCGCTACTGCGCCTTCGACGGCTATCTCTGCACCTGCTGCGGCGGCAGCCTGACGCAATGCCCGCCGGGCACCGAGGCGTCCAAGGTGTCCTGGGTCGGCACCTGCCTGAACCCCACCGACGGCCGCCAGTACCTGGTGTCCTACAACGACTGCTGCGGCAAGGCCTCGTGCGGCGAGTGCCTGTGCAACAACAACGAGCGCGAGCGCCCCGGTTACCGGCTGGGCGTGCACAACGACATCAACTGGTGCATGTCCAACACCAGCACGATGTTCCACTGCACGACGTCGGTGATCGTCGGCGTGGCCTGACCATGCGAGCCTGGCTGATGACCCTGGTCCTGCTGCCGCCGGCCGTCGCCGCCCAGGCCGACGGCGCGGCGCTGTATGCGCAGCATTGCGCCGCCTGCCACCAGGCCGACGGCGGCGGCACCGTCGGCCTGGCCCCGGCGATCAAGGGCGAGCACTGGACCCGGCTCGGTGCCGACCGCGGCTATCTGCCCATGGTGCTGGTGCATGGGCTGTCGGGCGCCATCAAGCTCGGCAGCGCCACCTTCGTCGGCAGCATGCCCGCCTTCGGCGGCCAGCTCGACGACGCCGCGCTGGCCGCGCTGGCCACGCATGTGCGCAGGCTGCAGGGCGCCGCCGATGCACCCTATGCCGCCGACGAAGTCAGGGCCGAGCGCGCCCGGCCCGGCAGCCCGCCGCAGACGCGCCAGCGTCGGGCACAGATCCTCGCCGGCTGACCCGATGCGCCGCGCCCTGCCCCTGCTGCTGGCCGTGCTCGCATCCACCGCCTGGGCCATGGGCGGGCAGAACATGGTGCTGGGCCGCATGGTGCAGGCCCGGCCCGACGCACCGAGCGTGGCCGCCACCACCCACGCGCGGGCGCACTACGTGCTGCACTGCGGCGGCTGCCACGGCATGGACGGTGCGGGCTCGCCCGCGACCTATGTGCCCGACCTGCGTCGCCTGGGCCTGTGGCTGCGCGTGGATGGCGGCCGCGAATTTGTCATCAAGGTGCCGGGCGTGATGGGCTCGGGGCTCGACGACCGGCAGGTGGCCGAGGTCACCAACTGGGTCCTGTCCACGCTGGCGCGCGACACCGTGCCCGCCGGCCACCGGCCTTTCGAGCCGGCCGAGGTCACGCGCGCGCGCCAGCAGCCGCTGACCGACGTGGCCGCCGAACGGCAACGCCTGCTGCAGCGCGCCCGCGCGCAGGGCGTCGCCATCGATTGACGGTTTTCGATCGACCAAGCCGCACCCGCCGGGTGCCGAGAGGAGCAACGATGAAGCGACTGACAGCCATTGCCACTGCCGCCGGGCTGCTGCTGGTGGCCGCGGCCCCGGCCCTTGCCGCCACCGAGGCCCAGGCCGCCGCCCTGGGCAATACGCTGACGCCGCTGGGTGCCGAGAAGGCGGCCAACCGGGACGGCTCGATCCCCGCCTGGACCGGCGGCGACAGCAAGGCCCCGGGCGGCTGGAAGCCCGGCACCGCGCGACCCGACCCCTATGCGGCCGACAAGCCGCTGTTCACCATCGACGCCGCCAGCGCCGACAGGTACAAGGACCGCCTCAGCGAAGGCCAGCTCGCCCTGCTCAAGGGCCTGAAGGGCTACCGCATGGACGTCTACCCGACGCGGCGCAGCTGCGGCTACCCGCAGCAGGTCTACGACAACACGCGCAAGAACGCCACCGGCGCCAGGCTGGCGGCCAACGGCTACGACCTCGGCGCGGCGGTGACCGGCGGCATCCCCTTCCCGATCCCGGCCAACGGCGCCGAGGCGATGTGGAACTACAAGATGCGCTGGGTCGGTGAAGGTCGCATCGAACGTTATTCGACCGTCTTCTCGCAGCCCGGCGACGGCAAATTCGTGCCGCTGGTGCAGGACCAGTGGACCGCCACGCCGCTGGGCAACCCGGCGGGCAAGCCGGCCACCGAGGGCGACGGCTTCGAATGGCTGGTGCTCAACGAGGTCGTCACGCCCGCGGCGCGCACCGGCGAGATCATCCTCGTGCACTACTACCAGGCCAAGGACAACGACGCCTGGCTGTATTTCCCGGGCCAGCGCCGCGTGCGGCGAGCGCCCACCTTCGCCTACGACAACCCGGTGCCGGGCTACGAGAACCTGCTGGCCGTCGACCAGTACCCGATGTTCGGCGGCCGCCTCGACCGCTACGACTGGAAGCTGGTGGGCAAGCAGGAGCTCATCATCCCCTACAACACCTTCCGCTTCAACAACCAGGACGCCAAGCTGGCCGATGTCTTCGGCCCCGACTACCCCAAGCGCGATCTCATCCGCTACGAGGCGCACCGCGTCTGGAAGATCGAGGCCACGGTCAAGCAGGGCCAGCGCCACCAGTTTCCCAAGCGCGTGATCTACCTCGACGAGGACAGCTGGATGATGGTGGCGGCCGACAACTACGACGCCCAGGGCAAGGTCTGGCGCGTGCAGGAGAGCTACCCCTACGTGGCCTGGGAGTTGCCGGCCTGCGTCTACCAGGGCTATACCGTCTATGACCTCAACGTCGGCCGCTACATGGCCGACAACATGCCGCAGGAAGGCAAGGTCGACTGGCTGGCGGGCAAGGAGGGGCGCATCGACATGAAGCGCTTCAACGCCGACGAACTGCGCCGCGCGGGCTCGCGCTGAACGAGGAGGCACGATCATGACCCACCTCATTGCCCGCAGCCTGCTCGCCACCGCCGCGCTGGCCGCGATCGCACCCGCCCATGCCCTGCGCACCAGCACCGACGGCGGCATGGAGATCGACTTCAACACCACGCTGTCCTTCGGCGCCCAGGTGCGCCTGGGCAAGCCGCTGCGCGACACCGTCGGCAACGTCAACGGCGGCAGCGTGCCCACCAGTGCGCCGCTGGGCGCGGTGATGAACGGCCCCGGCGGCGAGCCGGCGGCCAACCCCGACTTCAATTTCCTCAACGGCGACGACGGCAACCTCAACTACAAGCGCGGCGACGTCGTCTCCGCGCCGCTCAAGGGCAACCACGAATTCGGCCTCAAGACACGCGACGGCTGGCGTGCGCTGGTGCGCGCGAGCTGGCTGAAGGACTTCAAGACCGACGATACGCGGCGCACACCGCTGTCGGAGGCGGCCAAGGACATC
>Ga0073899_10004011_pt1 | contig 12930 bp, 11 predicted proteins | sample KloWWTmetaKNB5Ph_FD_88975 | JGI IMG/M metagenome (GOLD analysis project Ga0073899, IMG submission 88975) | Active sludge microbial communities from Klosterneuburg, Austria, studying microevolution and ecology of nitrifiers - Klosterneuburg... | ecosystem: Engineered > WWTP > Aerobic digester >... | reverse complement strand
GATCCGTCGCCTGACGGCAAGGGCACGCTGGAAATCTGCCGCGGCATCGAGGTCGGCCATATTTTTCAGCTGCGCACCAAGTATGCCGAGGCACTCAAGTGCAGCTTCCTCAACGAGCAGGGCCAGCCACAGATCATGGAAATGGGTTGCTACGGTATCGGCGTATCGCGCATCGTCGGTGCCGCCATCGAGCAGGGTCACGACGAGCGGGGCATTGTCTTTCCCGATGCCATCGCACCGTTTACCGTGGTCATTGCACCGATGGGTTATGCCAAGTCTGAAGCCGTACGCAACGCCGCCGACATACTCTACGCCGAACTCGTCGCCACCGGCATTGACGTCGTGCTTGACGATCGCGATGAGCGCCCCGGCGTGATGTTTGCCGACTGGGAACTGGTCGGTGTGCCGCATCGCATCGTTGTTGGCGAGCGCGGCCTGAAGGAGGGCAAGTTCGAATACAAGGGCCGCCGCGACAGCGAAGCAACCATGCTGCCTGCCGCTGCGATCACGACTTTTATGCGCGAGAAACTGTGCGCCTGATCGCAGGGCTGGTTCTCTTCGGCTGGATTCTTGCTGCCCATGCCGGCGCACAAAAATATGAGCCGCTTGCTGCCAGCGTCCAGGCAGCGCTGCACGAGGCTATCTCCGATCATGCCGCGCCGGAGCCGGAATTTCCAAGCCTCGAAGAAAAAATCAACTGGCTGACGGAAATGTCACGCCGCCTCGAAAAGCGTATGCCTGACCGCGAAGGACGCCTCGAATTTCTCAAGACCGTGTATTACGAAGCCAAGCGTGCCGGACTTGATCCGCAACTGGTGCTTGGCCTGATCCAGGTTGAAAGCGGTTTCAAGAAGTATGCCCTGTCACCTGTCGGCGCACGCGGCTATATGCAGGTGATGCCGTTCTGGGTCAATCTGATCGGCCAGAAAGGCAGCAACCTGTTCCACCTGCGCATCAATCTGCGTTATGGCTGCACGATCCTGCGCCATTATCTCGATATCGAAAAGGGCGACCTGTACCGTGCGCTTGGCCGTTACAACGGTAGCCTCGGTCAGGCGGAATATCCGAACATGGTCAGGGCAGCATGGGAACGACAGTGGAGCTGGCCACAGCATCGCCATCTGTCAGGTTTATAACGCCTATTCCTGCCAAGTCCGGATTAGTGACATCGCTGAAGAGTCGGTATAGTCGTTGGATAGTTGTAAATACTCCAAAGGGCAAGGATGAAAAATATACTGGAAGAAGTCATGGCTTACGTATCCTTTATCCTCATTCTGGTAGGGATCGGAGGGATGTCATTCGAGTTATTCAAGGAGGATGGTTTGTTCGAGCGGCTCCTTGGTATTGTCTGGGAGGCTCAAGTGCGGCAGCCGTTGCTGATCATTCCAATAGTGGGAGGGGCATTGGTTTTAAGCTCGATTTTTCTGCGCGGCGGTTTGGCAACGAGCAAGAATGGCAAAAACAAAAACGTGTTCTCCAACATGATGGTGTATTTGTTTATGGTTTGCGGCGCTTATTATTCATACCAATGGGCCAGTCAAGCATGAATCCTGCCACGGGATTTTTAGTCTCTCTCCATTGACCTGAGCCGGCAATTCACAGGCAGCATCTTTATGTCGCGAGCGCATTGGCAATGCGTACATAATCGGCCACACCAAGTTCCTCGGCGCGCGCCGTCGGTGTGATGCCGAGTGCGACGAGTTGTTGTTCACCGACCAGATCTCGCAGAGTATTGCGCAGCATCTTGCGGCGCTGACCGAAGGCGACGGAGACGACCTTGGCGAACATTTCTGCGTCCTTGGCGGTCAGCGCAACCGCCGGCAGCGGGATCATGCGCACAATGGCCGATTCGACCTTCGGTGCCGGATCGAACGCATCGGGCGGCACGATAAACAATAATTCCATGGCGAAACGGTATTGCAGCATCACCGACAGTCGGCCGTATTCTGCACCACCGGGTGTGGCAACCATGCGTTCGACAACCTCCTTTTGCAGCATGAAATGCATGTCGCGCACTTGCTCGGCGTACTGCGCGAGGTGAAATAGCAGGGGCGTGGAGATGTTGTAGGGCAGATTACCGACGATGCGCAAGTCGCTGCCGAGGTGGGCAAAATCAAATTTCAATGCATCGCCTTCGTGGATGGTCAGGCGCGTAGCGGGAAAGTGTGCGCGTAGACGAGCGATCAGGTCGCGGTCGATTTCGACAACGTGCAGATATTTGAGCTTGTTCAGCAGCGGTGCTGTCAGTGCACCGAGGCCAGGGCCAATCTCGATCAACGCGTCGTCAGGCTGCGGTGCGATGGCGGAGAGAATTTGCGCGATGACATCGGTGGCGACGAGAAAATTCTGCCCGAAGCGCTTGCGCGGCGTGTGATCTTTCATGTTGCCCGGGTTATTGCGTGGAATGGCTCATGACGATTGCTGCCTCGACCGCAGCGAACAGACTCCGCGGGTCGGCGCGGCCCGTGCCGGCCAGATCAAGTGCAGTGCCATGATCGACCGAGGTGCGCACGATGGGCAGACCGAGTGTGACGTTGATGCCGTCCTCGAAGGCTGCGTATTTGAGTACCGCCAGTCCCTGATCGTGATACATGGCGAGCTGCGCGTCGGAGCCGGCGAGGACATTCCTGGTGAACAGTGTGTCGGCTGGCAGTGGTCCGACGAGATGCATGCCCTCGTTGCGCAGCTTGTCGAGCACCGGAGTGATGACGTCGATCTCTTCGCGCCCCATGTGGCCACTCTCGCCGGCGTGCGGATTGAGTCCGGCGACGAGGATGCGTGGCGTGGCGATGCCGAATTTACTGTACAAGTCGGCATGCAGGATGCGGATGGTTGTTTCCAGTTCGTTGCGCGTGATCGCTGCCGGTACGTCCTTGAGTGCCAGATGGGTGGTCGCCAGCGCGACGCGCAGGCCGGCACCCACCAGCATCATCACGACACGCGGTGTGGCCGTTTTTTCGGCGAGGTATTCGGTGTGGCCGGTGAAGGGAATGCCGGCGTCGTTGATGACGCCCTTGTGCAGTGGCGCGGTGACCATCGCGGAAAATTCGCCGGAACGGCAGCCGGCGATGGCGCGGTCAAGGATGTCAATCACATACCCGGCATTTTCTGGATCGAGGCGACCGACTACGCTGGGTACACGCAGTGGCACATGGAGAATTTCCAGCCGTTCCGCATCAATGGCAGCAAGACCGATCTGGCGCGCCCGCGCGCTGAACAAGTCGCGGTCACCGAGAATAACAAGATGCGCGGAAAACTTGCGGGAGGCAAGCGCCAGGCATAACTCCGGACCAATACCGGCTGGCTCGCCACTGGTTACCGCAATGCGCGGCAAACCAGGTGTCATTGGCAGATCACTTATCCTGCAGGCGAACCTCGACATATGCCCGGTCGCGCATTTGCCTGATCCAGTCCTGATAGGCCTCATCGGCTTTGCTTTCGCGCAGCGCCTGACGCGCAAGTTGCCGCTGGCGTTCAGTTGAGGCGCTTTCAGTGCGCCGCTCCAGTACCTGAATTACATGCCAGCCGAACTGCGATTGCACCGGGCGGCTGATTTCGTTAATGTTTAACGCGTCCATCGCCCGCTCGAATTCCGGTACGGTATCGCCCTGGTAAATCCAGCCCAGGTCGCCGCCTTTTGCCGCTGACAGATCATTGGAATTGACGCGCGCCAGCTCTGAGAAATCGGCGCCATGATCGAGGCGTTCCTTCAGCGCGAAAGCCTTGCGCCTGGCTTCGGCCTCTGGCACCAGTTCATTGACCTTGATCAGGATGTGGCGTACGTGTGTCTGGCGCAAGGCTGGCGCAGCCTTGGTACCGACGCGCCGATCAATCAGTTTGATGATGTGAAAACCGGCCGGACTGCGCAGAATTTCACTGACCTCGCCGGGTTTGAGTTTCATCGCAGCTTCTGCATAAATGCCCGGTAGCCGATCGAGCGAGCGCGGTCCCAAAGCACCGCCGGTCAACGCATCCGCTGCATCCGAATAGCTGGCTGCAACCTTGGCGAAATCATCGCCGCGCTGCAATTGCAAAAGCGCCTGCTCGGCACGTGCACGAACACGCAGCAATTGTTCCGGGCTGGCCTGCTCAGAAACCCGCAGCAGAATATGCGCAAGATTGAGCTCATCTACGCTGCCGAAATTGCCCTGTTGATTGGCCAGATAATTGTCGATCTCACCTTCGGAAACACTGAGACGATTATCTACCTCGCGTTCGCGCAGGCGAGAAAGCGTTATCTCGTCGCGAATTTCTTCACGAAACTTGCTCCAGACGATGCCATCTCGCTCAATTGCTGCACGAAATTCATTGAAGCTCAGGCGATTCGACTCGGCAATGCGGCGCAGGGCGGTATCGAGTTGTGCATCATCGACCTGCGTCGCGGTTTCCTTGGCGTACTGAATCTGCACACGATCGACGATCATGCGCTCCAGAATCTGCTTCTCCAGAATATCGCGCGGCGGTAACTGAATGCCCTGACTGCCCAATTGTTTTTCCACCACGGTCATGCGATTACGCAGTTCGCGCATGGTGATGGCCTCGTCGTTCACCACGGCAACAATACGATCTGCCTCGATGACCTGCGGCACGGGTTTGAGCAACGCGGCCTGCGGCGCAATTTGCGCTGAACTGCCGGTCGCCAGCAAGGCGGCGCTGAGCAAGAAAAGAAGTTTGGATTTCATGGTTGTTCCATCAGGAAATGCTTCAGAGTCACGGCAACGGGTTGTCAATTCCGGGAGATACCGGATCGACGCCAGGCAGGTTAATTCGGCTGTAGCCGGGAACGGTGCGTTTGAGTACGTCCATCGGGTTTGAGCCGATATTCGAGAAGCCGTTCAATTCCAGTTGAACGAACATTGATGTACTCGAATCACTGACGCCCGTGGCCATGCGGTGCAGAACCAGACGCGAAACCCAGCAGCCGGCGTTGTACTCAACGCCGCCGACGCTCTCGATGATGCGATGATCGACCAGGGAATAATTGTAGCGTCCGACGCCGGACCAGTTCCTCCATAGCGGCCATTGTCCGGCGATATCGATTTGCTTGATTTCGCTGTTCAGGCCGGTGACCGGATCTATCGCGCTCCGGTTATAGCGGTAGCCGGCGGAAATTGTTTTGGCATATCCCGGCTGGTACTGGGCTGTGAGCGACAGCAGATCGATGTGATTGGTATGTGGACTGTATTGCAGGCCGGTCTCGATGGAGAACGTCGGACTCAGCTTGCCGCTCAACATGGCAAGAAAATCGGCCGTATTTGAGGTGCGCGGAATTTCGCCGGGCAAGATCACCTTTTGCGATTTGAAATAGTAACGCTGTCCAATGGCGGTGCGTAACAACTCAGCGCCGGTATCCTGATTCAGGAAGCGCGAAGTCATCGTGACTGACAACTGATTGGCGTCACCGATGCGATCGCTCCCGCTGTAGCGATTTTCCGAGAACAACTGGGAAGCGCCGAAGTCCGACAATCCTGTATCAAAAACGGGGATTCTGCCCTGGTCACGGTAGGGCACATACAGATAATACATGCGCGGTTCGAGTGTCTGAATCACCCCCTGGTCAAACCAGTCCACATTGCGTTCGAGGAATACGCCGCCATCCACACTGAAAATCGGCAGGTTGCGGGAAAGGTGCTCGGATTCTCCGCCGCTATGTGAATCGATCTTGTAACTTGTCGCATTCAGCCCGATCTTGGGGGTAATGAAATATGCGCTGGTCTGTATCGGCAGGGACAATTGCGGATAGATGCTTGCACGTGCGCCTTCGACAAGGTTTGAATGGGAAAAGTAGACGTAGTCGCCATTTAAGGTAAAGGCGCCACCTGCCGGCAAGTCCGAGCGGAATGCATTCAGGCTGATTTGCGGCAGGCGTGAATATGGCTGGATGACCGGCGGCAGAGCTGGATCCTGCAATGTACGGTAGCGCTGCGCCATGGCGCGAACATTCCACCAGTCGCTGGCGTAGGCAACAGCGCCCTCGCGCAGCATGGTGGTTTGCGAAATATTGGCCAGACGCGACGAGAGGTCACTGAAGAAGGTGTCGTCGGACACACTATTCAGATTGAGGCTGGCCGAAAAGCCCATGCCAAGATTCTGATTGTGCTGTAGCGAATAGTTGCTGCGATCGGAATGTGTTACCTGATCGTTGGGCAGATATTCACCCTGGAAAATGCCGGAATAATTCTGGTCGAGGTAACGCAACTCGCCATTCAGCTCAACGCCACGTTTTGACATCAGGCGGGGCGAAATCGTCGCATCCATGTTCGGGGCGATGTTCCAGTAATAAGGTTCAAGCACTTCAAAGCCGCTTTTGCTGGTCGAGCCAAATGTCGGCAACAGGAAGCCGCTTTTGCGTCGGTTGTTGAGCGGGAAGGATAGCCAGGGCGAATAGAGAATCGGCATGCCCTCGAATACCAGCGTGACATCATGCGCCTCGCCGTTATCCTTGTCGTAGTCGAATTCCATGGTTTTCGCGCGCGCAAACCAGTCGGGGTCGACAGGCCCGCAAGTGCTGTAAGTCGCATCGGTCAGCTTGTAATGATTTTCGCCTTCGAAATCGATGCGCTGAGCCGAGCCGCTACCGGTGATGGTTTGTCCAGGAGGGGCATCCTTGATTTGCCGTTTGATGCTGTATTCCGGCTGTTCGAAGAAGCCAATGCTGTCTGCAATTTTCAGGTGCAGCCGCGGCCCGGTGATGACGTCATCATTTTGATGGATGCGCACGTTGCCGACGGCGTCGACCAGATCCTCATCTTCCCGATAGCTCAGACGATCGGCTGTCAGCACATCGCCGACTTTGCGCAATTCGACATGGCCTTCCGCCAGTGTGTCGACATTGCTGTGCCCGCTGATCCTGTCGGCTGCGATGAAGATCGGGCCAGGTTCGAGTTTGTTTTTCCGCAAGGGCGCCATGCGCATGGAAAGTTTCAGTACCGGTTCCGTTGCCAGTGCAAGCTGGTCATTCGATTCACCGGATGAGGGGGCAACTGCCACCGCTTCTGCAGGATGAGTTATCCTCGCCGGGGAGGGCGCTGTCGCCTGAGGCGCGACTGCGCCTGAAACTGCCGGTAAGACGATTTGCGTGCGGTTCTTTTCGCTGCGCCCGGAACCCCGCGGATTCGCTGGTACATCCCGGCCGAGCAATGCGGGATCGACCGGCAACAGAGGTAATGTCTGGGCAGCAAGCAGGCTGCCCGATGTGCTGATCATCACCAGATACGCGATTTTTTTTTGCCGGAAAAAACGCATGCTGTTGTCGATGGCCACTATTGTTTGCAACCGCTTTGCGAAGAATACAATTTCGCCAACCGGAAGCCTAGCGACGCTGAATGATAGAATTTGTCATTCTATCATCGGGTGTACGGCTCGGGCTCATCCACGAAGCCGCACATTCTCCAAAAATCCCAATGCAACGACAGTTACAGATCGAGTCCTGGCTCCAGACGCTCTATCCGGACCAGCCATTCAGGCTGACTCCCGCCTCGGCGGATGCCAGTTTCCGCCGCTATTTCCGCGCCACCTTCGATGCGAGGCCGGAACGGCAGAATTCGCTGATTGTTATGGATGCGCCGCCAGCCAGCGAGGATTGCCACCCATGGTTGCATGTCCAGCAACTTTTCGAGGCTGCGGGCGCGCATGTGCCGCATGTTTTGGCGCAGGATCTCGAGCGTGGCTTCCTTGTACTTTCCGATCTCGGTAATACCACCTATCTGGCCGCCCTGACAGCGCAGCCGGAGGCCAAGGTTGCGCGGCATCTGTATGATGATGCTATCGATGCGCTGATTCGCATCCAGTTGGCCAGCAAGCCTGGCGTCCTGCCAGAATATGACCGCGCCCTGTTGCAGCGCGAACTGATGCTGTTTCCGGACTGGTATGTCATGAAACATCTCGGTGCAACGCTCAGTGATGCGCAACGCGCAGTCATGGAACATGCCTTTGAACGCATCCTCGCCGTCAATCTCGCCGAACCACAGGTTTTTGTGCATCGCGATTACCATTCACGCAACCTGATGCGGTTGGAAGGCAGCGATGCCAATAATCCTGGCGTCATCGACTTTCAGGATGCCGTGTACGGCCCGATCAGCTATGACCTCGTCTCGCTGTTCAAGGATGCCTACATCGAATGGGATGAGGCGCTGACGCTCGACTGGCTGATCCGCTACTGGGAAAAGGCGCGCCGCGCCGGCTTGCCGGTACGCGCCGATTTCGGCGACTTCCACCGTGACTATGAATGGATGGGGGTACAACGCCACATCAAGGTACTGGGGATTTTTGCACGCCTCTATCACCGCGATGGCAAGGACGGTTATCTCAAGGATATGCCGCTGGTGGCAGGTTATCTGCGCAAGGCCGCCGACCGCTACCGTGAGCTGGGACCGTTTCTCAAGCTGCTCGATGAACTTGAAAACCGCGCAGTGCAGACGGGATACACGTTTTGAAAGCCATGATTCTTGCGGCCGGCCGCGGCGAACGCATGCGACCGCTGACCGATACCTGCCCGAAACCGCTGCTGTCGGTCGGCGGCAAGCCGCTGATCATCTGGCAGATCGAGCGACTGGTGGCTGCAGGCATCACTGATCTGGTAATCAACCACGCCCATCTCGGTGAGCAGATTGAGGCTGCGCTTGGCGACGGTCGCCGCTTTGGCGCACACATTGCCTACTCGCCAGAACGGGAGGCATTGGAGACTGCCGGTGGCGTCGCCAATGCGCTGCATCTGCTTGGTGCGGCACCGTTTCTGGTGGTCAGCGCCGATATCTACTGCGAATGCGATTACCGCCGGATGATCGAATCTGCGGGACAGGTCGATGAAAGAACGCCGGCTTTTCTCTGGATGGTCGATAACCGCGAATGGCATCCACAAGGCGACTTCGCGCTGCGCGACGGTGTGCTGCATCTCGATGGCGAGCCGCGCCTGACCTACTCGAATCTCGGTATTTTTTGCCCGGAATTTTTTATCGATGTCGTTCCGGGTGCTCGTCTGCCGCTGCGGCCCCTCTTCGATCAGGCGATCCCTGCCGGACGCATTCTGGGCGCCCGCATGAGCGGGCTGTGGGACAATATCGGCACCCCGGCGCAACTTGCCGCACTCGACAATACGTTGCGGCACCGCCAGCCCGATTGACAGCAGCCTCCCAACCACATGAGTATTGATTCCATCGACATTGCCCCGTTCGCCGCACGCCGTGCCCGCGTTATGGAGCACATGGGCAGCGGCCTCGCCGTCATCCCGACGGCTGCCGAACATTTGCGCAACCGGGATTCTCATTACCCCTATCGTGCAGACAGCTACTTCCATTACCTGACCGGTTTCGACGAACCTGATGCGGTGCTGCTGCTGATTGCCGGCGCCCATCCGCAAAGCATCCTGTTTTGTCGCACCAAGGATGCCGACAAGGAAATCTGGGACGGTTTTCGCTGGGGCCCGGAGGCGGCATGTGAGCGTTTCGGTTTCGACGCTGCGCAGCCGATCGAGCGCTTTGATGTGCAATTTGCCGAGTTACTCGCCGATCAGCCGTCGTTATGGTTTTCGCTCGGCTACGACGCGATCTGGGATGCCCGTATTGCCGGCGCACTCAACGAGGTACGCGCCCAGGCACGCAACGGCAAACAGACGCCAGCGCAGGTCAACGACATTCGGATGACGCTAGATGCCATGCGCCTGATCAAGGATCACAGCGAGATTGCCATCATGCGTCGCGCCGCGAGCATTTCCGCCGACGCGCATCGTCGTGCTATGTGCGCCACACGTCCGGGACGCCACGAATACGAAATCGAAGCCGAACTGCTGCACGAATTCCGCCGTCGCGGCTGTCAGGCGACCGCCTATTCCTCTATCGTTGCCGGTGGCGCCAACGCCTGCATCCTGCACTACATCGGGAATGACCGAATATTGCGCGACGGCGACCTGCTGCTGATCGACGCCGGTGGTGAACTTGACGGATATGCTTCCGATATTACGCGGAGCTTTCCGGTGAATGGCCGTTTCAGCGGTGCGCAGGCCGACGTGTATCGCCTGGTGCTCGATGCGCAAATCGCCGCCATCGCCGCCATCAAGCCCGGTGTGAGTTTTCTTGATCCGCATGAGGCCGCTCTCAAAGTGCTTGCTCAGGGCATGCTGGATCTGCGTCTGCTGCAAGGCTCCCTCGATGGCGTCATCGAGTCCGAAGCCTACAAGCGTTTCTATATGCACCGTACCAGTCACTGGCTCGGTCGTGATGTGCATGATGCCGGTGCCTACAAGCGCGGTGAAACCTGGCAAATTCTGCAACCAGGTATGTTGCTGACTGTCGAACCGGGTTGCTATATCCGCGCTGCCGATGATGTGCCGGCCGCCTTTCACGACATCGGTGTGCGCATCGAAGACGATGCACTGGTCACCGCCGATGGCTGCGAAATCATCACCCATGAAGCACCGAAGTCGATTCGCGATATCGAAGCGCTGATGCAAGAAGCGGAAAATGATTGAGCGCACACACCATGCGCCCCCTGTCGCCATCGTGGGTGGCGGCCCGGTTGGGATGACGCTTGGTCTGGCGCTTGCCGCACACGGAATCCGCGCCAGCATTCATGATGCCCGGCCGCGCGGCGCCGCACGCCATGACAAAAGGGCCATAGCGCTGTCGCACGGCTCGCGGCAGATCCTCGAATGGCTCGGTGTCTGGCAGCAAATTACCGCCACACCGATCAGGGTGATTCATGTTTCGCAGCAAGGCGGCTTTGGCCGCACGCGCATCACGGCAGAGGAGCAGGGCGTAGCGGCGCTTGGCTATGTGGCTACTGCAACAAGTATCAACACGGCACTCGACGACGCGCTGACAGCACGCAACATCGAGTTCCACGGCGACAATCGCGTCGAGCATGTCGAGACAACGGCGCAACATGTCACGTTGCATTGCACCAGCGGCACAACCACGACGCCGCTCGTCGTGTATGCCGAAGGCGCCATCAACGCCGATGCAGCGGCAACGGTGAATGATTATGGCCAGCATGCGGTGATTTGTACCGTCACGCCGGACAGACAGCACGGCAATATCGCTTTTGAGCGCTTCACGCCGCAGGGTCCGTTGGCACTCTTGCCTTGCGGCAACGAATTCGCCGTGGTGTATCCCTGCCCGGCTGATAAAGCCGCTTTTCTCGTCGCGCTGCCCGATGAAAAATTTCTCGGCTGCCTGCAAAACCACTTCGGCAAGCGCCTCGGATTTTCCGCCGTAACGCCGCGCCATGTTTTTCCGCTCAGCCTGCGCTATCGTAATTCGCCCGTCGACGTGCGTAGTGTCTGGCTCGGTAATGCCGCCCAAACATTGCATCCGGTGGCTGGTCAGGGGTTCAACCTGGCTCTGCGCGATGTATGGGAACTCGCCAGTACGCTGGCCGATACAGATAACCACGCCGCCGATCCTGGCGGCGCCGCGTTACTCGCGCGCTATGCGGCGGCGCGCCACCTCGATCGCCGTAGTGCGATCGGGTTCACCGACATGCTGGTGCGCACCTTCAGCAACGATACCCCACCGCTGCGTACTGTGCGTGGCATTGGTCTTTGTATGCTCGACATTTTGTCTCCGCTGCGTGGCTTTGTGGCACGGCGCATGATGTATGGTGCACGCGCCTGGCCTTGAAGCACGTCAGGGATCTTTACGGTAGAATTCGCGCCTTCCACGCTTTCCGTTTGACACCCGAGTTTGCTTCGTTCGGTCCCTATCCAATGCACTTCGTCGGCTTCCAGCTCCGTAATAATCTGTTCGTTGCACCCATGGCGGGCGTAACCGATCGGCCATTCCGTCAGCTTTGCAAGCAGCTTGGCGCAGGACTGGCTGTATCCGAAATGGTGACTTCCAATTCCCTGCTTTACGGTAGCGCCAAGACCTTGCGGCGCGCCAATCACGATGGCGAGGTGGAGCCGGTTTCCGTGCAGATCGCCGGCGCCGATCCGCGCATGATGGCTGAGGCGGCACGCCACAATATCGATCATGGCGCGCAGATCATTGATATCAACATGGGCTGTCCGGCGAAAAAAATTTGTAACGTCATGGCTGGTTCGGCGCTTATGCAGGACGAAGCATTGGTGGCAAAAATCCTCGAAGCCGTTGTTGATGCGGTGCCAAATACGCCGGTAACACTGAAGTTCCGCACTGGCTGGAATCAGGACAACAGGAATGCTCCCGTTATTGCGCGGATTGCCGAGGAGAGCGGTATCCGCGCCATCGCCATTCATGGCCGCACGCGTGCCGATCAGTATCGCGGCGACGCCGAGTACGACACCATTGCATTGGTCAAGTCGCGTGTAAAAATTCCGGTGATCGCCAATGGCGATATCGACTCACCGCAGAAGGCTCGCCATGTCCTCGACTACACCAAGGCCGATGGCTTGATGATCGGCCGCGCCGCGCAGGGACGTCCGTGGATTTTTCGCGAAATCGAGCATTATCTGGCAACCGGCGAACTGCTGCCGGCACCGCGCGTTATCAAAATCCACCAGATCATGCGCCGCCATCTGGCTGATCTGTACGCATTCTATGGCGAACATACCGGCGTCAGAATCGCCCGTAAGCACATTTCCTGGTACACCAAAGGACTGGTGGGCGCTGCACATTTTCGCCATGCCATGAATCAACTGGCCAGCGTCGATGCGCAATTGCAGGCGACCGATGAATTCTTTCTCGGTCAGGCGGCTGCCAACGACCGACTTTCCTATGAAGAGGCGCTCGCCGCATGACGACCAACGATATTGCCGAATGTGTCCGTCGCTCGCTCAACCGCTACTTTCGCGACCTCGATGGCGAGAAGCCTTGCACGATCTATGACATGGTTATCAGCAATGTCGAGCGTTCAATGCTTGCATCGGTTATGGAGCATGCCGAAGGGAATCAGACGGTCGCCGCCGAAATGCTCGGCATCAACCGCAATACCTTGCGCCGCAAGCTCACCGAATAT
>Ga0073899_10004008_pt1 | contig 12932 bp, 11 predicted proteins | sample KloWWTmetaKNB5Ph_FD_88975 | JGI IMG/M metagenome (GOLD analysis project Ga0073899, IMG submission 88975) | Active sludge microbial communities from Klosterneuburg, Austria, studying microevolution and ecology of nitrifiers - Klosterneuburg... | ecosystem: Engineered > WWTP > Aerobic digester >... | reverse complement strand
CAAGTCCAGATAGGGCCCGGGAGGCCTGCTGCAAGTGGCCGCGTGTCACCGAGCGTCTCGGTTGTATTGCCATTCGTCTCGTGCTGGCCTCCGCAAAGGTCGCGCCAAGGCCACGCTGGCTCGCTGGTTGCCCGCGGCTCGGACGGAGCACTCTACAAATGCACGGGCCCGGTCATGCAGCCACCCGGCCGCAGGTTGTCGAGTCGGCCAAAGCGAGCCGACCGCACTAGGCGGTCGGCGGTGAGCATCCAGACTGGTCAGCCGATGTCAGGTCCGACACCGGAGTCGACGGTACGGGCACGGGCTATTGCGCAGACGTGTTGGGTCGCGCGGCCAAGGTCGCGTCCGAGTTCGCGCGAGTGCGCTGAGCTTGCAGCGGGTCGGGGCTGCCCTCGCCGTAGGACAGGCGCTCGCCCCGGGCGATTGCAGCGAGCACTTCGCCCCGCGCGTCGGCACGCGTGCGCGTCGAGAAGCTCTTTTCGAACTCCGGCGCATTGCTGGCTTCGCCTTGGGACGGGCGCCAGCCGGTCGCGAGCGCGGCCTGCAGCTCGGCGCGCACCTCGGCGCGGGTCCGCATCGAAACGAAGTTGTCGAACTCCGGGGCGCGCGTGGCTTCCTGCCCGAACGCGGTGAGCGTGGCGAGCGTCAGGGCAACGGCTGTGATGAACGTCTTCATGGTGGTGTCCTTCGGTTGTGCGTCTGGGCCACCTTGGCCCGTGCCAGCGTTGCGGTTTGCACTGCTGACCTTCATTGGTCGTGTGCTGGCCGCAAAACGTGACGATGGCCTGGCACGGCGCTCGAAGGTTGCAGGGCCCTTCGCCAAAGAAAGCGGGCGCCGCAGCGCCCGCACAGTGCTCAGAATGGCGCCCGCCGTCAGCGCGGCGGCACCGGCGGAAGTGGTTCGTCATGCTCGAAGCCGTTCGACAGAAGATCCACCGACGCCGCATGCACGGCTCCGATCTGATCCGCCACATGGCTGCAATTGCCGCACATCGACAGATGCAACTTCAAGCGCATCTCGTCGAAGATGCCCAGCGGTTCATCCAGGCGCTGTGACAAGAGTTCGGCCACCCGCCGGCAGGAGTACATCAGATTCATACGCTGGCCCTCTTTCCAATCCAATCGCGTTGCATGCAATCTCGCAGCGACATCCGGGCGCGATGAAGAATCGTCCGGCAATTCTCGGCGCTGACGCCCAGGCGCTCGCAGATCTCGGAAGTCTCGAAGCCCAGCCACTCGCGCATCATGAACACGCGGCCGGTCTGGCGCGGCAGGCAACTGACGCATCGCTCCAGCACCGTCATTATCTGTCGTTGCTCGGTGCGGTTGTCGGGTTGTTGCCAGGCGGGAACGGGTTCGACGTAGGCCCCATCGGGGCTGTACAGGGCGTCGATCGCATCGTCGCCGTGTTCGTCGTCGGTGCCGAAGTAGACCATCCGTTGCCGGGTGGGCGAGCGGTACCAGTCGGCCACCTTGTTCTTCAGGATGGCCGTCGCCCAGGTGGGCAGCGACGACTCGCCCCGGCGTTTTCCGTGCTGTTCGACGACGGCCATGAGGGTGTCCTGGACCAGGTCCTCCGCCAGCCCGTCATCGTGCAGCGCATAGCGTGCGTGGCGGATCAGGCGCACACGCAATGCCGGCAGCTGCGCCTCCAGGCTGGCGGTGACCGTGGCGTCGCCGGGTCCTGCGAGCGGAAGGGGCCCCAATGCCGGCGGATCGCCATGCGAGCTATGTAAGCCATGTGTGTGGGCCATTTGAAGTCTCCTCTTTCACTCCGGGTTGGTCGGCAGACGTGCTTCGGTGCAGCCGGCCTCGGTGCATCGGGTTGGGGGCATCGAGATGTGGGCACGCTGCATCAGCCAGAGCACGGCCGTGATCCCGCCGAGCATGGCCACGTAGGCTCCGACGGCCTGCAGGGCCAGGGTGGGTAGGGCATTGAGCAGGAGCGTGTCGTTGCCGCCGGGGACCATGGCTGCGCCGGCGCCCATCAGCAAGCCGCCTCCGATGTGGCGCAGCCACGAGAGGGCACTCGTTGGTTGTCGCCATGCGACCGAACCGCGCTGCATCGCAGACGCCAACATGCCGAACGCCAGCGCGGCGACCAGCGCCGAGTGGCCGGGCGCAGGTGCGTCGCTGCCCATCCAGCCGTGCAGGACGCTGGTGCGCAGATGGTTGGTGTATGACCAGGCACCCTGTGTCAGGTACAGGACCCCCCCGGCCAGACCCATGAGCGCAGCAGACACGGTGAGGTGATAGTGGGGCGCGAGTACCCGCTGCCGAATGGATACCTTAGACCCTGTTCGTGCCAGTCGGCTCAGGGTCGCAGCGCGCGACAGTGCCCACAGGACCAGGGCCACCAGCAGCCAGGGCGAGAGTGCCGGCCAGCGCGCCCAAAGGGTGGTGACCGGCAGAAGCTCGACAGACCCTGGTGTGCCAGCCATGGTCGCCCACCCGGGCCACCCGACGGCCGACAACACCACGCCGGCCGCGAAGCCGAGCAAGGTACCGAGCATGCCAAGTTCACCATCGGCCAGGCGGTGCAACGTGGACAACGAACAGCCGCCATTGAGGGCCGCACCGATGCCAAAGAGCGAACCGCCCAGCAGTGCAATCCCGATAGGAGCAAACATGCGCACCGTTGGCAACGGGTAGCCCGCGAGAAGCGACAGCAAGCCGGCCAGAAGCGCCATCCACATGGCGGCCTGCATCAGGCTGCCGAGCATGTGCGTGGTGCCACTCGTCATGATCTCCGCGACGGCCCGGACGTTGCATAGGCTGGCACGATGGGCAGCGAAGCCGATGAGGGCAGCACAGGCCAAGGCCAGGGTCAGGCCGAGCATCGAGGTGGTGTTACCCATCACACGGCCCGATGCGCGCTGTCGGCATCACGGCGCCCGTAGCACTTCAGTGCGCGGATGGAAGGCCACCCATGCGAACCAGAAAGCCATGGTGCCCGCCAATGGCTGCCCCTGCGCGTCGAAGGCCTCGGCGGTGCGGTGGCTTCGGTCGTAGCGGATGCGAATGGGCTGCCCGCCGACCGTGTCGTTCAGGGTGCCGGCGGCGTTCACTGCGCGATCCAGCACGCTGAAGGGATAGGCCTTGGCGGCGCCGTTGATGCGCAGTCCGAGCACCCACTCCTTGAGCGGAAAGCGGTCGTCGCGGTGCTGCACATCGAACATCAGTCGCTGCACGCGGTCATAGCCGGCGTAGGGGTCGCGCGCGTATTCGCGCTCGAAGCCGGTGTCCGCAGAAAGCACTTCGGTACCGGGGTGCCGGCGGCGCCAGTCGGCCCAACTGGTATGACTCAGGGGCACCGACGGCAGCAGTGCGCCCTTCAGGGGGCCGCTGACCGCCGTGGACAGGATCTGCGACCACAGTGACTGGGTCGCGCGGTCGTACAGCAGCACATCGCTGTTGTAGAGCAAGCCTGAAACGCCAAATCCAGTGGCACCTGTCGCCTGTGGCGGCTCGAAGGCCATGCCGGTGCCGCACAGCGGGCAGTAGGTCACGACGACGGGCCGCGAACCGAACCGGTCGTTGACCACCTCATGCCAGTTCAGGATGCGCACCGGGTAGGCCCGAGCGATGCCCTCGCGTGCGATGCCCAGCACGCGGTCGTCGTCCGCCAGCTTGGCGGCCGCTGCGCTGACGAAGCGCGGGCGATCAATGGCGGGGATGCCGTCCTTCGGCGGTCCGCCGCGCTCGATGGCCTTGGCGGGAATCGAAGCGCCCGAGAGGTCGAAGCCATTCAGCAACGGCTCTGCGCGGGCCGCACCCATCCAGCCGACGAATGCGTAGGCGGCCAGGGTCCGGGCCAAGGACAGGGCCAAGAACGGGGCCAGTCGGCGACGATTCATGATCGGTGTGACTCGCGGCAAGGTGGCGACGAGGCCCCGGGTGTGAAACGCTAAAGGCGCTGCAAGTGCTGCGTTCTGCTCACAACCCGGGCCTACCCCGTCGCTTGTTGGACGTGCGACCGCAGCGTTTCATTACAGGCACACCGGGCGCGAGCTCCCGGGCCTTGCCGCCACTCGCCGGCCGCGGCTCTCTCAGTCCGCGGCAGGCGTTGCCTTAGCGTGACGCCGCACCGGTTCGCGCATCAGCACGAACTCCTCGGCCGCGGTGGGGTGCACAGCCACCGTGCGGTCGAAGTCGCGCTTGGTGGCGCCGCAGGTCAGTGCCACGGCCAGGCTCTGCACGATCTCGGGGGCGTCGGCGCCGATCATGTGCACGCCCAGGACCCGGTCGTTGAGGCCATCCACCACCAGCTTCATGTAGGTGCGCGCGGCGCTGCCCGCAAACGCGGTCTTCATGGGGCGGAAGTCGGACTCGAAGATGTCCACCGGGCCGAGGCGGGCTGCGTCGGCTTCGCTCAGGCCCACGGTGGCGATCGGTGGATCGGTGAAGACCGCACTGGCCACCGTGCGGTGGTCGACCCGGCTGGCGCGACGTCCGAACTCGGTGTCGGCGAAGGCGCGCCCTTCGGCGATCGCCACCGGGGTCAGGTTCATGCGGTGGGTGACGTCGCCGATCGCCCACACCCCGGGTGCGCTGGTCCGGCTGTCGGCATCCACTGCGATGGCGCCGCGGGCATCGAGTTGCACGCCGGCGTCGGCCAGCCCGAGACCCTGGGTGTTCGGATTGCGACCGGTCGCGTTGAGCGCCGCAGCGGCGCGCAGTACCGAGCCGTCCTGGCGATGCAGGGCAAAGCCGGTCGCCTCCCGCTCGAGCGCCTCCAGCGCCACGCCGCCGGCCAGCGCGATGCCGCGGGCCTGAAGCGCCGCGGCCAGACGCTGACGCAGGTCGATGTCGAAGCCGCGAAGGGGCAGTGTGTCGCGGAAGGCCAGTGTCACCTCGGCGCCCAGGCCCGCCAGGATGCTGGCGAACTCGACGGCGATGTAGCCGCCGCCCACGACCAGCAGACTGGCGGGCACTTCACGCAGGTCGAGAACCTCATTGGACGTCATGGCCGCAGATAGGCCCGGCAAGGCGTCGTGTGCGGGTGCCCCGCCCGTCGCAATCAGGACACGCTGGGCCTGCACAGTGCGGTCTCCCACTGCCACTTCCCCACCGCCGAGCAGGCGTGCACGGCCCAAGGCGAGCTCGACTCCGGAATCCGTCAACATCTTGCGGTAGATGCCTTCGAGCCGCTGGATCTCGGTGGCCTTGGCATCGGCCCAGCGATGCATCTCGAAGCTGCCGGTCGATCCAGTCCACCCGTAGGCGCGTGCCTCCTCGAAGGCTTGTCCGAAGCCTGCCGCGTACATCATCAGCTTCTTGGGCACGCAGCCTCGGATCACGCAGGTGCCGCCGACGCGGTCTGCTTCCACGATCAGCACGCGGGCGCCGTGGGCCGATGCGCGGCGCGATGCTGCCACGCCACCCGAGCCGGCGCCCACCACCACGAGATCGAATTCATCGGACATGTCGATTCCTTTTGCAGCGCTGCGGCCACGATGGTCAAGTGTCGTCAACTGTGGGTAGAGGCCTGCGTGCGCCAGTCGGCGACGTCTTCCGCGATCGCCTGTTCCAGTGCCTGCAGCGAAGGTGCCACCAGGCGGCGCTTGCTCGCTTCGAAGGCGGCCGCCGGATACGCGGCCAGCCGAACTGCATGCTCCCGAGCGGCGGCGTGCAAGGTTGCCGGGTCGACGAGTTCGTCGACGAATCCCGCTGACAACGCCTGGGGAGGATCGAACGGCCTTGCCGTTGCGATGGCGGCATGCAGGCTCGCCGGCGTCAACCGCTGCCGGCACAAGGCGATGGCGAAACGCGGCATCGTCAGCCCCACCTGCACTTCGTTCAGTTGGATGCGAAGTTCCGCGTTGGCACACAGGCGCAGGTCGGCAGCCAGCAGCAGAAAAGCCCCCATGGCCACGGCGTGTCCCTGGCAGGCCACCACCACCGGGCGGGGGAAGCAAAGCAGCCGGGCCGACACTCGAGCGCCGGCCTCGAGCATCTCCACCAGCTCCGGCCCGCGCCGCTGGAACGTGGCGAGATCGAACCCACCCGAGAACGCCTTGCCGCGGGCGGCCAGCACCACGGCGGCCCGAGCGGCTTGCGCAGAGCCCAGCGCGTCGTCCAGCGCGCGCAGCATGTCCAGGCTCATCACGTTGGCCTTGCCATCGTGCAGCGTGATGGTGGTCACGCCATCGGCGTGGTCGGAACTCAGAAGCGCATCGCTGCTCATCAGGCCTCCTGCGGAGTTGGGATCTCGGCGTCCAGGTCGTGTACCACGAGGCCATCCATCGGGCCGACCGGTTCGAGCCAGGCCTGCCTGGCGAGGGTCCTGCGGGCGTCGGCCAGCCCCGCCTGCCAGCGCTGGCGGATGCGCGAGGCATTGAAGTCCATGTCCTTGGTGTGATCCTCGTCGGGCAGGCGGGGCGCGACCAGGCGCATCAGGTGCATGACGGTGCCGCAACCGTAGCCCGTCATCTCGCGCACTTCGGACGTGGCCAGGCTTGAGGCGGGCAGCCGGCGGGTCAGCTCGCGCACGATGTGGCGCAACTGGTGGATCTGGGCCTGGCGCTGCACATGGCTGTCGACGCGGCTCGAGAACTGGATGTCCTTCTGCCGGCCGCTCACCTGCCACATGGTCTGCGGTGCATCGCCCGCGCCTTGCCACAGCTGCACTGCGAAGACGAGCGAGTTGCGTCTCGGGTTGTCGTCGAACACGGCCTCGACCGGTGTGTTGGAGTAGATGCCACCGTCCCAGAAAAGCTCGTCGCCGATGCGCACGGCCGGGAACGCCGGCGGCAGCGCGCCGGATGCCAGGATGTGGCGCAGGTCGAGTGGCTCGTCACGGCTGTCGAAGTAACGCATCCGGCCCGTCTTCACGTTCACCGCGCCCACCGTCAGACGCGGCGCGCAGGCGGTCAGCAGGGTGCCGTCGACGAGCCCAGCGAGCGTGTCGCGCAGGCGCGAGGTCTCGTAGTAGCCCGAGGTCTCGTCGCCCAGCGCCAGGTGCGGACTCAGCCATGCGCGGTGGTGCGGTGCAAAGAAGCCCGGCAGTCCCTGGTTCATCGCGCTCAGGGTTGTCCAGATCGTCGGCAGTCCCGGCAGCCCGGGCCACTGGGCCGGCAGCCCCTTGTGCGCCATCTTGTCCCAGAAGGCTCGCAGCCGATCGAGGCGGTGGCCAGGCGCGTTGCCTGCAATGAGTGCGGCATTGATCGCGCCGATCGACGTGCCGATGACCCAGTCCGGTTCGATGCCCGCTTCGTGCAGGCCTTCATAGACACCCGCCTGGTAGGCACCCAAGGCGCCGCCACCCTGTAGCACCAGAACCACCTGGCGATCGCTCGCCGGTTGGCAGGCGTCGCCACCGGTGGGGGCGCGTGCCGTGGCCGCACCAGCGGTCTTGCGAAGTCGCGTAGCCATGGTGGTGTTCCTAGGTTGCAAGGTAGTCGTGGATCACGCGGCCATAGGGCAGGGTGAGGTCGGCGATGAAGTGCAGGCCACCGAGCATGCCGCGCACCGGCAGGTCCGCCACCGGAGCATTGACGTGCGGCACCAGGTGCAGCCGGGCCGGGCCCGACCACGCGCCGTGCACCTGGATGTCCGCCAGCTCGTAGGCCACCAGCTGGGCGATCGCCGGCGTGCCGTCGACGTGGGGGATGAGCTTGAGGTTGACCTGGGTCTTGCTCATCTTCTCGATGATCGATACCGAAGAGCAGGCCTTGCGCCCGCTCACGTCGTACAGCAGGTGCTGGTGCTTGTAGCCCATGGTGGCGATGGCCACCTGGATGCCGGCGTACTCGAGGACCCCGGTCAGCGTGTCGTGGACCACCGACAGCTTTGGGTTGCCGTGCTTCTTTGGGAAGCCCCAAATCTCGCGGCCGCCGGCGATCGGTGGCTCATCGTCGAGGTACATCTGGGCCGTGAAGTTCACCGGCTGGCCCTGGAACAGCGCCGGGATGACGACACCTGACTCTGTGTAGTCACCGAAGCCGGCCGAATCGGGCATGCGGATGAACTCGTACAGCACATGGCCAGAACCGTCGGGCTCCAGCGGGGCGGGCAGCGCAGCCCGAATGGCGTCGGCGTCGCTCGTGTAGGTGACGATGAGGTACTCCCGCTGCAGGAAGCGGTAGGGGCCGCGCGGGTAGGACGGTGAGGCCATCGGCATCGACGGCAGGTCGAGCACGGACAGCGTGCCAGCGGGTGGGTGGGGCGCGTTCATCAATGCGCCGTCCAGCCACCGTCGATCGGCATCACGGTGCCCGTGATCGACGCCGCTGCGTCACCGCAAAGGAACGCGACCAGTTGCGCCACCTCGTCGGTGGTGACGAAGCGCTTGGTGGGCTGCGCGGCCAGCAGCACGTCGCGCTTGACCTGCTCTTCGGTGATGCCACGTGCTTTGGCGGTGTCGGGAATCTGCTTCTCCACCAACGGCGTCAGCACGTAGCCGGGGCACACGGCGTTCGCGGTGATGCCTTGCTCGGCCACCTCCAGCGCGACCGTCTTGGTGAAACCGGCGATGCCGTGCTTGGCGGCCACGTAGGCTGACTTGTAGGGGCTCGCCACCAGCGCATGGGCCGAGGCGATGTTGACGATGCGGCCCCAGCGGTTGAACTTCATGTGGGGCAGCGCCAGCCGCGTGGTGTGGAAGGCCGCCGTCAGGTTGATGGCCAGGATGGCGTGCCACTTGTCCACCGGGAACTCGTCGACAGGCGCCACGTGCTGGATGCCGGCGTTGTTGACGAGCACGTCGATGCCGCCCCATTGCTGGGCTGCCCGGGCCAGCATCGCTTCGATGGCGTCCTGCCGGCCCATGTCGGCGCCGTCGTAAAGCACCTCGACGCCATGCGTATTGGCAAGACCCGTGCGAAGGTCCTCGATCGCCGCAGCGTCACCAAAGCCATTGAGCATGATGTTCATGCCGGCGGAGGCCAGTTCGCTGGCGATGGCCAGACCGATGCCGCTAGTCGAGCCGGTGACGAGGGCGCTTCTTCTTCGGTGCTGCATGCGGTGCTCCTGCGGCGGATGGGCCAAAGGGGGTTTGACGTTCGCGGACCTGCTTTCATTACAGGTCCGTCCGCAATAGGGTCCTCAAGTGCTGCGACCCCGCCGCCGATAAAGCGCATGCCGGGGCGGTGCATTCGCTCGTCGGTACCGCTACGGCTCGCGCTCGTTCAACCCACCGCCATGTCATTGATCTCAGCTCCGAAGCCGTCCTGGCGCTCGCCCCGCCTGGGCGTGCGGCTGGCGCTCGGATTCGGTGCGCTGGTGGCGATCGTGGTTGTCGTCGTCTCGCTCGCGGCCGCGCAGCTCAACTCGCTGGCGCGCCACGGCGAGCAAGTGATCTCCGAAGACCTCCAGCGCATGTTGAAGGTGCAGGAGGTCGACCGCCACGTGCAGGGGCACGGCGTTGCAATGGCCCGGCTGCTGACGGCCGCGCGGCCGGAGCGCGAGCGCATCTATCCCATGGTCGATGCCGAGAACGCGGCGGTCGATGCCCTCATCGCGAAGCTGTCCAGCCACACCGGCGACGCCGAGGCCCGAGCGCTGCTGGCCGATCTGGCCTCGCTGCGCCGGCACTATGGCGACGTGTTCGTTGACGTCGTCACCGAGATCGAGGCGGGCGATGTGGCCCAGGCCGGCCGCCTGTTCGATGGCGAAGGGCAACTCGCCATGCGCGCTGTGCTGAACGCTTCCGATGCCTTGTTGCGCCACGAGCAGGCAGCGCTCACAACCCGGCAGCATCAAGTTCAGGCGCAGATCGAGGGTACCCAACGACGACTGGCGCTGCTGGCCTTGGCTGTGGTCGGTCTGTCGATCGTGCTGGCCTGGCGCACGACCCTCAGCGTCACACGACCGCTTTCGCGCGTCGAACTGGCTGCGGACCGCATCGCGGGGGGTGACTATGCGGCCCGTGTCGCCGTGACCTCTGACGACGAACTCGGGCGCGTGGCGCAGGCCATGAACAGTATGGCCGACGCCGTGGCCGCGCGCGAAGCGCAGCTCGAGGGCGTGGCCTACACAGACCGGCTCACCGGGCTGCCGAACCGGGCGCTGCTGCGCAGACTGGGGCGCGAGGGCAGCTGGGCGAGCGAGGGCTTCGCCGTCATCCTGATGGACGTGGCACGCCTGGGCACAGTCAACGAGGTGCTTGGATTCGAGACCGGCGACATGCTGCTGGTTGCCTTCGCGAAGCGCTTGCAGGCGGCCGTCGCTGCCGAGCCTGACGCAAGCAGCCGTATCTCTCTGGCACGCCTGCCCGGCGGGGTGTTTGCGGTGTTGTGCGAAGGCCGCGGCCGCGCCGCGATGGAAGCAGTGCGTGAACGACTCGACGCCCAGCTCGCAAAGGCGCTGTCCTGCGACGGCCACTCGGTCGACGTGCATCTCGTGTTCGGGCTGGCGGACGGAGGATGTGCTGCTGGCGGGGCCGATGAACGGGTTAAAGCGCTGGACGCCGCGCTGCAAGGCGCCGAACTGGCCATCGCAGAGGCCAAGCGCCTGAAGCTCGCGTGGTCTTGGCACACGCCGACGGACGACGAGTCGCGCGCGCGGCAGCTGAGCCTTCTGTCGGATCTCCGGCGCGCGGCGGCCGAAGGGGAGCTCGAGATGTGGCTCCAGCCCAAGCAATGCCTGCGTCGCGGGCGCACGCTGGGCATGGAAGGCCTGGTGCGCTGGCGCCACCCGCAACGCGGCTTCATCTCGCCGGCCGAGTTCATCCCCTTCGCTGAACGCACCGGTCATATCGGCGTGGTCACGACGGCCATGCTCGAATCGGCGCTGGCCACGCTCGCCGGATGGGCGTCAAGCCATCCGGACCTGAGTCTTGCCGTGAACGTGAGCGCGCTGGATGTGCGCGATCCCGGCTTCGTCTCCCACGTGGAGCAAATGGCCCGGCGACACCGCGCGCCCCTGTCCCGCTTGCGACTGGAGATCACCGAGAGCAGTGTGATGGAGGACGCCGACCGTGTGCTGCCGGTGTTGCACGGACTGCGGGCCCTGGGCGTACAACTCTCCATCGACGACTTCGGTACCGGCTACTCGTCGCTGGCGTACCTGCAGCGCCTGCCCGTGAGCGAACTGAAGATCGACCGCAGCTTCGTCGCGGAGGCCGATCGGAGTGCGGAAGCCCGTGCGCTGCTCAAGACCATCATCGACCTGGGCCACAGCCTGAAGATGATCGTGACCGCCGAGGGCGTCGAACGGACCGAGGAGCAGGACCTGCTGATCGAACTTGGCTGCGACCAGGCGCAGGGTTATTTGATCTCGCGGCCGTTGGCGCCGGATGCCGCGCGGCAATATATCGAAGCCGTCGCGGAAGAAACCGAAGAAGTTGCCGTTGCCTGAACCTGTCGCTGCGGGCTCTCAGCCAGCGCAGCACGACAGTTGCCGGACGTCCCGGGTGAAGGTCTGCGCGCACAGCTTGAGACCTTCGACCATGGTCAGGTAGGGGAACAGCTGATCGGCCAGGTCGTGCACCGTCATGCTTGCACGCAGTGCGATCGCAGCGGTCTGGATCAGTTCGCCGGCCTCGGGCGCCACGGCCTGGACGCCCAGCAGCCGGCCGCTGCCCGCTTCGGCCACGATCTTGATGAAGCCGCGTGTGTCGAAGTTGGCCAACGCGCGCGGCACGTGCTCCAGCGGCAGGGTGCGGCTATCGGTTTCGATGCCTTCCTGGTGTGCGTCGGTCTCGCTGCGTCCGACCGTTGCGACCTGCGGATCAGTGAACATGACGGCCGGCATGGCGCTGAGGTCGAGTGCCGCGTCGCCGCCATGCATGTTGATCGCCGCGCGCGTTCCCGCGGCGGCCGCGACGTAGACGAATTGGGGCTGGTCGGTGCAATCGCCGGCGGCATAGATGCCCGGGATGCTGGTGCGCATGTGGTCGTCGACCACGATGGCGCCCTGCGCGTCCAGCGTCACGCCGGCAGCTTCGAGATCGAGCTGGTGCGTGTTCGGCGTGCGGCCCGTGGCCACGAGCAGCCGGTCGGCGCGCAGTTCGCCGTGGTTCGTCGTCAACACGAATTCACCGTCGGCATGGGCGATGCCTTCGGTCATCGTCTGCTCGAGCACCACGATCCCTTCTTCGCGGAAGGCTGCGGTCAGCGCCTCGCCGATGGCGGGGTCCTCGCGAAGGAATAGCTTGTTGCGTGCGAGGATCGTGACCCGGCTGCCCAGGCGAGCGAAGGCTTGTGCGAGTTCCACCGCGACGACGGACGAGCCGATGACCGCCAGCCGCGGCGGAATGTCGGGGCTGGCCAGGGCTTCGGTCGAGGTCCAGTACGGCGCGTCCGCCAAGCCGGGAATCCGCGGCACCGCTGCGACCGCCCCAGTGGCCACCAGGCAACGGTCGAACGCCATGACTTGTTCGCCGCCGCCCTCCAGCGCCACCGTCAAGGCGTGGGCATCCTTGAAGCGCGCCGTGCCGCGCACCACCGCAATGGCCGGCGTGCCGTCCAGGATGCTCTCGTACTTGGCGTGGCGAAGTTCGTCCACGCGTGCTTGCTGCTGGGCGAGCAGGCGGTCGCGCCGAATGGTCGTTTCGGCAGCGGAGATGCCGGCGTCGAAGGGGCTGTGCCGACGCAGGTGCGCAATGTGCGCGGCCCTGATCATGATCTTCGACGGCACGCAGCCGACATTGACGCAGGTGCCGCCGATCGTGCCGCGTTCGATGAGCGTGACCCGTGCGCCGCGCTCGACCGCTTGGAGTGCCGCGGCCATCGCGGCACCGCCGCTGCCGATGACGGCGACGTGCAGCGCCTGTTCGCCGCTGCGCGCCTTCTGGCCATCCCCGCAGAAGCTCGGAGCCCGGTCGTGCAGGCTTTCGCGCGGCTGCTGCTGCTCGGAATCGGAGACACGAGCCCGATAGCCGGCCGCGATCACGGCTGAGGCGAGGGTCGCCACGGGCGTGCCGTCCTCGAGCGCGAACTGCGCCGTGCCATTGGCGTAAGACACCTGTGCCGAGTGCACGCCGGGGACAT
>Ga0073899_10004007_pt1 | contig 12933 bp, 14 predicted proteins | sample KloWWTmetaKNB5Ph_FD_88975 | JGI IMG/M metagenome (GOLD analysis project Ga0073899, IMG submission 88975) | Active sludge microbial communities from Klosterneuburg, Austria, studying microevolution and ecology of nitrifiers - Klosterneuburg... | ecosystem: Engineered > WWTP > Aerobic digester >... | reverse complement strand
CGGCGCCGATGCTGCTCGCGCCCAAGCACCAGTCGACCTGGGAGACGCTGGCGCTGCCGACGCTGATGCCGCACCCGCTGTGCTACGTGTTCAAGCGCCAGCTGCTGCTGATCCCGTTCTTCGGCTGGGCGATGGCGCGGCTCGACATGATCCACATCGACCGCAGCAGGCGCGCCGAGGCCTGGGCCAAGGTTGCCGAGCAGGGTGTGCGGCTGATGGCAGGAGGCCACTGGATCATCATGTTCCCCGAAGGCACGCGCACGCCGCGCGGCAGCCAGGGCGTCTACAAGAGCGGCGCGGCGCGGCTGGCCGTCGCGACCGGCGTGCCCGTCGTGCCGATCGCCGTCGCGTCGGCCAAGTGCTGGCCGCGCCGCAGCTTCCTGCTGCGCCCCGGCGTGATCGACGTTTCGATCGGCGCGCCGATCGCGTCGACGGGGCGCGAGCACGAGGAACTGATGCGCGAGGTCGAGCGCTGGATCGAGGCCGAGATGCGGCGTCTCGACCCCGAGGCCTATGCGGCGCCGGCGCCGCGGGCGGTGAACGCATGAAGCGCGGCCTTGCCGCGGCGCTGCTCGCGCAGTTGTCGCTGTTCGACGAGGCGCCGCTGACCGTGGCGCCGCCTGCGCCGGCTCGCGGCGCCGCGCCGCCGGACGCCGCGCCGCGGCCGGCCGCGGCGCCGGTCGGGTTCCGCCATCCGCAGACGGCGCGCGAAGTGCGCCTGGGCGAGCATGTCGTCGGCTATGCGCTGCGCCGTGGGCGCCGGCGCAGCATCGGCTTCGTCGTTGCGCCGGAGGGGCTGTCCGTCGCCGCGCCGCGCTGGGTCGCGCAGGCCGATATCGAGGCCGCGCTGCAGGAGAAGGCGGCGTGGATCCTGCGCAAGCTCGCCGAGCAGCGCGAGCGCGCGCGGCGCCGCGAAGCCTCGCGCATCGACTGGCGCGACGGCGCGGCGCTGCCGTTCCTCGGCCAGACCGTGGTCGTCGCGCTCGACCCAGGCGTCGCGGGGGCGGTGTTGGACGCCGGCGCCACGGCGCAGCCCGGCATCGCCGCACTGACGCTGCGCGTCGGCCTGCCGCAAACGGCCGAGCCGGCTCAGATCCGCGACGCCGTGCAGGGCTGGCTGCAGCGCCAGGCGCGCCGCGTGTTCGAGGAGCGCTGCACGCACTACGCCGAGCGCCTCGGCGTGACGGTGCGCCGCATCGCGCTCAGCTCGGCGCAGACGCGCTGGGGCAGCGCCAACGCCGACGGCGCCGTGCGGCTGAACTGGCGGCTGGTCCATTTCGCGCTGCCGACGATCGACTACGTCGTCGCGCACGAACTCGCGCACCTGCGCGTGATGAACCACAGCCCGAAGTTCTGGGACGTCGTGCGCTCCGTGATGCCCGACTACGAGCAGGCGCGAGACTCGCTGTCGGACGACGCGTTGCCGTTGCTCGACTGATCGTCGACGCCGGCAAGCGCGCGGGCCGCCGCGCCGGGCTCCCCAAGCAAGGGCCGCCCGCACCCTCTCGCAGGGTCGCTCGCCGTACTCGGCGAGCGGGGTGTCGTCAGCACATGAAGCGGATCACGCCCTCATCGCCGACCTCGCGACGCAGCCGCCCGTCCATCCACAGCGCGTTGAGGTGCGCGATCGTCTCGCCCATCGCGAACGTGGTCTGGTGCAGGTCGAGCTCGCGCTTGAACAGCACCGGCAGCACCTCGGCGGCGGTGCGCGGCGCGGCGGCGCAGGCGGCGAGCACTTCGGCGTAGCGCAGGTCGTGGTGGTCGACGAGCTGCTGCACGCGCTGGTGCAGCCCGGTGAAGGGTTTGCCGTGGGAAGGCAGCACCAGCGTGTCGGCCGGCAGCGCGCGCAGCTTCGCGATGGAGTCGAGATAGAGCGCGAGCGGGTTGGCCTCGGGCTCGAAGTCCATCACGCTGACGTTGGTCGAGATGCGCGGCAACACCATGTCGCCCGAGATCAGCAGGCCGTGCTGCGGCGAATGCAGCGAGATGTGCTCTGGCGAGTGGCCGTAGCCGGCGATGCAGCTCCACTCGCTGCGCGCGCCGGCCGGGCCGACGGCGATGCGCTGGCCGTCGAGCAGGCGGCGATAGCGCCGCGGCACCTCGGGCACGAGGCCCGAGTAGTAGGTCGTGCGGCCGCGCACCTTCTCGAGCGAGGCCGGGTCCGTCATGCCGTGGCTCGCGAAGAAATCGGCCGAGGTCGCGCCGCTGACCATCGCACCGGCCGACGCGAGGCGCGCCCCGTTCCAGTCGGTCGCGCTCATCCAGAGCCGGCACTCGCGGCGCTCGCTGCTCCAGCGCCGCGTCAGCCAGTGCGCGAGGCCGACATGGTCGGGGTGCATGTGGGTGGAAATCACGCGCAGCACGGGCAGGCCGTCGAGGTGCTCCGCGAACACCTGTTCCCAGGCGGCCTTGGTCGCGTCGCTCGTGATGCCGCAGTCGACGATGCTCCAGCCCTCGGTGCCGTCGTCGGCATCGCGGTCACGCAGCAGCCACAGGTTGACGTGGTCGAGCGCGAACGGCAGCGCCATGCGCACCCAGCGCACGCCGGGCGCCACGTCGAGCGTCGCGCCGAGGTCGGGCAGGGCATCACCCAGCGGATAGTGGAGTTCGGATTCGCGGTCGTTGGCCATGCCGATTGCGGAGGATCGGCGCGCCGATTCCCGTACAGTTACGTTAACGTCAATCCAGTGTAGCGACCCGCCGCATCGCGCGCATGACCGACCCCCGCACGACCTTCACGATCACCGAGCTGGCGCGCGAGTTCGACATCACGGCGCGCGCGATCCGCTTCTACGAAGAGGCCGGCCTGCTCGCGCCGGCGCGAGCAGGCCGCAACCGCGTCTACACGCAGCGCGACCGCACGCGGCTCAAGCTCACGCTGCACGGCAAGCGGCTCGGCCTGAGCCTGCAGGAGGTACGGCGCCTGGTCGACATGTACGACTCGCCGGCCGACACGGCGCAGCAGCTCGAAGCCTTCCTGCTCGTGCTCGCCGAACACCGCGAACAGCTCGAGCGCCAGCGCGACGATCTCGAGATCACGCTGGCCGAGATCGCGCAGCACGAGGAGCGCTGCCGGCGCCTGCTCGCCGCTGCTCCCGCCACGACGAGCCGCCGCGGCAAGACGCGCGCGGCGGCCTGAGGAGGTTTGCATGCAATTGCCCGGACTCGACTTCCAGCTCGGCGCCGACATCGACGCGCTGCGCGACGCCGTGCGCGCCTTCGCCGACGCCGAGATCGCGCCGCGCGCTGCCGAGATCGACCGCAGCGACCGGTTCCCGCCGGATCTGTGGCGCAAGATGGGCGAGCTGGGCGTGCTCGGCGTCACCGTGCCCGAGGAATACGGCGGCGCGAACCTGGGCTACCTCGCCCACATGATCGCGATGGAGGAGATCAGCCGCGCCAGCGCGTCGGTGGGCCTGTCGTACGGCGCCCACTCCAACCTGTGCGTCAACCAGATCCGCCGCAACGGCAGCGAGGCGCAGAAGAAGAAGTACCTGCCCAAGCTGGTCTCGGGCGAGCACGTCGGCGCGCTCGCGATGAGCGAGCCCGGCGCCGGCAGCGACGTCATCTCGATGAAGTTGCGCGCCGAGGACAAGGGCGGCTACTACGTCCTCAACGGCAGCAAGATGTGGATCACCAACGGCCCCGATGCCGACACGCTCGTCGTCTACGCCAAGACGGAGCCCGAGCTGGGCGCTCGCGGCGTGACGGCGCTGCTGGTCGAGAAGGGCATGAAGGGCTTTTCCGTCGCGCAGAAGCTCGACAAGCTCGGCATGCGCGGAAGCCACACCGGCGAGCTGGTGTTCCGCGACGTCGAGGTGCCGGCGGACCACGTGCTGGGCAGCGTCAACGGCGGCGCCAAGGTGCTGATGAGCGGTCTCGACTACGAGCGCGCCGTGCTGGCGGCCGGGCCGATCGGCATCATGGCGGCGGTGCTCGACAACGTCGTGCCCTACATCCACGACCGCAAGCAGTTCGGCCAGAGCATCGGCGAGTTCCAGCTGATCCAGGGCAAGGTCGCCGACATGTACACCGTGCTGCAGGCGGCGCGCGCCTTCTGCTACACGGTCGGCAAGAACCTCGACATGCTGGGCAGCGAGCACGTGCGCCAGGTGAGGAAGGATTGCGCCAGCGTCATCCTGTGGTGCGCCGAGAAGGCGACGTGGATGGCCGGCGAGGGCATCCAGGTCTACGGCGGCAACGGCTACATCAACGACTACCCGCTCGGCCGGCTGTGGCGCGACGCCAAGCTCTACGAGATCGGCGCCGGCACGTCGGAGATCCGCCGCATGCTGATCGGCCGCGAACTGTTCGCCGAGACGATGTGAGACCCGAGCTGCCGATCGCGTCACGATCGGAAGGGCCTTGCGGCGGCAGGAGTCCGGGTTAACCCTGGGTCGACCTATCATGCGCCACTGTCCGTGCCGCGGACGCGAATCCGGCTGTATCGCATCATGTTGTCCCGCAGTACCTCGCCGCCGCGCTCTCCGTCGCCGCCGCGCTGATCCCACCCTGCCCGCATACGCCGCCGAAGCCCTCGTCGTCGGCCAGGTCGCCGAACAGACCGTGCGCCTGACGCGCGAGCTGATCGCCGCCGAGGCGCCGCTCGCGCTGATCGGCACGGTCGGCACGACCAACCTCGAGGCGTCGCCAAGAGCGGCGTGCTCGTCGCGCAGAAGACGTCGATGGTCGGTGTGGCGGCGGGCATCGAGTTCGTCAAGCAGTACGCCGCGGCCGGCGGCCGGGGCATCTGCTACGGCATGTCGATCATCGACATCGAGGCGCTGATGAAGGCGCTCGGGCCCGAGCGCTCGCGCGGCTATGCGTTCTCCGTCGTGCTGCCCCTGGCGCACCAGACCAGCCTGCCGGTGGTGCGCGAGTACCTGCAGCTGCGGCAGGCGTCGAACGACGCGAACCTGTCGGCGCGCTCGATCGAGGGCTACATCGCGGCGAAGGCGCTCGTCAACGTTCTCGAGACGACGAACACGCTGACCCCGGCCGACGTGACGGCCGCGCTGTCGAGCGCGCGCGGCATCGACGTCGGCGGCTTTCGCCTCGACTTCAGCGCCGACGACAGGCCCGGATCGACCTTCGTCGACTTTGCGATGTTCGGCAGCGGCGGCCGCATCATCCAGTAGCAGGGCGCGGCGCCGGCCGGCGGGCGGCCGGCCGATACACTGGCGAGGCTGCGATCTTCGGCGGCCCCGTCACGAGCCGCCGGGCCGCTCCCGAGGCGAATTCCGAAGCCCGCAGCGCGCAGGATGCCCAATGAGCCGAGCCCTCGACGAACTCTTCGAAAGCAACCGCCGCTGGGCGGCCGAGACGGAACGCCGCTCGCCCGGCTTCTTCACGAAGCTGCTCGAGCAACAGGCGCCGCAATACCTGTGGATCGGCTGCGCCGACAGCCGCGTGCCGGCCAACGAGCTGGTCGGCCTGCTGCCGGGCGAGCTGTTCGTGCACCGCAACGTCGCCAACGTCGTCGTGCACTCCGACCTGAACTGCCTCTCCGTGATGCAGTTCGCCGTCGACGCGCTGCGCGTGCAGCACATCATCGTCGTCGGCCATTCGGGCTGCGGCGGCGTGCGCGCCGCGCTGGAGGACCGGCGCTTCGGCCTGGCCGACAACTGGCTGCGCCACGTGCAGGACGTGCGCAACAAGCACCTGACCTGGCTCGACGGACTGCCCGAGGCGCGGCGCGTCGACGCGCTGTGCGAGCTGAACGTGCTCGAACAGGCCGTCAACGCCTGCCAGACGACGGTGGTGCGCGACGCCTGGGCGCGCGGCCAGGGCGTCGTCGTGCACGGCTGGGTCTACGGCCTGCACAACGGCCTGCTCGAAGACCTGAGCATGACGGTGGCCGCCCCCGAAGATGTCGCCGGCGTCTATGCCGGCGCGCTGGCCGCGGTGCAGCGGCGCTACGAGAAGGAAGCATGTTCCCCACGCAGCTGACCGACACCCGCGCCTTCGACATCGCCCGTGCGTTGCTCGAAGGCTTCGACCGCCACTACCGGTTGTTCCGCGAGGCCAGCGCGCGGGCCAAGCAGCGCTTCGAGGCGGCCGACTGGGCCGGCCAGCAGCGCGCCGCGCGCGAGCGCATCGAGTTCTACGACAAGCGCGTCGACGAGGCGGCCGAGCGGCTGCAGCGCGAGTTCGACATCGCCCATGCGTCGATGGACACCTGGCAGCAGGTCAAGCTGCACTACATCGGCCTGCTCACCAACCACCTGCAGCCCGAGCTGGCCGAGACCTTCTTCAACTCGGTGACGACCAAGCTGCTGCACCGCAGCTACTTCCGCAACGACTTCATCTTCGTGCGCCCGGCCGTCAGCACCGAGTACATCGAGAACGACGAGCCCGCGGCGCTGCCGACCTACCGCGCCTACTACCCCACGCGCGAGACGCTGCGCGAGACGATGCTGCGCATCGTCGACAACTTCCAGTTCGCGCGCGAGTTCGAGGACCTCGGCCGCGACGTCGACTGCGTGCTCGCCGCGCTGCGCGGCCACACCGGCGAGGTGCGGCTGCGCGCCAACTTCCAGATCCAGGTGCTGACGTCGGCGTTCTATCGCAACAAGGGCGCCTACCTGCTCGGCAAGATCATCAACGGATTCGAGGAGGTGCCGTTCGCGCTGCCGGTGCTGCACACGCCGGCCGGCCAGCTGGCGATCGACACGGCACTCTTCGGCGAGAACGACCTGCTGATGGTTTTCAGCTTCGCGCGCGCCTATTTCATGGTCGACATGGAGGTGCCGAGCGCCGTCGTGCAGTTCCTGCGCTCGATGATGCCGAGGAAGCCACGCTCCGAGCTGTACAGCGCGCTCGGCCTGCAGAAGCAGGGCAAGAACCTCTTCTACCGCGACTTCCTGTTCCACCTGCGGCACAGCAGCGATCGTTTTCGCATCGCGCCGGGCATCAAGGGCATGGTGATGCTGGTGTTCGACCTGCCGTCGTTTCCCTATGTCTTCAAGGTCATCAAGGATTTCTACCCGCCGCAGAAGGACACGACGCGCGAGCAGATCGAGGGCAAGTACCGCCTGGTGAAGACGCACGACCGCGTCGGTCGCATGGCCGACACGCTGGAGTATTCGCAGGTCGCGTTCCCGCGCGCGCGCTTCGAGGACGAACTGGTCGCCGAGCTGAAGACCTACTGCCCGAGCCTGCTCGAGGAAGACGGCGACGTTATCGTGATCGACCATCTCTACATCGAGCGGCGCATGATCCCGCTCAACATCTACCTGCAGGACGCGACGCCGCGGCAGATCGAGCACGCCGTCGTCGAGTACGGCAACGCGATCAAGGACCTGGTGGCGGCCAACATCTTCCCCGGCGACATGCTGTGGAAGAACTTCGGCGTCACGCGGCACGGCAAGGTCGTGTTCTACGACTACGACGAGATCGAGTACCTGACGAGCTGCAACTTCCGCCGCGTGCCCGAGCCGCGCACCGAGGAGGAGGAGCTGTCGGGCGAGGTCTGGTACAGCGTCGGCCCGCACGACGTGTTCCCCGAGACCTTCGGCCCGTTCCTCCTCGGCAACCCCACGGTGCGCGAGGTCTTCATGCGCCACCACGCCGACCTGCTCGACCCGGCCTACTGGCAGGGTCACAAGGAGCGCATCGCCAAGGGCTACGTGCACGACGTGTTCCCCTACGACACGCACCGGCGCTTCTCGGCGCAGCGGCACCAGCGCGAACCGGTCGCCGCCCTGTGAAGGGGCTCGTCTGATGGACCTGCGCGAAGCGCTGGAGATCGCCAGCTACGCCGTCACCGTGATCGGCCTGCCGTTCGCCGTCGTGGTGTTCCTGATGCAGCAGCGGCGCGAGCGCGAGAACGAGGAGGAAGAGGGCTACCAGCTGCTGTCCAACGCCTACAACGACTTTTTGAAGGTGGTGCTCGCCAACGCCGACCTGCAGCTGCGCAGCCAGGAGGCGCTGGCGCACCCGACGCCCGAGCAGATGGAGCGCATGCTCGTCATCTTCGACATGCTGATCTCGCTGTTCGAGCGCGCCTACCTCGTCGCCTACAAGGACGAGATGGCACCCACCGAGCAGCGGCGCTGGAATTCGTGGGACGATTACATGCGCGAGTGGTGCCGGCGCGACGACTTCGTCCACGCCCTGCCGCTGCTGCTGCGCGGCGAGGATCCCGCGTTCCAGGACTACATCCGCCGCGTCGCGCAGGAAGAGCGCGGCGCACCGATACTTCCGGTTGCTTGAGCCGTACGAAAGGAGTTCCCCGATGTCCACCGATTCCGTCGTCATCGTTTCCGCCGCCCGCACGCCGATCGGCGGCATGCTCGGCGACTTCTCCGCGCTGTCGGCGCACCAGCTCGGCGCCGTCGCGATCAAGGCCGCCGTCGAGCGCGCCGGCATCACCGGCGACGCCGTCGACGAGGTGCTGATGGGCAACTGCCTGATGGCCGGCCAGGGCCAGGCGCCGGCGCGCCAGGCCGCGCTCGGCGCCGGGCTGCCGCAGTCGGCGGGCGCCGTCACGCTCTCGAAGATGTGCGGCTCGGGCATGCGCGCGATGATGTTCGCGCACGACATGCTCAAAGCCGACTCGGCCAACGTGCTGGTCGCCGGCGGCATGGAGAGCATGACGAACGCGCCGCACCTCGTCTTCGCGCGCAAGGGCGTGCGCTACGGCGCGACGCAGATGTACGACCACATGGCGATCGACGGCCTGGAAGACGCCTACGACCGCGGCCGCGCGATGGGCGTGTTCGCCGAGGAATGCGTCGCCAAGTACCAGTTCACGCGCGAGGCGCAGGACCGGTTCGCGATCGCGTCGACCGAGCGCAGCAGGAAGGCCAACGAGGACGGCAGCTTCGACTGGGAGATGGCGCCCGTCACGCTGGCCGGCAAGGGCGGCGAGACGGTGGTCAAGTTCGACGAGCAGCCGTTCAAGGCCAAGCTCGACAAGATCGCGGGCTTGAAGCCCGCCTTCAAGAAGGACGGCACGATCACTGCAGCCAACGCGTCGAGCATCTCCGACGGCGCGGCCGCGCTGATACTGATGCGCGAGTCGACGGCGCAGCGCCTGGGCTGCAAGCCGGTGGCGCGCATTGTCGGCCACGCGGTGCACGCGCACGCGCCGAACTGGTTCACCACGGCCCCGGTCGGCGCGATCGAGAAGCTGCTGAAGAAGACGGGCTGGACCGCGCGCGACGTCGACCTCTGGGAGGTCAACGAAGCCTTCGCCGCGGTGACGATGGCGGCGATGACGGAGTTCAAGCTCGCGCACGAGATCGTCAACGTGCACGGCGGCGCCTGCGCGCTCGGCCACCCGATCGGTGCCAGCGGCGCGCGTATCGTCGTCACGCTGCTCGGCGCGCTGCGCAAGCTGGGCAAGAAGAAGGGCGTCGCGGCGCTGTGCATCGGCGGCGGCGAAGCCACGGCGATGGGGGTCGAACTGCTTTGAACGACCGCATCGCTGCCGCCGCGACGACGACACCGGCCCTCGTCGCGGTCGGCGAAACCTTCGGGCGCACGCTGCGCTACACCGAGGCCGAGATTGCCGCCTTCGCTTCGATGTGCGGCGACCGCAACCCGCTGCACCACGACACCGCGGTCGCGGCGCGTTCAGCCTTCGGCCGCATCATCGCCAGCGGCCCGCACACCACGGCGATGATGATGGGCTTGGCCGCGACGCACTTCTCGCGCCACGACGACGGCGTCGCGCGCCAGATGGTCGGGCTCAACTTCAACTTCGCGTTCAAGGCGCCCGTCTTCGCCGATGAAGATGTGCGCACCGAATGGATCGTTCGCGAAGTCGCGCCGCACGAGCGGCTGCGCGGCCTGCTGGTGCAGATCGACGGCACGGCCAAGACGGAGCGCGGCGTCGCGCTCGTGGGGCGCGGGACGGTGCTGGTGCGGGCGGGGTAGGGCGAACGCGTCGCGCGGTGGCGCACGGGCCGCCGCGCCGGGCCGTCCCAAGCAGGGCCCGAACCCTCCCGGAGTGTCGCTCGCCGTATGCCGGCGAGCGGAGTGTCGTCATCCTTCAGCCGCTGCGCTGCACCTCCAGCACGCCGCCCGTCGCCGCCTCGTAGTAGACGGCCGGGTCGCGCAGCGCGAGCTGCAGCAGCACCGCCGCTGCGCGCGCCTGCACGACGCGCTTGACGACGATCGCGCCGAACACCAGCGCCGCTCCCGGCCACGGCTGCCCGCCGAGCGCCAGCACGATGCCGACGCCGATCGCCGCCACCGACCAGCCGAGCAGGTGCAGCCGCTGCGTCACGTAACCGCGCGCGAGCCGCGGGTCGACGACGACACGGAAGCGGCCGGCCGGCAGGCCGGCTCGGAACTCGTCGTGCGCGACGAACTCGGCCGAACTGAGAGGTTCGTCGGTGTGGATCGGATCGGGCATCTGTGCGAAGAAGGTGACCAACTGGCAGTGCCGGCGTCGAGACCACGTACTTGCCAGGCTCGTCCAGTCCCAGGCGCAGGCGTAGAGGTCCTATTCGTGGCCGGATCTGCCTAACTCGCCGCTCAGCGGCTGCGGCACCTCAGTCCACCGACAACTTCCGCTCCCGGATCAGGTTGTGCCAGAACGCCGTCTCGCGATCGAGGAAGGCGGCGAGCTGCGTGCCGTCGGACGGCGCAACCTCGAGGCCGAACTCCTCGAGCCTGGCCTTCACTCCCGGCACGACGATCGCCTTCTGCATCTCGGCCGAGAGCCGGTTCGCGATGTCGGGCGGCGTGCCCTTGGGCACGAAGAGTCCTTGCCACGCCGTGACGTCGAAGCCCTTGACGCCGAGCTCGTCGAGCGTCGGAACGTCGGGCAGCTGCGCGATGCGTTTGGGCGACATGACGGCCAGCGCGCGCACCTTGCCGCCCTTGATCTGCGGCAGGCCGGCGGCGCTGTCGAGCACCATCATCGGAATCTGCCCCGAGATCACGTCCTGGATCGCGAGCGCCGTGCCGCGGTACGGCACATGCACGATGTAGCTGCCGGTGCGGTCCTTCAGCAGCTCCATCGCCAGGTGGTGCGGGCTGCCGGGGCCGGGCGAGGCATAGGTGTACCTGCCGGGCGACTTCTTCACTTCGGCGAGCCACTGGCGGCCGCTGTCGAAGCCGGCTCCGGGGTGCACCGCCACGATCAGCGGAAATCGCGCCATGAAGCCTAGCGGCACGAAGTCTTTCGGGTCGTAGGGCAGCCGCTTGTACATCGCGGCGTTGAACACCATCGCGCCGTTGTCGCCGGTCACGATGGTGTAGCCGTCGGGCGCCGACTTGGCCGCTGCATCGGTGCCGATCGTGCCGGCAGCGCCGGGGCGGTTCTCGATCACCAGCGGCTGACCGAGCTGCCTGCCGAGCTGCGGCGCGAGCTGGCGTGCGAGGAAGTCGGAGCCGCCGCCCGCCGGATAGGCGACGATCCAGCGCACCGGCCGGTTCGGGTAGGCGCCGGACTGCACCTGTGCCAGGCCGGCGAACGGCGCAGCGGCCGCGGCGGCAAGCAGCGAGCGGCGGGTCAACGGCAGCGGCGATTTCATGGCGGCCTCCTCTTCCTGAGGGTGACGGCCCACGATAGCGGAAACGCCGCGCGGCACGTGCCCGGTCAATCCCTCGGCAGGTAGCGCCGGTCCGACCAGGTCGCGAGCCAGTGCGGACGGAAGGCGACGAAGATCGCGGTGCACATGCCGGTCACGACGGCCTCGCCCCAGGCCATCAGCCAGCGCCCGACGAGCAGGGTCGCGAGTTCGGTGCCAGGTGGCAGCGGCTGGCGCAGCGCGGCAAGCGCGCCGGCCGCCATCATCGCGACGGCGGTGACGAAGAAGCCGCGGCCGAGGATGAAGACGAACAGGTGCCGCGGCAGCCAGCGCCGCGTCGCCAGGCCGAGCGCGAGCGCCAGCGTCGCCGGCACGACGCCGCGCCAGGCCAGCGCCTGCACGCCGTACGCCACGTCGCTGCCGGCGAACATGCTGCCGAGTGCCGCCACCGGCAGCAGCGTCGCCACGGCGAGCGGCCAGCCAAGCATCAGCACCATCAGGCAGGCGCCCGACATCGCGAGCGCGATGCCGCCTGGCAGCGTGCGCTCGGAGGCCCACAGCCACGGCAGCACGACGAGGCAGGCCAGCCATGGCTGCAGCAGCGCGCCGCCGCGCAGCATGCGCCACGGCGCGAGCGCCGCCGCGACGGCGAGCGCCGCAGCGATCAGCATCAGCTCGAGAGCCATCGTGCCGATGCTAGCGGTGCGCCACGGGCCACCCGTCGCGCACGGTCAACCGGGAAAGTGCCGGCTCTGCAGGGCGGCGCGGCGCGTTACGCTTGGCCGCATGCAGTCCGCGCCGATCGATTTCTACTTCGACTTCTCGTCGCCGTACTCCTACATCGCCTCTGAGTGGGTCGACGCCGTCGCCGCGCGCCACGGGCGCACGGTGAACTGGCACGCCATCCTGCTCGGCGCCACGTTCCAGGCCGCCGAGCTGAAGAGCCCGGTGTCGTATCCGATCAAGCGCGAGTACGCGATCCGCGACTTCGCGCGTTCGGCGCGTCATGCCGGCGTGCCGTTCGTGCTGCCCGAGAAGTTCCCGGTTCCGACGCAGAACGCGGCGCGGGTCTTCTGGTGGTTGCACGACGCGGTCGAGCCGGCGCGCGCCGCCGCCTGGGGCCGCGCCGGGCTGCGCGCCATGTTCACGCGCGGCGTCGACCTGAGCGACGCCGCGCAGTTGAAGACGCTGGCTGCCGAGTTCGGCCTCGAAGCCGAGGCCGCCGAGCGCGTGTGGCAGGACGCGCGCTGGAAGGAGCGCCTCAAGCGCGAGAACGACGCCGCCATCGCCGCCGGCGTGTTCGGCGCGCCGTTCTTCATCGTCGACGGCGAGCCGTTCTGGGGCCACGACCGGCGCGGCCAGATGGAGCGCTGGCTCGAGCACGGGCCGTACTGACGCGGCGGCTAGGATAGGTACCGCTCGCAGTCCCCGAAAGCGCCCATGCCGG
>Ga0073899_10004006_pt1 | contig 12933 bp, 11 predicted proteins | sample KloWWTmetaKNB5Ph_FD_88975 | JGI IMG/M metagenome (GOLD analysis project Ga0073899, IMG submission 88975) | Active sludge microbial communities from Klosterneuburg, Austria, studying microevolution and ecology of nitrifiers - Klosterneuburg... | ecosystem: Engineered > WWTP > Aerobic digester >... | reverse complement strand
GCGGCGCATGTGGCGGGCGCAGCGGGATCCGGACGGGCGTGGTGGTCAGTGCGGGCCGGTGGCGGGCGGGCGTCGTGGCGGCGCGTGGCGCGCGGGGGCCGGCGCGGCGATAATGCGCGGCGCACTTCGACCGCCAGGCAGATCCCGATGACACGACAGACCGTCCTCAACGAGGCCCACCGCGCGCTCGGCGCGCGCATGGTGGACTTCGGCGGCTGGGACATGCCGATCAACTACGGCTCGCAGATCGAGGAGCACCACCAGGTGCGCCGCGACGCCGGCATGTTCGACGTCTCGCACATGACCGTGGTCGACCTGCGCGGCGACCACGCCCGCGCGCTGCTGCGCCGGCTGATGGCCAACAACGTCGACAAGCTGCGCAACCCGGGCAAGGCGCTCTACACCTGCATGCTCGACCGCGCCGGCGGCGTGGTCGACGACCTCATCGTGTACTTCCGCGAGGAGAACTTCTTCCGCCTGGTGGTCAATGCCGCCACCCGCGACAAGGACCTGGCCTGGATCGAGGGCGAGGCGCGCGCCTTCGGCGTGAGCGTGGCCGAGCGGCGCGACATGGCCATGATCGCGGTGCAGGGTCCGAATGCGCGCGCTCGCGTGCACGGCCTCCTGCACGCCGCTGATCGCGCCCAGGTCGAGGCCCTGGAGAAGTTCAGCGGCTGCGAGGCCGGCGCACTGTTCGTGGCCCGCACCGGCTACACCGGCGAGGACGGCTACGAGGTCATGGTGCCGGTGCACCAGGCCGTGGCGTTCTGGAACGGCCTGATCGAGGCGGGCGTGAAGCCCTGCGGCCTGGGCGCCCGCGACACCCTGCGCCTGGAAGCGGGCATGAACCTCTACGGCCAGGATATGGACGAGAGCACCACGCCGTACGAGGCCGGCCTGGCCTGGACGGTGGCGCTGGATCCGCCCGATCGCGACTTCATCGGGCGCCAGGCGCTGGAGGCGCAGAAGGCGCGCGGCGTGCCGCGCCAGATGGTGGGCCTGGTGATGGACGAAAAGGGCGTGCTGCGCCATGGCCAGCGCGTGCGCAGCGATCGCGGCGAGGGCGAAATCCTTTCCGGCAGCTTCTCGCCCACGCTGGGCAAGGCGATCGCGCTGGCGCGGCTGCCTGCCGGCAAGCCCGGCGCGGTCCACGTCGACATCCGCGGCCGCGAGGTGCCGGTGCGCGTGGTCAAGTTCCCGTTCGTGCGCGACGGACAGCCCTGCATCTGATTCCCGCTGCCGCCGGCGCGCCCCGCGCCGCGGATTGGCTACAATCGCGCCAACCCCTCCAGCAACCGCCACGGCATCGACATGGCCATCAACGAGATTCCCGGCGACCTCAAGTTCCTCAAGTCCCACGAGTGGGCGCGCGTCGAGGACGACGGCAGCGTCACCGTCGGCATCTCCGACCACGCGCAGGGCCAGCTCGGCGACCTGGTCTACGTCGAGCTGCCGGCGGTCGGCGATGCGGTCGAGCTAGGCAACGCCTGCGCCGTCGTCGAGTCGGTCAAGGCCGCCTCGGACGTCTACACGCCGGTCTCGGGCAAGGTGCTCAAGGTCAACGAGGCGCTGGCCGACAAGCCCGAGACGATCAACGAGGACGCCTTCGGCGAAGGCTGGATCTTCGTGGTCAAGCCGAGCGCTCCGGCCGAGCTGGACGAGCTGCTCACGCCCGACGAATACGCCGAGCTGATCGAGTCCGAGTCGCACTGAAGCGCGCCCGCGCGTGCTGTCGTCGTCCGGCCGCGAAAGCGGCCGGATGCGTTTCAGGTGCCGTGTTTCCAGTCGATTCTCGCGCTGCCGCGCCGCCGTGGCCGAGTCCGCGCGCGTCGCCAGTGCACGTCCGCAGGTGAACTTGCGTGACGCGCCGCGCGCCACCCTCGAGCGACTGCATCGCGCCGCGCGCACCACGCATCGAGCGCGCGACACGGCGCGCGCGTGCGCGATCGCGACGATGCGCGCCACCGCGCCGGCGATCCGCGTCGCGCGATCGGGATCGACTGCGAGCAAAAAAACTGTTGACAGTCAAGCGCGTCGGGTTTAGCTTTCGCGCAACGTGACAGTCCTGCGTCAGGCATGGGTGTGATCAAAAACGCGTACGACGACAATCGAAGCGGCCACCAGTCCGCGGCTTCGTCTTCCGCCATCCACTCGCAGATCGTCATCGTCGGCGCGGCTTCCGCGTCCGCCGCCGCAGCTTCCCAAGCTTTCCGCAACAGCCCCGCGCGTCCGGGTCGAAAAGGCCGCGCGGTGTAGTTTTGGTTTTTACCGGGCGTCACTGCAGTACCGAAAGCAACAACAACCACTGATAGGAGCACGACATGAAAGCAGCATCCAAGAAGACCGGCACGGTGAAAGCCGCTGCCAAGAAGCCTGCCAAGAAGGCCGCGAAGAAGACCGCCAAGAAGGCTGCGAAGAAGCCTGCGGCGAAGAAGTCCGCGAAGAAGGCTGCGAAGAAGAAGAAGTAAGCAGTAGCTTCAAGATGTCGCTACATCGTTTGTAGGGTCTGAAACCATCGCGCGATTGCCCGGCGCGCGATGGTCTCTTCCGGCAAACCGCTCCACCCCGCAGCACCCCAGCCCCGCCCGAAGCCGCCGCCGCCGTTCGCCCGCCGCCGCGCATCGAGGCCCCGATACCCTTCGTCCACGGCACCCGCCGACTGCTCCCGCGGGGCCTTCGCTTCGCTCGCGGTCGGTGGTTTAATCGGCCTGCAGCAGCGCGCGCGTCGCGCTGCGGGCGATCGCCGGCGCGTCCCGGGATGGGGCCGCCGCAAGGAATTCCAGGGGGATGACGATGCAACAGTCGAAGCTGCACCCGTGCGGTCCCGGCCGGCGATGGCCGCTGGCCGTGCTCTTCGCGACCGTCGCGCTGGCTGCCTGCGGCGGCAAGGACGAGCCCGCGCCGGCGACGCCAGCGGCCCCGGCCGGAACCGTCGCCCAGGCCCCGGCCACGCCCGCCGCGCCCGCCGCGCCGGTGGTCGAACAGATGAGTGTCGACGAGCTGCTCAAGAACGCCTCGCTGTCGGTCAACGAGGAGCGCCTGGTGGCGCCAGCCGGCAACAACGCGATCGAGTTCTACCTGGCCGTGCTCGCGCAGGAACCCAACAATCCCTCGGCGACCCAGGCCCTGGTCGACATCTTCCCGCTGGCCGCCAGCATCGCCGAGCGCGAGATCTCGCAGCGGCGCATCGACGAGGCGGACCGCATCGTCGGCCTGCTCGACCGCGCGAGCCCGGGCTCCTATACCGTCACCACCATCAGGGCCAAGATCGACGGCCTGCGCCAGCAACAGCAGCGCGAGACCTCCGCCCAGGAAGTCGCGCAGCAGCAGGCCGCCGCCGCCGCCGCGCAGGCTGCCGCCGAAGCGGCCGCCGCGAGCGCGCCGGCCACGCCGGCACCTGCGCCCGCCCCGGCGCCGGCCCCGGCGCAACCCGTCGCGGCACCGGCGCAGCCCGAGCCGGCGCCGGTCGTTGCCGCGCCCGCGCCGACCCCGGCGCCGAGCGGCGAAACGCGCGACGCGCGCGTGGTCCGGCAGGTGCCGCCGGAGTACCCGACGCAGGCCATGCGCAAGCGCCAGACCGGTTGGGTCGAACTCGATTTCGTCATCGGCGCCGACGGCCGGGTCAGCGAGGTCAGCGTCGCCCGCGCCAACCCGCCGCGGGTGTTCGACCGGGAAGCCGTGCGCGCGATGCAGCAGTGGACCTTCGACCCCGCGCTGCAGAACGGCCAGCCGGTCCAGAGTCGCGGACGGCGGCGGATCGAATTCCAGCTCTAGCATCGCCGCCGGCCCGCGGCCGGCGCGACTCAACGATCGCGGTCGGGCGCGATCGCCGCGGCCAGCGACAGGATCAGGCGCGCCTCGGTGTCGCCGCCGGCGACGGCCTGTTCGCGCCGGGTCTCGATCTGGCGCCGCACGCGGAAACGCTCTTCGGAGGTGAAGCGGACCGCGAGCACGCCGCTCGCCTCCGCGCAGGCCGCCAGGGCCAGTTCCGGATGGCCACCCTGTCCCGCCACCACGGCGTGGACGCGGGCGAAGACCTCGCGCAACGCCTGCATCGATCGCACCGGATAGCGGTGCACGAAGAAGGCCTGGCGCTCGTCGTGCAGGATGTCGCGCGCGACCAGGCTGTGCAGCAGGCGGCGCAGCAGCCCGGAGATGCCGCTGGCCACGCGGCGGATCGCCAGCGATTCGGCGATCGCGCCGCGCTCTCGCGCCAGCAGGCGCGTCGCCTCGCTCAGCAGCGGGTGGAAATCGGGCAGGGAATCCGACAGCGCGATGCCGCCGGGGGCGGCATGGACGCGCTTGCGCAGGACCATCTCCGCGAGGATGGCGCCGGCGGCTCCGCGCAGCAGCGCCCGTTTGTCGATCCCGTTCGCGATGCGGCCGCGATCGGAGTCCAGCGAAAGCAGGACGAGTTCCTCGGCGAGGATCATGGTTTATCCGCTATTGGCACCTCCCCCGCCACAAGCTTGGCCGATGGCGTCGCGCCCCGCAAGGCTGGTCGCCAACCGTCGCATGCCGCGTGCATCGCGCGCGAAGCGTGCGCGAAGGGCGCGTGAAGCGGCGCGGGTCCCGATCAGTGGCGCGCGCCGGCCCGCGTCGCGGCCAGGGTCGGTCGACGATAGGCCGACAATTCCAGCCAGTCCCGCGGCGGCAGGCCGAGGTAGCGGTCGAGGAAGGTGGGCAGCAGCCCGGAAGGGACCGCGGCCTCGCAGTTCCACAGCACCGCGATGCCGACATCGTGGTCCGGCAGCAGGGCCAGCATCGCGCGGTAGCCTTGCACCGCGCCGGCATGGAACACGACCCGGTGGCCGGCATAGTCGAATACGCGCCAGCCCATCGCGTAGTGCGCCTCGCGCACCCGTTCGCGCCGCCAGGGCGAGGTCTTGGCCTCGTACGGCGTGGCCACCTGCGGCGCATGCACGGTCTGGAGCAACTCCGGCGACAGCACGTCGGGTCGATGGCCCAGTTGCGCCAGCATCCACTGCGCGATGTCGTCGATGCTGGCGTTGATGCCGGCCGCAGGCGGCAGGCGGTAGTAGTTGTCCTTGGGTTCCAGCACGATCCAGCCGCGCGGCCCGCGCTTGTGCGGGCGCGCCCAGTCGCCGCCGGCCTTGAGGCCGTCGAGGCCGAAGCTGGCGCGCTGCATGCCCAGCGGCAGGAAGATCTGCCGCACCACCTTGTGGGCGTAGAAGTCGCCGGTGCTGGCGAAGGTGATGTCGCCGATCACGCTGTAGGCGACGTTCTGGTAGGCATAGCAGGCGCCCACCGGGCAGATCATCGGCTGCGAGCGCAGGCGCCACACCAGCAGCGGGTAGGACTCGTCGCTGGCCTCGAGGGTCTTGTCCAGCGCGTTGTACGGCAGCCCGGTGCGCTGGCTCAGCAGCTCGCGGATGGTCAGGCGCGAGGCCTGGTGCGCGTCGGACAATTCGAACGAGGGCACCAGTTGCTGCACCGGCTCGTCCCACTCGAGGTAGCGTTCCTCCACCAGCCGCGCCGCGAGCGCCGAGGCGAAGGCCTTGGACAGCGAGGCGATGCGGAACGCGCTGGCGTTTCCCGCCGGCTCGAGCGTGGACGCATCGAGCACGCCGCGCGCCTTCGCGCTCGCGACCTTGCCGTCCTTGACGATCGCGACCGCCATGCCCACGACCTGCCCGGTCGCGATGACCTGGTCGGCCAGTTGCTGGTGCTCGGCGAGGATGGCCTCGAAGCGCTGCGGCCGGTCGCCGGCGACCGGCGCGACCCGCGGTGGCACCGCACCGGCGACCGCGGGCGCCAGCGCCGTGGCAGCGACATCGGCGCTGGCGACGGGCGCCAGCAGCAGGGTGCAGAGCGCGGCCATGGCGCGCCAGGTGGAACGAGACCGCATGTTATGCTCGCGCGCGATTCATGGGCGGTATTGTAAACCCTCGGGCTGCCGGAGGAATGCGATGAGTTTCCTGATCCTGATTGCCGTCGTGGTGGTGCTGGGGTTGTGGGTGGTCGGCATCTACAACGGCCTGGTCGCGGCCCGCAACGGCTTCAAGAACGCATTCGCCCAGATCGACGTCCAGCTCACCCGCCGCCACGACCTGATCCCCAACCTGGTCGAGACCGTCAAGGGCTACATCAAGCACGAGCGCGAAACCCTCGAGGCCGTGATCTCGGCCCGCAACCAGGCGGTGAGCGCGCAGAAGTCCGCCGCCGCCAATCCCGGCGACGCGGCCGCGATGCAGCAGCTCGGCGGCGCCGAGAACGCCCTGACCCAGACCCTGGGCCGCTTGTTCGCGCTGTCCGAGGCCTATCCGGACCTCAAGGCCAACCAGAACATGATGCAGCTTTCCGAGGAGCTGACCTCGACCGAGAACAAGGTCGCGTTCTCGCGCCAGGCCTACAACGACTCGGTCATGGGCTACAACAACAAGCGCGAGATGTTCCCGGGCAACCTGGTCGCCGGCTCGTTCGGCTTCCAGCCTGCCGCGCTGCTCGAGATCGAGGACCCGGCCAAGCGCGAAGTGCCGCAGGTCAAGTTCAGCTGAGGCCCGCACGGCGGGTCCGGGCCGGTCCCGGACCCGCGTTACGAAGGGCGATCGGGGCCTGGGTTCCCGACCACCGGCCAGGGGCCACGCGATGGATTTCTTCAGCCACCAGGCGCATGCGCGCGGACGCACCCGCAAGCTGGTGATCGGCTTCGCCCTCGCCGTGGTGGCGGTGGTATTCGCGATCAACACCCTGGTGGTGTTCGCGCTCGAGCTGGCCGACGTGCGCGACCCCGAGGCGGCCGGCGGGATCTACGCCCGCCATCCGGTCGCCCTGGTCCTGACCAGCATCATGATCGTGGTCGTGATGGGCATCGCCAGCCTGTACAAGATCGGGCGCCTGCGCGGCGGCGGCGGCGTGGTGGCGCGCGACCTCGGCGGCACCCTGGTTTCCTCGGACAACACCAATCCGGCCTACCGGCGCCTGCGCAACGTGGTCGAGGAGATCGCGATCGCCTCGGGCGTGCCGGTGCCTGAGATCTACGTGCTGGAGCAGGAGACCGGCATCAACGCCTTTGCCGCCGGCTACGTGCCGGCCGACGCTGCGGTCGCGGTGACCCGCGGCGCGCTGGAGCAGCTCGACCGCGACGAGCTCCAGGGCGTGATCGCGCACGAGTTCAGCCACATCCTCAATGGCGACATGCGCCTGAACATCCGCCTGATGGGCGTGCTGTTCGGGCTGCTCGTGATCGGGATCGTGGCGCGCGAATTCCTGCTGCGCACGCGCGGCGGCAGCAAGGAAGGCAACGCGATCGTGTTCGTGGCACTGGGGATCATGGTGATCGGCTTCGTCGGCCTGTTCTGCGGACGCCTGATCAAGGCCGGCGTGTCGCGCCAGCGCGAGTACCTGGCCGATGCCTCGGCGGTGCAGTTCACCCGCATGCCCGATGGCCTGGCCGGCGCGCTGAAGAAGATCGGCGCCCACGCCGAGGGCGCGAAGCTGGCGACCAGCGAAGCCGAGGAAGTCAGTCACATGCTGTTCTGCGACGGGGTCGGCTATGCGGCGCTGACCGCGACGCATCCGCCGCTGCTCGAGCGCATCCGCCGCATCGACCCGGGCTACGACGGCAAGGACCTGGCCGAGGCCGCGAAGCGCGCGAGCCGCCAGCGGCCGGGACGGCAGGGCGCGCGCGATGCCGGGGCGCGCCCCGCCGGCGCGGCCGCGGGCGCCGCGGCGCCGCTGGCCGAGGCAGTGGCTGGACTGGCGGGCACGCCCGCCGCCGCGGCGAAGGCGGCTCGGGGCCTGCCGGGCGGCGCGGCCTCGATGCACGTGTCGCCGCGCGGCGTCGCCGCGCAGGTGGCCAACCCCGCGGCGGACGACTACGTCGCAGCGCACCGGATCGCCGACGCGGTGCCCGAGGCGCTGCGCGTGCTGGCCTACATGCAGGACCGCGCGCCCGAGCTGGTGCTGGCGATGGTGGTCGACGCCGACCCGGGCGTGCGCGCACGCCAGCTTGAGGCCATCGCCAATCTCGGCGAGGAACGCCGCGAGCGCATCGAGGCCCTGATGCCGGCGATCCAGGCCGTCAACCCGATGCACCGTTTGCCGCTGGCGGCGATGGCCTTCCCGGCGCTGCGGCGCCTGCCGCGGCCCTGGCTCGAGCGCTTCATCGCGGCGCTCGATGCCGTGGTCCGCGCCGACGGCGCGCTGCACCTGTCCGAGTACTGCCTCGCGCGCCTGGTCTCGCACCAGGTGATGGAGGCGCTCGATCCGGCCAAGGCGCGGCCGATGGGGCGGCGGCGGTTGCGCGATTGCCAGGCCCAGCTGGCCGACCTGTTCGCGGTGCTCGCGCGCCACGGCCAGGTCGACGCGACTGCGGCGCAGCGCGCCTATGTCGCCGGCCTGGGCGCGGTGCTCGACACGGCGGCACCCGCGTTCGCGCCGCCGGCCGACTGGGCCGCGGCGCTCGACCTCGCGTTGCCGGAACTCGACCGGCTCGACCCGGCCGGCAAGCAACTCGTGATCGAAGGCATGGTGCGCTGCATGAGCCACGACGAGCGCATCACCGTGGCCGAATCCGAACTGCTGCGCACCGTGTGCGCGGCCCTGCATTGCCCGCTGCCGCCGATGCTGGCCGGGGCCTGACGGGCTCGTCCCTGCATGTGTGGCTTCAGCTGCGACCGCGCGGCGTCGCACGCACCCATGACGCCTCGCGCCCATCGCGCGCAGAGCGCGCTCCTACAAGGCCGGCTCTCTAGGAGCGCGCTCTGCGCGCGATAGGCCTGGTCGCAGCTCAAGCCGCTCCCAGAGGGGCACCCGCGGTCGATTTCAGGCCGCGAGGATCAGGTCGCTGGCCTTTTCGGCGATCATCACCACCGGGGCGTTGGTGTTGCCGCCGACCAGGCGCGGCATGACCGAGGCGTCCACCACGCGCAGCGCGCCGATGCCGTGCACGCGCAGCTGGGTATCGACCACCGCCTGGGCGTCGTTGCCCATGCGGCAGGTCCCGACCGGGTGGTAGATGGTCTCGGCCTTGCGCCGCACGAACTCGGCCAGCGCGGCGTCGTCCTGGACCGTGGCGCCCGGATACAGCTCGGAACCCCGATAGGGCGCGAACGCGGCCGTGCCGAGGATGCGCCGCGCCAGGCGCACCGCCTCGAGCAGGGTCTGCAGGTCGCGGCCCTCGGGATCGCCGAGGTAGTTGGCGTGGATGCGCACTGGCTGCGCCGGGTCCGCCGAGGCCAGCTCGAGGTGGCCGCGGCTGAGCGGACGCAGGGCGCAGGCGTGCAGCGTGTAGCCGTCGCCGGGCAGGCGGTTGCGCCCGTGGTCGTCGAGCATCGCCGGCACGAAGTGGAACTGCACGTCCGGCCGGTCATCCGGCGCCAGGCGCGTGCGCGCGAAGCCGCCGGTCTCGGCGATGTTGGAGGTGCCCGGGCCTTCGCGGAACAGGAAGTAACGCAGCGCCGTCATCACTTCGCTGGCGCGGTCGTAGGTGATGCGCTGCGTGCACTGGTGGATCGTGCAGGCGTCGAGATGGTCGTGCAGGTTGCGGCCTACGCCCGGCAGGTCCTGCTTGCGCGCGATCCCATGCGCGTCCAGCAGCGCAGCCGGGCCCACGCCCGACAGCATCAGCAGTTGCGGCGAGTTGAGCGCGCCACCGGCGAGGATCACCTCGCGCGCCGCCTCCGCTGCCGCGCTGCGCCCGCGGTGCCGGTAGCGCACGCCGACGGCGCGGCCGCCCTCGATGCGCACCTGCGTGGCCAGGGCGCCGGTGAGCACCGTCAGGTTCGGGCGGTCGCGGGCGCTGGCCAGGTAGCCCGCCGCGGTGCTCCAGCGCGCGCCGCCCTTCTGCGTCACCTGGTACCAGCCGAAGCCCTCCTGGCCGGCGCCGTTGAAGTCCTCGTTGCCGGCGAACCCGGCCTCGCGCGCCGCATCCAGGAACACCCGGCTCAGCGGATTGCGGTACTTGAGGTCCTGCACGTTGAGCATGCCGCCGCTGCCGTGCAGGGCGTCGGCGCCGCGTTCCTGGTTCTCGGCGCGCTTGAAGTACGGCAGCACGGCGTCCCAGTCCCAGCCCGGGTTGCCCATCGCCGCCCACTCGTCGTAGTCGGCCCGATGGCCGCGGATGTAGCACATGGCATTGATCGAACTGGATCCGCCCAGCACGCGGCCGCGCGGCCACCACAGGCGGCGCCCGCCGAGCCGCGGCTCCGGCTCGGTCTCGTAGTTCCAGTTCACGCCCTTGAGGTTGACCAGCTTGGAGATGCCGGCCGGCATGTGGATGAAGGGATGCCAGTCGCGCGGCCCGGCCTCCAGCAGCAGCACGCGGTGCTGCGGGTCGGCGGACAGGCGATGGGCGAGCACGCAGCCGGCGGAGCCGGCACCGACGATGATGAAGTCGTACACGGGGAAGGGGGAAAGAGGGGATGGGTTCGAGGCTATGCCCCGCCCTTAGAGCATTTGCTCGCCGCGCGCGGTGGCTGACCGCGCCCGCGCGAGCCGCCGCGTCGCGCCGCGCGCAGCCTCAGGCCAGCACCTCGACCGCATCGCCGACGCGCAGCACGCCGCCGCCGCGCGCGATCAGGTTCTGCCCGAAGGTGATGCCGCGCGGACCGCGCCGGTAGGCCTTGAGGGTGGCCAGCGGCTCGCCGTCCTCGCTGAAGGCGCCGCGTTCGCCATCGACGGTGGTGAACACGCAGCGGGTGCAGGGCTTGACCAGGTCGAACTCGGTCGCGCCGATGCGGATCCGGCGCCAGCCGTCCTCGGCGTGCGGCGCGCAGCCGGCGACCACCAGGTTGGGGCGGAAGCGCGTGATCGGCACGGGGCGCGCCAGGCGCGCGTTGAGCGCATCGTGTGCCGCCTGCGACAGCAGCAGCAGCGGGTAGCCGTCGGCGAAGCCGACCTCGTCGCCCGCGCGGCCGTAGGCGGGATCGACCGCGCGTTGCGCCAGGTGGTCCATGTGGGCGAGCCGCACCGGCTGGCCGAGGAAGCGCGACAACCAGGCATCCACCGCCGCCTCGCAGGCCGCGGCATCGACGGTATCGCCCCATACCGTGACCGTGATCCGTTCGGGATTCCCGTCCGGCGCCGCCAGCGCGTGCGCGGGCATGCCGGGCGCCTGCAGCGCCAGGCCGCCGGCCACGGGCAACGCGCGCAACAAGGTGAGTCGTGGCAACTGGCGGCCGGTCAGGAAGCGTCCGTCCGCGTCCACGACCAGGTAGCGGCGATCGTGCGCGAGCCCGCGCGCCTCGACGCTGGCCGCTTGCAGCGCCAGTGGCGCGCACGACTTGACCGGATGGATGTGGATGGCGGCCAGGGTGGCGATCATGGGGCGGCTCGCGCGATGGGCGGCGCTATGATGCCGCCATTTCCCGCCTGGCACAGTGCCACGCCGTGCGCCACGAGCCGCCGCCCGCGTTGCCTCCGCGTCCCGAGCCGCCGCAACCCGGCGATTGCTGCGGCGGTGGCTGCGCGCGTTGCGTGATCGATGCCTACGAGGAGCAGCTGGCCCAGTGGCAGGCGCTGGTGGATGCCTTGCACGCGACTGCGCCGGGGCAGGGGCGGGGGCCGCCCTGAGCGGGGACTGGCGCGAGGCGGCCCCAACGGCTACTTTGCCGCGGTCCCACCGTCGCCCGCGGAGCAAGTCCCTCCATGGAACAGGTTTCCGCCGCGCCGGCGCCGGGCGTGCTGGCGCGGACGCTGGGCCTGAGGCCGGGCGAGGGGCCGGCGCTGGCGCTGGCCTTCGCCTGCTTCTTCTCGCTGCTGTCGGGTTACTACGTGCTGCGCTCGGTGCGCGACGCGATGATCGCGGCCGACGGCACGCGCCTGATCCCGACGGTCTTCACTTCGGTGTTCGTGTGCATGCTGCTGCTGACGCCGGTGTACGGCGCGGTGGTGAGCCGGCTGCCGCGACGGGTGTTCCTGCCGCTGGTGTTCACCGCGGTGATCGTGATGCTGGGGGTCTTCGCGCTGGCCTTCCGCGATCCGCTGCCGTCGGACTGGGTGCGTACGGCGTTTGCGATCTTCCTGTCGGTGATGAACCTGTTCACGGTGTCGGTGTTCTGGAGTTTCCTCTCCGACATCTTCGCCAGTGAACAGGCCAAGCGGCTCTATGGCGTGATCGCCGCCGGCGGCACGGCTGGCGCGCTGGCCGGGCCGCTGGTGACGCGCCTGCTGGTCGCCGAGCTCGGCATCCCGCAGTTGATGCTGGTCTCGATCGTCGGCTATGCCGCTTGCCTGGGCTGCATCTTCGGCCTGATTCCCTGGGCGCGGCGCCAGGACCTGGCGCGCCACCGCGGCGACGGCGAGCAGCTCATCGGCGGCAGCATCGTCGGCGGCGCGAAACTGGTGTTCTCCAACAAGTTCATGTTCGCGCTGGTGCTGCACATGTTCTTCGGCGTGAGCGTGGGCACCCTGTTCTACAACCAGCAGGCCGCGGTGCTCGGCGCGCAGGGCCTGTCGGCCGAGGCGCGGGCCGAGTTCTTCGCCGGCATCGACCTCGCGGTGAATGGCGTCGCGATCGTGGTCCAGCTCCTGGCCACGCGCATCCTGCTGCCGCGCTACGGCGCCGCGCCGCTGCTCATGATCGCAGGCCTGCTCGCATTTTCGGGCGTAGGCGCCCTCGCGCTCCTGCACTCGGCGTTGCTGCTCAGCGCGGTCCAGGTCACCACGCGCGGCCTCGCCTTCTCGATCGTCCTGCCGGCCCGCGAGAGCCTCTACACCCAGGTCGACCGCGAGATGCGCTACAAGGCCAAGAATTTCATCGATACGGTGGTCTACCGTGGCGCCGACATGGTCACCAGTTGGTCGTACTTCGCGGTGGTGGGGCTGGGGTTGACCCTGGGCCAGGTCTCGGCTGCGTGGTTGCCGGTGGCCGCGGTCTACCTCGGCGCCTGCATCTGGCTGCTGCGCATGCAAGGCGCGCCGCCACCCGTGGCCCGGCCGGACGCGGAGCGCCAACCGTGAGGATGCCGC
>Ga0073899_10004004_pt1 | contig 12939 bp, 10 predicted proteins | sample KloWWTmetaKNB5Ph_FD_88975 | JGI IMG/M metagenome (GOLD analysis project Ga0073899, IMG submission 88975) | Active sludge microbial communities from Klosterneuburg, Austria, studying microevolution and ecology of nitrifiers - Klosterneuburg... | ecosystem: Engineered > WWTP > Aerobic digester >... | reverse complement strand
CGCATGCCCGAGGTGCCGATCGAGCTGCCGTACTTCACGCTGGCCGCCGACTGGGTGTGCGAGGTGCTGTCGCCGTCGACCGCGCGCCTCGATCGCACCCGCAAGCTCGCCGCCTACGCCCGCAACCGGGTCGGCCACGTGTGGTTCGTCGACGGCCTCGCCCAGACGCTCGAGGTGCTGCGCCTCGACGGCGACACCTACCGGATCGTGCTGACCGCCGCCGCCGCCGAGCGGGTCCGCGCCGAGCCGTTCGACGCGATCGAGCTCGACCTGGCGATCCTCTGGCAGCGGTGAGCGCCGGCGCGGCGTATTGACCCGCGGTCAAGAAAGCGAAGAAAGGCGGCGGCGGCTTTCGCGGGTGCGGCCGGCGCGTATGCTGCCGCCATGGACTTCGCACTCGATGACGACCAGGCGCTGATCGTCCAGACCGTGCGCCGCTTCGTCGACAAGGACCTGCGGGCGTGGGCCGGCGACGCCGACCGCGCGGCCGAGGCGCCGGGCAAGCTGGCGACCGTGGCCGGCGACCTCGGCTTCTACCTCGACGCGGTGCCCGAGGCCGCCGGCGGCTTGCTCGACGGCGCCTACGGCCACGTCACCCGCGCGCTGCGCGGCCTCGAGTTGGGCCGCGGCTGCTCGGCGATGGCGGCGCTGCTCGAGTGCAACGTCGAGCCGGCGCTGGCGGTGGCGCGGTGGGGCAGCGACGCGGCCAAGGCCGAGCTGTTCGCCAGCCTGGCCGCCGGCGGCCTCGCCACCACCGGCCGCGACAGCCGCGGCGCGCTGACGCTCTCCGCCGACGGCGACGGCGTGCGCGTGACCGGCAAGGTCGGCCCGCTGCCCGCGCTCGGCCGCGCCAGCCACGTGCTCTTGTGCGCGACGCTCGACGGCGCGCCGGTCGCGCTGCTCGTCGCCACCGCCGGCCAGCGGGTCGCCGCCCAGGCGCCGTCGGCGTGGCGCGCCGCGGCCTGGGGCACGCTCACCCTCGAGCACGCGCTGGTGCCGGCCAGCCACGTCGTCGCCCGCGGCGCCGACGCGGTCGCGCTGATCGGCGCGTGGTACCGCGCGTCCCTGGCGGCCCGCGCCGCCGGCGTCGCGGTCGCGGCGATGGAGCACGCGCGGCACTACGCCAGCGAGCGCGTCCAGTTCGGCCAGCCGATCGGGCGCTTCGAGTCGCTGATCGGCCTGCGCGACGACGCGCTGACCGCGGCCACCGCGGCCCGGCTGATGGCGCTCCACGCCGCGTGGCTGTGCGACCGCGCCACCGACGGCGCGTCGATCGCGGCCGCCGCCGACGCCGCCAGCCGCGCGCGGGTGGTCGCCGGCGACGCCGTGCGCCAGGCCACCGTCGACGCGGTGCAGATCTACGGCGGCTACGGCTTCGTCAACGACTACCCGGTCGAGAAGCTGATGCGCGACGCCCGCCCCTACGAGCAGCTGTTCGGCGACGAGCGCTTCGATCGCGTGCTCGCCGATCCCGACCGCGCTGGAGGCATCTGACCATGGACATCTTCCACGACAACGCGATGCTCGCCGGCGTGCGCCAGATGCTGGGCGCGTTCGCCAAGCAGTACATCCGCCCGGTCGCGATGAAGCACGACCGCGAGGAGTCGATGCCGTGGGCGCTGATGAAGCAGGCCCAGGCGTTCGGCATGACCCAGACCGCGGTGGTCGACGGCCGCAAGGCGCTGACCGGCAAGGACGACGAGGAGGGCGCCAACAAGCCCAAGAGCCAGTCGCGGCTGGGCGTGGTCGGCTCCGAGGAGCTGGCCTACGGCTGCGCCGGCGTGTGCCTGGCGATCGGCGGCAGCGGCCTGGCCGCGTCGCCGGTGGCGCGGATGGGCACCGAGGAGCAGAAGCAGGAGTTCCGCCGCCTGCTCAAGGGCGACGACGAGCACGGCCACATCAAGGTGGCGGCGATGGCGCTGTCCGAGCCGTCGACCGGCTCCGACATCTCGGGCCTGTCGACCACCGCGCGCCCCGACGGCGACCACTTCGTGATCAACGGCCACAAGCAGTGGATCACCAACGGCCAGTCGGCCGCGGCCTACGTGGTGTGGGCGCAGACCGATCCGTCGGCCGGGCGCGCCGGCGTGCGCGGCTTCCTGGTCGCGCGCGGCACGCCGGGGCTCATCCCCGGCCGCAAGGAGCACAAGCTCGGCATCCGCGCGTCGGAGACCGCCCAGGTGCACTTCGAGGACTGCCGCGTGCACAAGGACATGATGCTGGGCATCGGCGCGTCGAGCGAGGGCCTGGGAGACACCAAGAAGATGCTCGACTCGACGCGGCCGATGGTCGGCGCGCAGGCGGTCGGCATCGCCCGCGCCGCGTTCGACTACCTGGTCGAGCGGGTGCAGGGCGGCACGATCCACGGCACCGCGCTGAAGCAGCACCAGCACGTCGCGTTCGAGCTGGCCGAGATGGAGATGGAGATCCAGGCGGCGCGCGCGCTGGTGCACAAGTCGGCGTGGATGGCCGATCACGGCCAGGACAACGTGCGGATGGCGTCGATCGCCAAGGCCTACGGCGCCAAGGTCGCGCAGGACGTCACCGCCCGCGCGCTGACGCTGCTGGGCGAGGAGGCGCTCGAGCCCGACCACCCCGTCGAGAAGTGGTACCGCGACGCGAAGATCTACGACATCTTCGAGGGCACCGGCCAGATCCAGCGCCGCATCATCGCCCGCTCGATCCTCGGCGTGAACGCGACCTGAGCGCCTGGGGCTCCACGGAGCTCACATGCACACGCCGAACGCCGGCAGCGCCGGCACCGTCATGCAGGTGCCGGTCGCGCACGGGTGGCTGGCGTTGCACATCGGCGCGCACGCGAAGTTGTTGTTGCAGGAGTAGTCGAGGGCGCAGCCCTGGAAGCACTCCGCGCCGGTTGGCTGCGTGCCGACCGCGCGGCAGAACGTCGACACCGGGCTGCCACCGACGCCGAGCCGCGCGTCGCACGACTGGTCAGCTGGGCAGCTCCCGGCGGTGAGCGGCGCGCACGGCAGCTCGCAGGTGCCGTCGCGGAGCGTCGCGTACTGCAGGCACTCGCCGCCGTTCTCGCAGTCGGCCGGGCCGTGGCACAGCGTCCGGCACAGCCCCTGGCTGCAGGTCAGGCCGACGCCGCAGTCGTCGCGATCGTCGGCCTGGGTGCACGCGCCGCCCTCGGCGACGGCGCCGGTGAGCGCGACGCAGCGCGGCCCGATCGGCGGCGTGGTGCCGGTGCGGACGATCGCGCACTTCTCGCCGGTCGGGCACTGCTGGGTGACCGTGTCGCAGATCGCGAGCTCCGGACCGTCGATGCCGGCGTCGATCCGCGGCACGTACGCGTCGATGCCGGCGGTAGGATCCTCGCGGCCGCAGCCAGCGGTCGCGAGCGTGGCGAGGGCGAGGGCGAGGTAGGTCGAGGCGAGGCGCGGTGAAGGCATACGCCAGTGGACCAGGCGCCCGGGCGCCGGTTGCACCGCGGCCCGCGCGATCGGCCACCCGGCGGACCGCGCCGTGCGCTGCGTCGCGGACCGATCAGAACTGATCAGCTGATCGAAGCGCGGCCCCACGCCTCGGGGTCACTGCACGCACAGCTCGAGGTCCGACACCGCGACGCCGGTCGGCATGGGACGCAGCGTCACCGCGGTGAGGCTGGGGGTGTCGGTCGGCGCCAGGTACGCGGACCAGTCGATCGCGTACAGGCGGTGGGTGCTGATCGGCACCGTCGGCTGGAACAGGTACTCGCCGTGGAGCTGCGACTGCACCTGCAGCCGCGGCAGGCCGCTGCCGTCGGCGTGGGCGGCGAGGTAGAGCGTGGCGCTGGTGAAGCTCAGGCCGGCCACGCTGAAGCGGACGCGGAAGTAGTCGGTCGTGCTGTTGAAGACGATGCCAGGGCCGAACGACGCGTAGTTGTGGGGCTCGCCGGACAGCGAGCACGCCGGATCGGCCAGCGAGTACGCGCACGCGGCTGCCCAGGCGTCGACCCGGGCGTAGCCGCCCTGGCCGGCCGGCCACGACAACCGCCACAGCACGCGGCCCGGGCCGTTCGCGCACGGCGGCGCCACGGCGGCGTCGACCGGCGGCGCGGCGTCGACCGGCGGCGCGGCGTCGAGCGCGGGGGCGTCGATCGCAGCCGCGTCGATCGCAGCCGCGTCGATCGCAGCCGCGTCGATCGGCAGCGCCGCGTCGATCACGGGCGCGTCGACCACGGCGGCGTCGATCGCGGCGGGCGCGTCGATGGCGGGGGCGTCGACGATCGCCGCGTCGCGCGATGCCGCGTCGCGCGATGCCGCGTCGCCCACCGGCGCATCCATCGCCGCGCCGTCGTCGCCAGCGGCGGCATCGATCACGGCGCTGCCGTCGTCACCGCCGCACGCCGCGAGGATGGCCAGCGTGCAGGCGTGGCGCAGGTGCCGCATGAGCATGACCTCGACTATCGGGCCACGACCTCGGCCGGGCAAGCGCTGCGCGCGGCCGCCGGCCGGCGTACGCTGCGGCCATGTCGACCTGGCGCGAGCACCCGCTGTGCGCGTCGCCGACGCCGTGGCCGGCGCGGTTCTGGGGCCCCGAGCGCCTGGATCCGACCGCGTGGCGCGAGCTGGCCGGGCGGCTGATCATCGACGACGAGATCGCGCGGCTGTGCGCGGTGCTGGCCGGCGCCGATCGGGTGATCGACGTCGGCGGCGGCACCGGCCTCCTGACCCAGGCCCTCGCCGCCCAGGTCGCGCCGGTCACGATCGTCGAGCCGTCGGCCGAGCAGCGCGCGCACCTGCCGCCCGGGCTGACGGCGATCGCCGGGCGCGCGGAGGCGGTGCCGCTGCCCGACGCCAGCGCCGACGCCGCCATCGCCACCTGGGTGCTGCAGTACTGCGACGACCCGGCCCAGGCGGTGCGCGAGCTCGCGCGGCTGGCGCGGCGCCGCGTCGCGATCGTGCAGGCCGCCCCCGACAACCAGCTGGTCGACATCTACAACGCCGAGGCCGCGATCGCGGGCCTGCCACCGGCGCACCACGGCTGGCTGCTGGCGCTGGCCGCCGAGACCCTCGGCGCGGCCGGCTTCGCGATCGAGCTGACCCGCGTGCGCGCGCCGGTGCGGGTCGCGCCCGCCGAGGCCGATGCGGTCGCCGACACGCTGGCCCGCCTGCACTTCGCCGGCCACCCGGCGCTGGCCGCGATGCGCACCGCCACCGCGCCGATGATCGCGGCGTTCGCCCGCGGCGGCTCGCTCGTCGACGACGGCGTGCTGCTCCTGGCGCGGCGCCCGCGCTGACCAGCCGTGCCCGGCATCAACCTAACGCCGCCATCGCGCGGCGCACCGAGGCGCCGCGTCGCAGCGCCGCCCCGCACCCGCGTGGTTAGCGTGTGGTCAGAGGTGCCCCATGCGCGCTCAGCTCAGCGTCCTTGCCGCGATGGTGCTGCTGGCCGTCCCGGCCTGCGGCTCAGTCGAGTCCCAGCCCGATGCCCCGACCACCGGCACGCTGACGGTGACCACCACCGGTGACGGCGCGGTGGCCTCGAGCCCCGCCGGCATCCAGTGCGGCGCCACCTGCGTCGCGACGTTCGACCTCGGCGCGATGGTCACGCTCACCGCCACGCCCGGCGCGGCCGCCGCCTTCAGCACGTGGACCGGCGCCTGCAGCGGCGCCGCGCCGACCTGCACGCTGACCATCGCCGCGGCCACCACCGTCGGCGCCACGTTCGTCGTCGCCCGCGACACGATCACCGTGGTGCCCACCGGTGACGGGAGCGGCACGATCACGTCGAGCCCCCCGGGCCTGGCGTGCCCGGGGCCGTGCACGCTGACCGTCGATCACGGCGCCCAGGTGACGCTCACCGCGGCCCCAGCGGTCGGGTCGACCTTCGTCGGCTGGACCGGCGGCGGCTGCACCGGCGCCGGCACGTGCACCACGACCGTCACGGACGACCTGTCGATCCAGGCGGCGTTCGCCCTCGATCGCAGCCTGGTGGTCACGCGCGCCGGCAACGGCAGCGGCACCGTCACGTCGAACCCCGCCGGCATCGCTTGCGGCGCCACCTGCACGGCGACCTTCGCGCCCGGCACGGTGGTCACGCTGACCCAGGCGGCCACGGCCGGCTCGACCTTCACCGGCTGGTCGGGCGCGTGCGCGGGCACCGGCGCGTGCATGGTGACGATGAACGCGGCCCAGATGGTCACCGCCACCTTCACGCTCAACCAGTACACGCTGACCGTGGCGCGGGCCGGCGCCGGCGCCGGCACCGTCACGTCGAACCCGGCCGGCATCACCTGCGGCGCCGACTGCACCGAGGTCTACAACCACGGCACCGCGGTCACGCTCACCGCCACCCCGGCGTCGGGCTCGGCGTTCAGCGGCTGGAGCGGCGCGTGCACCGGCACCGGCACCTGCGCGGTCACGATGACAGCGGCGCGCAGCGTCACCGCCACGTTCATCGTGCGCGGCTGGCTCTACACGATCCGCGACAGCGACGACGTCTTCCAGCGCGGCAACCCCGACACCGGCGCGCTCACCGACGTCGGCGCGCTCGGCGCGGCCTACGCGTTCGGCGACTGCGCCTACAACACCACGACCGACGTCATGTACGTGGTCGACGGCCGCGGCGCCAAGGGGCTGTACCGGGTCAGCCTCACCACGGGCGCCGCGACGATGGCCGGCGTCCACAACATCGCCGACATGTTCGCGCTCGCCTACGACGCCGGCAACGGCCTGCTCTACGGCGTCGCCGGCGACGGCAACCTGTACCGCCTCAACACTACGACCGGCGCCGCGACGCTCGTCGGGGCGACCGGCGCCAGCGGCACGATCAACGGTCTAGCCTGGGACTCCACCCGCAGCCGGCTGGTCGGCCTCACCGCGGCGCTCAGCGGCGCCAGCGTCTACAGCATCAACGTGACGACCGGCGCCGCGACCGCGCTGGCGACCGGCCTGGCCGGCATCGACAACAACGGCTGGACCTACGACCCCGTCATCGATCGCCTGTGGGCATTCGACTACGGCGGCAACATCTACCAGTACAACCCCACCACGTTCGCCCGCACCACCATCGCCACCGGCGCCGGCAACCACACCTGCGTCGCGTTCGTGCCCTGACGCGACCGCGCCCCGGCTCAGTCGTCGACGGTGTAGAGGTCGACCGGGTCGACCCGCCCGCGCAGCGCCACGCTCGACGCGATCTTGCGCAGGCGGTACTTGCCGGGCTCGCGCAGGCGCGCGACCACCGCGTCGGTCACCAGCACCGCGACGCCGTGGTCCTTGGTCAGGCCCTCGACCCGCGACGCGACGTTGACCGCGTCGCCGATCACGGTCGACTCGATCTTCGACGCGAAGCCGATCGTGCCCATCACCACCTCGCCGCCGTGGGCGCCGACGCCGTTGGCGATCGGCGGCAGCCCGGCGGCGGCGCGCTCGGCGTTGAGCGCCGCCAGCTCGCGGCGCATGCCGAGGATCGCGTCGAGCAGGCGGTCGGTGTGCTCGTCGTCGAACAGCGCCATGATCGCGTCGCCGATGTACTTGTCGACGAACCCGCCGGCCTCGTCGATCGCCTTGCCCATCCGCTCCAGGTAGTCGTTGAGCATCGCGTACAGCTTCACCGGCGGCATGCCCTCGGACAGCCGGGTGAAGCCACGGATGTCCGAGAACAGCACCGCGACGGTGCGGGTGGCGCTGGTGCCGACCTGGATGTTCTCGATGCCCTCCGGCGCGACCACCGCGAGGAACTTGCGCGGCACGAACCGCTCGAACGAGGTCAGCGTCTTGCGCAGCCGGCCGAACGAGCCCTCGAGCGCGACCGCCATGTCGTTGAAGGCGTCGGCCAGCTGGCCGATCTCGTCGGCGCGCTCGACCCGGGCCCGGTGGGCCAGGTCACCGGCGGCGATCTGCGCGGCGTCGGCCGCCAGGTGCCGCACCGGCCGCGCCAGCCGGCGGGCCAAGACGATCGCGCCGGCCACGCCGAACAACAGCGCCAGCGCGCCGATGAACAGCGCCTTCTCGACCGCCGCCGCCACCGCGCGGTCGGCCGCCGCCAGCGACACGCCGACCCGCAGCGTGCCGATGGTCTTGCCCGACGCGATCGTCACCGGCGTTGCGACCTCGGCGATCCGCTCGCCGCGGCCGGCGCGGCGCGCCTCGCCCACCATCACCGGCCGCAACAGCCAGGTCTCGGCGGCGCGCACGCTGGTCGCGGCGATCGCGGCCCGGGTCACCGCCAGCGGCACCAGGTCGGGGATGAACCCGCCCTCGAGGTCGCCGGGCGCGCCGGCCACCACCCGATCGTCGCGGCGGTGATCGTGCACCAGCGCGTAGACCACGTCGGGGTTCTTGGTCAGCAGCAGCTCGGTCGACACCCGGACCTGGCTCCAGTTCTCGTCGTCCAGCTCGTTCATCAGCATGTCGGCCATGGCCATCGCCAGGGCCCGGGCCTCGGCGCGCTTCTGATCGCGCACCAGCCGCCGCTCGGACGTCGTCCACTGCCACACCACGACCGCGACGATCGCCACGATCAGCAGCGCGGTCGCGGTGGCGAGCCGCGCGGTCAGGCCGACCCGCAGCTTCACGGCGCGCCCCCCACCACCTCGAGCGCCTCGACGTACGGGATCCAGTACCGATCGCCGTAGGTGCCCGCGCACGCCGGCGGCACCGCCAGCGCGATCGGCCCGCCCAGCCGCGCCGAGATCGGCGCGTCGTCCGCGCCCCAGCGGGTCGCGAGCAAGAAGCCGCACCGATCCAGATCGTCGATCGCCAGCACCAGCGGATCGGCGGGGTCGTGGTGGATCGACGCCTTGCCGCGCACGATCACCCGGCCGCCTGGCGGCAAGGTCACGCCGGCGGCGCGCAGCACGTCGAGCACCCGCACGCCTCGCAGGTGCACCGGCGTCGACGGCCAGTGCACCTTCCACCCGACCGGCCCGTCGAGCGCCGTCGACGGCAGCGCGGCCAGCGCCGCCGCGTCGAAGCCGCGCTCACCCACCGCCAGCCGCGCCGGCTCGGTGCCGACGATCACGTCGGTGACGTAGAAGCTCCAGTAGCGGTCCGGGTACAACGCGACGGTCGCGGGCGCCTCGCTGTGCGGGAACACCAGGAAGATCGGCCCGCCCGACGCCCGCGAGATCGGCTTGTCGTCGGCGGCGATCGCCAGCAGCACCCGGAAGCCGCGCAGCCCGGCCAGGTCGATCGTCGAGCGGAAGCCGTCGATCGCGACGAACGTGACCTCGGTGACGCCGGCCGCCGCGCGGTAGCGATCGAGCAGGTCGCGCACCAGGACGCCGCGGAAGTCGATGACCCGATCGCGCTCGGTCGGGTTCTGCGGGTTGACCGTGCGCACGTGGCTCTGGGCCGCGGCGTCGATCGCCGCCCAGTCGAGCGTCGCGCCCGGCCCGTCGAGCTGCCCGGCGATCGTCAGCGTCCGGCCCGGCTCGGCCGCGACCTGATCGGCGTGGCTGGCCACCTCGGCCTCGTTCGCGGCCACCGCCTCGGCGTGCAGCCGCTCCAGCTCGGCGTCGCTGGGCCCGCGCGCGCACGCGACGAGCGCGAGCGTCGCGAGCGCGGCCAGCCGGGGCACGCCTTGCATCGCCGCGCAGTATGACACGGGCCCGCGCGCCACCGCGGCGTCGACGTTGCTCGTCCGAGCAAACGGACAAGCCCTCAATCGGCGACGAAGCCCTTCCACCGCCGCAGGTAGCCGCCGAAATGCGGCGACACCGCGCGCGCCTCGAGCTCGGCGATGGTCAGCGGCGGGCGCCGCGGCTCCCAGCCCGGCGTCGCCGACGCGCGCGGCCAGTCCGGGTTGACGATCGCGGCGCGGCCCAGCGCGACCAGGTCGGCGCCGCGATCGAGCGCGGCCTGGGCCTCGGCCAACGTCCAGATCGCGCCGGCGACGATGATCGCGACGTCGGCCGGGATCGCCGCGCGGAACAGCGGGATCGGGTGCTGGTCGGGGCGCTTCGCGGTCATCCGCTCGCTGCGCCACAAGGACAGGTGGATGAAGTCGGCGCCGTCCTCGCACAGCCAGCGCGCGACCGCGATGGACTCGTCGAGATCGAGGCCGCGGGCCTGACCGAAATCCTCGGGCGACAGCCGCACGCCGACCACGAACCCCGGCGACACCTTGGCCCGGACCGCGCGCATGACGGTGCGGATCAGCCGCGCGCGACCGGTCAGGTCGCCGCCCCAGCCGTCGGTGCGCTGGTTCATCGCCGACGACAGGAACTGCGACAGCAGGTAGCCGTGGGCCCCGTGCAGCTCGACGCCGCCGAAGCCAGCGCGCTCGCAGCGGGCCGCGGCGTCCGCGAACGCCTCGATCGTACGCGCCAGGTCGTCCTCGGTGGCGGCCCGCGGCGGCTCGAAGTCGGGACCGTCCTCGTGGTACGGGCTGGCGCTCCACGGCTGCTGGCCGGTCAGGCTCGACGGCGCCCGCGTGCCGCCGTGGAACAGCTGCACCACCGGCAGGCCGCCGTGGGCCGCCAGCGCGGTGGCCAGCTCGCGCAGCCGCGGCACCTGATCGTCGCGATCGACGCCGAGCTCGCCGGGCCAGCCCTGGCCGTCCTTGGCCACGTAGGCCGCGCAGGTCGCGATCAGCCCGAAGCCGCCGGCCGCGCGCCGGGCCAGCCACGCCAGCTCGACGTCCGACAGCGTGCCGTCGGCGTGGCTCTGCAGGTTGGTCAGCGGCGCCAGCGCGACGCGGTTGGGGATCGTGACGCCGTTCTTGAAGCGGTACGAGGAATGCGGAGAGGTCACGCCGGGACTGTGGGGCCGCGGCGGCCGAGCCGCAACGCGCGAAGTGGCGCGGCGGCGCCGATCGCCCGATACTATTTCCATGGGCCTCGCCGTCGGCATCGACCTCGGCACCACCAACTCGGTGGTCGCCATCGCCACGCCGACCGGCGTCGAGTTCGCGCTCGGCCCCGCCGGCGAGCGGGTCCACCCGTCGGTGGTCGGGTTCCAGCCCGACGGCTCGGTGGTGGTCGGCCTCGACGCCAAGCACCAGCGGGTCGACTTCCCGGCCACGACGATCTACTCGGCCAAGCGGCTGATCGGTCAGAACGTGCGCACGCCGCTGGTCCAGCTCGCGCTGACCGGCCTGCCCTACGCGGTCGAGGAGGGCCCCAACCAGCAGCCGCTGATCGTGATCGAGGGCCGCCGGGTGACGGTGCCCGAGGTGTCGAGCCACGTGCTGGCCCACCTCAAGGCCTGCGCCCAGCGCCAGCTCGGTCAGGCGGTCACCGACGCGGTGATCACCGTGCCGGCCAACTTCACCGACGCCCAGCGCCAGGCCACCAAGGAGGCCGGGCGCCTGGCCGGCCTCGAGGTGATGCGCCTGCTCAACGAGCCGACCGCGGCGGCGCTGGCCTACGGCTTCGGCCAGCACAAGGACGAGACCGTCTGCGTGTTCGACTTCGGCGGCGGCACCTTCGACGTCAGCCTGCTGGCGATCAAGGACGAGGTGTTCGAGGTGCTCGCCACCGACGGCGACTTCTTCCTCGGCGGCGACGACATCGACCGCGCGATCGCCGAGTTCCTGGCCGCCGAGATGAACCGGCAGCTGCGCGTCGACCCGCGCCCCGACGCCGGCCTGATGACCCGGCTGGCGATCGCCGCCGAGGCGATCAAGATCCACCTGTCGGAGGCCACCGCCGCCGAGGGCACGGTCGATGGCCTCCTGCACCGCGGCCGATCGCTGTCGTTGCCGTTCCGGCTGACCCGGCCCCAGCTCGACGAGCTGATCCGCGGCTACGTCGATCGGACGATCGAGCTGACCCGCAACGTGCTGACCGCGTCGCACCTCGAGGCCGGCGCGATCACCGAGGTGGTGTGCGTCGGCGGCTCGACCCGGGTGCCGCTGGTGCGCCGGCGGCTGGCCGAGCTGTTCGGCCGCGAGCCGGCCCTGCGCATCAACCCCGACGAGGTGGTGGCCCAGGGCGCCGCGATCCAGGCCGGCAGCCTGTCGGGCGCGTTGTACCGCGGCGGCGGCATGGCCACCCGCGACGCGGTGCCGACCGCCGCGCTGTCGCCGCTGGCGCACGGCGACGTGCCGTGGGCCAAGGCCGCCGCGCCGGCGCGCCCGATCTTGCTCGACGTGACCCCGGCGACCCTGCGCATCGCCACCGCCGGCGGCTACAGCGAGCCGATCCTCGACAAGAACCTGCCGACGCCGATCGAGCGCACGCGGGTGTTCACGACCGCCCACGATCAGCAGACCCGGGTCGTGATCGAGTGCGGCCGCGGCGAGCGCAAGCGCTTCGCCGAGAACGAGCCGCTGGGCACGCTGGTGCTCGACGAGCTGCCGCCGCGTCGGCGCGGCGAGGTCAAGATCGAGGTGACGTTTCGGGTCGACACCGACGGCATCCTCCACGTGCGCGCCCGCGACGCCGACACCGGCGCGTCGTGCGACGCCGACCTGACGATCCTCGGCGCGCCCACCCGCGGGGCCGCCTGATGGCGTGGACCCCGGCGCAGGTGCTGGCGTGGCTCGACGAGGTCGAGCCGCGCGCCGATCGGCGCTCGCACTTCGAGTGGCTCGAGCTGGCGCCGACCGCCGCGCCCCAGGCGATCCAGGGCGCGTACCACGCGATCGCGCGCACGCGGCACCCCGATCTGTTCCGCGCCGCGCTGCCGACCGCGCAGCTCGATCGCCTGGTGCGGATGTACGCGCGGGTCTCGGGGGCGTACGCCGACCTGCGCACCGCCGACGGCGCCGCCGCGTACCTGCGCCGCGTCGCCCCCGCCGCCCCCGCCGCGCCGCCGACCGGGCCGGCCCCCGCGCGTCGCCCCGCCCCGACCACCCCGCCACCGGCCGCGGCCCCGCCCGCGCGCCGCCCCGCCCCGACCACCCCGCCGCCAGCCGGCGCCGCGCCCGAGCTCGACCCGGCCCGCGCGATGAACGCGCGCGCGCTGGCGCTGTACCACCGGGCCGAAGGCGCCCTGCGGACCGGCGACCGCGCCACGGCGATCCTCAACATCAAGATGGCGATCG
>Ga0073899_10004003_pt1 | contig 12939 bp, 10 predicted proteins | sample KloWWTmetaKNB5Ph_FD_88975 | JGI IMG/M metagenome (GOLD analysis project Ga0073899, IMG submission 88975) | Active sludge microbial communities from Klosterneuburg, Austria, studying microevolution and ecology of nitrifiers - Klosterneuburg... | ecosystem: Engineered > WWTP > Aerobic digester >... | reverse complement strand
CGGGCGCCAACGGCAGCCTCAAGCAGCGCATCAGCCTGAGCCGCACCGCCCAGGAGCTCGCCGTCTTCATGCTCAGCGACCCGTACCTCGCCCTGCGCCGCACCATCGGCGCCTGAGCCCCGCCGCGGTCGCGGTCGCGGTCGCCTCGAGCGCCTCCGCGGCGCCCTCCGTCCGCGCGACGTGTTGCTGCGAGACCTCGATCTCGGCGCGTGACGCTCTGGCGCTTGACGCGGCTCGCCGGGGACGCAGCGCAGCAGCGGCCGCGCAGTTCGTGCTGAGCCGCCGCCCTGCGGCCGTTCAACGCCCTGCGCACCGAGGTCTCGCGGCGCGTCGGATTGCTCGCACGGCGCGCTCTGCTACGAAGGCTGAGCTCTCGCCAGGAGGTCCTCGCTGAGGTCGGCGCCGCCGATGAACGCCAGCCGACGACGACCTGCGCGCTGGACCTCGCTGAGCTCGCCGACCTCGCGCGGCACCACCACGAAATGAGCCCACCATGAGCGACCCAGACCCCTCAGAGGTGCCGACCGTCCGCGACGGCGAGTCGGTCCTGCGCCCGCGCTCACACATCAAGGTCTACGAGCGGCCTGGTCGGCTGGCCCTCGCCGTCCGCCCGCTCTCGCTGATCCTGGTCGCCATCCTGGCGATCCTCGTCAGCACCCTGCTCGCCTACAAGTTCTTCGTATGACCCGGCCCGCCATCATTCAGGTGATCGACCTCGAGGGCGTACGCGGCGTCATCGACACCGCCGGCGGGGGCTGGGACCCGACCCTGCCGCACGCGGAGATCGAGCTCGCCGACGGCGGCCGCGTGGTCGTCCCCGCCGCCAGCCTCGTCGCCCAGCCCGACGGCAGCCTGCGCTTCCCCCACAGCCTCCACGAGCTCGAGCGCCGATCAAGCATCATCACCGTCGAGGACGAGCTCATCACCATCCCCGTCATCGCCGAGTCGCTGCGCCTCACGCGTCGGCTGCGCGAGACCGGGCGGATCCGGATCCACAAGCAGGTGGACGAGCGCCAGGAGACGGTCGACCCGCCGCTGGTGCAGGAGACCGCCGAGGTCCTGCACGTCGCCGTCGGCCGCCAGGTCGACGGACCGGTCCCGATCCGCCACGAGGGCGACACGATGATCATCCCCGTGCTCGAGGAGGTCCTCGTCGTCGAGAAGCGATGGGTCCTGCGCGAGGAGTTGCACGTCCGCGTCCGCCGCTCCGAACACCACGAGCCTCGGGTCGTGTCCCTGCGCTCCGAGCAGGTCACGGTCGAGAACCTCCCAACGTCGAGCCGCGAGCGCTCGCCTTCACCCCACAGGAGAGAGCCATGAAAACTGTCATCGGTCTGTTCGACGACTTCCAAACGGCCCAGAACGCCGTCCAGTCGCTCGTGAACCGCAACTTCAACCGCAACGACATCAGCGTCGCGGCCAACAACACCGCGGCTGGCTACTCGGCCGACGCGCTGGAGACCGCGTCGGAGGGCGAGGGCCGCAACGTGGCCATGGCCGACGGCGCGAAGACCGGCGCGGGCACCGGGGCCGTCATCGGCACCGGCGTCGGCGGCGTGCTCGGTCTGCTCGCCAGCCTCGGCACCATCTGGATCCCCGGCATCGGCCCGATCGTCGCCGCCGGCCCGCTCGTCGCCACGCTCACGGGCGCCGGCATCGGCGCGGCCGCGGGCGCCGCGGTCGGCGGCCTGGTCGGCGCGCTGACCCAGGTCGGCGTCCCCGAGCACGACGCGCACTTCTACGCCGAGGCCGTCCGGCGCGGCAGCGCCCTGGTGATCGTCCGCGCCGACGACAATCAGATCGACGCGATCGCCGACATCCTCGGCGATCACGGCGCCGTCGACGTCGACAAGCGCCGCGAGTTCTTCCTCCGCGGCGGCTTCACCACCCACAGCCCCGAGGCCAAGCCCTACACCGCGGAGCAGATCACCCGCGAGCGCGAGGCCTACCGCGCCCACATGACCAGCGGCGCGACCGGCGAGCGCCTCGTCGACGAGAGCACCCTGACCGTCCCCGTCGTCGAGGAGGAGCTCAGGGTCGGCAAGCGCCTGGTCGAGCGCGGCGGCATCCGCGTCTACACCCACGTCAGCGAGATCCCCGTGCAAGAGCAGGTCACCCTGCGCGAGCAGCGGGCGAAGGTGCAGCGCAAGGTCGTCGACCGCCCCGCCAACCCCGGCGACGTCGCCGCCTTCAAGGATCAGACCTTCGAGGTCCGCGAGTTCGGCGAGGAGGCCGTGGTCGCCAAGGAGGCCCACGTCGTCGAGGAGGTCACCATCGGCCGCACCGTCCAGGACCACACCGAGACCGTCCATGACACCGTGCGCCGCTCCGCGGTCGAGGTCGAGGAGCTCGAGGAGCGCGACATCCAGCGCGCCGACCCCGTCGGCCGCACGGCCAAGGCCCCGCCCGCCACCAAGCGCAGCGCCAGCTGACGGCGCACGACCGACGCCGTCGCGTCGCCTGCGGCGAACGCCCGCGACGCCCGCGGACCGACCGGTCCGCGGGCGTCGCCGTCGCGTCGCCTGCGGCGAACGCCCGCGTCGCCGTCGCGTCGCGGCACCTCACCCTGGCGAGATCGGGACGCAACAGCCGGTCTGACAGAACTCGCCGACGACGCAGTCCGAGATGTCCACGCAGGAGTCTCCGCCCGCGCACGAGGGCTGGTCGCCGCACTCCGGCGGCAGATCGTCGATGTCCTGACCGAAGCACAGCTCGCACTCGGCGGGCTCGCAGACGTTATTGCACTCGGGGAAGAAGGTGCAGTGATTGCACTCGTCCAGGTTGTCGAGCCTGCAGTCCGGCCCCGAGTTCAGGTAGTAGAACTCCTGACCGACCTGGCAGCAGCCGAAGCAGTCGCAGCCGTTGGGGATCAGCGGCACGCAGAAGTCCAGGCAGGCGTCCGGCAGCTCCACGCTGCACATCTTGTGCTTCGGGTCGTAGGCGCAGCCGACGTCCGGCCCCGGGTTCTCCGGGTCGCACTTGAGGTTCCACTCGCACTTGTCCTCGCCGCCGCCGCTGTTGGAGTCCCAGTAGCAGTCCGACTTGCAGTCGGCGTTTTGGCCCGGCAAATTGGTCTGAAACGACTTCTCGGAGTCGTCGCAGGGCGACGTGCACTCCGGGTCCTTCAGGTCGATCTTCCCATCCTTGTCGTCATCGATGCCGTTGCCGCACTGGTACAGCTTGCCCGCGCACTTGACCTCGGCCACACAGAAGGGCCCGCAGCCGTCTCCTGGCAGCTTGTTGCCGTCGTCGCAGGTCTCGCTCGGCCCGACCAGCTTGTCGCCGCAGACGTCGAGCTCGCAGCTCAGGTGGCAGGCCCCCGTGTTGCTGTTCTTGTCCCCGTGGTCGCACTCCTCCCCCGGCCCCTGGTCGCCGTCGCCGCAGACGTTCTTGGCGCAGATGGCGAGGCAGGCCTTGTTCGGCCCGTTATTCGCCCCGTCGTCGCACTCCTCGTTGCCGAGGTACAGCTTGCCGTCGCCGCACTTGTTGAACTTGCACAGCGACGTGCACATCCCGTTGTCCGAGTTCTGCGCCCCCTTGTCGCAGGCCTCGGGCGGCTGCACGAACTCGTCGCCGCACTTCGCCAGCGTGCAGCTGTTGGTGCAGGCGTCGGTGTCGAGCTGGTTGCCGTCGTCGCAGGCCTCACCGGCGTTGAGCTTGCCGTCGCCGCAGGTGCTCAGCGCGCAGTCGTTCCCGCAGGCGTTTTCGTCGACCTGATCGCCGTCGTCGCAGCCCTCGCCCGGGCCCTTGTCCCCGTCGCCGCAGACGTTGGCCGTGCAGCCCGCAAGGCAGGGCATGCCGGGGCCGTTGCCGGCGCCTGCGTCGCACTCCTCGCCCATCTGGGCCACCCCGTCGCCGCACACCGGCAGCTTGCACTCGACCGTACACGCGTCGTCGGGGACATCGTTGCCGTCGTCGCACTGCTCGCCCAGCTGCGGCTGCGTCACGCCGTCGCCGCACACCGGCGACGTGCACAGGACCGTGCAGTCGTCGTCGGCGACCTGGTTGCCGTCGTCGCACTGCTCGTCCATCTGCGGCAAGCCGTCGCCGCAGAACGGCAGCGTGCACGCGGCCGTGCAGCCGTCGTCGGCGACCAGATTCCCGTCGTCGCACTCCTCTCCGTCCTCGAGCACACCGTTGCCGCAGCCGCTGAGGTCCCCGGCGCTGTCCGAGATCCCGGCCGTCGCGTCGGTGTCGCTGGTGGCGTCGGCCGTCGCGGTCCCCGGCAGCGTCACCATCGAGCCCATCGTCGCGCTGTTGGCCTCGCTGTCACCCACAGTCGTTGTGACGCCGGGCTCGGTGGGTCCCCCGGTCATCGGCTCGCCGGTACTACTCTGGGCGCCAGTGGATACCCCAACGGTGGCAGAGTGGGCGAAGCCGGCAGTGGTGGTTTCCGGGGCGCCCGAGCATGCGAGCAGGAGCACCCCACAGAGCAGGAACAACGGAGATTGTGATCGAGGCATCGGTGGGTTTGGACAGCGACGTGGTCAGAGATTCCGAGGCGATGTCGATCGAGGATCGCCGGAGATTTCGCGCCGCGCGGGGCTTCATATGTCTCTTGAGACATCCCACAAGAGCGGCGATGTGGACGCCTGATAAAAACACCGCGGGCGCGCGCGGCCTGACGCCTGCGTTACACTCCGCCGATGACCCCTTACCGCAGGCCCCAGCTCTCCTTCGTCCTCCTGCTCGCGGCCTGCCCGGCCGGCAAGGGCACCACCACCGCGGGCGAAGCCGGGACCACCGGCACCACCGTCGCCGCCGCCACGGACATCGGTACGACCGGCACCACGGCCAGCTCCGCCACCGCCGTGACGGAGGGCGTGGCGACGCAGGACACCGATCACTGCGAGCCCGTCCCCTGCGACTGCCCCGACGGCTGTACGCCGCATCAGGTGTGCGACGGCTCGCAGGCCAGCTGCCAGTGCGACTGCGAGGATGTCTCGAGCAGCGGTGGCGAGAGCACGAGCACGCCGGGGACCTCGACCAGCACGACCACCAGCGGCGACACCACCAGCGGCGACACCACCAGCGGTACCACCAGCGGTACTACCAGTGGCACGACCGGCGAGCCGGCGATCGCCTGCGGCGGCGACGACCCTTACTTCCCGGAGTTCGACCGCATCTGCGGCGAGACGGCGGACTGCGTGCTCGTCTTCCACCAGCTCGACTGCTGCGGCAGCCTCGCCGCCCTCGGCATCGACGCCGACGCCGCCGAGCTGTTCGCCGAGGCCGAGGCCGAGTGCGTGACGCAGTACCCCCAGTGCGACTGCGCCCCCCAGCCGACCGTCGCCGACGACGGCAGCAACACCCCGGACAACGGCCTGATCGCCGTCACCTGCCTCAACGGCCTGTGCCTCAGCTTCGTGCCGTGACCTGTCCGAAGGGCCAGCTCAGGTCTCGGCCTCCAGTCCGCCGGCCCCGCCCGGCCCGACCCGGTACTCGTTGAGTCGATACTGGATCTTCCGCGGCGAGATCCCGAGGATCTTCGCCGCCTTGCTGGTGCTCCCGCCGACGTGCTCGAGCGTGCGCAGGATCGCGAAACGCTCGAGCTCCCGCAGCGAGGCGCCAGGGATCACCGGCACGGCGTCGTCGCCGCGCATCCGTGCCATCAGCTCCCTCGGCAGATCACGGGGCTCGATCTCCGCGCCGCGGCACATCACCACCGCCCGCTCGACGCAGTTCTCCAGCTGGCGGATGTTGCCCGGCCAGTCGCCGCCCAGCATCACCCCGAGCGCCCGCTCGCTGAAGCCGACCACCTGCTTGCGCGCCCGCGCGGCCGAGCGCCGGAGGAAGTGCATCGCCAGCAGCGGGATGTCGTCCCGGCGCTCGCGCAGCGACGGGGTCCGCAGGCTGACCACCCCGAGCCGATAGTACAGGTCCTCCCGGAAGCGACCGGCCTTGACCAGGCGCTCGAGGTCCTTGCTCGTCGACGCCACCACCCGGGCATCGGCGCTGATGACCTCGCCGTCGCCGATGCGCTCGAAGCGGTGCTCCTGCAGGAAGCGCAGCAGCCGGGCCTGCACGCTCAGCGGCAGCTCGTCGACGTCGAGCAGCACCAGCGTGCCGCCGTCGGCCTCCTTCAGCCGGGCCTCGCGCAGCACCGTGTCGCCATCCTTGTAGCCGAACAGCTCGCGCTCGCAGCTGACCGCGTCGCCGATCGCACCGCACTTGATCGTGACCAGCGGCGCGCTGCGGCGCCCGCTCCACTGGTGGAGCAGACGGCCGAGGAACTGCTTGCCCGTGCCGCTCTCGCCGGCGATGAGCACCGAGACCGGCGCGTCAGCGACCTGCCGGGCGAGGTCGAGGAGGTCGCGCAGCGCCTTGGCCTGACCGACCACGCCGGACGAGGTCCCGTCCTCGCGGGCCGCCAGCGCCGAGCGCAAGCTGCGGGCCTCCTGCTGCAGCGCGCGATGGGCGAGCACCCGGCGCAGGACCACCAGCAGCTGCGGGAGGTGCACCGGCTTGCTCAGGTAATCGTCGGCGCCGAGGTGCATCGCCTCGACCGCGCCCTCGACCGAGCCGTAGGCGGTCATCACCACCACCGCGATGTCGGGGATCCGCTCGCGCAGCTTGGTCATCAGCTCGAGGCCGCCCAGCGCCGGCATCTTGACGTCCGTGATCACGACGTCCGGCTCCCAGCCGTCGACCCGACCCAGCGCCTTGTAGCCGTCCGCCGCGGACTGGACCTCGTAGCCCTCCTCGCGCAACAGCTCGCTCAGCGCCGAGCGGGCGCTCGACTCGTCATCGACGACCAGCACGCGCAACGCCGGCGCTTCCTTACGGGATGGCGGCGGCAGCTCGGCTGCACCCTGGGGGTCGTGGCTCGATCCGTCAGCGGTCAACATGCGAACAGCCTGCGCCCCGCCGAAATCCTGCACCACAAGGACAGGGACTCAGCACCGCGCAACATTTGCGCAATCGCGGTACTGCCGCATGCCCCTCAGTATCCTTCTGTCCCCCCCAGTCCCCAAGCTCAGCCGTGCCGCAGTCTTTTCGCGTCCCGGCCAATGCCCTCGGCGATCGCTCGACCCGCTCAGAGTACCGGCGGCGCCTCGCCCTCGGCCCGCTCAGAGTACCGGCGGAGGCGCCTCGCCCTCGGGCGGCGTGCCCTCCGGCGCGCCTCCCTCCGGCGTCCCGCCCTCCGGCGGCGTCCCGCCCTCCGGCGGCGTCCCGCCCTCCGGCGGCGTCCCTCCCGGCTGCGCGCCGGTCTCGCCGCCGGCCTCACCACCGCCGTCGCCACGGCCCCCAGGCTGCGCCTCCGCCTCGTTGCCCGCAGCAGGCGCGTCGCCCTCGACGACGCCGACGGGCTTGCTGTCCTCGGGCACCGCGACCTCCTCACGGCTGTCCTCGGGCTTGCTGTCCTCGACCTTGGCGGGCTCCTCGGCGCGATCGAAGGTGCTGGGCGGCGCTCCGCTCGGCGGATCCTGCACGACCTCGACGGTGTCGGGAACCGCGCTGTCCGGGACGTCGGGCGTGGTCGGACGGTCCTTGGCGGCGGCGTCGCGCTTGTTCTTCTTGGCCTTGCGCTTGGCCTCGCGCTCGAGCGCCTTCTGCCGCCGCTCGCGCTCCTGCTCCTCGCGCGACTTGCTCTTGATGCCGATGAACTTCGGGCGCCCGCCGGTGCCCCGCAGCTTGAAGCCGAGCCAGCCCTCCTCGGGCGGATCGAGCTTGGTCGAGGGCGACGCGGTCTGGACCATGAGCTTGAGCGGCTCGCTGCGATCCTGGAGCGCCGGCGTGACCAACAGCTTGAGGTCGAAGCCGAACTCGGACTTCGAGAACGGATCCGCGAGGGTCATGCCGCCGGAGATCTTGAGGACGATGTCGTCGCTGGAGGTCTCGAACTTCTCCGCGGTGGCCTTGCCCTCCGTGACGATGAGCTGACCGCCGAGGCTGCCGAGGTCGATCGCCGGCAACGTGACGCCCTTGGACATGATGCCGGTCGCGCCAGGCACGAAGAGCAGCGTCTCGCCGTCGCCGATCGTGCAACCCGAGCACTGGATGCTGATCGTCCCCTCGGCCCGCGCGAACAGGTTCTCGGGCATCGTCAGATCGACGTCGAGGCCGAACAGGCCCCCCAGCGGAGCGTTGACCGACTGCTGCAGCTTGGGCACATCGAAGAGCGGCAGCTCGGCGACGTTGATCTTGATCGTCGACTCGCTCGAGCTGCGGGTGTACGCGGCGTGGATCGTCGCGTCGTCGATCCGGGTGTCGAGCTCGATGTCATAGTTGCCGAACAGCAGGCCCAGCAGCGAGACGTCGACGTCCACTTCGAGGAGCTCGAGCTTGCGCGGGATCTGCCCGGCGTGCGAGGGCTGGAAGGTCCAGCGCACGTTGTAGAGCGTGACGCCGCCGAAGGGCGAGATCGAGACGTCCTCGACGTCGACGATGAAGCCGGCGTCACGCGCCGCCTGACCGATGCGCCAGGCGATCGCGCGGGTCGGCAAACACACCCACACGAACACGAAGAACACGGCGATGAACAGGAACACGTAGCCGGCGACGCCGCGCAGGCGGCGGGCCAGGAAGCGCATCCGATCGCCGCGCTCCACCGGGGCGGTGACGGTGCTGGCCGGCGAAAACGGCGGCGGTGGAGGCGGTGCGCCGCGCCCGAAGCGCGGCATGCTGGGCAGCTTGATCTTCACGGCTCATTCCCCTCTGCTGCGGCCTCGCCCTCGACCGGGGGCGGCTTCAACATCTCCCAGGTGGCGAGCTCGACCTCGACGTTGAGCCGGTCCTCGAGCGACGAGGGCGACTTGATCGCCAGGCGCTCGACGATCAGGAAGTGGCCCGGCTCCTGCTCGAGCTTGGTCAAGAAATTCAGCAGCTCCTCGAGGCCGACGCCGCGGACCTCGAAGCCGTACAGCCGCTTCACCAGCACCCCGGGGACCTGCTCGACCGAGGGCTTCTCCTCCTCGCCGCGCACGGTGCCGTTGGTGAGGGTCTTCTGCGCCTCCTCGATCAGGGACGAGTAGATCAGCGGCTGGATGTTGGCGATCCGCGCCTCGCGGGCCGCCTTCTCCTTCTTCTTCAGGTCGTAGACCGTGCCGCGCGTGTACACGAGGTCGAGGCCCTTGCGCAGCTCGTCGATCGCCTCCTGCTTCTCCGTGAACGCGCGGCTGCGCATCACGAACAGCACCGAGACGCTGATGGCGAAGAACACGAGCACGAGCAGCCCGAGCAGCACGCGCTCGCGCTGGCTCAGCCGGGCGATGAAGCCGCCCATCAGGGGCGACGAAGCTGAAATCGGTGCGCTCACGAGTCGCCCTCCATCGGCTTGTAGTAGCAATTGTGCTCGAGGGTCGGGTCGAACACCTTGCGCTGGTTCTCCTCGCGCCCGCGCGCGAGCGGGAAGCCGGTGATGCAGGGCATCGCCTGCATCAGCTTGGCCTTGAGCCGGTCCTGGGCCGACAGGCGGGTGGCCGAGGCGCGCAGCACGATCGCCAGCGGCCGGATCTCGATCTGCGAGATCTGGAAGTCGTCGTCCCAGGCGATGCCCGCGGTCAAATCGACCGCCGGCAGCGGGGCCGCGACCGCAGGGGTCGGCGCCCCCTCGAGCGGCTCGCTCGGCTCCTCGCCCTCGCCCACCAGCGGTGTCGGTGCGACCGGCGCAGGCGGCGGCTTGGGCCCGGCGGGCACGGTCGCCTTGATGAACGCGGCGAGCACCTCGACCGCGCCGCGGTTGGCGATCTGGCTGGTGATGTCCTCGCCGTCGACCTCGTTGAGGCGCGCCTCGATCTTCTCCAGCGAGATCAGCGCCTCGCCGAAGACCTTCGCGCTGGCCTCGCCGAGCTCGTCCTCCCGGGCCTCGCGCTCGGACTCGAGGGCGCTGATCTTGACCATGGTGTCGATCGCGGCGAGGGCGAGGATCGCCACGCCGAGGGCGGCGATCGTCGACATGCGCTCGAGCAGCCAGGTGCCGTCGCCGCCGCGCTGGCTGCTGATGTCCTTGCGCAGCTGGATCAGGGGTCGGCGGGCGCAGCCGACCGCGGCCCCGAGTGCGGCCGCGGCCCCGCTCCAGTCCGACTGACCGCGGTAGCCCGCGACGCCGAGGCTGCTGCGCGGCTGCGCGTGGACGACGGGCAGGCCGATCTGCTCGGTGAGGTAGGCGTCGAGGCCGCGAAGACGGGCCCCGCCGCCGCTGATGCGGATCTGCGTGACCTCGGCGCCGAACTCGGCGCGCAGCCACAGACGGGTGTGCTCGACCTCGCGGACGATCGGCTCAATCGCGCGAGCGACCACCGATCCCGACTCGAGCTGGGCCGGGCTCAGCTCGCCGAGGGCGTGGTGCGGCAGGAAGCCGCTCTCGTGCTTGGCTCGCTCCGCCGCGGCCGGATCGAGGCGGTAGTGCTCGGCCAGCGCGCGGGTGACGTGGACGCCGCCGCGGCGCAGCACCCGGGCGGCGAGCGGGCCCTTGGTGCCGAGCGCGACCAGGTCGGTGGTGTGATGACCGATGTCGAGGAGCAGCACCGCGGGGACGCGGGCGTCGGCGGCCTCGGTCTTGACGAGCTCGGGGATCGTCGGGTCGAGCACCTGGGCGGTGGCGATCGCGTCGATCGTGACCAGCTTGAGGTCGATCGTGGCGGCCTTGAACGCGGCGCCGATGCGATCGAGCAGGTCGCGGCGCACCGCGACCATCAGCGCCTGCCCGGTCTGACCGGTGGGCACGGGGATGTGGTCGAACTCGAGGTCCTCGAGCGGGATCGGGAACTGGCCCTCGGCCTCGAAGGCGATCGCCTGGGCGATCCGCCGCGAGTCCGCGAAGGGGAACTTGAGCACGCGAAAGCTGGCGGCCGCGCCCGGCAGCGCCACGCCGACCGGGTAGTGGTTCCAGCCGCGGCGACGAATGATGCCGAGGCCGACCTCGAGCGCCGCGCCGACGGCCTCGTCGCCGCCGGTGACGGCGCGCGAGGCGACCGGCTCGACGATCACCTCGAGGATCTGCACCGCGCGCATCCCGGCGCTGAGGAGCACCGCTTTGACCTCATGGGTCCCGAGGTCGAGACCGACGTACTTCTGGGCCATCGTGACAGTCCTCTCGCCTTCTAATCCTCGCGATAGTAGATCCAGGCGCCCATGCCCTTGGACTGGGCGCGACTAAATTGCATGTCGTACACGGCGGTGAGGCGCTTCTTGACCGCGCCCGCCTCGGCGATGACCTCGACCCGGTAGACGCGCTCGGGGGCGACCGTGGCGAGGTCGGAGACCGAGCCCTCGACGTCCTCGGGCGCCTTCTCCTTGCCCTCCTTGTCGACGTCGCCGCCGGCCTCGAGGCGCAGCTTCAGGCCCTCGGGGATCTTCGGCATGTTGGCGGCCCGCATCGCGTTGGCGTTGGCGCCGCCGCTGCCGAGCATCGCCATCGGGCCCATGACCTTGTCCGGGCTCTCGGCGACCTCGGCGAAGGCCTTCACGTCGGCGAACAGCGCCAGCGCGCGCATATCGACGATGTAGCGGGCCAGCGGGAGGGTCTTGAGCAGGAAGTTGTCGCCCTCGGTCTTGAACTTGTCCTCGGCGATCACCGAGTGGCGCAGCACCAGGGCGATCTGGTCGGCGCTGGCGAAGTTGAGGTTGACCTTGCAGCTGCCGTAGACGGTGAGGTCGGCGGCGAAGGTCATCACGATGTCGTCGTCGACGCCCTCGACGAGGTTCAGCTCCTCGATGCTGTCGAGCGGGGCGTTGCGCGGCTGGTAGGGGTCGAAGATCTCGGTGTAGCGGTAGCGCTCCTGCGAGGAGCCGCTCTGCATGCGGATCATGTCGTAGCTCTTGAGGTCGTCGTCGATGTAGTCGACGATCGACTGGATCACCTGGCTGCGAGCGTAGCGCTGGCCGTCGCCCTTCTCCTCGTCGAAGAGCGGGTCGTAGAGGGTCGGCATCAGCATCGCTATCAAGGTCTCGACGGTGCGCGCCTGGGGGCTGTCCTTGCCCTGGCCGGCCTGGCCGACGCAGTTGATGTTGAGCTTGCCGCTCTCGGCCTCCAGCCGGACCTCGAAGCTGCCGTTCTCGATCGCCAGGTCCTTGAAGGTCGAGTTGTCGAGGCCGACCAGGCCGCTGATGCCCTCGTGGCCGTCCTTGGAGCCGAAGGCCGACATCAGGTAGGGGGCGACCTGGGTGATGTCCCAGGTGCCCATCATCGAGCGAAACTGCTTCTGGTTGAAGACCATGCGCTGGAGCTCGAAGAGCAGCAGCGACAGGCGCAGGCCGCCGCGGCCGAGGTTGCGGGCGGCGACCTCGTCGCGCAGGTTGATCGCCGCCTGCCAGTCGACGCGGGTGGTGTAGCTGAAGGCCGCGGTGAAGGGCATCAGGACCGCGAGGCAGGCCAGGACCATCAGGATGGCCACGCCGTGCTCGCGCCCGCCTGGCGTCGAGCGCTTGCGGGCGCCGGCCGGGCTGGCCTGCTCGTCGCTCGGGCTGGCGGGTGCAGCGGGCGCTGTGTGGTCGAGGTCGGTCATGGCAACACGTGCCTCACTTGGAGAAGTCGAGCTTCTCCTGCATGAAGAGCAGGGTCTGGACGGTGTACTTGATCTCGCGCTCGTTGTTGGGGTCCATGATGCCGAGGGTGATCTTGACGCGCTCGGGCAGGCGGTCCGGGTGCATGTCCTTCTTGGTGGTCCGCCACTCGTCGACCCACTCGAGCTTCTTGATATCCCAGTACTTGACGTCGAAGGTCTTGACGTCCTCGCAGAAGATGTAGGCGGGGAACAGCTCCTGCATCTTCTCGGGGGTGTCCCCCGTCAGGCGCCGGGCCTCGCGGCGGTAGAGGTGGGTGCGGGTGCCGTCGATCGGGTCGCGCTCGACGAAGTACTGGATCACCGACTGATCGCCCTCGTTGGCGTCCTTGCGCATGCGCAGGTGGGCGAAGGCGGAGAAGGTGACGCTGTCGCGGTTGAACTGGTCGCGGCCGTCGAACAGAGTGAAGTGGCGCTCCTCGTCGGCGGGGCG
>Ga0073899_10004001_pt1 | contig 12940 bp, 9 predicted proteins | sample KloWWTmetaKNB5Ph_FD_88975 | JGI IMG/M metagenome (GOLD analysis project Ga0073899, IMG submission 88975) | Active sludge microbial communities from Klosterneuburg, Austria, studying microevolution and ecology of nitrifiers - Klosterneuburg... | ecosystem: Engineered > WWTP > Aerobic digester >... | reverse complement strand
CGCATGCCGGCCGTTCGCCGCGTACCAGCGGAGCACGGCACGACGAAAACGCGCGCCGTCAGAGGTCGCGGATATCGAGGTCTTCCGCATTCATCCGGGACATGAGCGCGAGGGCCTCATCGGTCAGCATGAGGTCGAGGAAGAGCCGGCGCTCGAGGGCGAGGCCTTCGCCGAGCGAGGTATCGGGGGCTCCGCGAACCAGCCGTTTGATGTGGGCCAGCGCCTTTGGCGGCCGTCTGGCAAGTTCCGCGGCGATCGCCTGCGCCCGCGAAAGGGCTCCACCGGCCGGCGCGACTTCGTGCACGAGGCCCAGGCCCAGCGCTTCGGCGGGGCCCACGGTGCGCCCGCGGAGGATGAATTCGAGCGCCCGCCCCGCGCCGATGAGCCGCGCGAGCCGCTGCGTCCCGCCGGCGCCGGGGAGGATGCCCACCTTGACCTCCGGCAGGCCGATCAGGTGGCCGCCCTCCTCGGTCACGCGGATGTCGCAGGCGAGCGAGAATTCGAAACCGCCGCCCATCGCAAAGCCGTTGATGGCGGCGATCACCGGTTTCGGCATCGTCTCGAGGCGGTGGAACACGCGGTCGATGTCGCGTTCCGGGACGGCTGCGGCCGGGTCGAGGGTGAACCCCGAGGTGCGCAAGCGGCGGGCGAGCGCTTCCAGCTCGCGGACTGAATAGTGGCGGATGAAGACGCCGGGCACGCCGCCGGTGAAGACGACGGCGCGGACGTCCGGGTCGGTTTCGAGCGCGAGGGTAATCGCATCCAGCTCCTGGACGGTGGCCGTGTCCATGTACCCGCCGGGCGGGTTGGTGATGGTGACGGTAGCGACACCACTGGACGAGGCCAGATGGAGCTGGGCCACGGCTACTCTTCCTCTTCCTCGCCGTCCTCGTCATCAGCTGCGGACGACTTCACGCTGGGGACGAGGGCCATATCGCCGCCGCCTTCGCGGCGGGGCTTGCGCGGCGCGGGCACTTCCTTCAGGCGGGAGCCGAGCGCGCTGAGGTCGGCCGGGGCAGCGCCGGCCGGGGCGACGACTGCGACGACACCGGAATCGCGCAGGACGCGGAGCTCGGAAACGCTGGCACTGGCGTCGATCGTGGCCATCAGCCCGGCGCCCGAGAACGAAGCAAGGCGCACGAGCCCGAGCTGGGTAGAGAGCTTCATCGGGCCGGCGGGGCGTTCGACATAGAGGGCATCGAGGCCGAGTGGAGCAAGCGAGCGAAGGGTGTTGTCTTCTACCGTTGCGTGCGCGATCACCACGTGGCCCATCTTTTCGGGGTCGACGGCGCCGGAGTCGGTGGTTTCGAGCGCACAAACGGCGAAATCACAGCCTGCCGCGCGGAGCGTCTCCGCATCGGACTCGGTGAGCGCGGGGAGGAGCGCGCCGGCGGCCACCTTCGGCCCGGCCACGCCAGCCATGGCAGTTGCGGCCGCGGCGGCATCGCCCAGGCGGAAGATGACTGCGTCGGCGCCTCCATCCAGGGCGGCCTTCGCCTCTGCCGTTGTCGTGGCGGTGGCGACGAGCGCCATGGCCCTGGGCTGTTCGCGGCTGACCGGACCGAAGCCGATGGCGGGCCCGTCGCGGCGCTGGAGTCGGGCGATGGTCTTCTGAAGCTGGCTCATATGTTCCCTTCGATTTCCGGCAGCGACGAGCGCACGGGGCTTCCCGCCTGGATGACTGCCCGGATGGATAACTGGTTGGCGAGGATGCCGAGCTCCGCGAGGGGGTCGGCATCGAGGATGAGGAGGTCGGCGGCGAGGCCGGCGCGGATGCGGCCGGTCTCGGAGTCGAGCTTGAGGAGATCGGCGGCCCACGCCGTGGAGGCGAGCAATGCCGCGGCGGGGGAAAGGCCGAGCGAGGCGAGGCGGATGGTCTCCTGGGCGTTTTCGCCAGGGTGGTTCATCGGCGTCCCCTGGTCGGTGCCCATGGCGATGCGGACACCCGCGCGGATGGCGGCGCGAATGCTCCGCTCGTGGGATTCGAGAACCTGCCAGCCCTTTTCGACCATGAAGAGGGGGATGCCTGCCTCGATCCCGCGGTGAGCGATCTGCCAGGGAGCGGTGTAGGTGGCGACCAGGTAGGTGCCCCTCTCGCACATCAGCGCGATGGCTTCATCGTCGAGCCAGACGCCGTGTTCGATGGAATCGACCCCGGCGCGGATGGCGTTCTTGATGCCATCCGTCGCCTGGGCGTGCGCCGCCACGATGCGGAAGGCCTTATGCGCTTCTTCGACTCCCGCGCGGAGCTCATCTTCGGTGAAGCTAGGTGAGCGGGGATCGACGCCGGGCGTCATCACGCCGCCGCTGGCGAAGAGCTTGATGGCGCTGGCCCCTGCACGGAGCTGCTCGCGCACGGCCTTGCGGACCGCATCGGGGCCATCGGCTTCGGTGGCGATGAAGCCGTGGCCGTGCCCGCCGGTCATCGTTACGCCGAGCCCGGCGGCGAGGATGCGCGGACCAGGGATGAGGCCCGACGCGACGGCATTGGCGAGGTGGATGTTGAGCTGGTCCGCGGCGCCGAGGTCGCGGACCGTGGTGATGCCGGCCATCACGGTCTGGCGCGCATAGGTGGCTGCTTTCCATGCGCGGAGGGCGAGAGGCTCGCTGGCGGCCGCGTTCAGTTCGGTCGGGTTGCCGCTGGCGGTGAGGTGGACGTGGCAGTCGATCAGGCCGGGAGTGATGAACTTCCCGGAGCAATCGATACGGAGGCCCGGTGTTTCCGGGGCCGGCCCGGCGGCGATGGACTCGATGCGGCCGCCGCGAACGGCGACATCGGCGCGGCCAAAGGTACGGGAGGCATCATCGAAGATGTGTCCCCCGGCGAGGACAAGCGGCGGGGCGCCAGCGTTTTCCGGTGTACTCACGTTCTGGCCATTGTCCGGGCGGCAGCGATGTGGGGGCAACCCGGCAGCGCGTTTCCCATGCTCCGGGTAGGCTGGAAAGGAGAAGAAATCAGGAGTCCGACATGGCCCAGCAGTACCCAGCCCCGCCGGAAATGGCGATTGACCCGGCGAAGAGCTACAGCGCGACGATCGAGACCTCGGCCGGCACAATGACCGCCGAGTTCTTCACGGCGGATGCGCCGGCGACGGTGAACAACTTCGTCTTCCTCGCCCGCGATGGCTACTACCAGGACGTAATCTTTCACCGCGTGATCAGCGGCTTCATGATCCAGGGTGGTGACCCGACGGGCACCGGCCGCGGTGGCCCCGGCTACCGCTTCAATGATGAGCCGGTGAAGCGCCAGTACCTGCGCGGCACGCTCGCGATGGCCAATGCCGGCCCGAATACGAACGGCAGCCAGTTCTTCATCATGCACGCGGACTATGCTCTGCCGCCCGCCTACACCATCTTCGGCAAGCTCACTTCGGGCGAGGATGTGCTCGACGCGATTGCCAGCGCACCGACGGGCGCCCAGGACCGGCCCGCGAACCCGGTCGCTATCGGCTCTATCACGATTCACGAAGCCTGACCGCCCCCGGCGCCTTTGCTCATCCAGAGCGCGACGCCGATGTTGTCGATCCCCCCGCGGGCGTTGGCCGAATCGACCAGCGCCCGCGCGGCGTCTTCGGCGGTCGCCGCCGCACCCATGATGGCGCCAATTTCATCGTTCGAAAGCATCCTGAAGAGCCCATCGGTGCAAAGGAGCAGCGCATCGCCCGGCTCGATCATGAGCGTGACCGTTGCCGCTCCGGCGGAATCGGCGATGCCGATCCCCGCGGTTATCACGTTCCGCCAGGGATGCGATTCGGCGGCATCCGCGGCCAGCCGGCCCTCGCGGATTTCGCCCGCCACCCATGAATCGTCCTCGGTCACCTGGAGGAGGACATTGTTGTGGAAATGGTAGGCGCGGCTATCGCCGAGGCTGGTTAGCGTGGCGGAGTGGCCTTCGATGCAGGCGGCGACGAGCGTGGTCGCCATGTTTTCGAAACCGCGTTCTTTGCCCTGCAGCAGGCGGATTCGCTCGTTGGCGAGGTTGACAGCGGTCAGGAGGAGCGCGCCGGGCGCGGCGGGACCGCGGAATTCCTCGAACAGCTCGGCTACGACGCGGACGGTCTCTTCGGCGGCGAGCGCCCCGCCCGGAGCCCCGCCCACGCCATCGGCTACAACCAGCAGCGCCAGGCTTCCGCCGAGGCGGCGGGCCAGCACGCGGTCCTGGTTCTCGGCCCGAACCCTGCCCGTATCGGCGATGGCCGCGATGGCATGGCTCATGCGCCCTTCCACACCCCCGCCGCGACGCGGAGGAAGTTGCCGTGGCAGATGCGTTCGATCGCGCCATCGGAATAGCCGCGCGATTGGAGCGCGCGCAGCACATGTGGAAGGCCGGTCGCATCGCCGATGACCGCCGGGATATCGGTGCCATCGAAATCGGTGCCGAACGCGACGTGCTCATCGCCGGCGAGGTTCACGATGTGCTCGAAGTGGCTGACGATGAGATCGAGCGCGGTATCCGGGTTCGCCTGCATGTCGGGGCGGAGGAAGATGTTGGCGAAGTTGATGCCGATGGCGCCGCCCTTGTTCGCGAGTGCCCTGACCTGGCCGTCATCCAGGTTGCGGACGTGGGGCGAGATCGCCTGCACACTGGAATGGGTGGCGACGATCGGGTTACGCGATTCGGCGAGCATGTCCCAGAAGCCGGCGGGGTTGATGTGGGAGACATCGAGGATGATGCCCAGTTCATCGCACTCGTGGACGAGCTGGCGACCGACGTCGGTCAGGCCGGTCGTCGGCAGGCTCCCGTTGAAGGCAACGCCGTGGGCGAAGATGGTGGAGCGGCTCCAGGTGGGCGCCAGGCAGCGGAGACCCGCTTCGTAGAATACCCGCAGTTCCTTCAAGCTCGAGGAGATGGGGTCGGCTCCTTCGAACATGAAGACTGAGGCGAAGGCATCAGCGGCCCAGGCAGCGCGGATCTCGGATACCGTGCGGCAGATGCGGAAACGGCCCTGCGACCGGTCCGCGATGCGGAAGACGTCGTTCATCTCATCGATGGCATAGGCGAGGGCGTTGTATTCGGCGCGTTCGTTCGAGAGGTAGATGGAAGTGAAGCAGCCGCCGAGTCCGCCACGCATCGCGCGCGGCAGATCGACGTGGCCGCGGCGGGAGTCCTCGATGTGGGTCCCGCCTTCCGGAGCGGATGCGTCTTCGAGGAAGTCGCGGCCGCCGCCGGGGCCGAACATGGTCCTGCGGGGCTTGACCTGGGTGATGAAGTCTTCGTGCCCGTCGAAGATTGGCGGGAATTCGCGGTTGAGTGCTGGGATCACGGCGGGGCCTCGGCCGGGGTGGGTGGAGAGAGTGTACGCCGCCAGACGAACGGGGGGCGATTGCCCTACGATGCTGCTCGATGGCGGCTACACGGGCTGAAAACACGGCTGCTTCGCGGCCCCGGTGGCTGCTCCCGGCGGGGCTGGTGGTGGTTTTCGTGGCGGCGCTCGCCGGAGTGGTGCTGTTCGCGCGCGATGCCGCGGAGCCCGATGCCCCGCCGGCGCCCGGCGCCTTCACGGTTCCGCCGGGTCCTTCGTGGGTGAGCTACGACGTTGAACGCGCCGAGGGCGGGTCGTTGCGCCTCGTCACCGGTAGTGGGCAGCAGTCGAATGCGCTCGACCTGGCCATTGGCCCGGATACACCGGCCTGGATTCTCGAACCGGCATCGCTGGCGGAGCTGCGTACCCCTCTCGTGGTCAACGTCATCGGGATCCCGAACGAGGTCAGGAATTTTACCATTCGCCTGCTGGCGTTTGCCCCGGGTACCGGGGGCGAGGACCTGGCCGGTGAGTTCGTGCCCCTGCGTGGAGGGTTCGCGGGCCACGAAGTCTCCGAAGATGCACGCGAGCGGCCCGTGGTTTCGGGCGTGGTCGAGAGGTTTTCCGGGAACACCGGCTATGTGAGGACGCAGGCGGGAACGCTGACGATCGAACTCGGCGACGGCGCCCCGGTGCGGCTGTTGCGAGAGGCGCGCGCATCCGATATCCGCGCCGGTGACCGTTTGGCGCTCTTCCTGGGGCCGGATGGCCGCCCGGATCTCTCGCTCGGGGTGCTGGTGTTGCCGGGGCCCGGCTGAGGCTACTCGGCGCGCAGGGCCAGGGCATCGGAGGTTCGCGCGATGAGGCGGCCAGCCAACCCAAGCGCAAGTGCGAAAACCGCCAGAACGAGCAATCCCCCCGCGATGACCATCGGCCAATCGGTCTGGAGGATGAAGGCGGGCTCGGCTGGCTGCCCGGCAGTGTCGATATCGAGGAACGAGAGCATTCGTTCGCTGATCAAGCGGCCGAGGTAGACGCCGCCGGCGAGGCCAAGCACCGCGACGATCCCGTATTCGAACGCGAGCAGCCCGACCACCTGGCCGCGCGAGAGTCCCATTGCGCGGAGGACGGCGAACTCCCCACGCCGGCGCTCGATCGCCATCCAGAGCGAAACCAGCAGGGCGGCGCTGACCAGGAGCAAGACCGCGCCGAATGCCAGGTAGAGGATTCCAGCGCCCCCGGCAGCGATAAGCGGATTGCTGGCGATGCGTTCGAGCTCGGAGCCCCGGTCCGTGGTCCGGTCGAGGTCGAACGGATCGAGTCCGAGGGTGGTAACCAGGGCTGTCGTATCCGCCCCCGGTTCGAGCGAAAGCCACGCCTCGTTGGTCCCGGGCGTGCGATCCATGCTCGCAAGCCCGATCCAGCTGAGCAGGTGATCGCGATTGAAGACGATGGCCGGGCTTTGCAGCGTCGCCAGCGTGGGGAACCGTTCGAACGTGCCGCTAATGCGAATGGGGATGAGCGCGGCGCCGATCTCGATGACGCTGGTCGCACCGATGCCCGCGCCTGTGCTGGCGACAAACGAATCGCTGACAATGACGGGCAGGGGGATGTTCGGCTGGGCCAGGTAGAGACCCCAGACCGGGCTGCTCTGCCCGGCCGATCGCTGGAGTTTCCCGGCCGAGCCGCTCACCGCGCCTTCCCGGGTAACTTCGAAGACATCCTGTTTGGCGATCCGCGCGGGGAGCGGCGCCCACCCGGGTGGCCCATCGAAGTTATCAAGCACGGTTTCCCGGCCATCGCCGGCCGCGATGAGATCATCGAAGCGGAGGACCAGGTTCACCGCGTTGTGCCGGTTCGAAGGCTCGGTGATGACGAGTGAGACGAGAGTCAGCGGCGCGGGGAGTGCTCCGGAGTAGTCGCGCCGGATAGTGGTCGAATATTCGCCCCAGCCAGGCTGTTCGAGGCGTCCCATGTCGAGCATCTGGTAGTAGCCTTCGGCATCGCGGACGCGCGCCCAGAGCGTCATCTGGGCGTTGGTCTCGGGGAGATGCACACTGACGCGGATGGTATCGGCGCCGGGCGGGAGTGCCTTTCCACGGAGCGGTTCGGGAGCGCCGAGGCCGGCCATCAGGTCGTGCAGCGATTCGCCGGCGAAGTCATCGCGGAACCAGAGCATCGCCGCCGTGCGGTCCGGTTCGAGGCCGAGCACCTGGAAGACGCGGCCGGAGATGCCCTGGGTGGCAGGGGCGCCCACCAGGCGGGTGACCGCGCTGGCCTGTTCGACCCCCGGGAGCGCAGTGAGCGCGCTATCGATGGCGGGTGAATCGAGCCCCATATCGCCCAGGCCGAGGGCGCTCGCACGGAGATCGACCCCCGCCTGGTAGCGCGCGCGTTCTTCGAACGTCGTAGTGGCGGTGGTGGAATAGCTGGCCGCGTAGGTGCCGACGGCAACCGAGGCGGTGAGGAGCAGGGCGAGGCGGGCGGAATTGCCGGGGCTGCGCGCCACCTGCCACAGGCCAACGGCCAGGGCCGGCGGCGCGTTCCGGCCGAGGAGCCGGGCGGCCAACCGAAGGACGAGCGGATAGAAGCGAAGCAGCAGCGCTGCCGCGGCAAGAACGAGAATGGCTGGCGAGGCGAGCAGGAGCGGATCGGAAGAAACCCCGCCCGTGGACGACGGTGTAAAGACGTTGCCGCGCTCGTTGAGTTCCCAGAGGAGGAGAGCGGCGATACCCGCGAGCACGAGATCGAGGTAGTAGCGCTGGAGGATGGATACACCCGGGCGGGCCTGCTCGCGGCGGCGGACGACGGCGCTCTTGCGGGCGGTGACCAGGGCGGGGATGACCAGCGCCAGGAGCGAAAGACCAACACCGGCCGCAGCCCAGCCAAAGGCCGCAAACGGGATGTCGGCGGGGAGCAGCCTGCCATCGTTGATGTCGCTGAAAGTGGGCGTGAGGCCCAGGACGGCGGTGGCGGCGGCGGCGATGAACGGGGCGGCCAGCAGGCACGGTGCGCCAAGAACGAGGCCCTCGGCAAGGTAAATAACCCCGACCTGGCGGGTGGTTGCGCCGCGGCTCCGGAGGAGGGCGATCTCATCGGCCTGGCGTTCGACGATGACGAGCGCGACCAGGACGACGAAGAAGATGGCCACCGCCGCGATCTCGAGAAGCAGGATGGTGAGCGGGGCCCGCTGGTAGCTCTCTTCGCGGCCGTAATCCTGGAGCACGGAGATGAGCGGGCTGTACGAGCCCCCGCCGAGCGGCTCGAATTCGCCATAGAGCGCCTTCAAGTCTCCGCTCGCACGATCGAAGTTGGAGCGCGAGAGCTTCCCGGGGTCGGCGAGGGTGTGCCATGCGATGGCCGCCCGGTAACCGGGGTGGGCCGCGCCGAAGGCCCCGAACATCGTTTCCTCGGTAGTGAAGAGCGGCGCAACGGGGCCGTTTTCGACGACCAGGCGATAGGGCTCGAAGTACCGTTCCTGCTGGATAACCCAGAAAGGGTCGAGCGGATCGAGTGGCTCGATGACCGCGGTGACCGTGGCTGCGAAGCTGTAGCGGACGGTCGCGGTAGGGCTGCAGGGCGGCGGCGGTGGCCGGTCTTCGCGCGGGATCTCGCGGGCGCAGGTGTCGAAGTCCTCGGCGAGGAGGACCTGCTGGCCGACTGCCAGCTTCGTGGACGCGGCGGCGGCCTTGCTGAGCGCGACCTCGATCGGCTCGCCGGGGCCGGTGGGACGTGGCAGGGAACCTTCGATGACCTGGACGTGATCTTCGTACCCGGTGAGCGACTGGAGCTCGCCGAGCGGCGCGAGCGCGCGGGAGGCCTCGCCCTCCTGGGCGATGGTGAAGCGGCCGGTTCGTGTGTGGCGTGATGAGCCGCCCGCGAACCAGCCGATGCGCTCTTCGATGCGGCGGCCGATCGCCTCCTGGAGTGCCGTTCCCTCGCCCGTTGCAAGCGCGATCGAGGGGAACTCGGCGCGGTTGCCGGGGGACTCGCTGAGCTGATCGCGAACCGTGAAGGTGAGGCCGAGGCCGGCCATCGTTCGGGCGTAGATCGGCCCGGCGGCAAGGAGCGAGGCGGCCATGAGCATGCCAAAGGCAAGAACTGCCAGCAGCTGCCAGTTCTTGCCGCTCCTGCGGGCAAAGAGACGCCATGTGGAGACGAGGTTCCGCATCGGCGGAAACTGTACACCGCTGGCGGCGGCAAGGCCCGCGGGGAGGTCCGGCCTTTACGCGGGGGCAGGCGCTTTGCCCCGGTGGGCGCGGGCCTGCTAGTCTCGCCGCCACATAGCGATGCGCACCGCCCTCACCATCCTGCGGATGGTTGTCCGCCGAAGTCTCGCCAATCGCCGCCTGCTTTCGACTGTCGTCGTGGGCGTGGTGATGGCCGCTGCACTGATGTCGAGCGTGGTGCTCTATTCCGATGCCATCCGCGATCTCGGCCTGCGCCACACCCTGGAGCAGGCCGACCCGCTCGATCGGAACATCCGCGTCATGTTCTCGGGCCGGCCGGCGCTGCCCGACTACCAGGCGAAGCGCGACACCGTGGAGCGGACGCTCGATAGCCACGCGGGCGAGGTCATTGGCGAGCGCATCCACTACGGACGCTCGGCGACCTTCTACCTGGCGCTGCCCGGCGAACCGGTCCCCACGGAGGAGAGCCGTCCCCGCGCGCACTTCCAGTTCGCCGATGAACGGGAGAAGCACACCCGGCTCGTGGCAGGGAGACTACCGGGCGAACCGGCGGAGGATGGTCGCCCGGTCATCGAGGTGCTGATCGGGCAGGCAGCCGCGGCCCAGCTCGGCCTGGAACTCGGTGACCGGTTCGACCTCCACCCCTTCTGGCGCGAGGACCTCGCACCGGTCGGCGTCACGATCGTCGGGTTCATCGAGCCGATCGACCTGGCCGAACCGTACTGGTTCGGCAAGACCGACCGCTTCGTCTACGAGAGCACGAGCTGGCAAACGTATCCGTTCTGGGTGCCCGAGGCGACGGTTAGCGAGGCGCTGGCCGGCTACCTGGTGGATATGGAGGTTTCGCTCGAGACGTACGGGCTGGTGGATATCGGCCGGATCGACTCGCGGAATGCCCGCCGGGTTGAGGATGGTATGAACGCACTCGACCGTGCGATCCGCGAGGCCGCAAGCGGCGCCATCTCCGAGTCGAAGCTCGGCGAGATTGTGGGGAGCTACCGGACGAAGCTGTTCTACACGCGGCTGCCCCTGTTCGCGTTGATGTTCCAGGTGGTGGGCATCGCCATGTACTACCTGGTCATGGTCTCGACGATGCTGGTGGAACGGCAGGCCGGGGAGATCGCGCTCTTGCGGAGCCGCGGCGGGAGTATGCGCCAGGTGGTGGCGATCTACGCGATCGAGGGGCTGATCATCTGCGGGCTGGCCGCCGTTTTGGGGCCGTTGCTCGCGGTGGTTGGGATCGGCGTCCTGGGCTACACCCCCCCGTTCGAGAGCCTGAGCGGGAACGCGCGCATCGAGGTGCCGCTTTCGCGCGGGGCGTTCGGCCTCGCGGGCCTGGGCGCGGCGCTGGCGTTTGCGGCGCTGCTCTGGCCGGCGTGGCGCGCCGCGCGCAACAGCACGATCGATTACAAGCACGGCCTCGCGCGTCCCCAGACGCAGCCGCTCTTCCTGCGCTACTACCTTGACCTCGCGCTCGTGGCGATCGGCGCATTCCTCTTCTACCAGCTGCGCGAACGGGGCTCACTGGTGACGGAGCGGCTCTTCGGCGAGCTCTCGGCCGACCCGCTGCTGCTGCTTTCGCCGACGCTCTTCATGCTGATGGTCGCGCTGGTGTTCCTGCGGCTGTTCCCGGTGGCCCTGCGGGGAGCGGCATGGGCGGCGCGGAGGCTCGATAGCGCGACCGTGAACCTGGGGCTTTCGCGGATGACGCGCGCGCCGATGCACTACAGCCGGCTCATCCTGCTGCTGCTGCTTGCGACGGCGGTCGGGATGTTCGCGGCGGGGTACCGCGCCACGCTGGAACGCGGCTACGACGATCGCGCGGCCTTCGTGGCCGGTGCGCCTTCCCGTATCGAGAGCGTGAAGAGTCCGCTCGGCCTTTCGAATGAGGTTTTCGTCGAGCGTATCCAGGAGGCGACGGGCGCTGAGGTGGTGTCCCCCGTGGCGCGGCTCCAGGGCTCGTACAGCATCGCCACCTACCAGAGCGAGTCGGTTACGGTGCTCGGTGTAGTGAGCGGGGAGTTCGAAGATGTCGCCTCCTGGCGGGAGGACTTTGCGGGTGAGCCGCTGGAGGAGCTCGCCGGGCGGTTGCCACTGGCGCCAGCCGAACCCGCGGCGGCGATTGAAGTACCGGCCGGTTCGCGTTACATCGGCCTCTGGGCGAACTTCCCATTGACCAGCCAGCAGGCGCGGCCGGGGATACGCTTGCGGGAGGCGGATGGGACGCTCTGGGATTACAACCTCGACCCTGGGCAGCAGGCGAAAACCGACGGGTGGCGGTTCTTCGTCGCGGACCTGGCGCGGCCACAGCAGGCGAGGGCCAACCCGGCGATGGTGTATTCGAGCAGCACGCCGAAGGATCTTGATGCGGTCTACATCCGCCTCTCGGGGAGTCCGCCCCAGGTACCGGAGAAGGTGCTGGCAACCATCGATGACGTGCAGGTGAGTGCGGCGGCCCAACTGCCTCCGGATGTCTTCACCTCTGGGTTCGCCGACGCGCTGGTGATCGAGGACTTCGCGGCCATCGACCGCTATGAGCTCATCTCAGGTGCGTCTATCGCCGACCCGGGAGCGTTCTCGCGGGCGGAAGGTGCGGGGAAGGACGGCTCGCCGGCGGCACGGCTCGCGTTGACGCGAGGCCAGGGGGCTTCCCCGCTGGCCGGGCTGCGGCTGCGGATGGCGGAGGGACCGCTGCCCGTGGCCGCTTCGGCGCGTTTCATCGAGATCTCGGGCAAGCGGGTGGGCGATGAGGCGACGCTCTACCTGAACCGCCAGTACGTGCTGGTGCGGATAGTGGGGGATTTCGACCTGTTCCCCGGGCACGATCCAGCGCGGCGCGATAGTTTGCTGGTCGCGGACCTGGCCGCCCTGCAGGTGCTTGCCGCAAAGGTGCCATCGCTGAGCGATGCCGTGTATGCCAACGAGGCCTGGATGTCGGCGGCTACACCCGGCGTAATGACACGGGAGGCGCTCCTGCCGCAGGGGATAAGCGCCGATGCGTACCATGACTGGCGGGACATCCGGGCGGCCCAGGGGGCCGATCCGCTTGTGGCCGCGAGCTGGGAGGGGATTCTCTTCCTGTGCTTCGCGGCCGTGCTGCTCCTGACGGGGCTCGGGTTCGCCGTGTATGCCACGCTGGCAGTGCAGGCGCGCTCGCTCGAGTTCGCGATCCTGAGAACGATGGGCTTTTCGAACCGGCAGGTGCTCGGGCTGGTGAGTTTCGAGCAGCTCTTTGTGATTGCCGGTGGAGTGGCTGCCGGGACATTCCTCGGATTCCCGCTGGGACGGCTGATGATTGGCTACCTGGGCGTCACCGAATCCGGCGATGACCCGGTGCCGCCACTGGTCTCGCAGGTCAGCTGGCCATCGGTGCTGACGGTCTACGGTTTGCTGGCGGTGGTGTTCATCTGCACAATCCTGTCACTTGCCACCGTCTATTCGCGCCTTGCCGTATCGCGCACGCTGCGGATCGGGGAGATCTGAGCCGCCATGACCGACGACGACCTG
>Ga0073899_10004000_pt1 | contig 12940 bp, 6 predicted proteins | sample KloWWTmetaKNB5Ph_FD_88975 | JGI IMG/M metagenome (GOLD analysis project Ga0073899, IMG submission 88975) | Active sludge microbial communities from Klosterneuburg, Austria, studying microevolution and ecology of nitrifiers - Klosterneuburg... | ecosystem: Engineered > WWTP > Aerobic digester >... | reverse complement strand
GCCGTGCCGCAGGGCGCAGCTGCGATGCGTGAACTCATGGCCGTGATGGGAGGCTGACGATGCCGAGGACTCGACGGACGAACAGGGGCGCGCCCGGGCAGCCGGTCGCGCCGGTGCCCGGCCAGACGTACGGCATGGGTGTCGAGCAGCAGCGCCTGGCCGAAGCCATGCCCGCACCGAACACTCGCCCGCCGAGTGGCCTCCCCGACCCCAGCGGGGCAGCGGCCGCTCCCCCTCCGGCCATGCCCTCGGCGGGCGAACAGGTCGTACCGCCGTCACCAGACCAGGTGCGCGCCCAGCAGTACCAGGCGGCCCTGGCCGCTGCGCAGCAGATGAGCGGTCGCGCCGGCATTCTGACCAACCCGACCCGTCGACCGCAGGAGCCGGTCACGGCCGGACTGCGTGTCGGTGCCGGCCCCGGGCCCGAAGTCCTCGCGTTCCGTCAGGGCAACCCCACCGGCAACACGCTGCGCCAGCTCGCCGCAGCGACCGGTGACTCGTACCTGCGCGAGCTGGCGGAACGAGCAGGCCTGTGAGCATCGACCTGATCAGCGGCAGCCGCAACGTCGGCGCCGACATCGACCGCTCGAACCGGGTGCGGCTCATCGCGTCGCTGAACCCGTACATGGCCGAAAACCCGCAGGCGCTGCTCGCGATGGCCGACCTGCCGATGGAGCTCGAGGACCTCGCCGTGAACGCCGTCGGCACGTACGGCATGATGATGGGCGACAACCTCGCAGCGCAGATGGAGGCGATGAGCGAGGGCGCGCAGCGCTCGCTGTGGGAGCAGTTGCCCCCGGCGCGCCAGCAGGCGCTGACCCAGCTCGGCTACCAGCGTCCAGACGACCCCGAGCGCGGTGCGTGGCGCACGCTGCTCGGCCCGGTCGACGACATCGTCAGCGGCGTCGTCGGCGGCTTCAACACCGTGGCGCGCACGGCCGGTGGCGTTGCGTGGGACGGGCTGAGCTGGGTGATAGAGAAGCCGGCGCACCTGTACCGCACGATCCGAACGATGGACGAGCGGAACCAGTGGCAGGCCGCCGGCGCCGCTGCGCTCGGCATCGGCCTCATCGCGGCGACGCGCGGCCGCGCCGCCAACGCCGGGACGATGCGCACGCTCGGTGAGCTCGGCACGGCCGGTCTGCTGTTCGGCACGGCCGGCGCTGCGATCACGAACCCGATGGACTTCGCCGAGGCCTTCCGCGCCGCCGAGGACGGCGAGCGCACGTTCAAGCGTGGCGCTGTCGATCGCGCACGCGACCTGCTCGGGGAGCCGCGCATCATCACGCTGGCCAAGGAGGTAGCCGACGCCGAGATCTCCGTCGAGGAACTCGCTCGCGAGATGGGGTCGGTGACCCAGGGACAGATGGGCGACGGTGGCCGCAACGCCGAGCTGGCCAAGCTGCAGGCCATCGTCGGCCGCTACGCCGCCGAAGGGACGCCCGAGTACCAGCAGGCATTCCAGATGCTGTACGACGTCACCCAGGACCCGACGTTCCGTGAGGCCGTGACCGTGCTCCGCAACGGCAAGATCAGCCCCGGACGTGACCTCGCCGGGCTGTTCTTCGCGCCGGGCACCGCGCCGTACAGCCTGCTGTCGGGCGCGGCCGACGCCGCGTTCCTGGTGGCCGTCGACCCGACTCTGGTCGGCACCGAGATCGTGAAGCTCGGCCGGGCCCGCCGGCTCGGGATGGTCGTCGACGACGGCCCCGAGGCGATCGCCCGCTTCCTCAAGATCCAGGGCAGCGACGCCGGCGTGCGTCGTGCGCACGAGGTGGTCGCGAAGGCGATCGACGTCGAGAACTTCGAGATCGTGCGGCAGATGACGCCGGGCTTCGCGCCGATGTACCTCGACGCGCTCGCCTTCAAGCGCGAGCTGCAGGCGACCGAGGGCCTGACCGAGTTCGGCCTCGAGCAGTTCAACCGGTACATGATCGACAAGACCAAGCTCGCGCCGTTGATGCGCGGCGTCGGCACGGTGAAGGCCGCCGACGGCGTGATCCTGCGGCGGCTGGGCCACGGCACCGAGCGCTGGAAGCAGATCACGATGGGCCTGCGCCGGCTCACCGACGCAATGGTCGACCCGCGCATGGAGGACGCGCTGATCGCGACGGCGCAGCGGATGCTCAAGGTCGACGCCGACTCGGCTCCGCTCGTGGCCGACGCGATGGCGCAGGACGAGATCCTGCGGGCGATGTTCCCCGCTGCGCTGTACGGCGAGGTCGACGACGTGGGCCGGCTGATCATGCCGTGGCACGCCGAGGGCCAGGACATCGCCACCCGGATGGGCCGCTTCCTCGGCCGCACCCGTGGCGGCCAGCAGGTGGGCGAGCTGCTCACCTCGCTGACGACGATGATCCCGCGCGGCCGCGTGATCGCGCTCGTCGACGACGCCAACCACGGGCTGTCGGCCACCAACGACATCCCGAAGCTCACCGAGCTCGGCCGCTACATGGGTATGCCGAGCTACACCCGCCGCCAGTGGTCGAACGCGATGCTCAACGCCGCCAACCCGGCCGACCGGCTGCGGCTGATGAACGGCTTCCTCGACAATCTGCTCACGCTCTCGGGTGCGAAGGCCCACGCCGAGGGCCGCGAGATCGTCGAGAAGATCCTGCAGCGCAACCTGCAGGTCTACGGCGCCGGCGACGTCGACAAGCTGGTGCTGGACGGCATCGAGCGCGCCGCCGCGCTGCTGCCCGGCGACCAGGCGATGAAGGTCGTCATGCCCGACCTGCACGAGCTGCGCAAGGCAGCGATGTCCGGGCACCTGGCGAAGTTCCTCGGGCTGACCGAGGCCCCGCTGATCGAGGCGACCATGAACCGGGTGTGGAAGCCGGCGGTGCTGTTGCGCCTCGCGTTCATCCCGCGTGCAGCCGGTGAGGAGTTCCTCGCCTTCATGCTGCGCGGCGGCATGGGCGGGCTGGCCCAGGAGTTCGGTGCTCGCTCGATCGCGCGTCGCGCCGTCATCGACGCCGCCACCGAGGCCCCGGTGTCGAAGCTCACTCGCGTCGAGGCCGAGCTGGTGAAGCAGGGGTGGACCGGCCGACTGCCGGCACACATGCGCCCGTTCGGCAAGGGCCTCGAGCGCTACAAGAAGTGGGCGCAGCAGGTCACCGTCGAGGACGGCCCGGTGGTGCGCATGCTCGCCCGCTACGGCTGGACCGAGCCGACGCAGCGCGTGATGGAGGACTACGCCGGGTGGCTGAACCGCCAGCTGACCGAGGGCACGAAGGTCGGCAAGATCGCGCTGACGCCGGTGCGGCGCGGGATCGACGCCATCGGTGCGTCGCTGCCCGAGCAGAGCCGCATCCTCGGCCGCCAGGCGGCCGTGCGCGAGAACATCACCAACAGGCTGCACAGCCTCGCCTTCGGCAACCAGTACTCGTGGCGTCGGATGCTGCTCGGTGGCGTCGACGACGACCTGGTGAAGTCGATGCGGCCGTTCTACCAGCTGCACTCGCGCGCCATCATGGGCGCCGTCTCGGCCGTGAACGCCGGCCCGCTCAACACCGGGCGCGAGCTGACCCGCTCGATGACGACGCCGACGCTGCAGGACGGCGAGGTGCGCGCCGAGGAGTTCAACGTGCTGCGCGGCCACTTCACCCGCCTGGTCGCGGACGACCCGCGCTTCGCCAACGCCGTCATCGAGCAGACCGCCGCCGTCGCGCACGACCCGGTGGTGCGCCGCGTCATCGCCTCCGAGCTGTCGCGGATCATGGGCTCGGGCGTGACCGTGAAGCCGGCGGTCGTGGCCGACCTGATCGACTGGTACAGCGCCGCGTCGCGCACCGACGTGTCGCTGAAGCTCCTCGCCGCCGAGTTCGCCTCGGGCGCGCCGTCGCGCGACTCGCTGCTCGTCGCGCTGCACAATCTGCAGGAGGCGCAGCCCACGCTGATCGAGGGCTCGACGCTGGCCGAGCGGATCCGCAACGCCCTGCCGTCGGGCCGTGACGCCACGTGGGACGACATCTCGCCGGTGCTCGTCGAGTGGGGCAACAAGATGCACCCGACCAAGCGGCGCGAGGCCTTCCTCGACGCCGTGGAGGGACTCGGCCGGATCAACTACCAGATGGGCGCGATGGCGATGGAGGACCGGCGCTTCGTCGGCCAGCTGCTGCGCAACACCGAGACCGGCTGGGGCGTGAAGGCCTCCGACATCCGGGCGTCGATCGGCCCTGAGGCGCTGCCCGCCGGGTACGCCTGGGACCAGGTCGACGCCGCGAACGCTCGCGCTGGCGTGGCCGAGGTCGACCGAGATCTCGCCGTGCAGTCGAACCTGTCCGTCGAGGAGCTGCGCGGCCTCAAGGCCGAGAAGCTGAACAGCCTCGACCGCGAGGTCACCGACTTCACCAGCGAGCTCGAGCGCCTCGGCGCGACCGTCGACCACGCCACCGGCAAGCCGCGCTTCGCCATCTCCCCGAAGCCCGGCTCCCCCGAGTGGGAGTGGTGGTACCGCCTGAGCGGCAGCCAGCGCCGCCACCTGGCCCGCACGTACTTCTCGGGCGGTGTGCTGCCCATCGATGACCTGGCGTCCACCGCAGGCCTCTCCGTCGAGGAGTGGGGCCAGCAGTTCGTCCGCCTCGCCAGCAAGCACACCGAGGCCGTGTCGGCGCGCAGCGCGGCGAAGCGGCAGAACCTGCTCGACTTCCGCGACGAGTTCCTCGCCGCCTCCCCGGAGATGCGCCAGCTGGGCGATCGCCGCGACCAGCTGGCCGATGAGCTGGCCCGCGCTGAGCGCCGCGCCGCCGGCAAGCTGGAGCCGATCGAGGACGCGCCCGCGCTCCCGGCCTCGCCGTTCTACGCGAACTTCGGAGAGGCCGAGCAGGCGATCACCGCCCGGCTCAAGGCGCTGGTGCTCGACGCCAACGAGCAGGATCGGGCGATGGCGTCGCTGCGGCTGTCGGTGCTCGGCGACGGGGCCAAGCCGCTACAGGAGGGCATGGTCCAGCTGTACGTGCCGACCCGCATGTGGAAGCCCGATGGCTCGCCGGTGTCGATCGAGGACGTGCTGCAGCACGCCGACAACCGCCGGATCATCGAGGCCAACCGTCCGGTCGTCGACTCGCTGCTCGAGGCGCTGGTGACCGACCCGGCCAAGGCGCGCACCATGCTCGTCGCCGACCCGCAGCTCGCGCAGGAGCTGAACAAGGTCGCGGCCCGTCTGCGCGGCGCGACCCCGGATCCGAATGCGTTGCGTGTCGTCGACATCGAGCGCGACGTGCTCGACGGCCGCATGCACGGCATCACCGGCCCCGAGATCACGCCGACCGAAGCGCAGCAGGCGGCGATCGAGAGCGGCGAGATGAACGAGATGGACCGGATCCGTGGCTGGCTGCGGCCGCTGTCGAAGGACCCGGCCGACCGGGCGGTCAACGTCACCGGCTGGGACGTCGACTCCAAGCTGATCGAGGCCCGGATGCGGCCGATGGACCTGACGCTCGACGAGAAGGCGCAGGCTTGGGCCGAGCAGATCACCACGCTGATCCGTCAGCGCTTCACAAAGGGCACACGCGAGCAGCTCGTCGCCCGTCGCGCGAAGCTGGCCGACGGCACCACGGCGCCCGTGGTCTACCGCCGTGTCGGCGGCGAGCTCGTCGAGGTGCCTGAGCGCGAGATCGTCGAGTTCGGTGAGTACCTCGACCGCAAGGGCAAGCGGCTCCAGTTCGGGGACAGCCAGTACTTCGAGTCGGCCGGCGCGACCGTCGACGACGCCGGCGACATGAACTGGAACCTGCTCGGCCCGATGTTCGAGGACGTGTACGACGAGCTGGCCAACTTCCCCCGGCTGCTGCCGAAGGGCGAGGACGCGGTGCGCGTGTACCGATCGAGCGTGCAGCACGTGCTCGACGCCGGCACCTCGGTGCCGAACTACGCAGCGGCCGAGATGCTCGTGCACCGCAACGAGTCGTGGTTCGACCGCATGGTCCGCTTCGGCTTCGACCGCGTCATCGGCCCGTCGCTCGACGCGCTCGTGCGCCGCCCGATGGCCACGCACTACTACGCCCACCGCTACACCGAGACCCGGAAGTGGATGGAGGGGTTCGGGGACCCGGGCATCAACCACGCGCTCGACGAGATCGCCGCCCGGTTCAAGCCGGTGTCCGAGATGAGCGCCGCCGAGCTGCAGTCTGCGCACGACGTGCTGCGCCAGGTGGCGCTCAAGGACGGCCACAGCGGCGCGCTGCGCTGGACCAACGCCGAGGCGGCGGCATTCGCTCGCGGCATGGGCCGCGAGGAGCTGACCGCGATGGTCGACCGCGTGGCCAAGGTCGATCGCGAGGGGGCGGAGGCGGCACGCCGGTTCTTCGAGCTGCGCAAGCACGTCGCCGGCAACGTGTACCTCCCGGCCGACGCGACCCGCGAGGACTTCATCGCCCGCATGGGGGCGGCGATTCCCGAGGAGCTGTGGACGTCGCGGTTCGACATGCAGCGCTACGTGCGCGAGCAGCTCCGCAACCCGAACATGAAGGTCGTCGGTCGCCGTGCGTACGAGCTGCCCGAGTCCGCCAGTGGCCAGTACGTGGTGTTCACCAAGGGCGGCGACGGGGCGTTCACCACCGACGGCGTGATCGTCAATCGGGCCACCGCTGAGCGGCTCACCCGCGAGGCGGGGCGCGGCGAGGCCTACGCGAAGCCGATTGCGCCCGGGAAGTACTCGACGCCCGAGCTCGACGCCCGCCTGATGGACCCGGCCGAGACGCCGACGTCGCTCGCCGGCGACCAGCGCGTGCAGCGGCTCGACCCCGAGACGGGCGCGCCGATCGGTGGCTCGCGCCAGCGCGACAGCCAGCAGAAGATGCTGCCGAAGGACCAGCTGGCCGACGAGTTCGACGTCGTGCCCACCGGCCTGGTGCGCGCCGCCGACATCGAGAACGCCTTCATCGACGACGAGCTCGTCGACCGCGCCCGCAAGGTGTGGGACGCGATGAGCGCCGAGGAGCGGACGTGGACCCGCCGCCGGCTCAACGTGCCCGCCGAGTTCAGCGACGCCGAGGTCATCGACCAGATGGCCGCTCGCACCCGCCACCAGCGCGCTGCGAAGGCCGACGAGATCGCGCGGCAGACGATGCGCGACGGGTTCGACCCGATCATGGCGGCGGTGCTCGACGACGACGTGGCCGAGGCGCTCGTGGCGTGGAAGCGCCAGGCCGACTGGATCGAGCGCGAGGCTGGCGAGCGGGCGGCGGTGGCGGCGATCGACGACATGGTGCCCTTCATCGACAGCCACGAGTTCCGCACCCAGTTCGCTGAGGTCGGCAGGGGCTTCCTCCCGTTCTGGTACGCGGAGGAGAACTTCATGAAGCGCTGGGCGCGCACGCTCCGGCTCGAGGGGCCGGCGGTCGTGGCGAAGGCAACGCTCGGCTACATGGGCCTCAAGCACGCGGGGGTCGTTCGCACCGATGAGCAGGGCAAGGACTGGTTCGTCTACCCCGGATCGGGCCTCCTCGCGGAAGCGCTCGCGAAGCTGCCGTTCATGCCCGACACACTCCCGGTGTCGATGATGCTCGCCTCGCCCACCGAGTCGATGCTCCCCGGCATGTCGTCGAAGTTCGGCACGCCGTCGTTCTCGCCGCTGGTCAGTGTCCCGCTCACCGCGCTCACCTCGATGATCCCCGAGCTGGAGCCGACGAAGCGGGCGATCCTGGGCGACTACGGCGCAGGCCGCAACGCGCTCGAGCAGTTCATGCCGGCCTGGCTGGTGAACACCTTCGACGCGATCCGGACCAACGAGGGCAACGCCCGCTACGCCTCGGCGCAGCTCTCGGCCATCGCCCAGCTCGAGGCCAACGGCCAGGGCCTCCCCGACAACGCCACCCCTGGCCAGCAGCAGGAGTTCCTCGACCGAGTGCAGAACCACGCTCGCGTGATCCTGTTCGCGCAGGCGCTCAGCGGCTTCATCACGCCGGGCCCGGCGTCGCAGTTCTACGTGAACCAGGAGTCGCTGTTTGGCATGAGCGGCGAGAACGTGGCCGCCAACCTCTCGACCGAGTACCAGACGCTGATCCGCTCGCTCGGCATCGAGGAGGGCACGAAGGCGTACCTCGCGGCGCATCCGGACACCGACATCGCCAACGCGATGGCGTACACCGTGGGCAAGACCGAGACCGCCAGCGGCGCGCCGGTGATGCCGACCGAGGAGGCGGTGGCGTTCTACGCCGAGCACGAGGGCTACATGCAGGAGTTCCCCGACGCCGGCCCGTGGCTGCTGCCCCAGGGCGGCACCAACACCCGCTCGATGTACGCCTACGACCAGCAGCTGGGCAACGAGCTGCGGCGCCGGCGATCGCCGGACGAGTTCCTCGCGGCCGTGAAGTTCAAGCAGGCGTCGGGCCAGTACTTCGACGTGCGCGAGGCCTACCTGAAGCGGCTCGACGAGCTCAAGCTGGCCAACGACACGGCGGGCGCGACCGCGCTCACCGACCGGTGGGAGACGTGGTCGTCGATGTACAAGGCGACGCACCCGATCTTCCGCGACCAGCTCGACAACAGCGACGGCCGGATCCAGCGGCGCAAGACCCTCGAGCAGATGCGCGTGATCGTCAACGACCCGGGCGCACCGCAGGCGTCGCACTTCCCGGCGCTGAAGCAGCTCATCAGCTACTGGGACGCCTACACGATCCGGAAGGCGGCGCTGGCCGAGGACCAGTCGGGCCGTGGCCGCGACCGGATGGAGCGGTTCAAGACCCAGTTCTCGGCGGCGTTGGAGGGATACGTGGCTGAGCACCCCGAGGTGCGTAGCTTTTGGCTCAGCGTGCTGCGCCCGGAGGCCGGCTTCGACTGACCCGGAGGTCCCATGTCCGACACCTCGACCGAGGACGAACTGCCGATGGCCGAGGGTGCCTCGCCGTTCACGATCCCGCTCAGCCCCGAGGTGCGCAAGCTCATCGACCTGGCGGGCGTCGTCGGTGAGGACGGGTCGATGCTCGCGCAGAAGATCGGCCGCGCCGAGGCCCAGCAGCTCGTCTACAGCCGGGTGTACCAGCTGTTCGCGCAGAACACCGAGCAGGGCTGGTCGACGAAGATCCCGGTGTTCGGCACGCCGGAGGGGCCGGGGCTCGAGGAGATGTGGCTGTCCGCAGCCGTGGCCGACATGGTGGTCGGCTCGCTGTCGGACGAGGATCTCGTCGACGCCGCTCTGGCGGGCATCGACCTGCGTCCGTACCTGGCGACGGCCGCCGAGAATCCCGAGTTCGTCCGAGCCAACGCGCACACCCGGGACATCCTGACGGCGAGCGGCGACCCGCTCGACGACCCGACGCTGGTCTCGGCGGCGTACGAAGGCGACGACATCGACGTCGCGGCGGTGGCCAACCAGGCGATCGAGTTCTTCAACGCCGACCAGGTGGCGGTGATCACCGAGCAGCGCGAGGCCGCCGGCGAGAAGCCGCTCACCGAGGCCGAGCTGCTCGCGATCAACGACTTCGGTCCCGACATGGTGGGCACCACGCCGGTGTCCAAGGTGCTCGCCAACCAGCCGACGCTCGTCACCAACCCCGACGGCACGCAGGACGTGCAGTCGCTCACCATCGAGGAGATCCTCGCGGGTGCGGGCGACGACGTGCTCGAGGGACCGCCGGTGCTCGACCGCGCGACCATCGAGCAGTGGGCGCGCTCGGGGATCACCGACCTCGACACGATCGCCAGCCAGGAAGCGGAGGCGTACCAGAACGGCACGCTCGCACCGGGCGAGACGATCTACGGCTTCGACGTCGGGCAGTACCGAGGCGGTGGCCCACGGCGCGGCCCGGTGCGCGCCGGCGCGACGATGAGCGCCGTCGAGGCCATCGACTACCTGCACAACATGGACGACGCGACGTTCACCGCGATGCAGGACAAGCTCGCTCGCGCCGGGTACTTCGAGCGGATCGGGGCGCGGCCCGAGCGCGGCTACCAGTGGGACGAGGCGACCAACAACGCCTGGCGGCTGGCGCTGCAGGACTCGCTGATGCGCGGCGTCTCGCTGCCCGAGATGGTCGACCAGATGGCCAACGAGCTGACGACGCGCAAACAGCAGCGCATGCAGGCCTTCTCGATCAAGGACACCCGGATCGCGGCGAACCAGATGGCGATGGAGGTGCTCGGCCGCAACCTCACCGGCGAGGAGTACGACGTCGTGCGCGGCTTCCTCAAGAACCTGCAGAACGACCGGCGTGACGATGTGCTCGGAATCGACCCCATGTCGTGGCAACGTGAGGGCATGGACATGGACATGGGGTTCGACGCCAACGACATCCAGCAGGGCGTCGACAAGGCGATCAGCGGCGAGGTCGAGGCACAGCAGTCCTACGACACGCTCCGCCGGCTCAACGACTTCCTCGGTCTCGGCGGCCCCACCGAAGGACTCGATAGCTGATGGCCGACGACGATCGCGGCTACCGCTACGGCGCGCCGCCGGCAACGGTGCCAGACCTGTCGACGCTCAACGCCGGCCTGACGGAGCCAACCGACCGCAACCCCAACGGTGGCTCGGCCTTCCCCGGTCGACAGCCTGGCGAGACCCGCCAGGACTACAACGCCTGGTACGACGTCAACGCCCCGATGTGGGGCGACCTGATGGCGCTCAACGCCGGGCGCGAGGACGAACTGCAGGGGCTGCTCTGGACGTACCGGACACTCGACGCCCGCTCGCTCACCAACCTGCTCGTGCAGAACGGGTTCAACCTCGGCGCCGCCGCGAACGGGCCGAGCGGCGGCGGTCGTGGTGGCGGCGGCGGCGGGGCGACGACGGCGCAGCAGTACGCGTCGGCCGAGGCCGCCGTCCGCAACCGCGCCGGGCTGCTCGGCATCACCTTCGACGACGCAGCGATCAAGTCGATCGCGAAGGCCGTCGTCGACGGCAACTGGTCGTCCGACCAGCTCGACGACTACCTCGTGCCGGCGGCGCGCGACACGAACAACGCCGGGCTGATCACGTCCGGCGTCCGTCAGATCCAGCAGCTCGCTGCACAGCAGCTGCTGAAGGTCTCCGACGCCACGGCGCGCGAGTGGGCGTCACGGATCGCGTCGGGTGAGATGGACATGACCGGCGTGACGTCGCTGCTGCAGGCCCAGGCGGTGCAGCGCTACGGCTGGGCGGCCAGCCAGATCAGCCAGGGCATCGGCGTGCGCGACCTGCTGCTGCCGACCCGCGACCGCATCGCCGACGAGCTCGAGATGGACCCGGAGTCGATCGACCTGATGGACGAGAAGTGGCTCGGCATGGTCCAATCCGTCGACGCCAACGGCGTCACCCGCGCCGCGACCGATTCGGAGGCGATCATGCGAGCACGCCAGCAGCCCGAGTGGTCACGCACCCGCCGTGCCGGCGACATGGTGGCCAGCATGGCGCTGTCCCTGCGCGACTACTTCGGAGGCTGACCCGTGACGAACATCGACCCCGCCCTGTACGTCCCGATTGCACCCGACCCGAGCGACCCGGGCAACTGGCGCGAGATCGCCCGTCTGCAGGCGCTGGCCGCCGCTGAGGGCCGCACGTTCGATCCGGAGGACCCGTACAACTGGAAGGGCATCGCCGCCGCCCAGGCGGGCGCACCAGCCGGACCACCGGCCACCGCCGGCACCACGCCCGCCAGCACCACCACCGAGCCAGGCGTCACCGCGCCCGCCGCTACACCCGGCACCGCGACCGACGTCAACGCCCGCAACCGAGGCCTGTTCGACCTGATCTCGACCGTCATCCGCGACGCCGGCCTCGAAGGCCTGTTCACCATCGGCCCTGACGGCGCGCCAGCCGGACCGCTCTGGCAGCAGATCACGTCCGGCATCGACTCCGAGGCGGCGCTGATCGCCTGGTTCGAGTCCACCCCGCAGTTCCAGGCTCGGTTCCCGGCGATCGCCCAGGCCCGGTCGTCCGGCATCGGCTACGTGCCGACACCACGCGAGGTCCGCCAGTACGAGGAGACGGCCGCCGCGATCATGCGCACCGCCGGTCTGCCGTCGTGGTTCTACGACCAGCCGCAGGAGCTGCAGTCGCTGATGGGCCAGAACATCTCCGTCGCCGAGCTCGAGGAACGGCTCGGCCAGGCGTGGACCACGGTGCGCTCGACCGACCCATCGGTCACGCAGATGTTCAGCGAGTTCTTCGGCGTCGAGGGAGATGCCGCGATGGCGGCGTTCTTCCTCGACCCGAACCGCACGGTGGCCTCGCTCGATCGCGCAGCGCGCACGGCGTACACCGCCGGCATGGGGTCCAACGTCGGGCTGTCGATCGACCAGCAGCTGGCCGACCGCATCGCCTCGCTGCCGTCGACACTCGGCGGCATCTGGGAGGACCTGAACACCGTCACGTCGATGAACCGTGACGGCGGCGTGTTCGACGAAGGGTTCACCGAGACCACCGACCTCACCGCCGAAGGCACCGGGATCGACGCAGCGTTCTTCGGTGACGGTGCCGCAGCCGCACAGATGGAGCGTCGTATCCTCGAACGAGACGCCAACGCTCGCTCGTCGACGGGCGGCGCCATCATCACCCAGGCCGGCGCCGTCGGCGTGAGCTGACCCGAGAGGAGGTGAACATGGGCAGTGGCAAGTACCAGGGCCAGGGCCAGAAGGGCACGAAGATCGTGGTCGGTGCGCCCGCACAGAAGCTCGGGAAGTCCGCCGGCAAGCACGGCGGCCTGAGCGGCTCGAAGGGCTCGAGCAAGAAGCGCTGAGCTCGAGATCTCCCATGTCGGGTGGGAGCTGCAGGAGACCCGGGCGCTGCCCCAATCCAGCGTCCGGGTCTCTGCGCGTCCGGGGGGATGCGCGCCGACATCGCACAGTGCGTGGCATACTCACGCCGTCGGGTGAGCTCCCTCCTGGGCCCCGATGCGGTGGAGCTACACGGTGGCCGCCGGGATCAGTCCCCAGGGCTCGCCGCCCCTGGGTGCGGGCAAGGCGTACGGCACACATCACCATCAGGAGCACGCGTGAGCGCAGAGGACAACGACAACCTGGC
>Ga0073899_10003998_pt1 | contig 12944 bp, 9 predicted proteins | sample KloWWTmetaKNB5Ph_FD_88975 | JGI IMG/M metagenome (GOLD analysis project Ga0073899, IMG submission 88975) | Active sludge microbial communities from Klosterneuburg, Austria, studying microevolution and ecology of nitrifiers - Klosterneuburg... | ecosystem: Engineered > WWTP > Aerobic digester >... | reverse complement strand
GCCGGCTCGGTGAAGGAGCGTTACCACACCCTCGAGATCAAGCGCCTCAGCGGAATGCTGCTGCAGATGCCCCACCTCGGCTGGATCCTCGGCTTCTGTGCGATGGCCTCGCTCGGTCTGCCCGGCCTGGCCGGTTTCTGGGGTGAGTTCCCGGCGATCCTCAGCTCGTGGAACCCGGCCGAGCCGCTCAGTGTGGACCTCTTCCGGGTGCTCACCGTGATCGCCGCCCTGGGTACCGTGCTGGCCGCGGGCTACCTGTTGTGGCTCTACCAGCGCACCGCGTTCGGTGAGCCCACCGCCGAATTCGCCGGCCACGACGACGATCACGATCACGATCTTCATGACGTTGGGCTTTATGAGTGGATCGCCTGGACGCCCTTGCTGATCGCCATCGTCGTCTTCGGCGTCTATCCCCAACTGATGTTCAAGGTGATGGATCCCGCCGTCACGAACCTTCTCGGCCACGTCGTAGGGAAGTGAGTGACCTGATGTTCTCGTCGTTGCTCGCCGCTGCCGACTTTACGGCACCGAACGTCGACTACCACGCCCTCGCGCCCGAAATCGTGCTCGCTGTCGGGATCTGCGCGGTTCTGCTGGTCGACCTCTTCGTGGCGGATAGCCGGAGGTGGATCACGGGCACGCTCGCCGGTCTGTTCCTGCTCGGCGCTTTCGTGCCGGTGGTCACCCTGGCAGTCACGGGTAGCGACGTACGCAGCCTCTTCGACGGCCGCTACGTGATCGACGACTTCGCCCTCGCGCTGAAGGCCATGTTCGTACTCGTCGGCTATGTGGTCGTGTTGCTCTCCACCAACGAGATGGAGGAAGGCCACTACTACCAGGGCGAGTACTACGTGCTCCTGCTCAGCAGCGTGCTCGGCATGGTGATGATGACGAGTGCCCGCGACCTGATCGGTGTGTTCGTGGCCCTCGAGTTCTTGTCTATCCCCGCTTACATGATGGCCGCCTGGCGCAAGCGGGACTCGAAGAGCAACGAGGCGGGCGTGAAGTACTACCTCCTCGGTGTTTTCGCCAGCGCAGTGCTGCTCTACGGGATGAGCCTGCTCTACGGGGTTGCGGGCAGCACCCTGCTGAGCGACATCGGAGCCGCGGTGACCATCGAGAAGGGCGCCAAGGGCGTCGGCCTGATCGTGGTGGCGGTGGTGTTCGTAATCGTCGGCTTCTCCTTCAAGATCAGCGCCGTGCCCTTCCACACCTGGGCCCCCGACACTTACGAGGGTGCTCCCACCCCGGTCACCGCTTTCCTCAGTGTGGGATCCAAGGCGGCGGGTTTCGTCGGCCTGATCGCCATGGTCTACATCGCGTTCCCCGCGGCCCACGACGTCTACCAGCCCTTCATGTGGGTGCTGGCGGCGCTGACGATGACGGTCGGCAACCTGCTCGCCCTGAAGCAGACCAACATCGTGCGCATGCTCGCCTACTCGAGCATCAGCCAGGGCGGGTTCATCCTCATGCCGCTGGCGGTGGCCGGTACTGCCGATGCGGCCGGCCCGGCGTTGAAGGCTGTCGTCGTCTACCTGTTGATCTATGCGGCGACCAACCTCGGTGCGTTCGCGGTGGTCATCGCCGTGGCCCGCAAGACCCGCAGCGGCGAGATCAGCAGCTATGGCGGGCTCTTCGGTTACGCCCCCGGGCTGGCGGTGATGATGACCTTGTTCCTCGCCTCGCTCGCCGGTATTCCTCCCTTCGGCGGCTGGTACGCGAAGTTCGGTGCCTTCAAGGCTGTCATCGACGCCGGCAACAACTGGGGTTACACGATCGCCATCATCGGCGCGGTCAACGCCGTAATCGCCACCGCGTACTACATCACGATCATGCGTGAGATGTGGATGAAGCCGGCACCCGATGGCGACACGACGCCGGTGAAGGTGCCCGCCCCTGTGGTCGCCGCTCTCGCCCTGTGTGGCGTCGGCACCCTGCTGATGGGTGTGCTCCCTGGCCTGGTCGGCCGCTTCGGCGATCTCGCCGATCTCACCGGTGCCTTCGGCGGCTGACCCCTCGGTCGTCGGCGAGCTGGCTGCTGCCCAGGCCGCAGCTGGGCGCCCTTTGCGCTTCGACGAGTTCATGCGCGTCGCCCTTTACGGCGATCACGGTTTCTACACCTCGGGCGGCCAGGCCGGGCGCCGGGGCGACTTCCTCACCGCTCCCGAGGTCGGCCCCCTGTTCGGCGCCGTGTTGGCCCGTTGGATCGAGGCCGAGTACCGGCGCCTCGGCTGCCCCGCGGACTTCATCGTGGTTGAGGCCGGCGCCGGCCCGGGCACCCTCGCCCGGGCAGTTCTGCTCGCCGCCCCCCAGTGGGCCGGGCGCTATGTCGCTGTCGAAGTCTCGGCGGCTCAGCGGGCCAAGCATCCCGCCGGAGTGACCTCGCAGGCGGAGATGCCCGAGGCCCCGTTCACCGGGGTGGTCATCGCCAACGAGTTGCTCGACAACCTGCCCTTGCGCCTCGCCGTGTTCGACGGCGGGTGGCGTGAGGCAATGGTCGAGGTGGGCGCCGCCGGCAGGCTCAGCGAGGTCCTCGCCCCGGCTCCGCCGCAGTGGGCGTTCCTGCCGCCTTCGGCTCCCCACGGTGCCCGTGTCCCGGTGCAGGAGGTCGCCCGTGAGTGGGTGGGTGACGCTCGCAGAAGCGTTCTTGCCGGTTCTGTGTTGGTGCTCGACTACTTCACGCCACTGACTGCGGCCCTCGCTCTCGAACCGTGGCGGGCCTGGCTGCGCACCTTCCGCGGCCACGAGCGCGGCGCCCACTACCTGAAGGACGTGGGGTTGCAGGACATCACCGCCCAGGTGTGTCTCGACCAACTGCCCGAGCCCGACGCCTTGCGCACCCAGGCCCAGTTCCTCCAGCTCTGGGGTATCGACGAGCTGGTCGAGGAGGGTCGCCGCGAGTGGCAGGCGGCTGCCGCGGCCCCAGGGTTGCACGCCCTGATGATGCGCAGCCGTGTGGGTGAGGCCGATGCCCTGCTCGACCCAACCGGCCTGGGTAGCTTCGTCGCCTCCGAGTGGCGGTCTTGACGATTTCTTGACCACGGAGAGAAATGGGTCCTACGGCCCATACCACTCTTCGTGATAGCGCCGTATTATTCAACCAGCAAAGAGAAGGAGGACGATCATGAACGGTCGCAGGAAGCTCGGATGGATACTCGGGGCAACAGGTGCGCTGCTGATTGCGAGCACGGCCCTGACCGGGATCGGCGTGGCCGGTGCGGATACCACGTCTAACGACCCGTCCTACTGGGTGAACATGGGTGAGCACCCTGGTGCCCTGTGCTACAAGCACGAAGTTGGTGGCGACTTCTGGTCCAACACCCACGGCTGGGTCGCGGCCGAAAAGGCGTATGTCAGGCTCAGGACATTCGACCAGAGCTGGCCTGGGGACCACTGGGAACTGCTCGTCGTCAAGGGCGGCTCACGGAACAACGGCGGTGGCGATGCCGTCTATTACCACCCGTCGGCTGGCACCGAGTACTACGCGCCGCTGAACCCAAACACTCCTGATCCGAACGATCACTTCGAGGTTTCGCACTGGATCGTGTGCAAGGGCACCACCCCGACGACAACGACGACTGAGGCTCCGACAACGACGACTGAGGCTCCGACAACGACTGAGGCTCCGACTACGACTGAGGCTCCGACTACGACTGAGGCTCCGACTACGACTGAGGCTCCGACTACGACTGAGGCTCCGACGACGACTGCCGCTCCGACGACGACTCAGCCTGCGCTGACCACAACCACGGTCGTGCAAAGTGAGGGTCCCACGACGACGACCCTGGCTCCGACAACGACGAACGTTGAGAGCGAGGCTCCGACCACGACCATCGTGGAGAGCGCTGCCCTACCCCAGACCGGGTTGGCCGGCGGGGGCCAGACCATCCTCCTCGGTCTGGCCTCGCTCTTCGCCGGCCTTCTGCTTCTCGGCCTGACCCGCAGACCCGCCAAGAGCTGAACCTCAAGTCCCTCCTTGAGCTGAGCCACACCGGCCGTCCGTTCGTCGGGCGGCCGGTGTGCCGTTTTCCCCGCAAGCCTCCCGACACTCGATTGATGAATCGTCACTGGCGTGCCAGGCCCCACTACGGTGACGGCCCGATGACCCACGAGCACACGCCCTCAGCGAGAAGTGGCGCCCTGGTGATCGGTGCCCTCGGTGTGGTCTACGGCGACATCGGCACCAGCCCCCTCTACGCCCTGCGCGAAGCCTTCACCGAACCCGCCCATGTCCTCGCCGTCGACGAGGTCAACGTCTACGGAGTGTGCTCCCTCACCTTCTGGGCGCTGGTGCTGATCATCTCGGTCAAGTACCTGTTCTTCGTGATGAGAGCCGACAACCGTGGCGAGGGTGGCATCCTCGCCCTCACCAGCCTGGTGATGCCCCCGAAGTCCGCGGTTGCCAAGGCCGGCCTGCTGGTGAGCCTCGGTGTGTTCGGCACGGCCCTGCTCTACGGCGACGGCATCATCACCCCGGCCATCTCGGTGCTCTCCGCCGTCGAGGGCTTGGAGGAGGTCTCCACCTCATTCGAGGACTGGGTGGTCCCCATCGCCGTCGTCATCCTGGTCCTGTTGTTCATGGTCCAAAAGCGGGGCACCGGCGCGGTGGGCAAGGTGTTCGGCCCGATCATGATCGTCTGGTTCGCGGTGCTGGCGGTTCTCGGTCTGCGCTGGATCCTCGAGTCGCCCGAGGTGTTCCAGTCGATGAACCCGGTGTGGGCGGTCCGGTTCTTCAACCACGAGTCCAAGCACGCCTTCCTCGCCCTCGGCTCGATCTTCCTCGTCGTCACCGGCGGCGAGGCGCTCTACGCCGACATGGGGCATTTCGGTCGCCGCCCGATCGCCGTCGGCTGGTACACGCTGGTGATGCCGGCGCTCCTGCTCAACTATTGGGGGCAGGGGGCCTACCTGCTCCAGAACCCCGAGTCGGTGCACAAGCGGTTCTTCTTCCTGATGGGCCCCGAGGCGATGAAGCTGCCCCTTGTGGTGCTCGCCACGATGGCCACGGTCATCGCCAGCCAAGCCCTCATCTCCGGGGTGTTCAGCCTCACCCAGCAGGCGGTGCAGCTCGACTACCTGCCGCGCATCCGCATCGAGCACACCTCGCGCCACCATGTCGGCCAGATCTACGTGCCGTTGGTCAACTGGCTGCTGATGATCGCCTGTGTCGGCCTCGTCCTCGGGTTCCGCTCGTCCACCAACCTGGCCGCCGCCTACGGGATAGCGGTGACGATGACGATGGCGATCACCACCCTTATCTTCTTCCGGGTCCTCACCGACCGCTGGCAGTGGGCGAGGTGGAGGGCGTTCCTCGTGTGCGTGCCGATGCTGCTCGTCGAGCTCGGCTTCCTCGGCGCCAACATCCCCAAGATTCCTCACGGGGGTTGGTTCGCCCTCTCCGTCGGTGGGGTGCTGATGGTGCAGATGGCAACCTGGCGTCGGGGCCGGCAACTCGTCGCGGCACGCATCCAGCGCGGTGAGCGGCCGATCGCCGAGGTGCTCGACGAGCACACCTCGGTCAAGCGGGTCCCCGGAAGTGGCGTGTTCCTGTTCAAGGACATCGGCAAGGCGCCACCGGCTCTGCTCAACAACCTGCGCCACAACAAGGTCCTGCACCGCACCACCCTCATCGTCAGCGTCGAGACCGCTGCCGGGCCCCGTGTCGACGAAGCCGACAGGGCAGTCGTCACCAAGGTGGAGCCCGGGGTGTTCCAGGTGTTGCTCAACTACGGCTTCATGGAGGAACCCGACGTGCCGGCGGCGCTGACGGCGCTGGATGTGCGCGGCCTGGACTTCGACCCCGCCGACGCCACCTACTTCATCGGTCGCGAGTCTGTGGTGTCGGGCAAGGCGCCGGGCATGTCGCCTGCACTCGAGCATCTCTTCGTCTGGCTCAACCGTGGTGCCGACAGCGCCGTGAGGTTCTTCAACCTGCCGGCGGAGCAAGTGTTCGAGGTGGGGTCGCGGGTCGAGATCTGATCCCCGATCGGCCGGTGCCGGCTCTGCCCCGGTGCCGCCCCCTGGACTAACCTGCGCGGCCGGAGGGTAACCAGCCATGGCAGACCAAGACGACACGATCCAAGCCCTGCTCGACGAGAACCGCACGTTCCCGCCCTCGGCGGCGTTCAAGCAACAGGCGCTCGTGGCAGACACCAGCCTCTACGACGAGGCCAACCGCGATTACCAGGGTTTCTGGGCACGCCAGGCCGCCGAGTTGCTCACCTGGCGCCAGGACTGGCACACGATCTGCGACTGGGACCTGCCCTACTCGAAGTGGTTCGTCGGTGGTCAGTTGAATGTCAGCGAGAACTGCCTCGATCGCCATGTCGCCGCCGGCCGCGGCGACAAGGTCGCCTTCCACTGGGAGGGTGAGCCGGGCGACACCCGCACCATCACTTACGCCGACCTCCTCGACGAGGTGCAGCGCTTCGCCAACGTGCTCAAGGGTCTCGGTGTGAAGCAGGGCGACCGGGTGAACATCTACCTACCGATGATCCCCGAGGCCGCCGTGGCGATGCTGGCCTGCGCCCGCATCGGCGCCCCCCACAGTGTGGTGTTCGGCGGCTTCAGCGCTCACAGCCTGATCGACCGGATCAACGACGCCGAAGCCAAGGTGCTGATCACCGCCGACGGTGGCCACCGGCGCGGTGAGGTGTTCCCCCTCAAGCCCGCCGCCGACGAAGCCATCGCCCAGACGCCCACGATCGAGCATGTCGTGGTGGTGCGCCGCGGCGGCAACGAGGTGGAGATGGTCGCCGGCCGCGACCACTGGTACCACGAGCTGATGGCCACCGCCGACCCTGTCTGCTCGGCCGAGCCGATGGACAGCGAACAGTTGCTCTTCCTGCTCTACACCAGCGGCACGACTGGCAAGCCGAAGGGCATCATGCACACCAGCGGCGGGTACCTCACCCACACCGCGTTCACTCACAAGTACGTCTTCGACCTCCACGACGGCGACGTGTTCTGGTGCACCGCCGATGTCGGCTGGGTCACGGGTCACAGCTACATCGTGTACGGGCCGCTCGCCAACGGGGCCACCCAGGTGATGTACGAGGGTGTGCCCAACTACCCCGGCAACGACCGGTTCTGGGCGATCATCGAGAAGTACAAGGTGACCAAGTTCTACACGGCCCCCACGGCCATTCGCACCTTCATGAAGTGGGGTGCCGAGGAGCCGGCGAAGCACGACCTGTCGTCGCTGCAACTGCTCGGCTCGGTAGGCGAACCGATCAACCCCGAGGCATGGATGTGGTACCACGCCAACATCGGCGGCGGTCGCTGCCCGATCGTGGACACCTGGTGGCAGACGGAGACCGGCGGCATCATGATCAGCCCCCTGCCGGGCTGCACCACCACCAAGCCGGGTTCGGCCACTTTCCCCTTGCCGGGTATCGGCGCCGCCGTGGTCGACGACGAGGCGCGGCCCGTGCTCCACGGTGGCGGTTACCTCACCCTCACCCAGCCTTGGCCGGGCATGTTGCGCGGCATCTGGGGCGACCCGAAGCGGTTCCACGACACCTATTGGGCGCGTTTCCCCGGCCAGTACTTTGCCGGCGACGGCTGCAAGCTCGACGACGACAACTATCTGTGGCTGCTCGGTCGTGTCGACGACGTGATGAACGTGTCCGGCCACCGGATCAGTACCGCCGAGGTGGAGAGTGCGCTGGTGAGCCACCCGTCGGTGGCCGAGGCCGCGGTCGTGGGCGCCAACGACGACACGACCGGCCAGGCGATCATCGCCTATGTCACTCTGCGTGGTGGACTCGACACCTCGATTGAGGACTTGCGCAACCATGTGGCCCACGAGATCGGTGCCATCGCCAAGCCGAAGGCGATCTTCTTCACCCCGGATCTGCCCAAGACCCGCAGTGGCAAGATCATGCGCCGCCTCCTGCGCGATGTCGCCGAAGGCCGTCACCTGGGCGATACCACCACCCTCGCCGATGCCAGCGTGGTGAGCGAGCTGCAGCGCCGAGCCGCCGAAAACGCCTCCGAAGACTGACCCACCCCGCCCCTCGCCCTCCCTCGCCCTCCGGCAGCTTCGGCGTTGGGGCGGGGTCTGTGCCCGGCCCAGCGACAACTTGCCCGAGCCCCAACCTAAGTCGGCGTTCCGCCGGGGTCTGTGCCCGGCCCAGCGCCGAAGCTGCCCGAGCCCTTTCCCGAGTCGGCGGAGGGGCTGTCGGAGGAGTCGGTGGGATCGAGGCATACCAGCACTTGGAGGGCGCCGTACATGGATGATCGGAACCACGTTCCGAGATCGCCTTACGCGGTGCGGAAGCGTTGCTCGAACTGGGAGGGTGTCACCACGGGTGGTTGTTGGACCCCCCACTCGAGGAGGTCGTTATCTCCGGAGATGATGAACTCGACATCGTTCGCTCTTGCCAACGCGATGAGGTAGTCGTCTTCCGGGTCGCGTGTCTCGGTGTGGATCTCGGTGGGATCTTCGACGAGATCGACGAGCGTCCCGATCGTGTCGACGAACAGCGTTGCGGTCTCCAGGCTGATCCACTTGCGGAGACGAGGACGGGTCGTCAGGACGTCGCGAATCTCGTCGAGCAGTGTCGGACACATAACAACCTTGAAGTCAGCGGCACCGGTCAGCCACGACTCGACGATGCGATACGAAGCCCCACGTTGGATCGCGGCCGACACGAACACGTTCGCATCGAGAACGACCAACACGAGTGACGAACGGGTCAACCTGTGGCGCCGCGGCGGCGCACGGCTCGGACTTCCTCGACTGCGAGTTCGACGGCGTCGTCCTCGGCCAGCGTGCTGTTGGCATCGATGTTGGCGGACAACGCAGCTCGCGTCGCGGCCGTGAAGCTCTCCCAGGCTGATTGACGGGTGACGCCGAGGGCGTCGCCGATCTGTTGCCAGGACGCGCCCGCGGCCCGGGCGGCGATGACCTTTTCGCTGCGAATGCGATCGAGTTCGAGCTCGCTCTCGGTCAGCACGCGAAGAGCTGACAATGGATCTTGTGGAAGGTCTTTGGCTGCCACTAGCACGCTCACGTTGTCAGGCTACCCTGACGACTGGGTGAGGGCAACAACAAATACCCGGGCACTGAATCACACAGGGACTCGGAAGCACCCCATTTCCACGGAGTGTCCCCGATCGCCGGATTCGCAGTTTCTGATGGCCGCTCACAGGGGCGGGGTCTGTGCCCGGCCCAGCGCCGACTTGTCAGTGGGGGGTCGGGGGTTTGCTGGGGGTTTGCTCAAGGAATCCTCTTTCCGGCCGATAAACACCGCGTGGCAAGTGATGACAAGGATGACCCCGGGGGGACAGTCGGTACCCAGGCTGGACCCGGTACTGCGGTTGACGCGCTGACGCCGACCCTGCCGCGGCTGAACCTCGACGACCTGCGCCTCCGCCTCGACCTGCCCCTGTTCTCTGTCGACCCGAGCCCATCGTCGCCGCCCCAGGTGTCGGAGCCCGAGCCCGAGCCTGAACTGGTCGCAGAAACGGAGCCCGAGCCCGAGCCCGAGCTCGTGGCGGAGTGCGCCGTCACCGACGAGACGCTGACGATGGACGAGGCTTTCCTCCACATCGTCGAACCGCCACCGGTGGCACGCGAGGCCGACCCGATCGTCAGTGGGCTCGCCGAGCTCATCGCCCGTGGCTCCGGACCGGCCGAACCGGTGGCACTCGAACCTGTGGTTCCTGAGCCGGTGGTACTCGTACCTGTTGTTGCCGAGCCGGTGGTACCCGAACCTGTGGTTCCTGAGCCGGTGGTACTCGAACCTGTGGTTCCCGAGCTTGTGCCTGTTACCCCAGAACCTGTCGCGGACGTGACCACGCTGCAGCCCGCGGTCAAGGTCGACGACCCGTTAGTCGCGGCCGAACTCGACCGGCTTGCCTACGTGCCGGAGCCGGCACCGCCCCAAGCGCCGGCGGCGCCTGTGGTGGTCCCCGAGATCGCCGTATCCGACGGCCCGGTGGAGGCGATACCCGCCAACCTCTCCCTTGCCCGGCACGAGGTGTACGCGGCCCGCGCCTCGGCCTCGACCACTCCGCGGCGCAACTACATGGAGCTGCTCGCGGAATCCGCGGCACCGATGCGGGCCAGGCCCAAGCGGCATCCATTTCGCCGATTCGTCGTCGCCCTGCTCTTGCTCGGGATGGTCGCGGGCGGGTTGTACGGGGTGAAGTACTACATCCTCGACGCCCGCTGGACCGCCGATGTCGAGCCTCTCGCCAAGGAGGTGGAGGTCGCCCGCGGTCTGGAGTTCGACCGGGCCGTCGACGTGACCACTCTGCCCGTCGACGAGTACGCGGTCGCGCTGGCCCGGTTCTCGCTCGGCCTCACCGACGAGACGATCGAGCAGACCGGTGGCGAGTGGCGGGCACTCGGACTGCTCTCGGGCACCACGAACATCGACGCGATCGGCATGGCCGCCCTGGCCGACTCGCCGGCTTTCTACGATCCGGCATCGAAGACGATCAGCGTCGTCGAGGATCTGCCCGACGAGCTGATGACTTTCGCCATGCACCGCGCCCTCACGATGGCCTTGCTCGACCAGCACTTCGGCTGGGGTGACCGAGTGGGTGACGGTTCACCGGCAGTTGCCCGCGGCACCCGCGCCCTCTACGACGCCGACGCTCTCGCCACCGCGATCTCGATGGTCGACGACACCGAGCGCACCGACATCACCGTCCAACTCTTCGGGATGTACGGCGATTACAACATCCCCGCGTCGCCCTCGCCCTTCGCCTCGACGGTGAGCGGCAGACTCGGGGTGGTGCTGTGGCCCTACTTCCGCGATCTGCCTGCCGACGAGCGTGACACCATCGAGACCGATGCGACCCTGACCGACGGTGCGGTCCTCGACATCCGCCGGCTCGTGGCAGGCACGTCCGAGACCGGCACGGCGAACTCGCGCGGCATGCTGTTCTGGTACCACGTACTGGCCGCCCGGGTGGACGACGAACTTGCCTGGCGGGCCGCCCTCACCTGGCAGGGCGACGACGTGTCGACGGTGTCCGGCAGTGCCGGATCGTGCGTCACCGCTGTCTTCCAGGCCGACCCCGCTGGTGCATCGGTCGTCGACATGGCCTTCCAGCAATGGGCTGCCGCCGCGCCCGCGCAGGCACCCGCCACGGTTGCCGCCACGGACACGCCTACCGCCCACCAGTTGACGGTGAACGCGTGCGACCCCGGGCCGACGGTGGCCACCAACGACGGTGCTCCCCGCCTCTCACTCGGAGGCGCCCCCCTGCGTTCGGAGCAGTTCCGCACCCTGCTGGATCAGCAGCCAGCCCTCGGCGAGTCCGTCGCCGCGTGTGCTGTCTACGGTTCCGACCCGGTGTCGATGGCCGACGAGCGTGGGATCATCGACGGCCTCGACGGCTGGTCGGCCCCCGCAGCCCACCCCACCCCGGACCCCCTGGCCAACGGCTGCACGGCCTAGCGCGCCCGAACCCCTAGTCGCGGAAGTTCTCGAACTGCAGGGGAATACCGAGGTCTGCGCCCTTGAGCAGGGCGATGACCGCCTGGAGGTCGTCGCGCTTCTTGCCGCTGACCCTCAGCGAGTCGCCCTGGGTCTGGCTGCTGACACCCTTGGGCGCCTTTTCCTTGATCAACCTGTTGATCTCGCGGGCCTTGTCGCTGCTGATGCCGACCTTGATCGTCACCACCTGGCGGACGGTGTTCTGGGTGGCCTCCTCGACCTTGCCGTAGTCGAGCCCCTTCAGCGACACCCCGCGCTTGACCAGCTTCTCCTCCACCACTACGCGCAGGGCGCTGAGGCGGTCCTCGCTGACGGTGCGCAGGGTGAGCACGAGGTCGTTCTGCTCGATCGACGAGTCGGTGTTCTTGAAGTCGAAGCGGGTGCTGATCTCGCGCTGGGCTTGGTCGACAGCGTTGCGGACCTCTTGGCGATCGACTTCGGAGACGACATCAAAGGTGGGCATGCATCAAGCCTAGTGAAGGCGATAGCCTCATCTCCCGCTGATGGGTCGGTGCCCGAGTGGCCAAAGGGAGTTGACTGTAAATCAACCGGCACAGCCTACGGAGGTTCGAATCCTTCCCGGCCCACCACAGGTCGCCAGGTCCCCGGGCCTGGCGACCTTCGTTTTTCGACACCTCGACACCGCGACACTGTTTTACTGCTGCACTTCTCATGATCCTGATCGACGCCGAGGGCCTCGTTGCCTCCCGCCCCAACCGGCCCCTGTTCGCCGGTCTCTCGCTCACCATCGCCGACGGCGACCGGGTGGGCGTGGTGGGCATCAACGGTTGCGGCAAGAGCACCCTGCTACGCATCCTCGCCCGCGAGCTCGAACCCGAGGCGGGTGAGGTCCGCTGGGGGCGCGGGGTGAGGGTCGGGTTCCTCCCCCAGCAGCCGGTGCTTCCCGAGGGGTCGGTGAGCGACGCGGTGGGGGCCGGCTGGCAGGGCGAGGCGATGCTCGACCGGCTGGGCATGGCCGGGCAGGTCGATGCGCTCACGAGCGAGCTGTCGGGTGGCCAGGCGAAGAGGGTGGCCCTGGCTCGCTTGCTGGTGGGGGAGTACGAGGTGTTGATCCTCGACGAGCCGACCAACCATCTCGACCTCGACGCCATCCAGTTTCTCGAGGAGTGGCTGGCTGCCTACCGGGGTGGTCTCGTGCTGGTAACCCACGACCGTCATGTGCTCGACAGGGTCACCACCAAGGTGTTGGAGATCGATCGTGGCTCGGCCTACCTCCACGTGCCCGAGGGGTGGCATGCGGGCTCCGGGTATGGCGCCTATCTCGCCGGTCGGGCGGAGCGCGAGGAGCGCGCCGAGGTGGCCGAGCAGGTGCGTCGCAACCTGGCTGCTCGTGAGCTGGCGTGGCTGAGGCGAGGTGCGCCGGCTCGTTCCACCAAGCCAAAGGCACGCATCGCGACGGCTACCGCGCTGGTGAAGGGCCGCCCCCAGGCCGCGGCGCGCGAGGGCGACCTGGCAGCGTCGGGTCTC